>SWCA01004920.1_pt1 | contig 305483 bp, 268 predicted proteins | sample 4692961 | NCBI WGS metagenome assembly SWCA01 (sample SAMN10267275, study PRJNA491770) | bioreactor metagenome | isolation source: DHS bioreactor inoculated with | place: Japan: off Shimokita Peninsula | reverse complement strand
GGGAAAAGAAGGGCGCCCGCATGGCGGGCGCCCTTTTAAAACCAGCTTATTTGAGCCAGCCTTTTTCCTTGTAGTAGGCTTCTGCACCCGGATGCATGGGGGCGGAGTTGCCCTGGTTGACCATGCTCTCCGGCGTGAGGTTGGCGAGTGCCGGATGCAGCGCCTTGAAGGCGTCGAAGTCCTTGAACACGGCGTCCACGAAAGCGGCCACAACATCATCGGGAACATCTGCCGAGGTCACGACGGTCGCGCCAACACCGAAGGTGCTCACGTCATTGTCCGTGCCGCGATACATGCCGCCCGGGATCGTCGCCTTGAAGTAGTAGGGGTTGTCGGCAACCAGCTTGTCGACCGCCTCACCCTCGACAGGCACGATCACGCTGTCGCAGGTCGTGGTGGCTTCCTGGATCGCACCGGCCGGGTGACCGACCGTGTAGGCGAACGCGTCGATGTTGTTGTCGCAGAGTGCTGAGCTCTGTTCGGCCGGGGCCAGCTCTGCAGCAACGGCGAAATCCGAATTCGTCCAGCCCTTTTCGGCAATCAGAAGGTCCATCAGGGCGCGCTGGCCCGAGCCCGGGTTGCCGATGTTCACGCGCTTGCCCTTGAGGTCGTCAAAGGACGCAATGCCTGCTTCCTTGCGCGCCACCAGGGTGAGCGGCTCGGCGTGCAGCGAGAACACCGAACGCAGCTTCTCGTGTGCGCCGGTATCGGCGAAATTGGCTTCGCCCTTGTTGGCATTGTACTGAACGTCGGACTGCACGACGCCGAATTCCAGGTCGCCGCCCTTGATGGCGTTGACGTTGAAGACGGAACCGCCGGTCGACTCGACCGAGCAGCGAATGCCCGTCTCACGACGGTTCTGGTTCATCAGGCGGCAGATCGCGCCGCCAACCGGATAGTAAACGCCCGTCACGCCGCCAGTGCCGACGGAAACGAAGCGCTGCTCCTGGGCGCTGGCCGTCCCGGTCGCCAGCGAACCGAGCATCGCGGCCGCGAGGCCAAAACCGAGAATGCGATGAGATTTCATATTGCGTCTCCCTACTGATGTTACGCGTTTGCGCATACGTGCACGTCGAAAGATGCTGCGGTCAGTTCGAACCGGCAACCGCAGCCGGGCATTGCGTGCGAGATGCCCGGCAAAGCGCAGTCCGAAAAAGACCCTGCGCAAAGCGTTAAACGCCCCCCGCCTCGAGTCAATGGCCGGAACGCGCAAATTGCAAAAACCTGCAACGGCAGGCTGTGTCAACACAGCCAGAGAGCCATGCACAAGCTTCTGTTTTTGATGTTTAATACTCTCTCCTCCTCCGTTTACGTAAATTACGCTGTCGCGGCGTCCACGGCCTCCCCGAGACGCTCCACGATGGTGTCGGCAACCACGCGGTCAATGATGAAGGGCGGCGCCAGCAATATGTGATCACCGCGCGTTCCATCGATTGTGCCGCCGGCCGGATAGACCATGAGACCGCGCTGCATCGCCTCCTTTTTCACTGCCGCGTGGACGCGGCGCGCCGGGTCGAAAGGCTCCTTGCCCGAGCGATCCGCGACAAGTTCCAGCCCGAGGAACAGCCCGCGTCCGCGAATGTCGCCCACATGGGCGTGGTTGCCGAAACGCGCTTCAAGGCGCTCGCGCAGATAGCCGCCCATCTCGCGCACATTGGCCAGAAGCCCGTCGCGCTCGATCACGTCCTGCACGGCCAGCGCGGCGGCGCAGGCCATCGGGTGGCAGATATAGGTGTGACCATGCTGAAAGAGGCCCGATCCTTCCGCGAAGGCATCGAAAATGTGCTGCCCCAGAAGCACCGCGCCGATGGGCTGATAGCCGCCGCCGAGCCCCTTGGCGATGGTCATCATGTCCGGCGCGATCCCGTCCTGCTCGCAGGCATGCATGGTGCCCGTGCGCCCCATGCCGCACATCACCTCATCGAGAATGAGCAGCACGCCATAGCGGTCGCAGATCTCGCGGATGCGTTTGAAATAGCCGCTCACCGCCGGCACGGCACCCGCCGTGGCGCCGACCACCGGCTCGGCGACGAACGCCATCACCGTGTCCGGTCCCAGTTCGTTGATCCGGTCTTCCAGCGCCTGTGCCGCGCGAAGGCCATAAGCCTCTTCGCTCTCTCCGGCCTCCTGATAGCGATAGGCATAGCAGGGGTCGATGTGATGCGTTTCGATCAGGAGCGGCCTGAACGGCTCGCGACGCCACTCATTGCCGCCGGTCGCCAGCGTGCCCAGCGTGTTGCCGTGATAGCTCTGCCGGCGGGCGATGATCCTATGCCGCTGCGGCTCGCCTTTTTCGACAAAATACTGGCGCGCCATCTTTAGCGCCGCCTCATTGGCCTCCGAACCGCCGGACACGAAATAGGCATGGCTGATGCCCTCTGGCGCACCGGCAATCAGGCGGTCCGCAAGCTGCTCAGCCGGTTCGTTGGTGAAGAAGCTTGTGTGGGCATAGGCAAGCGTCTCCGCCTGTTTCTTCAGGGCGTTCACCACGTCGGGATGGCCGTGACCGAGGCAGGAAACGGCAGCACCGCCGGAGGCGTCGACATAGGCATTGCCCGCCTCATCGAAGAGTTCGACGCCGCGGCCACCTCTGGCAACGGGAAGGGAAGCGTGAATCTGACGATGCAGAATGTGTGTCATCTGGATTTTCCGGAGCGATGCGCACGCGGCGCGGGATCGAGCAAATGCGTATTGAGACTGGAAAGCAGCGCTTCGGTCTTGGCGATTTCCGCGAGCGCCTCCTCGCCTCCCTCGCCGGCAACGAGCGCTGCCAGTATTTCGGCGGCCGCGAAGGCCGGCGTCATCGTGTGCAGAAAGGACGGGCTCTCCGTCGAAACGATCACGCACTGGTCTGCGAGGCCCGCCAGCGGTGAAACGGCGCTGTCCGTCAGCGCGACCACGGTCAGCCCCAGCGCCCTGGCGCTGGCCGCCGCTTCCACCGTCGCCCGTGTGTAGGGCGCAACCGTGGTCACGAACAACACGTCCTCGGCGGTCGCATGGCGCAACTTGTCGAGCCCCGCCCCGTTCACATGATCGAGCAGATGCGCCTTCTCGCCGAGAAAGGTCATCGAATAGGCAAAATGCGCCGCCACCGCATGGCTTGAGCGCAGCCCGAAGCAATAGATGCGGCGCGCTGCGGCCAGGGTTGCCGCAGCGCGCGCCAGCGCTTCCAGCGTGCCGGCGTCAGCGAGATTGCCAAGCAGGGCCGCCGTCTGCGTGGCGATATCGCGCGCCAGCGCATGACTCCCGCCCTGCCTCTGCCTAGCAACCTGCTCCCCCGCCTTACCGGCAAAGCCGAGCGCCTGTTCCTTCAGCGCGTCGCCGTGAAGCTGACGAAGCTCGTCATAGCCATCGAAGCCGAAACGTTTGGCGAGCCGCGTCATGGTCCAGGGCTGAACGCCCGCACGCCGCGCCTGCTCGCGCATGGAGAGAAGCGCCACATCACCCGGATTGTCGAGAATGTAGCGCGCCGCCGCGCCAAGCTGCCCCGGCAACTCGTTGAAGGAAGCGGTAATGCGGTCAGCAAGCGTGGCACGATCCATGATCACGCATCCTAGACGGGCGCTTCAGCATATGCAACAAATGTTGCATTCATTTTATACATGCATCAAATGGAGTATTCCGTGAGCGCCCACCGCGCAGCCATCGCCGTCGCTCCCAATGGCGGAAGACGCACCCGTGCCGATCACCCCGCCCTGCCGCAGACGGCCAGGCAACTGGCAGAGACTGCATCAGCCTGCCTCGATGCCGGAGCGGCCATGATCCACTGTCATGTGCGCGACGATCAAGGGCGCCACATCCTCGATGCCGATGCTTATCGCGATGCCATAGGGGCCATCCGGAAAGCCGTGGGCGAGCGACTTGTCATCCAGATCACCACCGAGGCGGTGGGGCGGTATGGCGTGCGCGAGCAGATGGACGTGGTGCGCCAGGTGCGCCCGGAAGCCGCCTCGCTTGCTCTCAGGGAATTGGTGCCCGATGCCGCCCACGAAGAGGAATTCTCGAAATTTCTCTCCTTCATGCGCGCCGAGAACATCGCGCCGCAGATCATCCTTTATCATCCTGAAGAGGCGCTGCAGCTCAAACGCATGATGGCGCACGGCCTCATCCCCTTCCCCGACATTCCGGTCCTCTACGTGCTCGGCCGTTACACGGAGGGCCAGCGCTCCGACCCTGCCGATCTCCTGCCCTTCCTTGACGAGGCCATGCCGGATTTCGCGCATTTCATGGTCTGTGCCTTCGGTCCACGCGAGGCTGCCTGCGTCACCGCGGGCTGCCTGCTCGGCGGCCATGCGCGCGTGGGGTTTGAAAACAATCTCCACCTGGCCAGCGGCGCCATCGCGCCGGACAATGCGGCCATTGTTTCCGGGGTGGCAGAAACGCTTTCGGCCCTTGGCACCCCGCTCGAGACTGCGAACGGCCTGCGCGAAAGCTGGGGTCTCGGCCCACCGGCAAAAGGTCGCTGAGACTTCCCGCCTTCTCCGGTAGACGCCGGGAGGACGCATCACTACATGTGAGCGATCTGAATTGCCTCTCTGGAGTTTCTCATGGCGATCCGCATCAAAGCAAAAACCTATGGCCCCTTCACCACCGCCATCGGCCCGGGCAAGGTGATTCATGTCGATACCGCGCCGAAGCAGACTGTCGCCATCACCTCGCCCTCCACGGAAGAGGCTGGCACGCCCGTCGACTTCATGATCTCCGCGCTCGGTGCCTGCCTTGCCCTCTCCTTCCATCACGCCGCGCAGGAGATGAAGATCGATGTCGGGCAGGTCTCCGTCGAGGTTTCCGGCAAGAAGGCCGAGAACCTGCCCGACCGTATCGGCAGCTATGACGCCACCGTCTCGCTCGACACCATGCCCGGCGAGGAAGAGTGCGCAGAGCTGATCAAGCGCGCCAAGGCCCGCTGCACGGTCTCCAATTCGCTCAATGGCGCGGTCAACATGAAGATGGCCGGCTGATTGCTTTTCCGTTGCCGGGTCGATTGACGACGCCCTCCCCTTCTCCCATACAGAAGCCGCCTTGCGGCAAACCATGGGAGGCAGGTGCATGAACTTCACGCGTGTGAACGGCGTCGTCATTCATCACGAAATGCGTGGAACGGTCGGCAAACCCGTTCTCGTCTTCTCCAACTCGCTTGGAACCGATTTCCGCATCTGGGATGCCGTCGTCGCGCAGCTCGAAGCCGATTACCGCATCGTACTCTACGACAAGCGCGGCCATGGCCTTTCCGAAGCCACGCCCCAGCCCTATGCGATGACCGATCACGTCGACGATCTCGCCGCACTGCTCGACCACCTCGATATCACAGGCGCCACCATAGTGGGTCTCTCCGTCGGCGGCATGATCGCCCAGGGGCTTGCTGCCCGCTGGCCGCACCTCGTTTCCCGCCTCGTGCTCTGCGACACCGGCCACAGAATAGGCCATGACGATCTTTGGAACAGCCGCATCGAAGCCGTGAACACCAAAGGCATCAAAGCCATCGCCGACGGCATTCTCGAGCGCTGGTTCACGCCTGCCTTCCGCGCACCGGACAACGATGCTTTCGTCGGCTACACGGCCATGCTCACCCGCACCACGATCGATGGCTATGCCGGCACCTGCTACGCCCTGCGCGATGCCGATCTCACCGAAGCCACCCGCGCCCTGAAGCTGCCCACGCTCTGCATCGTCGGCGATCAGGACGGCTCCACCCCGCCAGACCTCGTGCGGGGACTGGCGGACCTCATCGGAGGTGCCCGTTTCGAAATCATCGCAGACGCCGGCCACCTGCCCTGTATCGAACAGCCCGAGGCGACCGCCGCTCTGATTGCAGATTTTCTGCGCGAGACCACGCCCGCCGCCTGAGACGCCGCGCCCCGCATCTAGGATGACAAGAGGACCCCGAATGAGCGACACCGTAAAGATCACCCGTGACAATGGCATTGCCGTCCTCACTCTGGACAATCCGCCGGTCAACGCGCTCGGCCACGCGCTGCGCGCACCTCTCTTCGAAGCGCTTGGAGAGGCCAATGCGGACGATACGGTTCAGGCTATCGTCATCGCCTGCGCGGGTCGCACCTTCATTGCCGGTGCCGACATTTCCGAGTTCGGCAAGCCGCCGAAGGAGCCGAGCCTTCCCGACCTGATCGAAAAGCTGGAAAGCATCGACAAACCCACCGTTGCCGCCATCCACGGCACGGCGCTCGGCGGCGGGCTGGAGCTCGCGCTCGGCTGCCATTACCGCATCGCAGAAAAGACCGCCATGATCGGTCTGCCCGAGGTCAATCTGGGCCTTATTCCCGGAGCCGGCGGCACGGTGCGTCTGCCGCGTCTGGTGGGCCCCGAAGCCGCGCTGAAGATGATCGTCTCCGGCAAACCCATCGGCATGGATGAAGCCGTACGGCTCGGGGCGGTCGACCGCGTGGCCGGGAGCGACCTTCTGGCCGAGGCCGTGGCCTTCGCCCGCGACATGGCTGCATCCCAAAAGCCCCACATCCATATCCGCGCCCGCGACGAGAAGCTCGCCGTCGACCTTGCTGCCTTCGATGAAGCGGTGAAGGCAGCGACAAAAAAAGCGCGCGGTCTCACCGCGCCGCACACGGCGGCAGAAGCCGTCCGCAATGCCATCACCATGGAGTTCGATGCAGCCCTCAACCGCGAGCGCGAACTCTTTCTGGAGCGTCGCGGCAGCGAAGAATCCGCCGCCCAGCGCCACCTCTTCTTCGCCACCCGCGAGGCAACCCGTGTGCCGGGCATTCCGCGCGAGACCGAGGCGCGAAAGATCGCGCGCGCCGGCGTCATTGGCGCGGGCACCATGGGTGCGGGCATCGCCATGGCGCTCGCCAATGGCGACATTCCCGTCACCATTCTCGAAATGAACGAAGAGGCCATCGCGCGCGGTCTTTCCCACATCGACAAGACCTATGCGGGATCGCTCAAGCGCGGCTCCATCACGGCAGAGGAGAAAGAGGCCCGCACGGGGCGCATCTCCGGCACCACAGATTATGAAGATCTTGCCGATTGCGATATCGTCATCGAAGCCGTTTTCGAGGACATGGGCGTGAAGCGCCAGGTCTTCACCGCGCTCGACCGCGTGCTGAAGCCCGGTGCCATACTCGCCTCCAACACCTCCTATCTCGATGTGAACGAGATCGCCGCCACCACCAGCCGCCCGCAGGATGTGGTCGGCCTCCACTTTTTCTCGCCCGCCCATGTGATGAAGCTTCTGGAGATCGTGCGCGGCGAGGAAACCGCCCCCGATGTCATCAAGACAGCGCTCGCGCTCGCCCGAAAAATCGGCAAGGTTCCGGTCGTGGTCGGCGTGTGCAACGGCTTTGTCGGCAACCGCATGCTCGCCGCCCGGCGCGAGCAGAACGAAGACCTGCTTCTGTCCGGCGCGACGCCCGAACAGGTCGACCGTGTGTTCACCGATTTCGGCTGGCCCATGGGTCCTTTCCAGATGGTCGACCTCGCCGGTCTCGACATCAGCTGGAAGCACCGTCAGTCGCAGGGCCTCACCGCCCCCATCGCCGACACGCTTTGCGAAGCAGGCCATTTCGGCCAGAAGTCCGGGCGTGGGTTCTATCTCTATGAAGAAGGCTCCCGCACGCCAAAACCCGATCCCTTCGTTCAGGAGCTTATCGAGAAGAAGGCAGCCGAGCTTGGCGTCGAACGCCGCGAAATCAGCGCCGACGAAATCACCGAGCGCACGCTCTACCCGATGATCAACGAGGGCGCGAAGATCCTCGAAGAGCGCATCGCCGCCCGCGCCTCCGACATCGACGTCGTCTGGGTCAATGGCTACGGCTTCCCGGTCGCCAAGGGCGGGCCGATGTTCTGGGCCGAGCGCTTCGGCATCAAGACCGTCGTCGAGCGGCTGGAGCACTGGCATCGGAAGACCGGCAATCGCGTTTTCGAGCCCGCTCCCATCCTTCGCCAGCTCGCGCTGACGGGCGGTGGCTTCGGCGATCTTGTTTAGACAACTCGCCGTCATCCCCCTTGGCATTGAGGCAGGCGTGACCCCATATTCAGATCGCCTTTGATCTCATGGCGACGGAGTTGCAGAAATGACCGAGTTTACCCCCATAGCCTCACTCGCCGGCGGCGCGCTGATCGGTCTTGCCGCAGTGGTGCTCATGGCCTTCAACGGCCGGGTGGCCGGCATGACGGGCATTCTGTCAGGCCTCCTTCCACCTCAGGAAAACGCCTGGCACTGGCGCGCCGCTTTCATCATCGGCGCGATTGCCGCACCCCTGTTCCTGCTGGTGAGCGGCACGGCAATTCCCTTTCAGGTCCCAGTCTCCACCGCCGCGCTCGTCATCGGCGGTTTCCTCGTCGGCATCGGCGTCACCTTCGGCAATGGCTGCCCCAGCGGCCATGGCGTGTGCGGCATATCGCGCGGCTCCATCCGTTCCATCGTTGCCGTCATCACCTTCATGGCCACCGCCCTCATCACCGTGTTCATCATTCGTCACGTGATCGGAGGCTGATCGATGAGAAAGCTTCTCGCAGCCCTCATCGCCGGCCTTCTGTTTGGCGCCGGCATCGCGCTATCGGGCATGATCAACCCCGCGAAGGTTCTCAACTTCTTCGATGTCGCGGGCACCTGGGATCCAAGTCTCGCCTTCGTCATGGGCGGCGGGCTTGCGGTCGCTGCCCTCGGCTACCGCATCCTCTTCGGTGCGCGCGAGAAGCCGTTCTTCGCTGAACGCTTCCAGCCCCCGACGCGAAGCGATCTCGACCCGCAGCTTGTCGGCGGCGCAGCCATTTTCGGTATCGGCTGGGGCATTGCCGGCTTCTGCCCGGGTGCGGCGATCCCGGCCCTTGGGCTCGGCTATGCGGACACAATCGTATTCCTCGCCTCGCTCATCGCGGGCATTCTCGTTGCCAAATCCCTCAAACGGCGCTTCTCTGCCGCCGAAAAACGCGTCACTCAGTGAGGAAAACCATGGATATCAAGAAAATTTCGGACGACTACGCGGTGTCACCGCAGATCGCCGTGGAAGACGTCACCGCCATCAAGCAGGCCGGATACAGAAGCATCGTCTGCAACAGGCCCGATGGCGAGGACGCCGGACAGCCCACGGTCGAGACCATTTCGAAAGCGGCGAAAGAGGCCGGTCTGTCCTTCCGCCATGTGCCGGTCGTTTCCGGTGCCATGACAATCGATGACGTCACGGACATGGCCGCCGCCCTCAGGGAATTGCCGGGCCCTGTCTTTGCCTATTGCCGCAGCGGCACCCGCTCGGCCAATCTCTACGGCATCATTCAGGAGCGCGGTCTCTAACCGCTCTGAAGCGACTTGGGGTGGCAACAGCGCTGTGCGTGGTTCGACAAGCTCACCATGAGGGATGTGGTGTATTGCCTGGAAGTTGGTCGCTGATGTTCCCGACAGGTCTTGCAGCCCTACCCCCCTCCCTGCAGCCCTACCCCCCTCCCTCATGGTGAGCTTGTCGAACCACGCACCCCATCGATGCCACCCACCCTCCGATGCGCCGTCAGTAAAGCCAGCGCATCAGGAACAGCGAGATCGCCGGGAACAGCGTCAGGAGCGCCACGCGCAGAATGTCGCTGATCACGAAGGGCATCACACCGCGATAGGTGGCGGAGATCGGCGTGTCCTTCGCCATTGAGTTAAGCACGAAGAGGTTCATCCCCACCGGCGGCGTGATCAGCCCCACCTCCACCACGATCAGAACGAGAATGCCGAACCAGATGGCAAACTCCTCCGCCCCCAGACCGAAATCGAGGATCGTGACGATCGGGAAGAAGATCGGGATGGTGAGCAGGATCATGGACAGCGAATCCATCACGCAGCCGAACACGAGATAAAGCAGCAGGATCAGCGTCAGCACCATCCACGGGCTGTAGCCCTGCTCACTCACGAATGCCGCCATCTGCTGCGGCACCTGCGCCAGCGCCAGAAATGAGTTGTAGAAGCCGGCCCCCAGCACGATGAAGAAGATCATCGCCGTGGCAGTCGCCGTGGCGAGGATCGATTCAACGAAGGTTTCGCGGGTCAGCCCGCCATTCACGAGCGCAATCAGCCCGGTGCCGGCAGCGCCCACGGCAGCGCCTTCCGTCGGTGTGAAGACGCCAAGATAAATGCCGCCGACAACCGCCAGAAACACCACCAGAACCGGCCACACGTCGAGCAGCGCCCGCGTCCGCTCCGCATAAGGCGCACGCTCGCGTGTTCCAGCCGAGTCCGGCCATAGCCGCACATAGATCGAGATCGCAATCATGTAGCCGATGGCCGCAAGGACGCCCGGCACAAAAGCGGCGACGAAAAGCTTGGCGATGTTCTGCTCGGTCAGGATCGCATAGATGACCAGAATGACCGATGGGGGAATGAGAATGCCCAGCGTGCCGCCTGCCGCGAGCGTGCCCGTGGCCAGCGCGCCCGAATAGCCGTAGCGGCGCAGTTCCGGCAGTGCCACCTGGCTCATGGTCGCCGCCGTCGCCAGCGAGGAGCCGCAGATGGCGCCAAAGCCGGCGCAGGCTCCTACCGCCGCCATGGCGACCCCGCCGCGCCGGTGGCCGAGCCAGGTTTCCGCCGCCTTGAACAGCGCGCGCGACATGCCGCCGAGCGTCGCGAACTGCCCCATCAGCAGGAACAGCGGAACGATGGAGAGCGAATAGCCCGAAAAGGTCGAATAAGTCTCGTTTTTCAGCTTGGCCAGCACAGGCGTGACATTGCCGAACACGAGCCAGCTTCCGCCAAGCCCGCACAGGAGCATGGCGAGACCGATGGGCAGACGCACGAAGATCAGAAGCAGGAGAAGCGGAAAGGACCAGAGCCCGATTTCAAGATTGGTCAATGGAGGCTCCCCTGTCCGGGCTCAGGCATCGGTGTGCCAACCTTCAGTTCGCGATAGCGCACGAGGATCATGTAAAATGACACGATCACCGCAATCACCGCCGCCGCAAGGCAGGCCGCATAGGGCCACCAGAGCGGAAACTGCAGGATGAAGGTGGTCTCGCTATAGCTCAGCTTGTCGAGCATGCCGTAATAGAGCTGAAGGGCGATCAGCACGAGAACCAGCGTCATGATGATCTCGGTCACCAGGTCGATGACGTGGTTGACGCTGTTCGGCAAAAAGGTGGTAAAAATATCCACCGTGGCGTGCCCGCGATTGAGCTGACACCAGGGCAGAAACGCGAAAACCGCAAAGCCGACGCCGGCCTGAACCAGCTCGAAATCACCAGGTACGGGTCCAAGACCGAAGCGCACCAGCGCACGCCCAGTGATGCTGGCCACGGTCATGATGATGACCGCCGCCAGAACGAGACCGCCCAGAATGGCCATCACCCTGGCCAGCCAGACAACAATGCTCGATAGTCTCATGCCCCTTCCCGTCCCATGGCCTTCCCGCCTGGTTTTCTCATTTTGCGCCGGGTTCGAAAACGTTAGCCAGCGGTTCCCGCCTTCGCAAGCTTGCGCCTCGACACGATAGAGCGGTTAACCGTTTCACGGAAACGTTTCTCCGCTCTTTCGGTTGGTCTCCCCGCATTTGCGCGGGTGTCAGGTGTTTCCACCCGACTGCAAAATGCTCAACCGTGTCCAAAAAACGGGGCAGGCCTCGCAGCCCGCCCCGTCTCTCATGGCCGTGTCAGCCTCACTGGCTGGTATATTTTTCGATCAGGGCACGGGCCTCGTCGATCAGCATCTGGCCGTCGATCCCCTTGTCCTTCATTTCGGTCACCCACTGTTCGTAGACGGGTGCCGCCGCCTCTTTCCAGGTTTCCGTGTCTTCAGCGCTGATCTCGATGATGTTGTTTCCGCGATCGACCGCGATCTTCCGGCTCGGAACATCCGCACCGGCCTGCGTCCTGCCGGCGAAGGCAGCGAATTCCTGGCCGGAATTGTCGTCGAGCACTTTCTTCAGGTCATCCGGCAGGCTGTCATACTTCGCCTTGTTCATCGCCAGCACGAAGGTCGTGGTGTAGAGCGCATGATCGCCGCCAAACTCCGTGTGGTTCGACACGAGCTCCGGCACTTTCAGCGCCGGCGTGACTTCCCACGGGATCACGCAGCCATCGATCACGCCCTTGGAAAGCGCTTCGGTGATCTGCGGCACAGGCATGCCGACAGGCGTCGCGCCAAGCTGGCCAAGCAGCGAGTTGATGATGCGCGTGGGCGCACGGATCTTCATGCCTTTCAGATCCTCGAGCTTCTCGATCGGCTCCTTGGAGTGGAGCATGCCCGGGCCGTGAACCCAGACACCCAGCACATGCGTGTCCTTGAACTCGGTATCCTTCATGTGCTTTTCGAACAGGTCCCAGTAGGCGCGCGAGGTCGCCTCGGCATTCGTCATCATGAAGGGAAGTTCGAACACTTCCGTCGAGGGGAAGCGGCCCGGATTGGAGCCCGGCAGGGTCCAGACGATATCAACGATGCCGTCACGCGCCTGATCGTAGAGCTGCGGCGGTGTGCCGCCGAGCTGCATGGCCGGGTAGCGCTCGATCTTGATGCGCCCACCCGATTCCTGCTCCACCTTGTCCGCCCAGGGGTCCAGAACCAGCTTTGGCACATTGGCCTGCGGCGGCAGGAACTGGTGCAGCCTGAGCGTCACCTCCTGCGCCCATGACGAGGCCGTGGCCCCGATGAGCCCGGTTGCCGCGACGGCAGCCGCCAGGGCCAGTTTTCTGACGGAAAATGGTTTCATGCTTCTCCTCCCGATTGCATGCCCCGAAGCGTCGGAAACGACGCTCTATATTCGCCGGCGATACCGTTTGAAGCTTCTCCCATCTCCGCACGATCGCCTGAGAGCCGAGTATCCACTGGAATCCCGCCTCTCGTCCACCGCGACTTTAGCGGAAATTATGTAACAATAAAGAGGAATTCCCAGCCACATTTGTAACAAAAGAACGTCAGAGCGGCAGGGCGCCAGTTTCCTTGAGCGTTTCGAGCACGATGGCGCTCTTCACATGCTGCACCGAGTCATGAGGCAGGAGCACGCCATTGACGAAATCCGACAGCGATTTCAGGTCGGGTGTCACCACTTTGAGGATGTAGTCCATTTCACCCGTCAGCGCGTGCGCTTCCTGCACTTCGGGCAGACGGGCAAGCAGTTCGCCGAAACGACGTGCATTGTCGGGGTTGTGCGTGGCAAGCGTCACCGTGATGATGTTGACGAGCGGAAAACCGAGCCTGTCCCGGTCGAGCATGGCCACATAGCCGCGGATATAGCCTTCTTCCTCGAGCCTTTGCCGGCGGCGCGAACATTGCGAGGGGGACAGGTTCACCCGCTCCGACAGATCATTGTTGGTCAGCCGCGCATCGACCTGCAAGAGCGATAATATCTTGCGGTCATAGCCATCAACACGCGCATCAGCCATGCAATTTTCCTCCTTGATGCATGATAGGTGCGCATTTCTCCCAAAACACGCCCCATAATGCAAGCCGCGTGCAATCCAGGAAGCGTAAAATGTGCATATGACGTTTGAACACATCCGTATGTTCCCAGATGAGGAGGAGTTAATCCATGGGCCCGTTCCCCCACGACGCACCGCCGCCGAAAATCAGTGAAGAAAACCCCGCCGGCACCGATGGCTTCGAGTTCGTCGAATTTGCGCATTCGGAACCGGAGAAACTCGCCGAACTGTTCACCAAGATGGGCTACACGGAAGTCGCGCGACACAAGACGAAGAAGATTTCCGTCTGGCGGCAGGGCGACATCAATTATATCGTCAACGCTGAGCCCGGCAGCCACGCCATGCGCTTTGTCGAGGATCACGGCCCGTGCGCGCCCTCCATGGCCTGGCGTGTGGTCGACGCGAAACACGCTTTCGACCATGCGGTCTCCAAGGGTGCCGAGCCTTATGAAGGCAATGACAAAACACTCGACGTGCCCGCCATTGTCGGCATTGGCGGCTCGCTGATCTATTTCATCGACACCTATGGAGAGAAAGGGTCTGTCTACGACGCGGAATTCGAATGGCTGGGCGAGAAAAACCCGCGACCTGAAGGCGTCGGCTTCTACTACCTCGACCACCTCACCCACAATGTCTATCGCGGCAACATGGACAAGTGGTGGGATTTTTACCGTGAGCTTTTCGGTTTCTCGCAGATTCACTATTTCGACATTGACGGTCGCATCACCGGCCTTGTCTCCCGCGCGATCACGAGCCCCTGCGGCAAGATCCGCATCCCGCTCAACGAATCGAAGGACGACACGAGCCAGATCGTCGAGTATCTGAAGAAGTACAAAGGCGAAGGCATCCAGCACATTGCTGTCGGCACGGACGGCATCTACGACGCCACCGACAGGCTCGCCGACAACGGGCTCAAATTCATGCCCGGCCCACCGGAAGTTTACTACGAGAAGAGCTTCGACCGTGTGCAGGGTCACGACGAGCCCATCGAACGCATGAAAAAGCACGGCATCCTGATCGACGGCGAAGGCGTGGTGAATGGCGGCATGACCAAGATCCTCCTGCAGATCTTCTCAAAGACCGTCATCGGACCGATCTTCTTCGAGTTCATCCAGCGCAAAGGCGACGAAGGCTTCGGCGAAGGCAATTTCCGCGCCCTGTTCGAAAGCATCGAGGAAGACCAGATACGCCGCGGCGTCATCAAGGTGGATGCGGCTGAGTAGCAAGGCACACATCCTTCATGGCGAATTTATAAATAAAAGACCGCTGCAAGGCGGTCTTTTATTTTGTCGACTATATAATTCTCAATAACATGTTATATTTTCATAATAAAAGTGAAATAGTTCAAAATCTTTACTCAATATTACCTTTTTTGGCGCGGCAGACAGCGCGATGATACCCCTTGGCCAAACAGGCAGGGAGTATAACATAATGCAACGCGCATTTGGACGGATGTCACGCCGCGACCTCCTGACGATGATCGGTGCAACGGCCGGCGGCGCGGCTCTTTACCAGGCGATGACAACGCTTGGGCATGCCAGGGCATCGACCTATCAGGGGCCGGTCAAGCTCCAGGGCGATCCCGGGGCGGTGAAGGTTCTCATTCTCGGGGCGGGCCTTGCCGGCATGGCAGCGGCGCTCGAGCTACGCGCAGTTGGCTATGAGGTCGAGTTACTGGAATACCGGGAGAAAGCCGGCGGACGGTGCTGGACCTTGCGCGGAGGCGATACCTATACGGAGCTTGGCGGTTTCCAGCAGGACATCGGCTATGCCGAAGGCAACTATTTCAATCCCGGCCCATGGCGCATTCCTCACCACCACCATGCCGTCCTTGACTACTGTCGGCGCCTCGGCGTCAGGCTCGAGCCCTTTATTCAGAAAAATCACAATGCCTACCTCCACTCCGTCAACGCCTTTGGCGGGCGGCCACAGCGTTTTCGCAAGATTGCCACCGACTATCGCGGTCACACCGCCGAGCTCCTCGCAAAAGCCGCCAATCAGGGTGGCCTCGACGAACTGGTCAGTGATGAAGACAAGGAGATGCTGCTGGAATCGTTGCGCATCAATGGCATGCTCGACAAGAACTACGCCTATGTGAAAGGCCTGAACACCAGCGAGTTCCGCGGCTTCCAAAGATGGCCGGGTGGTGGTGTGGGAGCGGCACCACGCCCCTCAGAGCCGATTGGCCCGGCTGCTATTCTTCAATCACGCTTATGGCAATGGCTTGGTGAAGCCGAGACCGTCGATCATCAGGAAACCATGTTCCAGCCCGTCGGCGGCATGGATATGATCGCCCAGGCCTTCGAGCGCGAGATCAAGGACCTGATCCGCTACAATGCGAAGGTCACCTCGATCCAGCAGGACGGGACCGGCGTGACTGTGACCTATGAAGACACCGGCGACGAAGGAGAACCTCAGCAAACCCGGGCTGACTGGTGTATCTGCACCATCCCGTTCTCCATCCTCGGCCAGATCGAAAGCAATTTTTCGGGCTCGATGAAGGGTGTGATCGACACGCTGCACTATGCAGAGTCCGTCAAGTTCGGCCTTGAGTTCAATCGCCGGTTCTGGGAGGAGGATGAACAAATCTATGGCGGCATCTCCTATACCGATCTCCCCATCTCGCTGATCGGCTACCCCTCGGGCGACTATCTCTCCGGCGGCAAGGGCGTGCTCGTCGGCGGCTATAGCTGGGACGCTGCAGCCTATCAATTCACCGCCATGGAACCTGAAGAACGCATCCGCAAGGCTCTCGAATACGGCGCCATGATCCACCCGCAATATCGGCAGGAGTTTTCCAGCGGGGCGAGCGTCGGATGGCATCGCGTGCCCTGGGCGCTGGGCTGTTACGGGGTCTGGAAAAACAGGGAAGCTGATTACAGCCGCGCAACAGGGTTCGACGGCCGCACACTGATGGCCGGCGAGCACATATCCTATCTGCCGGGATGGCAGGAAGGCGCGCTCCTCTCCGGCCTCGATGCCATCTCCCGCCTCCACGACCGGGTCATGAACGGCTGATCGACGGCGTGCAAAGGAACCTGCCATGCAATTGAAAGCTCTCGCGCTGTGCATCGCCGTTTCGACAATGTTTGTCGCCCATGCACATGCCGAGGATGGCGTACCCCCCGCGGATACCGATAAGATTAAAGTCACCAGCGGTGAACAGATCTACAAATCCGTCTGCCAGGGTTGCCACATGCCCGACGGAAAAGGCGCTGCTGGTGCAGGCCGCTATCCTTCCCTGGCCAACAATGGAAACCTCGAATACCCAGAATATGCGATCTTCGTCATCACATATGGGCAGAAGGCCATGCCCGCCATGGGCGATATACTCACCGACCAGCAGATCGCCGATGTGGTGACCTATATCCGGACCCATTTCGGCAACACCTATACCGACGAAGTGACAGCGGACCAGATCGTCCCGCCCTGGCCCTGAGCGTGTTCACAGCCGGTAGCCTGGCAAGGGTCTGCCTCCTCCTCAAGCCTCCCGCGCGGCCCTGAGCGCCGCGCGGATCACCTCCAGATCACCCACCTGATTGGCCAGAAGCAGCACCAGTCTTGCGTTGAGACGTGCGCTCTCCTCGAAGCTCAGCCCCTCATGCGCCGCCATCAGCGCGGCATAGAAATCATCGCCTGCCGCACCCAGCCGGTCCTGGCCGATCTCGATCCTGTCCATCCTCACTCCCTCCCCATCGCATGGGTCATCGCCGCCGCGATCTCATGCGCGTCGGATGCCGTGAAAACCGCCGCCACATGCTGGTCCGGCCGCACCAGATAGAGCCGCCCCGCGCCATAGCGGGCGGCAACCGCGCCCTCGTTATCCTCGACATGCGCCACGCCATCCACCGCCGAAGCGCCGGGCTTCGTCACCTGCACCACATGCAGCCCGGCCGGCAGGCCGATGGGTGGGTCACAGTCGACCGCCAGAAGCACGAAACCGCCACCGGCTTCGCCAAGCAGCCAGGATGGGCGGCCGCCAACATGCACCGGCGCATCGGGCATCACATCCCCCGGCGCCAGCGGGCCATCGCCGTCCCATTCGGCCTGAAGCGTGCAGCCAGCCAGCGAACAGGGCTTTGACAACCGGCCCGAGTTCACCAGCCGCCGCGCGAAATCGTGATCCGCCGAAAGCGCCAGAACGCTGTCGCGGAACATGCGCTCCATGTCGCTCTTAGGCGTCATGAAAGAGGTCGACCTCGCCGAGTGCAGAATATTCTCGTCAGTGCCCAGAATGCGTTCTTCGTCGTAGCTTCTGATCAGCGAGGCCGGCGCCTCGCCCTTGATCACAAGCGCCAGTTTCCAGCCCAGATTGTCGACGTCCTGAATGCCGCCATTGCCGCCGCGCGCGCCGAAAGGCGAAACGATATGCGCGCTATCGCCGGCAAAGATCACGCGATCATGCACGAAGCGCTCCAGCCTGCGGCACTGGAAGGTGTAGACCGACACCCAGTCGAGCTCGAATTTCGAATGACCGATTACCTTGGCAATGCGGGGGATGACGTTCTCCGGCTTTTTTTCTTCGTCCGGGTCCGCATCCGGGCCAAGCTGCAGGTCGATACGGTAAATATCGTCCGGCTGCTTATGCAGAAGCGCCGATTGACCCTTGTGGAAGGGTGGTTCAAACCAGAACCAGCGCTCGGAGGGAAAGTCCGCTTTCATCTCCACATCGGCAATCAGGAAACGCTCCTCGAACACCTGGCCCGCAAAGTCGAGCCCCATCATGGAGCGCACGGGCGAGCGCGCGCCGTCGCAGGCGACCACCCAGGCAGCATCCATCTCATAAGCGCCGTCCGGCGTTTCCACCTGAAGGCGCACATCGCCGCCCGTCTGCTCAAGCCCGACCACACGGTTTTTCCAGCGCAGATCGATCCGGTCGGAAAGCTCCCCCGCCCGCTCCACCAGAAACTGCTCGACATAGTATTGCTGCAGGTTGATGAAGGCGGGCATCTTGTGCCCCTCCTCCGGCAGGAGGTCAAAACTCCACACCTCGCGGTCGCGATGGAACAGCCGCCCCACCTTCCAGGTCACGCCCTTCTCCACCATACGCTCGCCGACGCCAAGCCGGTCGAAAATCTCCAGCGTGCGCTTCGACCAGCAGATCGCCCGGCTGCCCACCGACACGACATCGTTGTCGTCGAGCACGACGACGGAGACGCCGCGCTGCGCAAGGTCGATCGCCGCCGCCAGCCCCACAGGCCCGGCACCGATCACCACCACCGGGTACTGCCCCACATGCCCCCCTGCGAGTTCCGGCGGTGCTGTGTAGGGAAAGGGATTGTACTCGTAACGCGGCATTGACTTTTACCCTCCCTTTGCAGCCGCTTCTCCTCAGAAATGAAGCAGCTCAAACCTCTTCCAGTTCACAACCCTCAACTCCGAGCATGAAGTCGGTGGTCGTGAAAAAAAGCGCCAGCGCTGACGCCCCTTCTCCCCGCAAGCGGAGAGAAGGAAGCCGGGATCGCGAGCGGCGCGCGTCCTTCAAACGTCGCGCCAGCCCGCTTCGTAACGTTACCCCTGCAGCGCGTCCCACATCTGCCGGTCGCGCTCTGCGGTCCAGATGCGTGGGGTGTCGATGCCCAGTGCCTCGTCATAGGCCCGCGCCACGTTGAACGGCAGGCAATGCTCGTAGATTGCATAATCGGAGAATTTCGGGTCACACGCCGCCCGGCAGGCGTCCCATGCCTCTTTCAGCGTGCCACCGCCCTGCGCCACCCGCGCCACCGGCTGATAGGTGGACATCACGAAATCGCTGGTCAGATCCAGTGCTTCATTGACCATGGCCTGCCCCACCAGCGCTCCGCCGCGTCCCGGCGCAATGGCGTCGAGGTCGAAGGCGCGGATTTCCTCCAGTGTCGTCGGCCAGTCGTGGAAATGCCCGTCGCCGCAATAGCAGGCCGAGTGATGCTCCACGATGTCTCCGGTGAACATCACATTGGCGTCCGGCACGAAGGCCACGATGTCGCCAGCCGTGTGCGCTCGGCCAAGGAACATCAGGTCCACCCGGCGCTTGCCGAGATAGACCGTCATGGAACTGGAAAAAGTCGTTGTCGGCCAGGTCAGACCGGGGATCGATTCATGGCCCTGAAAAAGGCGCGGGAAGCGCACGAATTCCGAATCCCAGTCTTCCTTGCCCCGCTCGACCACCATCGACCGCGCCTTGTCGCTCATGATCACGGTTGGCGCCCTGTAGGCAGACGCGCCCAGAACGCGCACGGCGTGATAATGCGTCAGCACCAGATGGCTGATCGGCTTGTCGGTGACGGACCGCACCTTCTCGATCACCTTTTCGGCGAGGCGTGGTGTTGCCTGCGCCTCGATCACCATCACCGACTCGTCGCCGATGATGATGCCCGAATTGGGATCGCCCTCGGCCGTGAAGGCCCAGAGATCCCGCCCGATTTCATCAAACGATATCTTCTTTTCTGTGAGATCACTTGCAGATGCGAACTGTTTGGCCATTACGCGCCTTTCTCGTTGAATAACTACGCCCCGACGATCACGGCCAGGGACTTTATGATGCTCCAGGGATCGAGAGCACTGAAAGCGACTGCACTTATCGCCGAGATCAGCGTCCAGGCGAGCATCACGCGTGTCAGAACCGAGCCGCTGTCGATGCGATACGCGCGCATCGACAAGGCGACATTGACGCCAATGACGCCAATGACAAACACGAAGGACAACGCGATGCCCATCCACTGAGGCGATGTGGCGTAGAGTGTGTTGAAGACCGACCTCAACGCCCAGGCCAGGAGTGATATTCCAACCAGATTGAATATCGCGAAAACGAGCGCGGTACGCTTGAGAGTGTCGAGTGCCATTTTCAGGGCTCCTGATAGTCCTCGACGCGCTGTTCGATGGCGCCGAAGATGGAATGGCCCCCACTGTCTTTCATCTCGATACGCACCGTATCGCCGAAGCGCAAGAAAGGCGTCTTCGGTTTACCGTGTGCTATCGTCTCGATCATGCGGATTTCAGCGATACAGGAGTAACCAACCCCGCCCTCGTCAACCGGCTTTCCGGGTCCGCCGTCCAGCTTGTTGGATACCGTACCCGAGCCGATGATCGTGCCGGCGCAGAGCGGACGCGTTTTGGCGGCATGGGCAATCAGCGTCGGGAAATCGAATGTCATGTCGATGCCGGCGTCGGCCCGACCGAACGGCTTACCGTTAAAATCAACACATAGCGGCAGCGAGACCTTGCCGCCATCCCACGCATCGCCGAGTTCCTCGGGCGTCACCGCAACCGGCGAGAAGGCCGAGGACGGTTTCGACTGGAAGAAACCGAACCCCTTGCCAAGTTCTGCCGGGATCAGCCCGCGCAGCGACACATCGTTCACCAGCATGACAAGCCGAATGGCTTCCCGTGCCTGTTCCGGCGTCGCGCCCATCGGCACATCGTCGACGATGACGGCGATCTCGCCTTCCATGTCGATGCCCCAGGCCTCGTCGGCCATGCGAATGGGGTCGCGCGGAGCCAGAAACGCATCCGACCCGCCCTGATACATGAGCGGGTCGGTCCAGAAACTCTCTGGCATCTCCGCTCCGCGTGCCTTGCGCACGAGTTCCACGTGATTGACGTAAGCCGAACCGTCCGCCCACTGATAAGCACGCGGCAATGGCGAAAGCGCATCATGCTCATGAAAGCGTTCGGCAGGCACCGAGCCATGCTCAAGACTTTCGGAAAGGGCTGCCAGATGCGGCGCGATGCGCGCCCAGTCGTCCAGTGCCGCCTGCAGCGTCGGTGCAAGGAAAGATGCGTCCGTGCAGCGTGTCAGATCACGGGAGACGACGACCAGTCTGCCGTCGCGCGTTCCGTTCTTCAGCGTGGCGAGTTTCATGCAATGTCCTTTATGCGTTGGGGGAGACGCGCAATCGGCGCAGGTCCGCCGGACCGGCGCCGATCATACCTTCTGTGACCGCTCCGGTCGATCAGGACCAGTCACCCTCCGGCGTGCCGTTGAAACGCTTCTTCAAATCCTTCCAGCAGTCGATGTAGTTCTCCTGCAGCGTGTCCGTTTCAGCGGCGTACCGCGTCAAGTGCTGGGGAAAGCGTGTCTCGAACATGAAGGCCATGGTCTCTTCCAGCTTGACCGGCTTCAGTTCTCCGTGACTCGCCTTCTCGAAACCGAAAGCGTCCGGCCCGTGCGGCAGCATCATGTTGTGCAGCGAGGCACCGCCCGGCACAAACCCCTCTTCCTTGGCATCATACTGGCCTTTTATCAGCCCCATGAACTCGCTCATGATGTTGCGGTGATACCAGGGCGGGCGGAATGTATGCTCGGCCACCATCCAGCGCGGCGGGAAGATCACGAAGTCGATATTGGCCGTTCCCTCCTCACCCGAGGGGGCTGTCAGCACGGTGAAGATCGACGGGTCGGGGTGGTCGAACAGGATCGCCCCCACCGGCGAGAAGGTGGAGAGATCGTATTTGTAGGGCGCGTAATTGCCGTGCCAGGCCACCACGTCGAGCGGCGAATGGTCAATCTCGGTCACATGGAACTGGCCGCACCATTTGACAAACAGCCGGCAGGGCTTTTCCTTTTCTTCGTACCAGGCGACCGGCGTCTTGAAATCACGCGGATTGGCGAGGCAGTTGGCGCCGATCGGACCGCGATCCGGCAGGGTGAACTTGGCGCCGTAATTCTCGCACATATAGCCGCGCGCCGGCCCGTCCATCAGCTCGACCTGAAAGATCATGCCGCGCGGCATGACGGCGATTTCGCCGGGCTCGATCTCGATGATGCCCATCTCGGTCTTCAGCCGCACGCCGCCTTCCTGCGGCACCAGCATCAGTTCGCCATCGGCGTTGAAAAAATACTCATCCACCATCGACGTGTTGAAGGCATAGATGTGGGCCGCCATGCCCGCCTGCCCCTGCACGTCACCTGCGGTCGTCATCGTGCGCACGCCGGCCAGGAAATCGGTTTCCCTGTTTGGGATGGGCGTCGGATCCCAGCGCAGCTGACCAAGCGCCAGCTTATGGTCATGCACATTGGGTGCAGATTTCCATTCCTCGAAGCTGACGGCCTTGAAGCGACCTGTGTGCTTCACGCTCGGCCGGATGCGGTAGAGCCAGGAGCGTTCATTGGTCCCGCGCGGCGCGGTAAAGGGCGAACCGGAGAGCTGCTCCGCATAAAGCCCGTAGGCCGGCTGCTGCGGCGAATTCTGCCCCTGCGGCAGCGCGCCAGGCAGGCTCTCTGTCTCGAAATCATTGCCGAAACCCGGCATGTACTGCACGGTCATTCGATCCTCCATGCAACGGGGAATTCAGGAATTGGTTGCAATCGTAACCATGGCGAATGTAACTATCAACGACACGGGAAGGGAAAACTGCCGCGTTGCAAAGGAACACCATGACTGACCGGACCACGCTCGCCCTGGAAGATTTTCTGCCCTACCGCCTGACGCGCCTCACCGACGCGATCAGCCGGGATTTCTCGCAGGCCTATCGCGCCCGCCTCGGTCTGACGCGGCCGGAGTGGCGCACGCTCGCCACCATCGGCCAGTTCGGCACGATGACGGCGACCGAGGTCGGTGCGCATTCCTCCATGCACAAGACCAAGGTCAGCCGCGCCGTGGCCTCGCTAGAAACCCGCCGCTGGCTGGTCCGCACGCCCGACCCGCAGGATCGCCGCGTCGAGCGGCTGACACTCAGCAAAACCGGCCAGAAGGCCTATGAAGACATGGTGCCCGTGGCCCGGTCCTTCGAAACGGGATTGCTGGAACGCATGACACCGGAGGAGCGCGCAGCCCTTCTCGCCGGCCTCGCCGCGCTCGAGCGCACGACCTTGACGGAGTAGCGTTCACATCCCATATTTATGGTCAAATTGACCAGTCAAAATGACCATCGAGATGAAAACACTGACTGCAACAGAAGCAAAGTCCCGGTTCGCGGCCCTTCTTGGTGATGTGGAGCGGGGCGAGACCATACTCATCACACGTCACGGCAAGACGGTGGCGCGCATTGTCCCCGATCAGATCGAGGCGGCTGCGCAGACACGCGCTGACAATGCGGTCCGGAAGCTGCGCACCCTGCGCGATACCCTTCCCAAAACCGCGACATCACTGGACGACATGCTTGCATGGAAACATGAGGGTCACCGCTATTGACGCGGTTCGTGCTCGACGCGTCGATCACCGCCGCCTGGCTTCTGCCCGACGAGGATCATGATCTGGCCCTGGCGGTGCAGGAAAGCCTTCTCACCTCGCAGGCCATCGTGCCGCCGATCTGGTGGTTCGAGATATGCAACCTGCTTGTCATGTGCGAGCGCCGAAAACGACACACGCCGGCCATCACAAAGACCATCCTCGATGCGCTCTACGACCATCCCATCCTCGTCGATGACGACGTCGACCCTGCGGCAATGCTGCGCCTCAGCCGCGCGCACGGACTGACGGTCTATGACGCCTCCTATCTGGAGATAGCGCGGCGCAATGCCGTGCCGCTGGCGACGCTCGACCGCAGGCTGGCACAAGCGGCGATCGCCGAAACGATCCCCCTGTTCGCCTCGTAAGCGGCTACCAGCTCATCACCACCTTGCCGGCCTTGCCGGTGCGCATCGCATCGAAACCGTCGCGGAAATCATCCGCCTTGATGCGGTGCGTGATGAGATCGCGCACATCGAGCCGTGTCTGCACCAGCGCGATCATCTTGTACCAGGTCTCGAACATCTCGCGCCCATAGATGCCCTTCAGGTGCAGCATCTTGAAGATGACCTTGTTCCAGTCGATCTCGAAACCCGCCGGCGCGATTCCCAGAATGGCGATCTTGCCGCCATTGTTCATGGCGTCGATCATGTCCCGGAAGGCAGGGGCCGCGCCCGACATTTCAAGCCCCACATCGAAGCCCTCGGTCATGCCGAGCTGGCGCATCACCTCCGGCAGCGTTTCGTCTGCCGCATTCACCGTGTGCTGCACGCCAAGCTTCTTCGCAAGCTCCAGCCGGCCCGGATTGATATCGGTGATGACCACCTTGCGCGCGCCCACGGCCTGCGCCACCAGCGCCCCCATGATGCCGATCGGCCCCGCCCCCGTCACCAGCACATCCTCGCCAACCAGATCAAACGAAAGCGCCGTGTGAACGGCGTTGCCGAGCGGATCGAAGATCGCCGCGATCTCGTCTGGAATGTTGTCGGGGATCGGCACCACATTGTGCTGCGGCAGTGCGATGAATTCGGCAAACGCGCCGGCGCGGTGAACGCCCACGCCCAGCGTGTTGTGGCAAAGATGCCCGCGGCCTGCCCGGCAGTTGCGGCAATGGCCGCACACGATGTGCCCCTCGCCCGAAACCCGCTGGCCGGGTTTGTACTCCGTCACCGCCGAGCCCACTTCCGTCACCTCGCCGACGAATTCATGCCCAGTCACCAGCGGCACCGGCACGGTGTTCTGCGCCCACTCGTCCCAGTTCCAGATATGCACGTCCGTACCGCAGATCGCGGTTTTCCTGACCTTGATGAGCACGTCATTGGGGCCCACCTCGGGCACCGGAACACGCTCCATCCAAAGCCCCTCTTCCGGCTTCGATTTCACGAGCGCCTTCATCATGTTGGACATGGTCGATTATCCTTCCAAAGCGAAATCTTGGGCAATTGGCGTGGCCGCCCGCCCCTCACCCTTACCCTCTCCCCGCTTGCGGGGAGAGGGAGGCACCAACGTTGCAGCCATCTTCCTTCTCCCCGTTTACGGGGGTCCGAAGGACGGGTCGAGACCCGTGGCTCGACCCCGGCTGATCCCGGCAGGGGGATGAGGGGTCGGTGCCGGCCCTTCCGTCACTCACCCGATCACCCCAAGCTCACGCCCCACTTTTCCAAACGCCTCCACCGCGCGATCGATATCGTCGGCCGAATGCGCCGCCGACATCTGCGTGCGGATGCGCGCAGCCCCCTTCGGAACCACGGGGAAGGAGAAGCCAATCACATAGATGCCCTCTTCCATCAGCATTTCAGCCATGCGGGCGGCGAGAGCCGCATCGCCCACCATCACCGGAATGATCGGATGATCGGCGCCCGCCAGGGTGAAGCCCAGCTTTTCCATGCCCGAGCGGAACCGCGCGGCATTGCTGGCAAGATGACGGCGCAGCGCATCGCCCTGCTCCACCATATCAAAGACCTTCAAAGAGGCCGCCGCGATCACCGGCGCCAGCGTGTTGGAAAACAGATAGGGCCGCGAGCGCTGGCGCAGCCAGTCGACCACCTCCGCCCGCCCACACGTATAGCCGCCAGACGCGCCGCCCAGCGCCTTGCCGAGCGTGCCTGTCATGATGTCGACCCGGCCTTCCACGCCGCAATGCTCCGGCGTGCCGCGCCCGTTTTCGCCCACGAAACCGACCGCATGGCTGTCGTCCACCATCACCATCGCATCGTATTGTTCGGCCAGATCACAAATGCCCTGAAGGTTGGCGACGATGCCATCCATGGAGAAAACGCCATCCGTGGCGATCAGCCTGAAGCGCGCGCCTTCCGCCTTCTTCAGGCATTCCTCAAGTGCTGCCATGTCGTTGTTGGCATAGCGATGGCGCTCGGCCTTGCAAAGCCGCACCCCGTCGATGATCGAGGCATGGTTGAGCGCATCGGAGATGATCGCATCCTCCGGGCCCAGCAGCGTCTCGAAAAGCCCCGCATTGGCATCGAAGCAGGAGGAATAGAGGATCGTGTCCTCATAGCCCAAAAAGCCGGAAATCTTCGCTTCCAGTTCCTTATGCTCTTCCTGCGTGCCGCAGATGAAGCGCACCGAGGCCATGCCATAGCCATAGCGGTCGAGCGCGGCCTTGGCCGCCTCGCGCAGTTCCTCATTGTCGGCAAGGCCCAGATAATTGTTGGCGCAGAAATTCAAAACCGTCCGCCCGCCGCTCTCGATCTCAGCCGACTGCATGGAGGTGATGACCCGCTCGGATTTATAAAGCCCGGCCTCCTTCAGGCCATCGAGTTCGGAGCGCAGATGGGAAAGAAAGGACGCGGTCATGAGCACCTCGGATCGAACGGGGACAGGCTTTCCCTCCTCTACTACAGAGTGCCGCCGCTTTCGACCATCGACTTTTCTGCAACGCTCCTCCGCCGCCCGCCCCTCACCCTTACCCTCTCCCCGCACGCGGGGAGAGGGGACCTCAACGTTCCAGCCAATCTCAAGCAAAGAGCCGAGCTTCTCCACCTCCTCCTTCTCCCCGTTCACGGGGAGAAGGTGCCGGCAGGCGGATGAGGGGCCCGCGCCACCCGAAACAAAAAAAGAGGCAGGCGCCGCAGCACCCGCCCCTTCTCAATTCACCAGCGCAAGATGCGCGCGCGTCACCCGATCAGAAAAACGCCTGCAGCCCCGTCTGCGCGCGGCCGAGGATCAGCGCGTGAACGTCATGCGTGCCCTCATAGGTGTTCACCGTTTCCAGGTTCTGCGCATGGCGCATCACGTGATATTCGATCTGGATGCCATTGCCGCCATGCATGTCGCGGGCCATGCGCGCGATCTCCAGCGCCTTGCCGCAATTGTTGCGCTTGACGACCGAGATCATCTCCGGCGCCATCTTGCCCTCGTCGAACAGCCGGCCAACGCGCAGGCTCCCCTGAAGCCCAAGCGCGATTTCCGTCTGCATGTCGGCGAGCTTCTTCTGGAAAAGCTGCGTCTGCGCCAGCGGCTTGTCGAACTGCTTGCGGTCGAGCCCATATTGCCGCGCGCGGTGCCAGCAATCTTCCGCCGCGCCCATCGCGCCCCAGGAAATGCCATAGCGCGCGCGGTTCAGACAGCCAAACGGCCCGCCAAGTCCTTCCGCATTGGGCAAAAGCGCATCCTCGCCCACTTCCACGCCGTCCATCACGATCTCGCCGGTGATCGAGGCGCGCAGCGAAAGCTTGCCGCCGATCTTCGGCGCGGAAAGCCCCTTCATGCCCTTTTCCAGCACGAAACCGCGGATCTTGCCGCCATGGGCCGCCGATTTCGCCCACACCACGAACACATCGGCAATCGGCGAATTGGAGATCCACATTTTCGAGCCGGTGAGCCGGTAGCCGCCATCGATCTTGTCGGCGCGCGTCTTCATGCCGCCGGGGTCGGAGCCCGCATCCGGCTCGGTCAGGCCGAAACAGCCGATCCACTCGCCCGACGCCAGTTTCGGCAGATATTTCCTGCGCTGTTCTTCCGAGCCATAGGCATGGATCGGGAACATCACCAGCGAGGACTGCACGCTCATCATGGAGCGATAGCCCGAATCGATGCGCTCCACCTCGCGCGCCACCAGCCCGTAGGACACATAGCCCGCGCCCACGCCGCCATATTCCTCCGGCACCGTCACGCCCAAAAGCCCCGCCGCGCCCATTTCGCGGAAGATGTCCGGGTCGGTTTCCTCGTTCATGTATGCATGTTCGATGCGCGGGGCGAGCTTGTCGGCAGCGAAGGCGGCGGCCGCATCGCGGATCATGCGCTCTTCATCGGTGAGCTGCTCTTCCATGAGGAAGGGATCGTCCCACACGAATGTCGATCTGGACGATTTCGCCGCGGATTTCTGTGCTTCCATAGTCATTCATGCCTTCCTGATGCGGTTGCGCTCTTTCAAGCCTTCTGCAGCCAGATGGTCTCACCTGACCTCCGCGCAAATGCGGAAAAACCAATAGCCAGAACGTGCCCTGCGCGCCGCAAGGGCGCTTGCACTCCTGACGCCTGAGCGGAGCATACAGCATCCTATGCGAGATTGCTTCAAGCTTAAAATGATTTTTTGGAAGGGGATTGTGACGGGAGGGGATGGATGGGGGGGGGGCTTTTGCGCGTTCGTGGGTTTTCGACCGAGCTTGGAAAGCTGCCGTTGGTTGCGCAACGTGCAAAGGCCGATAGGGGCGGGAAGCGGAAGTTCGCTGTTGCTAGACCAAAGGCGGTCGTGCTGCTTTTGAAACATCCGCAAAACACGCGATCATCTTCATGTCTCGGAACACTACTTGCAATCCTCATCACACAACCAAAGAAGTGAGAAGTCACATATCGAGGTTGAAATCCTCGACAACCCTGAGCCAGGCGTCCAGGATAGCGTCACGCTTGATAAATCCATTGCGATTGCGCTGAAGGCGTCTTTGCACAAGAATCCTTGCGAAGTGCAGGTTCAAGCTTCCGGCTCGAACATAATCTGGATCGTCCTTCATAGTGCAAATTCTGGAAACCATATCTACTTGAATCCTACGAAGAAACTCAAGATCGAATAAACCAAACTCAACAACGCTTTGCGACCGAAAAAACGCATTTAGTTGCAGCTCACCATCGTGCTCAAGGAAACTACCTGCGATTAGGCACGGAACATATCCGGGACGATTCCTTTTTACCAAATCCTCTGGCGAAAACACCGAGAAAACTAATCCACCTGAGCATTTGTCTCTCGAGCCAATTTTTTCGATTGAATTAAGCTGATTCAGCCCAGAACCCTTGTAGTTTTCTATTCGAGTATTGTAACTTGGCTTGGTAATAGTGTCATGCGAGGAATTATACGCCTTTTTGGCGCGGTTTTCTCCGTATTGGTATAAATCAGGAAATTGAAATTTTAATCTTTTCTTAAGAGCTTCGATCCTCTCCAGCGCATTTTCTGAATATGGGATTGAACACTGGAAGGGAGCCACTTGCCAAGCACCATCATTGCCGCTCCTCGTTTCACGGCATAGGTCTACCGCATTGTACAAAAAAGATGCTTCGTTTCTAATGATGAAATTATGCATTAACTGATAAAGCCAAAATACATAAAAAACCAAACAGAAGTAAAAGCCAGGAAAGAAGCCGTTAGAAAGAACACCCACCGTATCTTCTGAAGAGATTCGCTTTTGTGCTTCACCAAAACATGCAATATAAACAATTGCTCAAAATCTTCCCTAAGGGTAGTTTCTAAACTTGATTCATCTATTGCGCGATCAAAAAATCTCTTTCTTTCCTTAAGAACATCTTTAGCCAAATTCGGAAAATCTAAACGTTCTCTATAACTTTTTACCTTGTCGGGAAGCGAATACCTATAATACCAAAAACGGATATCTGAAACCAAGCGATAGGGGCGATCCTGATCTAATTCGGAATTGTAAAGATGAATTACATAGAGGAGAGATATTAGAATAAGAAGGCCTAAGCTGATAATAATTATCTTGGCATCGGCAGGTAGGCTAGCTTTTTGCTGGCCGACATAGAGGCCTATTGCTGTGAATACGAGCCCCGAAAGAGTTAAGTGCTTAGTGATCAATCCTGATCTTTGTGTCTCATACCAATCGTGCCGATTTATTGTATAAGAGATTGCCGATTGCACCTTTTGAAATTGATATGAAGCGAAAGTTTTTTCACGTTCGGCTGATTCAATTCCGTTGACTAACTTATCGACAATTTTCGCCGTTTCAACTTGTTGAGCGGCTTCCATGCTTTGGCGGATTGTATCATTTGATTTGAGTTTGGCTCCCATTTTCCAAACGCCATTTGGCGCAAGAAGCAGAGCTAGTACAAACAAAACCGGGATTGCCATAGTAGCGATCAAATCAATTATCGATGAGCATTCCAATTTGTGGCCACCTTGCTAAGAAGCTTGATTCGCAAATCTGACTAGAAGCTAACATATGATAGACTGATCCAATTCGGAACAGGAAAGGCAGTCTTCAAGGGCGCGTTGCAGTCGGTTATGAGCAGCCACTACAGCGCCTTTGGCGAATGACAGCAATGGGCCGGAAGCGTCGACTCACTCGGCACAAACGAGTGTGAGCGAAACGCAATCGAAGCACTTCGACCGCAAGTCTCCTTACGACGCCAAATCAGTCAGCGTCGAGCAGTCCCTCTTGCAGGTCAGGCCGCGATCGTTGAAACTACCCTTTTCCCCGCAAGCGGCGAGAAGGAGGCTATATTTATCGCCCCTCTCCCCATTCCTGCCCAATTTTATCCCCGCCCCCAAAACCTCACCTATAATCCCCCCATCGCCCTTTTCGGGAACCGGGTCCGGAGCCGGGGATCAGGAAGGGCGGCGGCAGCCTCCCCCTTGGGCATCGGTGGTTCAAGGCATGTGAGGGCCCGCGACAGGCCGGCGGCCGGTTTCAAGACCGGTTGCGGAGAAGCCGCTAGGGCGAAACCCGTCCGAGTGACCGGCCGAGGGTTGGGACAGCGGCCGGACGGGCGGCCCGAGGGTCGCATTGCTATCTTAGACGCGCGACGCTTTGGCCGCCCGTCTTCCCGAACCTGTTCAAACCCGGCGGCGAAGCCGCGCGGGAACGGAGAAGTGTGCCATGTGTCACCACCCGCCATTGCGGCAAGCCGCCCCTATCGCACGTTATGCCGCCCATCCCCAGAAGCGCGCCCGAAACCACCCTTCTCCCCATCCCCGAATCCCCCTAAAATCGCGGCCATGACCACAGCCCCCCGCACCATCCGCCAGCTCACCGATACCGTGATCAACCAGATCGCCGCTGGCGAGGTGATCGAGCGGCCCGCGAGTGTGGTGAAGGAGCTAGTGGAAAACGCGCTCGATGCGGGCTCAACGCGCATCGAGGTGGCGACAGCCGGCGGCGGGCTTTCCCTGATCCGCGTCACCGATAATGGCGGCGGCATGCCCCCGGAAGAGCTGCCGCTCGCCGTCTCGCGCCATTGCACGTCGAAACTCACCGACGATATTCACGACATTCGCTCGCTCGGCTTTCGCGGCGAGGCGCTGCCCTCCATCGGCTCGGTGGCGCGGCTTTCGCTGCGCTCGCGGCCCGAAGGGGCCGACAGTGCGGCGGAGATTTCCGTCGAGGGCGGGCGCGTTTCAGCGGTGAAGCCCGTCGCCGCCAATCGCGGCACGACGGTGGAGGTGCGCGACCTCTTTTTCGCCACGCCCGCAAGGCTCAAATTCATGAAGAGCGAGCGCGCCGAAACCGCCGCCATCACCGAGGTGGTGAAGCGCATGGCGCTCGCCTTCCCGCAGGTGCGCTTCACGCTGACAGGCACCGACCGCACCACGCTGGAGCTGCCAGCCGTGCCCGCCGATGGCGAGGGGCTCTTGCGCCGCATCGCGCAGGTGATGGGCCGCGACTTTGCCGAAAACACGCTGCCCATCGAGGCTGCGCGTGAAGGCGTCTCCCTTTCAGGCCATGCGTCGATCCCGTCATTCTCGCGCGGCAATGCGATGCTGCAATATTTCTATGTGAATGGCCGGCCCGTGCGCGACAAGCTTCTGACCGGCGCCATTCGCGGCGCCTATATGGATGCGCTGCCGCGCGACCGGCATGCGGTGGCCGCCCTCTTCATCACGCTCGATCCGGCGCTGGTCGATGTCAATGTGCACCCGGCCAAGGCCGATGTGCGCTTTCGCGATCCGGGGCTGGTGCGCGGGCTGATCGTCGGGGCGATCCGCCATGCACTGGAAATCAGCGGCATGCGCGCCTCCACCTCCGGGGCGGACGCCATGCTCGCCGCCTTCCAGAGGCCGGAGCACGCAGACGCAGGCCACGCCACGCCACAGCGCTACACGCCGCCACCCCGCCCTGCAAATGGCTGGAGTGCGGCCACCTCCCCCACCCGTCCGCTGGAGATGAGCGCGGCAGCGGGCTTTGCCGAGCCCGGCCAGCCGGCGTTCGATGTGGGGGCGGCCCTTTCCGCCGATGCGCGCGCGGGCGAAGTGGAGGCAGCGCCAGAGCTGATGCGCACCCCGCTCGGGGCCGCGCGGGCGCAGGTGCATGAGAATTACATCGTCGCGCAGACGGAGGATTCGCTCGTCATTGTCGACCAGCACGCCGCCCATGAGCGCCTTGTCTATGAGGCTCTGAAAGAGGCGCTGCATGCCCGCCCCCTCCCCGCGCAGATGCTGCTTTTGCCGGAGATCGTCGACATGCCGGAGGAGGATGCCGACCGGCTTTCCGCCCATGCGGACTTCCTCGCCCGGTTCGGGCTGGGGCTGGAGCGGTTCGGTCCCGGCGCCATCGCCGTGCGCGAAACGCCCTCCATGCTTGGCAAGGTGGATGTGCCGCAGCTTGTGCGGGATCTCGCCGATGAGATCGCCGAGAACGACACCGCCGACACGCTGAAGGAGCGGATCGACCACATCGCCGCCACCATGGCCTGCCATGGCTCGGTGCGGTCTGGCCGGCGGCTCAGGGCCGAAGAGATGAACGCGCTGTTGCGCCAGATGGAAGCGACGCCCGGCTCCGGCACGTGCAATCACGGCCGGCCGACCTATATCGAGTTGAAGCTGACCGATATTGAACGGTTGTTCGGGCGGCGGTGAGGCGATGCGCTTGACCTCTGCTTCGAAATATGGCGCAAGGAACCCGATGAGAGGTTTTACCGATGAACCGTTTTGAAGGACCCGGCGCGCGCGAGGCGCGCATTCGCTATCTGGATGGCGATTTTCAGGTCATGACGCCCGGCGCCTTCGTGCGCTGCGCCGTGACCGAACAGCCGATCCAGCTCGACGATCTGAAATACTGGAGCGTCGCGCGGCAGGAAGCCTATGTGAACGCCGACACCTCGCTCGCCCGCGAGCTGGAAATGCATCCGGAACTCAGGAAGCGCGGCTGACCTATTTCAGAATGCGCTCGCGCCAGGCCTCGATCGCGCTTTCGATGATGGTCACCGGCATGTCGGGCGCATCGAACTGCGCTTCCACCTGCAGCACGCGGCAGTGTTCGGCCAGCGCAGAAAGCGCCGTGCTGCCGCCCTTCAGCCGCACGAGATCCTTCTCGGTGGTGATGAGCTGAAGCTCCCCCTTCTCCGCCGCCGCGATCAGGTCGCGCGCATCGTCATCATCGTAGGGGTGATGATCGGGAAAACTCTTCCCCTCCACCACCGCGCCGCCGGCTTGCGCCACACTGTCGAAGAATTTCTTCGGGTTGCCGATCCCGGCGAAAGCGAGAAACCGCCCGCCCTTGATCGCTCGCACGCCGCGCGGCTTGAGCCGCGCCTGAAACACCGGGCGTCCCGCCCGCGAGGCCTTGCGCACCACATGGTCGGCCGCACTCCCTTCGCCCATGGTTAGGATCGCATCGGCGTGGCGCAACTGGTCGATCAGCCGCGCGCGCATGGGCCCGCCCGGAATGACATGGCCGTTGCCCAGCCCGCGCCGCGCATCCACCACCATCACCGCATAATCCATGTGCAGCCGCGCACTCTGGAAGCCATCGTCCATGATGATGAAGTCGCAGCCGATGCCGATCAGCTCCCGCGCGCCCGTCAGGCGGTCGGGGGCGACCAGCGTCGGCGCATGCCGCGCCAGTAGCAGGGGCTCGTCGCCCACATGGCGCGCAAGATCCTTCTTCGCATCCACCAGATGCGCCGTCGCCATCGAGCCGCCATGCCCGCGCGTCAGGAAACCGGGTTTGCGGCCAAGTCTCTTCGCCTGTTTGGCGAGCGCGATGGAGACCGGGGTCTTGCCCTCGCCGCCAACGGTGAAATTGCCCACGCACAGGACCGGCACATCCACCTTCGCCCGCTTTGCCGAGGCCATCCGGTATCCGGCCACGAGGCCATAGAGCGCTGACAGCGGCGAAAGGCTCCAGGCCCGCCAGTCCGCCGCCTCCCACCAGAATGGAGGTGCCTCGCTAGCCATGCCCCTCGTCGCCCTCGAGCCTGCTCTTGACGATCAGCGGATGGATATACGGGTCGAGCGCCTGCAGCGTGCGGTTCAGCGCGCCAGACATATCGTCGACTGCAGCGCGCCCCGCCTTTATCATGGTGCGACGCGCCGAATAATTGTTAAGCAGGAAATTCACGCCGCCGGCCAGCATCTCGCCATCGCGCACCAGCCGCGCCCCGCCGGCGTCGATAAGGCGGCGATAGGCATCGCGGAAATTCTGCACATTGCAGCCCGAGAGCACCGCCGTGCCGAGCCGTGCGGGCTCGATCGGGTTCTGCCCGCCCGACTGCACGAGCGAGCGCCCGACAAAGGCCACTTCGGTCAATCGAAGATAAAGTCCCATCTCGCCGATCGTATCGCCAAGCAGAATATCCGTCTCCGCAAGGACCGTATCGTTACGGCTGCGCCGCGCCACCTTGAGGCCGCGGGCGGTGAACTCTTCTTCCAGGCCGTCTGCCCGTTCGGGGTGCCTGGGCACAATGATCGTCAGAAGGTCCGGGTGGCGGGACTTCAGCTTCTCATGCACATCGGCGGCGATCGTCTCTTCGCCCTCATGGGTGGAGACGGCAGCCCAGGTTTCCCGGTCGCCAATCTGCTCTTCAAGCGTGGCAAGCGCTTCCTTCTCCACCGGCGGTGCGTGGGTGTCGACCTTGAGATTGCCCGAAACGGTGACCGGTCTCGCCCCCAGTGTGCGGAAGCGCTCGCCATCCACCTCGGACTGCGCCACCACATGGGCAAGGTTTTCGAAAAGCGCTTCGGCGAGATAGGCCCGCTTCTTCCAGCGTTCGAAGGAGCGGTCGGAAAGCCGGCCGTTGACGAGCACCTGCGGCACTCGGCGCGCACCGAGCTCGAGAATGGTCATCGGCCAGATCTCCGACTCGGCCATGATGGCCAGATCCGGTTGCCAGTGATTGAGAAACCGGCTGACGGCCGGCTTCAGGTCGAGCGGCACATATTGATGGATCACGCCGCCGCCAAGGCGTTCTTCTGCCACCTGGGCAGAGGTCACGGTTCCGGTGGTCAGAACAATGTTGATCCCATAGCCCAGAAGATGCTCGATCAGGCCGATCACGGCCATGGTCTCGCCCACGCTGGCCGCATGCATCCAGATCAGCGGGCCGTCCGGGCGCGGATGGCCGGCGCGTCCGTAGCGCTCGTGCCGGCGGACGCGGTCCTCCTTGCCCTTTCCGGCGCGCCAGACGATGTAGCCACCAATCATGGGGAAGGCTGCTGCACCCACCCAGCGATAGGTTGTGAGGATGGCGCGCGCCCAGCGTTCACTCATGGTTCACTGACCGTCGACCAGGGAGTAGGCCTGCCGCGTCGCCTCATTGAGCGAGTTGGTAACCTCACGGCGCTTCTCTTCCATTGTCGCCTCGTCCGCATCGGACGTGACATAGATGGGGTCGCCCAGAATGACCGCGCTTCGGCCAAAGGGCAGATTGATCGTGGTCTTGTCCCAGGTCCGTTCCAGCACCTTGCGGCGGCTGGTGGCAATGGCAACAGGAACGATGGGGCGACCGGAAATGCGCGCCAGAGTGACGATGCCAAGTCCGGCTTCGCGCGGTGTGCCATGCGGAATGTCGGCGATCATCGCAACATTGCAGCCGCGATCGATGGTCTTTTTCAGCATGATCAGCGCCTTCGCGCCGCCTTTGCGGACGTCGCGCTCCCCCTTGCGGCCACCGGAGCCGCGAACGGTTTCAAAACCGAGTTTTTCCGCCACGAGCGCGTTCAGTTCCGCATCGGCGCTGCGGGAAAACATGGCCACGATCTTGTGCCGGCGGGGATTGATGGCTGGGCCCAGAATGTGCTGGCCGTGCCAGAGAGCGGCAATTGCCGGCGAATGGGCGTCGATTGCCGCCTGCAGGTCGTGCGATCCCTCGACACGCGGATTGGTGCGGTCGATCAGGCGAATGGCGCACGCCATGAGCGTTGCCAGCGCCTGTTTCACAAAGCGCGACTTTGCCAGCGGCTTGCGAATACGACGCCACAGCTCCTTCAAGGGGCGGGGGCCGGTCTTCTTCCGATTGGCGGTCATGGCAGGGGAAGGCGCACTCGCCTTGTTTTCCATATGCAGTTCCTTGCTATCCCCAGGGGCTATCCCCAGGGGCTATCCCCAAGGGCTATCCCCGGGTCTCATCGGACGCAGGGTCCAGCAGGCGGTGAAGGTGAACGATGAAATAACGCATATGCGCGTTGTCAACGGTCTCCTGCGCCTTGGCGCGCCACGCCTTTTCCGCGGATTTGTAATCCGGATAGATGCCGACGATATCGACCCCGTCGAGATCGCGGAATGTTACGCCGGTCAGCGACGTCAACTCGCCGCCGAAGACCAGATGCAGAAGCTGGGAGTTCTCTTTTTTCTCGGACATGTTCGAGCCCATTTGCAGACGAATATGGCAATAAGCAAATCGCTAACCGCCCGTGTAGAGGAATTCCTGCAATTTTGGAACCGCAAACCCGCTCATTCACCGATTGAGAGCGTTTCCGTCATGGCCTGCAGGAGCGCGCCACTGCCGGCAGCCAGTGCGCCCTTCTTCGGGTCGGGCCCCGCATAGGAGGGCGTGTTTCCACGGGCGTCCCTGATCACGCCTCCCGCCTCGCGGAGGATCACGTCGGCAGCCGCCAGATCCCAGTCATGCGCATTCGGTTTGACGAAAGTGGCGTCAAGCGCCCCGCTCGCGACCATCGCGATGCGATAGGCAAGTGACGGCACATAGCCGTAAGCTCTGGTTTTCTGCAGAATTTTAGAAGGTAATTCGGAAACCATCGCCTTGGGACCGGCAACAACAAACGCATCGCCTTCCGGTTTTACCGCCAGGCGCTCCCCGTTGCGGAATGCGCCCCCGCCCCTCAACGCTCGATAGGTTTCAGAAAGCTCCGGGCATTCGAGCACGCCCACAATGCTCTCCCCGCGATGCACCACGCCGATGCTGACACACCAGATAGGCCGCCCGGCAATGAACGCGCGTGTTCCATCGATGGGATCGACGACAAACACCCGCTCGCGGGCCAGTTCCTGATCTGCCAGTGCCGTTTCTTCCGACAGCCAGCCATAATCGGGGCGTGCTGCAAGGAGTTCCTTCCTCAAAAAGCGGTCGACCGCATAGTCAGCCTCGCTGACCGGCGAAACACCGCCTTTCCACCAGACTTCGGGATCACGACGGAAATATCTGAGCGCGATGGCTCCCGCCTCGCGCGCCACATCCGCGATCAATTCGAGATCGGCTTCAGGTGCCGCCTTCTGCGGTTCACTTTCCGGCAAGCGTCATGCCTTCCACAAGCAGGGTCGGAGCGGCCGTTCCAAAATTGCGGTCAATGTCGCTGGCCGGGGTCATGTTGAGGAACATGTCCTTCAGGTTTGAGGCGATGGTCACTTCCGAGACCGGATAAGTGATCTCGCCATTCTCGATCCAGAAGCCCGCCGCACCGCGGCTGTATTCACCGGTCACGAGATTTACCCCCTGCCCGAACACTTCGGTGACATAGAAGCCCGAGCTGATACCCTTGATCAGCGTTTCCGGCGTTTGCGTACCGGGTTCAAGCGCCAGATTGGTGGAGGACGGATTGACCGACGAGGCGCCGCGTGTCCCCCGTCCATTGGTGCCCGAGAGGCCGAGCTGACGGGCGACCGAGGTCGACAGGAACCAGTGTTTCAGGAAACCGTCCTCGATCATGACAAGCCGTTGGCCGGCAACGCCCTCGCCATCGAAAGGCCGTGAGGAAGGGCCCCGCCTGCGCTGGGGATCGTCCGTCACCGTTATGCCGGCAGCCGCAACCTTTTTCCCCATCATGTCACGCAGGAAGCTCGATTTGCGCGCAACCGATGCGCCATTGATCGCCGAGGCCAGATGGCCGGCAATCCCGCGCGCCACGCGCGGGTCGTAGACGACCGGGTAGCGGCCGGTGTCCACCTTGCGGGGGTTGAGCCGCCGGACGGCCCGTTCACCGGCGCGCCGGCCGATCTCTTCGGGTGCATCCAGATCGAGAAAATGCAGGCGCGAGGAGAAATCGTAATCACGTTCCATTCCGGTGCCTTCACCGGCCAGAACACTCACGGACCGGGAAAAGCGGGTCGCTTCATAGGCACCGATAAACCCTTCCGATGTCGCAAGCACCAGACCGCCCGAACCTGCATTCGCCCCACTGCCCGATGAGTTGGTAACGCCGGACACATCGAGCGCCGCAGCTTCGGCGGCGAGCGCATCCTCCTTGAGGCGCTCGGCGGAGACCTCGGTTGTGTCAAAAAGATCGAGATCGGCAATGACGTGCGCGAGCATATCCGGCTCGGCCAGCCCCTGATACGGGTCCTCCGGCGAAGCCTTCGCCATCGCGACGGCGCGTTCGGCCAACGGGGCCGGGTCGGCATTCGCAGGGGCGGAGACGCTGGCGACCCGCCTGCCAACGAACACGCGCAACGACATGTCATCGCTTTCGGACGCTTCCGTGCCTTCCACTTTGCCTAGCCGGACCGACACGCTTCTCGAGCGTGCGCGCACCACCACCGCATCGGACGCATCGGCACCAGCCTTCTTCGCAGCCTCCACAAGGGCAACGACCCGATCGGTCAGTTGCTGCTTTTCATTCTGATCTGTCATCGTAGTCCTGGCTGGAAATTGGTCGCGCATGGGAAACACCGGTCTGTTCCATTTATGATTCGCAGCGCACATGTGCAATGGTAAGCTGAGATTCCCCGGATACGCCCCGAGATACGCTGGAGACCCGATGGCCGTCGAAGCTGCTGCTGCCCCGCTCTACTACGAACCTCTGCTGCTCCTGGGCGGTGCAGTGATCGCCGCGCCCCTGTTCGCCCGCATCGGTCTTGGCACGATCCTCGGCTACCTCGCCGCAGGCATCGCCATCGGCCCGGTTCTCCTGCTCATATCGGACGGAGAGGAACTGCTCCACGTGGCAGAGCTCGGCGTGGTGCTGCTGCTGTTCATCATCGGTCTTGAGCTGAAACCGGCGCGCCTTTGGGCGATGCGGCGCAGCATATTCGGCATGGGGCTGATCCAGGTGACCGTGACCGGTGTCGTCCTCGCCATGATCACGCTGCTTCTGACGGAACTTTCCTATGGCGCGGCTTTCGTTGTCGGCTTTGGTCTTGCCCTGTCATCCACCGCATTCTCGGTGCAAACGCTGGAATCGCAGGGGGCGCTCAACAGCCGGTATGGGCAGACATCCTTCTCCATCCTGCTGTTTCAGGATCTCGCGATAGCCCCTCTCCTGGCACTGGTTCCGCTGCTTTCACCCGGTGGCGAGGGGGCCGAAGCCATCAGCCTCGAACGGTTTGCGCTCGCCATTGCCAGCGTGATCGCGCTGATTGTTGCCGGGCGCTATCTGCTCAATCCGCTCTTTCGCGTCATTGCCAACACCGGTGCGAAGGAAGTGATGATCGCCGCAGCGCTTCTGGTGGTGCTCGGCTCCGCAACAGTGATGCAGATGGCCGGGCTCTCAATGGCGCTGGGGGCATTCATCGCCGGTGTCCTGCTCGCAGAATCCTCTTTCCGGCATGAGCTGGAAGCCGATATCGAACCCTTTCGCGGCATTTTTCTTGGCCTGTTCTTCATGGCCATCGGCCTTTCGCTCGACCTGCGCATTGTGTTGGAGAACTGGCTGTCGATCCTGATCGCCGTGCCCATCCTGATGCTGGTGAAGGCCGTTATTCTTTACGGTATCAGCCGTGCCTTCGGCTGCGAACACAACGGTGCCGTTCGCGTTGCCGCCCTGTTGCCTCAGGGTGGTGAGTTCGGTTTCGTGCTGTTCACGGCCGCCGCCTCGGCCTTTATTTTCCCGCAGTCCACCGCATCCCTTCTGATCGCCATCGTCACCGTTTCCATGGCGCTGACGCCGCTTTCCGTGCGGCTTGGCGAAATGCTCATTCGCACGGAACCGGCAGAAGAGATGGACGAGGATTTCGAGGGTGCGGGCGCCGATGTGATGATGATCGGCTTTTCCCGTTTCGGGCAGATGGTTTCGCAGGTGCTGCTTTCGGGCGGAACCGAGGTGACCATCATCGATCATTCGGCCGACCGGGTGCGGGCCGCCGAGCGTTTCGGGTTTCGCATCTATTTCGGCGACGGCCGGCGCATGGAGGTTCTGGAGGCAGCGGGCATCCGCAACACGAAGATCGTGGCGGTCTGCACCAACGGCGCAACCGCGACGGATCAGATCGTCAATCTGATCCGCGACGAGTACCCGCATGTGCGGCTTTACGTGCGCTCTTACGACCGGGCCCACACGCTCTCGCTGCGCGACCGCGACGTGGAGTATGAGATACGCGAAACCGTGGAATCAGCTCTCATTTTCGGCGGCAGGACCCTACAGGCGCTGGGCACCAGCGAAGAGATCGCCAGCGAAATCGTCGAGGATGTGCGCCGGCGCGACGAGGAGCGGCTGGCGATCCAGTCCGTCGAAGGCATTTACGCCGGAAACGACAAGATGCGCGTGCGCCCGGTCACGCCCGAACCGCTCATCAAGCCGAAGCGCGAAGGCCAGCGGATCGATCAGGACGAAGAACCCGTTGGCTAGGGCATTTTGCAGTCAGGTGGAATCACCTGACGTCCGCACAAATGCGGAGAAACACACAGATAGAGCGGAGCGGCGTTTCCGTGAAACGGTGAACCGCTCTATCTGATATTACGCGCGGGCTTTTTCGAAATCGGCGACGGCAGCGTCGATGGCGCGTTTCAGTTCTTCACGAATGGCTTCGGTTTCGGCGAGAATCGCGTCGATTTTCATGAAATCGAGCACGCGAAAGCGCGAAACGGCCGGGCGAATGAGAATATCCGGGCGCCCGTGTTCCAGCTTCATGGCGATGATCGACTGCATCATCAGCTGGCTTGCACCGAACATGAGCTCGATCGACGTGGGGGGCTTGCCGCCCGTGTCGTTCGGTGCGCCCACGACGTCGACGGCAATCAGAATGTCGGCACGCCCCTCGACCAGATCGAAGGGCACGGGGTTGTAGATGCCGCCGTCGATCAATGTGCGCCCGCCCCGCTCCACGGGACGAAACACAGCCGGGATCGCCGCCGAGGCGGCGAGCGCTTCCGCAAGAGCCCCGCTTTCAAGCACCGCTAGCTCGTGGCGGAAATAGTCGGTGGCGGTGACACGCAGCGGGATTTTCAGTTCTTCGAAGGTCCGCGGCACGCCTGCCGGCAGGAATGCGCTGATGATGCGCTCCGCGTTGAACTGGCCAACGCGAAAGCCGCCCTCCATCATTTCGGCGAAGTTGCCCGGCCTGGCCTTCCACAGGCGGCTGGCGACCTCGGTGCGGCTGCCCAGAATGGCGCGCGCATGGGCGTGGATGTCCTTGCCGCTGATGCCGGCGGCAAAGCCCGCGCCCATGAGCGCACCGATGGAGGAGCCGGCGATGACAGTCGGCGTGATGCCCAGCTCATCGAGCGTTTCGATGATATGGATGTGCGACAGGCCGCGCGCGCCACCACCGCCAAGCGCAAGCGCGAAGCTTGGTCCGCCGGTTGGCGCCCTGCCTTTCGTCTCGTCGTTCGCCAACGCCGTTTCCATCCGTCAGCCTCCGTTCTGGGCCTGCTCCGCAGGGCCGATCACCAGCAGCGCGGGTTCCTGTGAAAGAAGACGCTTTGCGGCTTCCTTCACATCGTCCAGCGTGACGGCATTGATAAGATCGGCGCGTCGCTCCAGATAATCAATCCCCAGATCGTCCTGCTGCAGCCCGACCAGAGTGCGGGCGATGGCGGTGGAGGAATCCAGATTGTTGATCGCATAGGAGCCGATGACGTAGGTCTTGGCCGCTTCCAGTTCCTGCTCCGTCGGGCCCTCGTCGCGCAGGCCGGCGATCACATCCTCGATGACCGAAAGCGTTTCACCGGCCCGTTCGGCGCTGGTGGCCGTCTGGATGGCGAGCGACTGGGCATGGTCGCGGCTGTGAAGATAGGACGACGCGCCATAGGCAAGGCCGCGCTTCTCGCGCACCTCGTTGAAAAGGCGCGAGGAAAACACGCCGCCGCCGAGTATCTGGTTGAGCAGATAGGCGGAGAAGAACTCCGGATCGTCGCGTTCCACGCCGGGATAGACGAGCTGCAGCGTGGCCTGCGGCAGGGGGTATTCGACGCGGATTTCCTGGCCGAGCTTCGGCGCAATGTCTGCGACGGGCTGAAGCCCGGCCTCCTCCGGCAGATCGCCGAACACCGTGTCGAGAACACCGGCAAGACGCCCGGCATCGATCGCGCCCACGACGCCGATGGTCAGGTTCGAGCGGGCAAAGACGCGGGCGTGGAAGGCCTTCAGGTCTTCCGGTGAAATGCTGGCCAGGCTTTCAAGCGTGCCCTCATCGGGATGGGCGTAAGGATGATCACCATAGAGCGCCTCGGAGAGTTTTAGAAAACCCTGCTTGCGCGGATCGCGTTCGTCCGAGCGAATGCCGACGGCAATCTGGCTGCGGATACGCTCGACCGGGTCGGCATCGAAGCGCGGGCTGGTGATGGCAAGCCGCACCAGGTCGAGAACCTCATCGCTGTTTTCGGCAAGCATCCGCACCTGACCGGATATCTCGTCGGAGTTGGTGCGAAACGACATTTCCGCGCCGAGTTCTTCCAGCTTCAGCTGAAACGCATCGGAATCGAGATCGCCAGCGCCTTCGTCGAACAGGCCGGTCATGAGATTGGCGATGCCTTCCTTGCCTTCCGGGTCCTGCGCGGAGCCACCCTTGAAGGAGAACTGGAAGGTGATGATCGGCAGCGAGTGATCCTCGACCAGCCAGGCTTCGATGCCTTTCTGCGAGGTCACATCCTGTATCTGCACCGCCGCCTTTGCGGGCACGACGACGAGAATCAGGGCGAGCAGCGCCCCCGCGTTCAGGAAAATGCGCATAAAAACACCTGGATGAAAATTCAGTCTCTGTCTCACGAGCGGTCTCCCTCTTGCGGAAGGAGATAGCCCTTCACGGCATGGTCCAGATCAAGATAGCGTCTGGCGGCGGCCTGAACGGCCTCGACGGTCACGGCGTCAAGCCGCTCCGGCAGCCCGGTGATGTCCTCGACGCTGCCGCCCGTCGCCAGGACTGCACCGAAAAGGTTGGCGCTGCGCACCTGGCTGTCGCGCATGAAAATCTGGTCACGCAGGATTTTTGTGCGCGCGGTCTCCAGTTCCTCCGGGGTAATGCCTTCGTTCCTGATTTTCTCGATCTGGGCCACAAGCGCGGCCTCGACCGTTTCAAGATCGGCCCCGCCGCGCGGCTCGCCGTAGACGACGAGGGCGGAATAATCATACGCCGCACCCTGCAGATAGCTGCCGGCGCTGGACGCGATCCCCTGCTTGACGACGAGATCCTGGTAGAGCCGGCTGCGCAGCCCCTCGCCCAGAACCTCGGACAGGATGGCGAGCGCTTCGAATTCACCCTTCTCGGCCCTGCGCGCGGACGGCACATACCAGTTGATCGACAGGTTGGGCACGGTGACGCGCGGATCGCGGAATGTGACATCGCGCGTGGTCTTCTGGTCAGGCTCCATCGGGCGGGCGCGTGGCGGCAGATCGGGTCCACGGGCGATCTTGCCGTAGGTCTCTTCGGCCATCGCGCGCACCGCATCGGCGTTCACGTCGCCGGCAACGACCAGAACGGCATTGTTGGGCGTGTAAAACCGGTCGTAAAAGCTCTTGAGATCATCGTGCGTAAGCCCCTCGATCTCCTGCTGCCAGCCAATGACAGGAATGCCATAGGGGTGATTCTGGTAGAGCGTGGCATTGAGTTCCTCCGAGAGAATGGAGGATGGCACATTGTCGGTGCGCTGGCGCCGCTCCTCAAGCACCACCTGGCGCTCGGTCTCGATGTTTTCTTCCGACAGCACCAGATTGCGCATCCGGTCGGCCTCGAAGCGCATCATGTCCGGCAGTTCGGACGGTGCGATCTGCTGGTAATAGGCCGTGTAGTCATAGGAGGTGAAAGCGTTCTCGCTGCCGCCCACTGCTGCAATTGCCGCGGAGAACTCGCCCGAGGGATAGGTGCTCGTGCCCTTGAACATCAGGTGTTCAAAAAAATGGGCGATGCCCGATTTTCCCGGCTCCTCATCGGCGCTGCCCACCTTGTACCAGAGCATGTGCGTGGCAACAGGTGCCCGGTGATCCGGGATAACGACAACGTCAAGGCCGTTTTCTAGGGTGAAGCTGGAAACGGCAGTGTCATCCTCGGCATCCTGCGCGGTGGCTATGGACGGCGCTGCGACTGCAACGATGAAGGCGAACGCCGCGCTCAGAGCGACATTCGCTATGGAATTTCTCATGGACAAGGCCCTGTACGGTTTGTGGTGCGCCCGTGCACAATGCCACGGGCTCATGACAAGGCAAAGCTATCGGCGCAAAAGTGACGAAACTCAGGCGCGCTCGGCAAAGGTTGCGCAGGATATACCGTATTCACGCCGTTCAATGAGCCGAAAACCTTCCGGCGGCTGGAATGGTGAGCCTGCCGCTTCCTCGACCATGACCAGCGCGCCGGGTGCAAGCCAGCCACCGGCCAGCGCGGTGGCGAGCGCCTTTTCGCCAAAGCCCCTGCCATAGGGCGGGTCGGCCAGAACGACATCAAAAGGCTGTATCGTTCCCACCTCGCCGATCCGCGTCGCATCGCGGCGGAAAATCTTGGCGCGCCCCTGAAGGCCGAAATTTTCCACATTGGTACGGATCAGCGCGCGGGCGGCAGCCGCCTCCTCAATGAAAAGCGCAAAGGCAGAGCCGCGCGAAAGCGCCTCGAGCCCGAGCGCGCCCGTGCCGGCGAAGAGATCCAGCACGCGCGCGTTTTCCAGCCGGCCGGCATGGCGGTGCTCGAAAATGTTGAACAGCGCCTGGCGGGTGCGGTCCGTCGTCGGTCGGATCGCGTCCGACTTCGGCGCCGCCAGCGTGCGGCCGCGAAACTCCCCGCCCACAATCCGCATGGGTCAGCCTTCCCCGCCAGGCTTGCCCGGCTTGCGACCGCCGGGGCGTCCCTTGCCGGGGCGCGATCCGCCACCCGGCTTGCCCGAGAACCTGCCTGCCGGTTTTCCGGAGGGCTTACCGCCGGGCTTGCCGAAACGCCTCTCCTCTCCCGGCTTTCCGCCAGGTTTTCCGCCGGGTTTGCCGCCCTTCGAGAAACGAGGCCTGGCACCGGAAGCCGGGCGGTCGTCGCGCGAACGGAAGGGCCTGCCCTCCCGCGTCTCGCCGGCGGCGTTTTCGCTTTTCGAGAAACGGGGTCTGTCGCCACCGCGCGCGCGGTCGCCCCGCTCCGGACGATCCTTGTCGAACGGCTTGTCCCCGCGTGAACGGAACGGTTTGTCGCCACGTGCCGGAGCAGCCCCTTCCCGGCGCGGCTTGCGCGGCTTCTGCGCCCGCTCGTCGGCCTCCGCCTCGGCTGCGGCCTGTTTGCGCTTTCCCTGCGGGCGCGCACCGGGCGCCATCCACACATGGCTGCCGCGGTTCTGGCGCGGTCCGCGCTCCTCTTCACGACGACCGGGACGTGTAGTCTGGAGCCGGTCGCGCGCGGCCTCGCGTTTTTCCTCGCGGTCGCGCTTGCGGTTTTTCACAAAGGTCTTGCCACCCTCACGCTCGCGGCCACCCTGCTTCTCCTCCGCGTCGCCGTCGCGCGGCTTGCGCTCGGCGCGAACCGGCTTGTTGGAGAACGGATTGACGATGGGTGCGTCGAAATTCGCACCCGCCTTCTCGATCAGGCGTTCGCCAAGCTGATCGCGCAGGGTGCGGCCCTTGACCTCCTGCACCTCACCCTCGCCCAGCGTGCCAAGCTGGAAGGGACCGTAGGAAATGCGGATCAGGCGCGTGACCTCGAGCCCCAGCGCGCCGAGCACGTTCTTGACCTCGCGGTTCTTGCCTTCGCGCAGGCCGAGCGTCAGCCATGCATTGCTGCCCTGCTCGCGGTCGAGCGTGGCCTCGATCGCGCCATAGAACACGCCATCCACGGCGATACCGTCCTTGAGGCCTTCAAGAGCTGTCGCATCGACCTTGCCATGCACGCGCACGCGATAGCGGCGCAGCCAGCCGGTTTCCGGCAGTTCCAGCGCGCGCGCCAGCCCGCCGTCATTGGTCAGGACGATCAGACCTTCCGTGTTGATGTCGAGACGACCGACCGTGATCAGGCGCGGCAGACCTTCCGGCAGCGCGTCGAAAATGGTCTTGCGGCCTTCCGGATCGCGGTTGGTGGTGACCACGCCACCGGGCTTGTGGAAGAGAAAGAGCCGCGTGCGCTCAACCGCCGGCAGCGGTTCTCCGTCCACCAGAATGCGGTCGGAAGCGCTCACATTGAACGCCGGAGAATCAAGAACCCTGCCGTTGACCGCAACGCGGCCGGCCTCGATCATCGCTTCGGCATCACGGCGTGAGGCAACGCCTGCGCGCGCCAGACGCTTGGCGATGCGCTCGCCATCTGCCTTGTCGCCCTCTTTCGGTGTCGTGTCCCTGCCCTTACCCGGCTTGCCCGGTTGCTTTTCCCGCTTGGTGTCGTTGGGTCGGTCTTTGGTCATGATGGCCTTTTGCCCTGGGTTTCCGTCTTGCGCCCCATGCGCCGGAACCACTCCAGTGTTTTAAATCAGAGATCGGACTGCAGGAAAATCGATTCCGAATTCGCACCCGATGCTATAGAGGCGGCTATAGCATTTTGCAGTCAGGTGGAATCATCTGACGTGCGCATAAATGCTGAAAATAGCAAGATTGAGCACCCTTCCGGGCGCTTGGCGCTCTAGGTATCAATTCGCACCGACAGTTGCGAGCAAAAAGATTGATGAGACCGACGAAAGCGAACTACACCAGCTTCATGGATGCAGCACTCGAAGAAGCACACCTTGCCGCAGAACGTGGCGAGGTGCCGGTCGGTGCAGTGATCGTGCATGAAGGCAGGGTGATCGCGCGCGCGGGAAACCGCACCCGCGAATGCAACGACCCGACCGCCCACGCGGAAATCGTCGCTATCCGCGCGGCCTGCGATCTTCTGGGTTCGGAACGGCTGGTCGACGCCGATCTCTACGTCACGCTTGAGCCGTGCGCGATGTGCGCTGCCGCGATCTCCTTTGCCCGCATCCGCCGTCTCTATTTCGGAGCCGGCGACGAGAAAGGCGGAGCGGTGACCAATGGCGCGCGCTTCTACTCACAGCCGACATGCCACCACGCACCGGATGTCTATCCCGGCATTGGCGAGGCAGAAGCCGCTGCATTGCTGAGGCGCTTTTTCAGGCAGCAGCGCTAAAAAGAAAAGCGGGCGCACGGCCCGCTTTTATGGGAATTTCTATCAGGAGCCCCAGGGCCACAGACGGCGCAGGTCGAAACCGCCGCCATCCTTCTGCGCGGCACGTTTTGCGGCGCGGGCCTTCTTGGCCTCATCCTCGCCGAGCTCGCCGGTGGGCGCGCTGTCGGCAGGCTGACGATAGTTGACCGGCGGCTCGCTCAGATAGCGGCGGGTGGTCGGGTTTCCCTGTGCGGTGGCAGCGCGGCGCTTGAAGTATTCTTCGCGCTGCTTCTTGGCCATTTCCGGGTTCACAAAGCCATCCTCATTACGCGCATTGACACCAATGTCGCGCTCGATGGGAGACTTGTAGAACGGATTGTCCTGGTTCTCGGTCGCTTCCGCGCGAATGCGTGCGAGGCGCTCTTCAGGCGATTCGGGCCAGGCGGGGTTGCCGGCGGAGGCAACGTCTTCCTGCGGCGGCGGCAGAACCTCGGTCGAAGAAGGCATGACAATGCCCGCGCGCGGCTTGTATTCTACGCGCTGCCTGTCCTTCGGGCCAAGCGACAGAACGCCGGTGACATCTTCGAGCAATTGCTGATCGGCAGGCTTGTCGGTTCCGTAAGTCGGTGCACCGATGCAACCGGACAAAAGAACGGCCGAGAGGCACAAAGTGCCCGAAGCCGCAACCATGCGCGCGGAACGCCGCGACGTTGTGGTTTCCGTTCTCTTCACTGCCACCTCTCTCCCAGAACGCTGCCGGCAAGGCGATGCATTCTGCTTGTCGTCCCGTTGTACCAGACCGTCGGGAAACTCAAATCACGCATGTCGCGCACGAATCCGGCGACAACGTGGCATCCTTAACCCGGCGGCATTTGTAGCGAAGGAGGCGGCGGGAAGCAATCGGCCGTGCCGAAGCTTCCCCCACCAACCGTTCAAAGGCGGCCGAGCGCCTGGAGTTCATGCAGCGCTGCCGCATCGCGTGCCGACACATCCGGAAATTCCGGATCGGAGCCCACATCGTCCGTGTAGCGCCAGGAACGCGCGCATTTCTCGCCCGTCGCTCGCGCAAAAACGACGCCGACACCCGGCACCTCGTCCAGCGTGAAGGCACCGGCAGGCGGTGCCTCATGGCGAATGTCGATGCCGGAGGTGATGCAGATTTCGGCCATGTCGCGGTCGGCGATCGCCTGCTGCAAGCCCTCATCGTTCACATAGACGACCGGGGCAGCCTCCAGCGAGGAGCCGATGGTCTTTTCCTTGCGCTCGATCTCCAGCGCACCGGTGACGACACGGCGAACCTGCCGGATTTTCCGCCACTTCTCGGCAAGCGCTGCATCGCGCCATTCCTGCGGCACGGCGGGGAACTGCTCCAGATGCACCGAACGCGCTTCGGGATGACGCTCAAGCCAGGCCTCTTCCATGGTGAAGGGCAGCATGGGCGCAAGCCATGTCACGACGCAGTCGAACAGGGTGCGGACCACCTGAAGCGACGCCTTGCGGCGCGTGCTCGACGGCGCATCGCAGTAAAGCGCATCCTTGCGGACATCGAAATAGAAGGCCGAAAGCTCGACCACCATGAAATCGAGCAGCGAGCGGATGATGCGCTTGAAGTCGAAATTGTCATAGCCCCTGCGCACAAGCTCGTCGAGCTCGGCGAGGCGATGAAGCATCAGGCGCTCCAGCTCCGGCATCTCGGCCAGAGGCACATCCTCGCCCGTGTCATGCGCGAGCGTGCCAAGCATCCAGCGGATGGTGTTTCTGAGCTTGCGGTAGGCATCGACATTGGTCTGAATGATCGCCTTACCCAGACGCTGGTCTTCCCAGTAATCGGTGGTGGCGACCCACAGGCGCAGAATGTCGGCGCCCGACTGGTTCATGATGTCCTGCGGAAAAGTCTGGTTGCCGAGCGATTTCGACATCTTGCGACCGTCTTCCGCCATGGTGAAACCATGGGTGATGACGGTGTCGTAAGGCGCCCTGCCCCGCGTCGCACAGCTTTCCAGCAGGGAAGAGTGGAACCAGCCGCGATGCTGGTCGGAGCCTTCCAGATAGACGTCGGCGGGCCATTTCATGTCCGGCCGGTCTTCCAGCGTGAAAGTGTGGGTGGAGCCGGAATCGAACCACACATCGAGAATGTCCATGACCTGCTGCCACGGCTCACCGGCGCGCTCGCCGAGGAAGCGCTCGCGCGCCCCTTCGGCAAACCAAGCATCCGCGCCCTCGGCCTCGAAGGCGTCGAGAATGCGCTGGTTGACGGCCTCGTCCTGAAGCACATTGCCGTCTTCATCGGCAAAAACACAGATCGGCACGCCCCAGGCGCGCTGGCGCGAGAGCACCCAGTCGGGCCGGTCGGCGATCATTGCGCGCAGACGCGCCTGCCCCGCAGATGGCACGAAGCGGGTCTCGTCGATGGCCTTGAGCGCGCGGGAGCGCAGTGTTGAAGCGTCGCCAAGGTCCTTGTCCATATAGACGAACCATTGCGGAGTGTTGCGGAAGATGACCGGCTTTTTCGACCGCCACGAATGCGGATAGGAGTGCTTCAGGCGGCCACGCGCGAAAAGCATGTCGCGCGCGATGAGCGCTTCGATGACGGCCTTGTTGGCGTCGCCCTTCTTGCCCTTGTCGTCGATGACGCGCGCCGCGCCGCCTTCGCGGTCGGGACCGAAGCCCGGCGCATCCTTGGTGAAATAGCCGGCGTCGTCCACGGTGAAGGGGATGGCCGGATCGATGCCGCGTGCCGCAAGATCGCGGGCCGCATCCATCCAGGCGTCAAAGTCCTCGCGGCCATGGCCGGGAGCGGTGTGGACGAAGCCGGTACCGGCATCGTCTGTGACATGATCGCCGGCAAGCAGCGGCACGGTGAAATTATACCCGCCGCCGAGGCCCTTGAGGGGGTGGTGAGCCGTCAGGTGCTTAAAAACTCGTGCAGGCACATCAAAAAGGCGGGTTGCCTTCAACTTTGCTTTCGCGAAGCACTCTCCAGCAAGTGTATCTGCAAAGATTAGTTTTTCGCCTGGTTGAGGACCGAACTCATTTTCAGCTTCTATCACCTCGTACAATCCGTAGGAGATACGGGGTGAATATGCTATCGCGCGGTTGCCGGGGATGGTCCACGGAGTGGTGGTCCAGATAACGATACAAGCATCACGCAGTGCGGCTTGTTTTTTGAATGCCTGATCGGTGAGCTCAGTTAGTTCGCGACCGTCAGGTGAAACCCACGCAGCCTCGGAGTAAACGGCATTAGCCACCGGAAACTTCACCCAGATCATGTCGCTTTCGACATCCTGGTATTCCACTTCCGCCTCGGCGAGTGCGGTCCGCTCCACCACGGACCACATCACCGGCTTGGAGCCGCGGTAGAGCTGGCCGGACATGGCGAACTTCAACAGCTCGCCGGCGATCCGCGCCTCGGCGTGGAAGTTCATCGTCGTGTAGGGGTTCTTGAAATCGCCCTCGATGCCCAGACGCAGAAACTCTTCCGACTGGACCTTGATCCAGTGGCTGGCGAACTCGCGGCATTCCTGACGGAACTCGTTGACCGGGACCTCGTCCTTGTTCTTGCCTTTGGCGCGGTACTGTTCCTCGATCTTCCATTCGATCGGAAGGCCATGGCAGTCCCAGCCGGGCACATAGTTGGAATCATAGCCGCGCATCTGGAAGGAGCGCGTGATGATGTCCTTCAGAACCTTGTTCAGCGCATGACCGATATGGATGTTGCCATTGGCATAGGGCGGGCCGTCATGCAGCACGAATTTTTCGCGCCCCGCCGCGTCCTCGCGCAGGAGGCGGTAGAGGTCCATCTCCTGCCAGCGGGCGACGATCTCGGGCTCCTTCTTCGGGAGGCCGGCGCGCATGGGAAACTCGGTCTGCGGCAGGTTGAGGGTCTTGGAATAGTCGATCTTTTCGGACGTATCGGTCATTTTATCGCCGTGAGGTGGGCAAAGCGTCGGAGGGCTTCGCCATAGCCATTATGGAAAATCGGAAAATGCGCGTTTGACGCGCGGCAGAACCCGGACCTTCCGCAGCACTCAGGCCGCACGGAAGGCCGGGCCAATAATTCGTATGGCAATCGGTATGAAACCGGCGCGTGTCATCATGGGAAGGGCTTTTAGCCGACGCTGCGCCAAGAATAAAGAGGCGAATGGCCTCACACGACCAGCCCGTCGAATGCAAGCGCCGTATCGAGGGCGGATATGGGCTTCACCCCGGCAAGCAGCGCGCGGGCTTCCGCCTCGTCGCGCTTCATCTGCGCCACCAGCGGGTCGAGCCCGTCGAACTTCTCCTCGCCGCGCAGGAAAGAAAACAGCGAGACCGAGCAGGTTTCGCCGTAGAGATCGCCGTCGAAGTCGAACAGAAAGGTTTCCAGAAGCGGCGCGCCCTCTTCCGTCACGGTCGGGCGGCGGCCGAAACTGGCAACGCCATTGTGCAGCGTGCCATCGGCCCGGCGAAAGCGCACCGCATAGATGCCGTGGCGCAGATCGGTCTCAGGCGGGAGCGCCATGTTCGCGGTCGGGAAGCCCAGCGTGCGGCCAAGCTTCTGGCCTCCGCTCACCTCGGCCTCCACCGTATGGCGATAGCCGAGAAGACCGGCCGCTTCCGCCACCTCGCCCTTGCCCAGAAGACCGCGAATGCGGCTTGAGGAAATGACCGCCCCGCCCTCGTCGGCATAGGCATCGACCACAGTGACGCCGAAACCGTTTTCCTTTCCTGCGGCTGCGAGAAGTTCGGGCGTGCCGCCCCGGTTTTTTCCGAAATGAAAGTCGAACCCCGTCACCACATGGGTGATGCCAAGGCCCGCAACCAGCACGGAGCTGACGAATTCCTGCGGTGACAGGCCGGAGAATGCGCGGTCGAAGTGCTGTTCGACCACCACATCAAAGCCGAGCGCGCCGAGAAGTTCGGCCTTCATGGGCGCAGGCGTGAGGCGAAAAAGCGGGACATCGGGCCGGAAGACCTGGCGCGGATGCGGCTCGAAGGTGAGAACGAGCGCCGGCACCCTTTCGCGCCGGGCGATCTCCAGCGCGGGTTCGAGCACTGACTGATGCCCGCGATGCACACCATCAAAATTGCCAATGGCGACCACACCGCCGCGCCGGGCGGCGGGCAAATCCTTCAGATCGGCAATGCGCTTGATCGGACCGGCCACGCGCACACCCTATCTGAGACGTGGAATGGCCGCCACGGGATTGTGGCCGTGCGTTTCCAGAAACGCGGCAAGCCGCTCGGGCTCTGGCCCCTTGCCATTGCCATATTCGCGCGCATGGATGCCATCGGTGACGAAGAGCACGTCGATGCCGTACTGATCCGCGCCCTTCACATCCGTCAGCACGCCATCGCCGATGGCCAGCGCCCTGTCGCGCGCAAGCTCGCGCCCCATGATCTCGCCAGCCGCCTTGAACGCCGCCTCATAGATCGGACGATGCGGCTTGCCGGCAATCAGCGTGCGGCCGCCCAGAAGACCGTAGTCGCGCGCCAGCGCGCCGGCGCACCAGATATGCCGGTCGCCGCGCTCAACGATGATGTCGGGATTGGCGCAGATAAACGGAAGATCGCGCATCCTGAGGCGCTCCAGCATTTCCGCATAATCCTCGGGCGTCTCGTTCTCGTCGTCGAACAGCCCCGTGCACACCACGCCCGAAGCCTCGAAATCCTCGACAAGATCCACGTCGATCCCGTCGAAGATTGCCTGGTCGCGGTCCGGTCCGATGTGAAAGAGACGGCGCGGCGCGGTGCGGATCAGGTCGCGGGTGACATCGCCGGATGTCACGACACGGTCCCACGCGTCGTCGGGAACGCCAAGCACGCCAAGCTGCTCCTCGACGCCCCGGTGCGGACGCGGCGAATTGGTGATCAGCACAACCGCCTTGCCTGCAGCACGCGCCCGCGAAAGCGCTGCGCACGCCTCTGGAAAAACGCTGACGCCGTTGTGCACCACGCCCCACACATCGCACAGGACGGCGTCATAGGAACCGGTAAGGCGGTCGAGTGTATCGATGATCTGCGGGGCCTGGGGCATGGGAAAACGGGTCGTCTCGGACATTTGAGGATGCGGCGGGAATGGCTCAGGCCGGGAATTATCGGATGCGGGCTTCGCTGTCACCCGGTTTTATCGGCACGGGCAATTTGCCACGCATTTGCAACAGGGAGTTAACCCGGTGGGAACCAATAAAACATCCGCGATCGCACCAGTTACGACCGGTTAAGCACTCAAGGGCGATTTTGGGCCAGCACTGATATTGGGGTGGCACAAATGCTCAGGAAATTCGTGCATGACCGTCGCGGCAATTTCGCCATGATGACGGCGCTTGCCATGGCGCCGATCATGGGTGTTGCCGCGCTCGTGGTGGATTACAGCCAGATTTCGCGCCAGCGGCAGATGACGCTCAACGCACTGGATGCCGCCGGCATCGCAACCGCCCGCTATCTCACCCAGGGTGCCACCGACGAGGAGGCCAAGGCCTACGCACTGGACTTCTTCAAAGCGAACCTCGGCGGCGTGAAGCCGGAGAATACGAGACTCATCATCACCCTGCCCAATCAGAACACCGGTGGCGGCACGCTGAAGCTGGAAGCGGAACTGAAGTACGCCCCGATCTTCTATCCCGTGTTTCAGAAGCTGCGCGGGGAGGCTGCCGATGCGGAACAGAAAATCGATTTCCGCGCACAAAGCGAGGTCCGGCTCAAAAACACGCTGGAAGTGGCCCTCGTGCTCGATAATTCGGGCTCCATGGACTACACTTCGACCGGCTCTTTCGAGAAGCGTCTGGCAATCCTGAAGAACGCCGCCAAGGAACTCGTGAAGACCATCGCCGCCGAAGGCGCACAGATGAAGCAGATCCAGAAACCGGTGCAGTTCGGCGTGGTGCCGTTCGCGGCTTCCGTGAATGTGGGCGCGAACAATGCCAATGCAAGCTGGATGGACACGGACGGCCGCTCGCCCATCCACCACGAGAATTTCGACTGGTCGACCATGAAGGACGACAATCCGGACAAGCGCGTGGAATTGTCCGGTGGCGTCTACTACAAGCGCGGCGGCGCCTGGGGTGAAGAGGAAGGCCAGAAGGTCACGCGGTTCACGCTCTACAACGAAATGAAGCGGATCGTGGGCACCCAGCGCGAGCGCGTGTGGGGCTGCACTTATTCCTGGGGCGGACGCTGCTACAGGGAAGGCTGGATCTACAAAGACGTCGATGTCACCGCTTCTTACACGAACTGGGGCGGCTGCGTGGAGATGCGTCCCTACCCGTACAATCTGAACGACGATGCGCCGGTCAACAGCAGACCCGAAACCTATTTCGTTCCCATGTTCGCGCCCGACGAAACAAACCAGACGGATGGAGGGCGCCCCGCCAACAACAACTGGTGGGATGACGATGACAATGTGGGAAGAAACCCCGCAAGGGATCTTGCCTACATGCCCAAATACTTCAAACCTTCGGAGACGGCTGCAACCGGGGCCGGCGAAGGGCCGAATGCGAGCTGCACCACAAAGCCGATCACGCCGCTGACCGATGTTGGCAAGGTGGAAGGGCTGAACAAGATCAATACTGCCATCGACGGCATGGATGCTGGCGGTGCAACCAATGTGACCGAAGGTCTCGCCTGGGGCTGGCGGGTGGTTTCCGGCCGCGCGCCGTTCAGCGAGGGCCGGCCGGACACCGAAAAAGGCAATGACAAGGTGGTTATCGTTCTGACCGACGGCGCCAACACCTACTACACGCCCACAAGCATCACCGCGCAGAGCTATTCCGGCTCCAATTATCGCTACGGCGGAAACGACCTCGCCGGTTCGAAGTCGATCTACTCCAATTATGGCTATGTGCGGAACCGGGCGGGCGAAAGCCGTCTTTTCAAGGGCGCCACCGGTGTCAGCGAATACAACTATTCAAACAGCAACTATTCGGCGGCGATGACCAGCCACATGAGCGCCATCTGCGAGAACGCCAAGAGCGACAACATCATCGTGATGACGGTTGCGCTCGACCTCGACAGCCGCGATTCCACGGAAAAGAAGCAGATTGACGCGCTGAAGGCCTGCTCGTCCGACTCGCGCACGCGCAAGGACGGCAACGGCAAACCGGTGAAACTCTTCTGGAACGCCACGGGCGGCGATCTGGACGATGCCTTCAAGGCCATCGGCGACGAGCTTTCCAACCTGCGCATCGTCGGCTGACGCCAAGCGACCTCCCGCGTCGGCCTTGCCGCTTCGGTTCTGATCGGCTAGGACAGCCGCGCCCCCTTTCAGGGCGCGGTTTTCTTCTTTTCACGGACGGATTTCGACATGGCTAAAAAGGCTGACAAGACCCGGGCGAGGCTCCCACGCGGCTTTGTCGACCGCCATGCGAGCGACATTCGCGCCGTGGACGAGATGTGCGCAAAGATCCGCGAGGTCTATGAGCGCTATGGTTTCGACCCGGTCGAGACCCCGATCTTCGAATACACGGACGCACTGGGCAAATTCCTGCCCGATCAGGACCGGCCCAATGAGGGCGTGTTCTCCGTTCAGGACGATGACGAGCAGTGGCTCTCGCTGCGCTACGACCTGACCGCCCCGCTGGCCCGCCATGTGGCCGAGAATTTCAACGACATCCAGCTTCCCTACCGCACCTACCGGGCGGGCTATGTGTTCCGCAACGAGAAGCCGGGACCGGGCCGTTTCCGCCAGTTCATGCAGTTCGACGCCGACACGGTGGGCGCGCCCGGCGTCGCCGCCGATGCCGAAATGTGCATGATGATGGCCGATGTCATGGAAGCACTGGGCCTAGAGGGTCAGTATGTGATCCGCGTCAACAACCGCAAGGTGCTCGACGGCGTGATGGAGGCCATCGGCGTCACCGACGAGGCGCAGAAGCTGACCGTGCTGCGGGCCATCGACAAGCTGGACAAGTTTGGCCCCGAAGGCGTGAAGCTGCTTCTCGGCGAAGGCCGCTGGGACGGCGGCAAGGAAGGCGAAGGCGACTTTACGAAGGGCGCGGGGCTGGATGAGGGGCAGATAGAAGTCATCGCTTCATATTTGGCTGCACAGACGTTGTCTGGTTATGCTCGATTGCAGGATGACAACAACCTAGTTGAAGGAGACGAGTTCGAAGCAACTCACACCTTCGGTGCTGATAACGCTGAAAAATATTATTATTCGAACGCGAACACGATCACTGGACTAGAAGCCGTGGTCGGTAACGCTGCGACAGGGCAAGAGGCTCTGCGGGAGCTTGAACAGATTTTCAAGCTGACTTCCGCTGCCGGGTATGGCTCTCAACGCATTCGCTTTGATCCCTCCGTCGTGCGCGGCCTTGAATACTACACCGGTCCCGTTTTCGAGGCCGAGTTGACCGCCGAAATCCCCAATGAGAAGGGCGAGATCGTGCGCTTCGGCTCCGTTGGCGGTGGCGGGCGTTATGACGGGCTCGTCTCGCGCTTCCGTGGCCAGCCGGTTCCGGCGACCGGCTTTTCCATCGGCGTGTCGCGTCTGGCGACCGCGCTCAAAAATCTCGGCAAGCTCGGTCAGGATGCCGTTCTGCCACCGGTCCTCGTCACCGTCATGGATGGCGACACGGAGGCGATGGCGAAATACCAGCAGTTCACGCAGACCCTGCGCGCTGCAGGCATTCGCGCAGAGATGTATCAGGGCAACTGGAAGAAGTTCGGAAACCAGCTCAAATACGCCGACCGCCGCGGTTCGCCGCTTGCCATCATTCAGGGCGCGGACGAGCGCGCCAATGGCGAAGTGCAGATCAAGGATCTGATCGAGGGCAAGAAGCTTTCCGCCGAGATCGAAAGCAACGAGGAATGGCGCGAGGCCCGCGTGGCGCAGCTGACCGTCAGCGAAGACGATCTCGTCGAGACGGTGCGCAAAATGCTTGCCGCGCAGGCCGGCGGGGCTGCGTGATGACAGCCGCCATCGCTGGTTCCAGCAGCGCAGTGCTCGCCCCTCACCCTTACCCTCTCCCCGCCAGCGGGGAGAGGGAGACATCGACGTTGCGGCCATCCTCCTTCTCCCCGTTGGCGGGGAGAAGGTGCCGGCAGGCGGATGAGGGGCAGCGCCGTCGCCAGGTATCAGGCGAGACCTTTGCCCGAAGCGCAAGGCAGGAGACCGCCACATGACCCTGCGCGCGCCCGACTTCGCCGACGACATCTTCGCGCTCTTTGCCGAACGCGATGCGGCGCTGACCGACATCGCCATCATCCAGCCGGCCGATCCGTTTCTGGATATGGCCGGCGAGGATCTGCGCCGCCGCATCTTCCTGACGGAGAGCGAGACCGGCGCCAATCTCTGTCTCAGACCCGAGTTCACCATTCCCGTCTGCCGCGACCATATCGACAAGCGCGCCGCCACGCCGCAGCGCTACGCCTATCTGGGTGAAGTGTTCCGACAACAGCGCGAGGGCGGAGCCGAGTTCTTTCAGGCCGGCATCGAGGACCTTGGTGCGAGTGACCGCGCCGGTGCGGATGCGCGCTCGCTGGCCGATGCGCATGCGCTTTTGACGCGTGTTCTGCCCGGCCATGCGCTCTCCGTCACGCTGGGAGATCAGGCCGTGTTCGAGGCGGTGCTTTCGGCCCTTGGCCTGCCACGGGGCTGGCAGATGCGCCTGACCCGCGCTTTCGGCTCGCAAAAGCTTCTGCAGGCCGCCCTCGACGATCTGGCCAACCCGCAGGGTGCAGCCAATCTGCCGCGCGCGGTTGCCGGGCTCGTGGCGCGTGGCGATGAGCCCGCCCTTGCCGAGCATGTCAGCGTGGTCATGGAGGAGACAGGCCTTTCACCCTCAGCCGGACGCACGCCCGAAGAGATCGCCCGCCGTCTGATCGAAAAGGCCGAGCTGCGCAGCGTGCGGCTGACGGACGAAGCGATGAGCGCGCTGAAGGCTTTCGTTTCCATGCGCGTACCCTTTGCCGAGGCCGGCGAACGGCTTTCTGCCTTCGCAGCCGAGAACGGGCTCATCCTCGACGATGCGCTCGAAACCTTCGCCGCGCGCGCTGAGCGGATTTCTGCCGAGGGCCTGCCGCTCGACGCGCTGACCTATGATGCCGGCTTCGGCCGCCCGCTCGATTATTACACCGGCTTCGTGTTCGAGATCGCCTCTCCCACAGGCACGGTGTTGGCTGGCGGTGGGCGCTATGACCGTCTTCTGACCCTTCTCGGCGCGGAGACGCCCATCCCTGGCGTCGGTTTTTCCATCTGGCTCGATCGCGTGGCAGGTCTGAAGGAGACGGCGGCATGAGCATCACCCTTGCCCTGCCCTCCAAGGGTCGTCTGAAGGAAAACGCGCTGGCGCAGCTCGAAAAGGCCGGCCTGACCGTGCACCTGCCGGAAAACGACCGGCGTTACCGCGCCACGCTCGAAGGCGTGGACGGTGTCGAGATCGCCTTTCTCTCGGCCTCCGAAATCGCGCGAGAACTGGAGCGCGGCACGGTCGATCTCGGCGTGACCGGCGAGGACCTGGTGCGCGAGACCATCCCCGACTGGCAGCGCAAGGTGGAGATTGCCGCAAGGCTGGGCTTTGGCCGGGCAGACGTGGTGGTCGCGGTGCCGGAGGTCTGGTTCGATGTGTCGACCATGGCCGATCTCGACGATGTCGCCGCCGACTTTCGCCACCGGCACGGACGCCGCCTCAGGATCGCCACGAAATACTGGCGGCTGACCCAGCAGTTCTTCTCGCAGAAGCACGGCATTCAGGTCTACCGGATCGTGGAAAGCCTCGGTGCGACCGAAGGCGCGCCGGCGGCGGGTTCGGCCGACGTGATCGTCGATATCACCTCGACGGGATCGACGCTCACGGCCAACCATCTGAAGGTGCTTGACGACGGAATCATCCTGCGTTCCGAGGCCTGTCTCGTGACAGCACTTCGGGAGCGATCCACGGGTGACCAGGCGGCTCTTGACGCGCTGATGGAGCGGTTTTCAGGCTAGGTTCGTTTTCGGCAATTTCGGCTGGAATTTTGGAAAAATCCGCGAAATGAAACGGAATTTCACCGTTTCAGGCGGTTTTCGGGAATTTCGGGCGCGCCATGAATGACGCCGTCCAGAACGCCCCGACCATGACCAGTGTCGCGGCGAAAGCGAGCATCAGATAAAGGTCATATCCGCCGCTTGCCGCCCATAGGGCAGCAACGCCCAGCGGGGCAACCGCCTCGACCATGCGTGACGGTGTGATGAGCGCACCGTTGATCGCGCCATAGGCCTCGCGGCTCAGCATTTCCGGCACGGCCAGCCCGCGCACGATGGTCATCATGCCATTGGCAGCGCCATAGAATGTGGCAATGGCAGCGATAACCAGCATGTGCGGTGGGGCGAAAGCATAGCCGATGAGCACCAGCGGAAAGACCCCCACCATGATCGCGCCGATGCGGCGCACGGGCGCGTCGGGCGCAAAGGTCCAGATGGCGATACGACCGGCCACCTGCGCGGGACCGATCACGGCGACGATGCTGACGACTTCGCCGGCACTCAGCCCGCGCTCCAGAAGCAGTGGATAGATGTGAAAGCTCAGGCTGGAGAAAACGCCGGCATAAAGCACGAGAAACAGAACCAGCGCCCAGAAGACCGGCTGGCGAAACGCCCAGGAAACGGCAGCGCGACCGGCGAACTCCGGCTTTCCCGTCTCTCCCGCCGGCTCTTTCGGCCTGTCTTTCGAGGGATCGATCACCGCGACATAAAGGCTTGCGCAGAGGAAGGCGTTGATTGCGCCCAGCACCATCAGCGCTCCGCGCCAGTCGAGCGCGTCGATAAGCCATTGAACCAGCGGCACGAACACGGTGCTGGCGAAGCCGCCCCAAAGCGTGAGCGCGGTGATGGCGCGCCGCGCCTCAAGCGCACCGACGCGGCGGGCAAGCACCGCAAAGGCCGGTTCATAGAGTGTGGCCGCCTGAAGCCCGCCAAGCAGGGGGACGATCACGTAGAACATGGCGATGCTGTCGACCCGCGACCACAGGAGATAGAGAAGCCCGGCCATGAGGGACGCGCCGCTCATCACCCAGCGCCCCTGCCCCCGGTCGATCGCCGCCCCGACCGGATAGGCGGCGAGTGCAGCGAGGATCAGGCCCGCCGTGGCACCGCCGTAGAGAAGCGGCTTTGACCAGCCAAGCTCCATCCGCATCGCTTCGGCGATGAGCGGGAAACTGTAGAAGATCGACCCCCAGCTGCAAATCTGGGCAATGCCGAGCGCCGTGATCATGCGCCTGTAGCCAGGCTCTGAAACGGAAGCGCTCGCCATCTTCACTTTCCCCTCAGCCCGGAGGCCCGACCGTTCCCGCGCACACAGGGTTTATTCGTCAACCACGCGCAGGCGCAGTTGTCCGCCACCCGGTCCGCCCTCATCGTTCGACTTTTTGGGCGCCAGACGGTTGTCGCTTCCTCCGGACTTTTCGGCCTCGCCCGCGCCCAGCTCCAGCGCTTCGATCTTCGCCCCGCGCTTGGTGACCTTGTCGGTCGAGGTGAGGATCATGTCGATGTCCTTGTTGGCCTGCATGAAATGGGTCTGCAGCTTGCGCACCCGGTCATCGAGCCGGCTGACATCCTCCATGAGACGCACCACTTCGGCCTGAATCAAATGTGCCTGCTCGCGCATGCGCGCATCCTTCAGAACGGCCTGAATGACCTGAATGGAGAGCATGAGCAGTGACGGCGAAACGATGACCACCCGTGCCCGGTGAGCACGCTGGATGAGGTTTTCGAAATTTTCGTGGATCTCGGCAAAGATGGATTCTGACGGCACGAACATGAAGGCCGTATCCTGTGTCTCGCCGGTCAGCAGATACTTTTCCGAGATCGCCTTGATATGCACCTCGACATCGCGGCGAAACGCCGATTCTGCGGCCTTTCGGGCTTCGGGAGAACCGCCCTCGCCTTCGGATGCCGCGCGGATGGCATTCCACGCTTCAAGCGGGAATTTGGCGTCGATCACCAGCGAGGGCGCGTCATTGGGCATCTTCACCACACAGTCGGGCCGACTGCCATTGGAGAGCGTTGCCTGAAACTCATAGGCCGTGTGCGGCAGACCGTCGGCGATGATCGCCTCCATGCGCGACTGGCCGAAGGCGCCACGCGTCTGCTTGTTGGAAAGAATCTGCTGAAGCTGCACCACCTGACCGGCGAGTGACTGGATGTTGTTCTGTGCCGTGTCGATGACCGCCAGACGCTCCTGCAGTTTTGCGAGATTCTCGTGCGTCGATTTGGTCTGCTCGGTGATGGACTGGCCAAGCCGCGAGCTCATGCCGTCGAGCCGGTCTGACAGGGCCTTGGTCAATTCCGCCTGCCTGCTGCCGAACACTTCTGCTATCGAGCCCATGCGCCCTTGAAGCTCGGCCTGCGCCCGGGTGAGCTCGGCCATGCGCGCCTCCGCCTCGCGGGCGTGCTGGGCGGCCTCTGCCGCCGCCACCGCCCGCGCGCGCGCCGCGCGCCACAGGCCGGTGACAAGCACGGCCATCAGCACAAAAAGCAGGACGCCGCCGGCAAGCAAGAACTGGCCAAGCGTGAAAGTGCTGGCACCGAGCTGCGCCACGGGCGTGGAGAAAATGTCGGACATCTCGTTCATGCGCGGCACTCTAGACGATTCGCAATGGCACCATAAGACCAAAACGTGAACAGGCGTTCCGTATTGACGTTCTCACAGGCAGGGCTTACCTGACTGCCATGACGATTAAACCACTTGTTCTTCTTCCTGACCCGATCCTGCGCGAAACCTCCAAACCGGTCGAGCGCTTTGACGATCAGCTACGCACCTTTGCCGACGACATGCTGGCAACCATGTATGACGCGCCGGGCATCGGCCTTGCCGCCATTCAGGTCGGCGAGCCGTTGCGCATGCTGGTGATCGACGTTTCGGAGAAGGACGAAGAGCCGGCGCCGATGGTGGTGATCAACCCGCAGATCGTTGCCAGCACCGATGCGCGCAATGTGCATGAGGAAGGATGCCTTTCCATTCCCGATTACTATGCGGAAGTGGAGCGGCCTGCCGGCGTGACCGTCAATTATTTCGATCTGGACGGCAAGCAGCAGACGGTAGCAGCCGATGGACTGCTCGCTACATGCCTGCAGCACGAGATCGACCACCTGAACGGCGTTCTGTTCATCGATTATCTGTCGAAGCTCAAGCGCGACATGGTGGTGCGCAAGTTCAAGAAACTCGCCAAGGACCGCCCGCCCGCGCGCATGGTCGGCTGACCCAATCCTGCCATGTGAGGCAATTGGCCCTGCGGGGCTTGACCAGAAGCGGATAAATCCGCTTCAAGCACCGCAGGAGCGCGGGTGCGCTCGTTTGACTGACTGAACGCATCGGACACGCGGCATGGCACTTCGTCTCATCTTCATGGGCACTCCGGATTTCTCGGTCGGCACATTGCAGGCGCTGGCCGATGCCGGGCACGAGATTGTCGCCGTCTATTCGCAGCCACCCCGTCCTGCCGGACGACGCGGGCTGGAGCTTACCAAGTCGCCCGTCCATCAGGCTGCCGAAGCGCTCGGCATCGAGGTCAGGACACCGAAGTCGCTCAAGGGCGAGGACGAGCAGGCCGCGTTTGCCGCGCTAGAAGCGGATGCGGCCATCGTGGTGGCTTACGGGCTTCTTCTTCCAAAGCCCATTCTGGAAGGCACACGGCTTGGCTGTTTCAACGGCCATGCATCGCTGCTGCCCCGCTGGCGGGGGGCGGCTCCCATCCAGCGCGCGATCATGGCCGGCGACACAGAAACCGGCATGATGGTGATGAAGATGGACGAAGGGCTCGACACCGGGCCCGTGGCCATGACATCCCGCGTTGTCATCACAGCGGACATGACCGGCGGCGAACTGCACGATGTGCTGAAGGAAACGGGCGCTTCTCTCATGGTCGAAGCCATGGATGCGCTCGAAAAAGGGGCGCTCACGCTGATACCGCAGCCCGAGGAGGGCGCGACCTATGCCAAGAAGATCCTCAAGGACGAAACCCGCGTCGACTGGAACAGCCCTGCCCGTGCGGTTCAAGATCACATTCGCGGGCTTTCACCCTTCCCTGGCGCCTGGTGCGAAATGACCTTCGGCAGCAAGCCGGAGCGCGTCAAGCTTTTGCGGGCCGAACGCGCCGACGGCAAAGGCGCGCCCGGTGAAGTTCTGGACGACGCTCTGACGATTGCCTGCGGCGATGGCGCGATACGGCTGACCGAAGTGCAACGCGCAGGCGGCAAGCCGATGCGCGCCGTGGACTTCCTGCGCGGGGCGAAGCTCGGCAAAGGGACCGTGCTTCCATGATTACCCTGATTGTACTTCGCGCGGCCAGTCCCTCAAGCGCGGGCGGGCTTTGAGCATGGCGCGTTTTCGCATCGACATCGAATATGACGGCGGGCCCTATTTCGGCTGGCAGCGGCAGGCCACCCATCACTCCGTGCAGGCCGCGCTGGAGACCGCCATCGCCGCCTTTTCAGGCGAAGAAGTGACGCTTTTCGGCGCCGGACGCACGGACACCGGCGTGCACGCGCTGGCGCAGGTGGCGCATTTCAACCTTTCGCGCGAATGGACGGCGCGCACCGTGCAGAACGCGATCAATGCGCATCTCGCCATGGCGGAGGAGACGGTTGCCGTGATTGAGGCTGCGCAGGTGCCGGACGATTTCGATGCACGCTTTTCCGCCAAGGCCCGACACTATCTCTACCGCATTCACAATCGCCGCCCGCCACTGACAGTGGACCGCGCTCATGCCTGGCATGTGGCGGCCCCGCTCGATGCGGAAGCGATGCACGAGGCTGCTCAGCGGCTGGTCGGAACCCATGATTTCACAACGTTCCGCGCGGCCCAGTGTCAGGCAAAAAGCCCGATCAAGACGCTCGAGAAGCTGGACGTGACCCGCAATGGCGAATTCGTGGAGATCCGCGCCTCGGCCCGCTCCTTCCTGCACAACCAGGTGCGGTCCTTCGCGGGAACGCTGAAGCGTGTGGGCGAAGGTGGCTGGAGTGCAGACGACGTGACGGCGGCGCTTGAAGCCCGCGATCGCAAGGCCTGCGGCCCGGTCGCCCCGCCGCACGGGCTTTACCTGACACGCGTCGACTACTGAGCGATCTCCACAGGCCGCGCGGCCTTCGGCACTGGCCAGTGAGGGGTGATGCCCGGCTGCGGTGGCCGCTCCAGATAAGTGGAGAGCACCACATAGCTGCGTGTGGCCTTGACGCCCGGCGTGTCATAGAGACGGGCAAGAAGACCTTCCAGCGCGCGGGTCGAAGCCGCGCGCACTTTCAGCAACATGCAGGCATCGCCCGCCACCGAATGGACCTCTTCCACCTCGGGACACTCGGCGATTGCCATCAATGCCGGCGTCTTGCCCCAGCCGCTCGTGTCCACATGGATGAAGGCGAGCAGCCCCTTGCCCACCGCGCCCGGATCGATCAACGCCGCCATGCGGCGAATCGCACCGCTTTTCTTGAGTCGCTTGACCCGTTCATGGGCGGCGGGTGCAGAAAGGCCCACCCGCTTGCCCAACTCGGCGTAGCTGACTGTCGCATCCTCGACCAGAACGGCTAATATTTTTCGGTCCATCGGGTCCAGCTGCTGTGTCGCGGCAGCCAGCGAGCGAATATCATCTGTTTCTTTCATGGTTCGGCATTTTCCGATTGATGCTTAATTTCATTCGGCCATTATGCGCTTATGTCGAAGATCAATCAAACACCTATCGAAGAGCCTCTGGCGCTTGCGCTCGACGGCCGCATTCCCCCGGCCGTCTTTCTGCTGACGGGATGCGTCGCCGTGATCGGCTGCAACTCGCTTGTTCTGTCCCCGATCGCACCGGAGGTTTCGCGTTCGCTCGACGCTTCGGTTCAGGGTGTGATGATCGCCTCGGCCGCTTTCGGCCTGGGCACGGCCGGCAGCGCGCTTTTTCTGGCGCGCCATATCGACCGTCTCGGCGCATGGCGCATGCTGCGGCTGGCCTTTGCAGCGCTTGCAGCCGCACTCGGTGTCAGCGCGCTCGCCCCGGTTCTGGCGATGCTGGTGGCCGCGCAGCTTGTCGCGGGGCTTGCTGCAGGCGTCGCCCTGCCGGCGATTTACACCAATGCCGCCACGGTTGCCCCTGCCGGGCGCGAGACGGAAACCGTCGGCATCGTTCTGACAGGCTGGACGCTCAGTCTTGTCGCCGGTGTCTCTCTTTCAGCGGTGCTGGCAGACATATTGCACTGGCGCGCCGTGTTTGCCCTTGTATGTCTGCTGGCCGTGGGCGCCTTTCTGATACTGGCTCTCAACGGGCGGCGCGACACGCCATCCGGCGAACCCGCCATGGCGCCGCTGGCAGCCCTTCGCACGCCGGGTCTTCTTCCTCTGCTGCTGGCCTGCGGTGCTTTCATGGCCTCGTTCTACGGCGTCTATGGCTATATCGGCGCCCATCTTGCCGGTGCACTTGGCAAACCCGTTAGCGCGAACGGACTTTTGACACTGGTCTACGGGCTCGGATTTGGCGGAGCGGTGCTGCTCGACAGACCCGTTCAGCGCCTCGGCGCTCACAATCTTCTGCCCTTCGCCTTTGCCTTCGTGGCTGCAATCTACCTCTTCATGATGTGGGGCGCGCATAGCTTTGGCATCCTGCTTGCCGTGGCCTTTGTGTGGGGTCTGGCAAACCATCTCGGTCTCAACATGCTGATCGTGCGGCTGAGCGGCATCGCGCCCGCCAGACGCGGCGCGATCATGGGGCTGAACAGCGCCACCACCTATATCGCCGCCTTTGCCGGCACGCTGGGCTTCGGCCCTGTTTATGCAGGGTTCGGACTGCCGGCGGCTGCGGCAATGGCAGCCCTCCTGACGCTGGTAGCCGCGCTATCGGCCGCGCGCTGAGAGACTTGCTTGGGCCCTGCCCCCTAACCCACTCCGCGCGACAGGCCAAGCAGCCCTTCTGCCGTGAAAAGCACCGCGAGGGACGCCGCAAACATGGCCGCGAACACAGCCGTGGCGACGGCTGGCCCCTTGCCGATGGCGACATTGGTGAGCCGCCAGGACAGGATCATCGTGCCGATGAAAACGAGGAAGGTCAAAAAGCCCGTGAGATCGGCAGCCTCCGGCAAAAGCAGCTGGAGGAGCATGACAGGAAGCATGACCCAGGAAAACAGGGCAGAGGCCCAGTTGCTCGCCACCACGTAATGCACGAATCGATCGGCAACGCCGGCGGGCCGCGCGGCGAGCGCCAGAATGACGTAGGGCAGGACCCAGGTCGCCAGGTCCGTCAGCAGCAACCGCGCGAACAGTAAGAAGCGGGAGCTGAAAACATCTGCACCCGCCAGTTCGTTGGAAATCGTCACCCATCCCACCACCATGGGCGGAACAGCGACGAGAATGGCGAAAAATGAATTCCAGAAACCGTCCGCCGACAGATCAAGCAGGCGCAACCCCTCCGAACGCCCCATCATCATGCGCCAGACACCGGCAAAATACTGCTGGATCTCGGCGAAGGAGGGCATTCAGGCAAACCAGTCTTGAAGAAAACGCAGATAGATCTGCGTCAGGGTTTCAAGATCGGACAGTGCCACCCGCTCGTCGACCATGTGCATGGTCTGGCCGACAAGACCGAACTCCACCACGGGGCAATGGTCCTTGATGAAGCGTGCATCGGAGGTGCCGCCGGAGGTGGAGAGTTCCGGGCGTACACCGACTACGGCCTCGACCGAAGCCGACAGGGTTTCGACCAGTTTCTCGTCCCGTGTCAGGAAAACGGGGCTCGGGCGGCCAAGCCAGTCAATGTCGAAATCGACTGGCTGCTCGGCGCCTTTGCGCAGGCGATTTTCTTCTGCGGCGCGATCGAGCCTGTTGTGAATTTCGGCCTGCAGGCTTTCCACGGTCCAGGCGTCGTTGAAGCGGATGTTGAAGACCGCTGTCGCCTTTGCGGGAATGACGTTTGTCGCCGTGTTGCCCACGTCAACCGTGGTGACTTCCAGATTGCTCGGCTGGAAATCGGCCGTGCCTTCATCGAAGGGCTTTTCAAGGAGTGCGCCAAGCAGCTGCATGAGGCCGGGCACCGGATTGTCTGCCCGGTGCGGATAAGCCACATGACCCTGGCGGCCGTTGACGGTGATGCGCCCGGTGAGCGAACCGCGCCGGCCGATCTTGATCATGTCGCCAAGCCGGTCGGGATTGGTGGGTTCGCCGACGATCGAGGCGTCCCACTTCTCGCCACGCTCCACGGCCCATTCGAGAAGCTTGACCGTGCCGTTAAGCGCCGGGCCTTCCTCGTCGCCGGTGATAAGGAAGGAAACCGAGCCTTTCGGCTTTCCATGGGTTTCCACATAGCGGGCGAGTGCGGCGACGAAACAGGCGATGCCGCCCTTCATGTCGACGGCGCCCCGGCCATACATCTGGCCATCGGCAATGGCGGCGGCAAAGGGCGGATGTTTCCAGGCGCTCTCATCGCCCGGTGGGACGACATCGGTGTGACCGGCAAACATGAGATGCGGGCCCCGGCCTGCGAGCTTGCCATAGAGATTTTCGATGTCGGGCGTACCCTCTTCGGAGAAGACCGGGCGTTCGATGGTGCAGTCGAGCGCCTTCAGCATCCCCTGAAGGACGGAAAGCGCCCGGCCTTCAGCCGGCGTGACGGAGGGGCAGCGGATGAGTTCGGCGAGATTCGCGGCGGGATCGGTCGGCAGTGTCATGCGCAAGGGATAATCCAACATCAGGCCGCTGTCACGCAACAAGCGGCCCAGCCTTTCGGCTACTGCTTCGGCGCGTTTGTCCGATCACCATACTCGTTGGCGCCCGCATCGCCCGGATAGAGGCAAAGCACGATAAAAGCGAGGATCGACACCATCGGGATGAAGAGCGAAACGGCAAAAATGCCCGGCTTGCCGAAATCATGCAGACGCTTGACGCCCAGCGCGACGGACGCGAAAATCGAAACCACAGCCAGACCCCAGAAAAGCAGGGCCCATAAGCCGCTGGCGCCGCTCCCTTCCGGCGCCAGGGTGAAGCGATAGAGCACAAAGATCTGCAGGACAATGAGAAGCATGCCCGCCAGGAAAAAGGCGGCACGGCTCACCCGTCCGGAAAATCCGAAAAACAGCCAGGCCATCTGTCCCTTGGGCATTGTGCTTCTCCGCAGGCCGGTCAATCGCGCAGGAGTTCGTTGATCGACGTCTTGGAGCGGGTCTTTTCATCGACGCGCTTGACGATCACGGCGCAGTAGAGGCTCGGACCCCAGTTCTCACCCGGTACGTTCTTGCCGGGCATGGTGCCTGCGACGACCACCGAATAGGGCGGGACTTCGCCGTAGAAGATCTCGCCCGTGGCGCGGTCGACGATCTTGGTCGACTTGCCGATATAGACGCCCATGCCGAGCACCGAGCCTTCACGCACGATGCAGCCTTCGACCACCTCCGAGCGCGCACCGATGAAGCAGTGATCCTCGATGATGGTGGGACCGGCCTGCATGGGCTCCAGAACGCCGCCGATGCCGACGCCGCCGGAAAGGTGCACATTCCTGCCGATCTGCGCGCAGGAGCCGACAGTGGCCCAGGTGTCGACCATGGTGCCTTCGCCCACATAGGCGCCGAGATTGACGAAGGAGGGCATCAGCACCACGCCGGGCGCGACATAGGCCGAGTGGCGCACAACTGCATTGGGAACAGCGCGGAAACCGGCCTTCTCGAACTCGTTGGCGCTCCAGCCGTCGAATTTGGAAGCGACCTTGTCCCACCAGACGGCATCGCCGGGCCCGCCCTTGATGACCTGCATCGGGTTCAGCCGGAACGAAAGCAGCACTGCCTTCTTGAGCCACTGGTTCACCTTCCAGGAGCCGTCCTCCTGACGCTCGGCGACACGCGCCTTGCCGCTGTCGAGCAGACCGAGCGAGGTTTCCACCGCATCGCGAATCTCGCCGCGTGTGTCGGTCGAAACGCCGTCGCGCTCGTCGAATGCCTTTTCAATTGTCTTTTCCAGCGCGGCGGCATCGGTGTTCGTCATGCTTGCGGCTCCATTGAACAAGCTGTTAAGGGCTCAGCCATAGTTTGGGAGAAGGACCCAGGTCGGCGCGGAAACTATGCGAAGCGTCACTAGGGGTCAATCTCGGGATCGCGCGGGGACGCGCCAACGGACGGATAAATGACGATGGATTCAAAAGACGAAAACGGCTGGACACCTCTACCGCATTCCGATGAAGACCTGCGTCGCGCAAGACAGGTGCCCGATACACCGCAGACGCGCGCGGAAACCTATCGTCTTGCCTGGGATGACGAGGAGTTTATGACCCGGCGCGAACTGCGCCCGGTGCGCCTGCAGCTCGAACTCCTTAAACCGGAAATGGCGCTTGCAGAACGCGGCATTCGCTCCACCGTGATCCTTTTCGGTGGCGCGCGCCTGCCCGAGCCCGGTGGAGAGGCCTGGGCGGCCAAGAACGAGACGCAGAAGAAGAACCTCGAAAAGAACAGCCGCTACTATCAGGAAGCCCGCAAGTTCGCGCGGCTCTGCTCGGAAGAATCGGCCAAGTCCTATTACCGCGAATATGTCGTCGTAACGGGCGGCGGACCCGGCGTGATGGAAGCCGGCAATCGCGGTGCTGCCGATTGCGGCGCGCCCTCCATAGGCCTCAACATCGTGCTGCCGCATGAGCAGGCACCGAACCTCTATGTGACGCCCGAGCTCTGCTTCAACTTCCACTATTTCGCGATCCGCAAGATGCATTTCATGATGCGTGCGAAGGCGGTCGCCGTGTTCCCCGGCGGCTTCGGGACAATGGACGAACTGTTCGAGACGCTGACCCTGATCCAGACCGGGCGCATGGAGCGTTTACCGGTGGTGCTGTTCGGCAAGGATTTCTGGGAAGGCGCGATCAATCTGGCCTTCCTGGCCGAACAGGGCACGATCTCGCCTGGAGACGATGAGCTGATCACTTTCGTCGACACGGCCGAGGAAGCCTGGGCGAAGATCGCCGAGTTCTACGAACTCTGATCCCGAATGCCGTCATGCCGCAGTCCGCGGCACTGGCGGCACGGCCTGCAATCGGCTAGGCATTTGCAGATGATCCCATGCCGAGGCAATACAAGCTGGTTTGGAAGCCTGCGCCGCGATGCGAAGCTTTTCGCGGCGGTCGGGTGTCTTTCTCTGCTCATGGGGCTGCTGCAGCCGCTGGCCCTGGCTGCGGCTGCGCCGGCATCCTACGGCTTCGTCATCTGCACGACTTACGGGATTGGAACAGCCTCCGATGATAGCCGTGAACATCCCCGCACAACCGAATGCCCCCTATGCGTGAGCAGCCATACTTGCGGCTTTCAGTTTTCATCGTCCACGTCGCAGCTTCCGGCGCTGGTGCTGCCAATACCGCAAGAGAACGGTGCCGCTGTATCCCATTGGGGCGACGGACCACATACCAACCCTGCCAGCGAAACGGCATACGGCATTCGCGCGCCCCCTGCCCCTGCCTGATCTTTTAAAGCCCGGGTTTCCCGGCAGTTCAAAGCTCAGACATGAAAGGCAGAACCATGCGTTTAAACATTCTTATCGCGGCAGCGGCTGCGTTCCCGCTAATCACAACGGGAGCAGTGGCTCACGGCACGAATGCCGACCATCACGCCTCCAATCAAGGGGCCACGGAAACGACCGCGGACCACCACGCCGTTGAGGCCGGCGATCTGAAAATCGCACACCCCCGGGTGCGGGCCATGCTGCCCGGTCAACCGTCTGGCGGCGGATACATGGTCATCGAAAACACCGGCACCGACGATGACCGGCTGTTGACCCTGACCTCGCCACGGGCCGGCAAGGTGGAGGTCCACACCATGGAAATGAACAATGACGTCATGGTCATGCGCCCGGTAAAGGGCGGCCTGACGATACCCGCCGGCGAAACGGTGACGCTGGAACCCGGCGGCCTGCACGTCATGTTCATGCAGGTGGAAAAGGGTTTTCAGGAGGGCGAATCCATACCGCTGACGCTCGAATTCGAGAAGGCGGGAAAGGTCGATCTGGAGCTCACCGCAGGCCCGGCACGCGGCAGCGCGTCCGATACCGGGCACAGCCACTGACGCCGGGAGCGGCCTCCCGCTGGAACGGTTCACCGTCTCATGGAAGCACCGCTCCGCTCCATCTGCCTGTTTTTGCGCATTTGCGCGAAGGTCAGGTGATTCCACCTGACTGCAAAATGCTCTACAGGGCGGCGTCGGCCTGGCCGGCGCCTGCCCGAACATTCTCCAGGGGGGCTTCGTCGGGCGTTCGAGGACGGTGAACCACAGACACCAGAACGAACGAGATGATCATCAGGAGATACCACGAGCCCAGCTTGGAAATGGAAACCGGCGTCCATCCACCGGACTGATCCGGATAGATCCAGGCACGCGACCAGGTGCCGATGTTCTCTGCAAACCAGATGAACAGCGCCACCAGCAGAAACCCAAGCAAGAGCGGCATCCGATGGCGAAACCGGAATACCCGGTAGTGCACGGACGTGCGCGCGAAAAGCAGCGCAGTGGCCGCAAAGAGCCCATAGCGCACATCGACCGTATAATGATGGGCGAAAAAATTCACATAGATCGCTGCCGCCAGAGCCAATGTCATCCAGAAAGCCGGATAACGGGTATAGCGCATGTCGAAAATCCGGCTGATGCGGGCAAGGTAGGACCCCACGGCGGCATACATGAAGCCTGAGAAGAGCGGCACAGCGGCGATGCGGAAGAAACTCTCTTCCGGGTAGATCCACGAGCCCGCCGAAGTCTTGAATAGCTCCATCACCGTGCCGACCACATGGAAAATAAGGATGACCTTGGCCTCAGACGGTTGTTCGAGGCCGGCGGCCAGCATGACCATCTGTATGGCAAGCGCTGCCAGAAACAGGAAATCGTAGCGCGCCAGAAAGGCGTCCTGTGGCCACAGGTAGTGTGTTGCGATGATCAGGGCGAGGAGCAGCCCGCCGAAAAGGCAGGCCCATGCCTGCTTCAGCCCAAATACGACGAACTCAACCAGAGCGCCCGCCAGACCGTGCGCAGGCAACCTGTCGAGCACGCGATGCGCGAGTGCGTCGATGCGCGCTTCAAGAGACGTGAAACGCCGCATCGGCGTCAGGCCTTCATCGCCGCTTCGAGGAAGTCCGCGAGGTTGTCGGTAACGAAGTCGACATCGTCTTCCTCGTTCGCGTCCTGCTCCCATATCTCGGTGAAGGTCGGCTCGAAATTGTTGGGCACGACCAGAACCGTGGTCATGCCAAGCTTCTTCGGCACCGCCAGATTGCGCGCCAGATCCTCGAACATGACCGCGTTTTCGCCCACCACCCGATGCAGGGCGACGAACTTGTCATAGGTGGCCGCAGCCGGCTTCGGAAGAAGACCGGCCGCAACGATGTCGAAAATGTCGTCGAAATGGTCGAGCACGCCGAGCTGGCGCGCCGCACGCTCCGCATGACCGCGATCACCATTGGTGAAAATGAACTTGCGGCCCGGCAGGGCCCGGATCGCATCACCAAGCCTCGGGTCGGGATCGAGCCAGGAGTAATCGATGTCGTGCACCTTCTCGAGAAAATCATCCGGGTCGATGCTGTAGCGCTCCATCAGCCCGTTGAGCGTCGTTCCATATTCCCGGTAGAGGTTTTTCTGGAGCGTTCTGGCTTCGTCGCGCTCCATCTGCAGGAGTTCGGACACATAAGCCGTCATCTTCACGTCGATCTGCGAAAACAGATTGCTGTGATGCGGATAGAGCGTGTTGTCGAGATCGAACACCCAGTCGGTGACATGCGAAAAGCGATCTGCGGTGATGCGGTGGGCTGAGAACTGGTTTGTCATACATTCCTTATGGCAGACACGCCCCTTGCGCGACAATCTGCACAACCGGCTTTTGCAGAGCATTCGCGTCGGCTCAGACGGTAGCCCAGATTGGTATACCGATTTGTTGCGTGTGCGCCTTGCGCAATTTGCATCGGGATAGCAAAAGGCGCGGCATGGAACTCTGGATCCCGATCACCATCGCCGCAGCCTTTCTGCAAAACCTGCGCTCCGTTGGCCAGAAGCACCTCAAAGGCGTGATGGGCACGACGGGCGCAACCTTTGTGCGCTTCGGCTTCGGCATGCCGTTCGTTCTTGTCCTGTGGCTTCTGCTGCACTCGGCCGCCGGTTACGAGTTTCCGGAAATCCACGGCACGTTTCTCGCCTGGACGCTGCTCGGTGGACTGGGGCAGATTTCCGCGCAGTTTCTGCTGATCTATCTGTTTTCCTTCCGCAATTTTGCGGTCGGCACGGCCTATTCGCGCACCGAACCGGCGCAGGCGGCCATCTTTGGCCTTGTGCTGCTTGGCGAAATGGCAGGCTTCGGGGCGCTCATTGCCATCGCGGTCACGGTGATCGGCGTGATGCTGATCTCGGTCGCCCGCGTGCCGATGAGCTGGGGCAATCTGTTCCGCTCGCTCATCAGCCGCACAGCGCTGATCGGCCTTGCCTCCGGCACGCTTTTCGGCGTGACGGCCGTGGCCTATCGGGCCGCCTCGCTTTCTCTCGGCGGACCGAACTATCTGATGCAGGCGACAACGACGCTGGCCGTTACCATCACGTTCCAGACCGTCATCATGCTTGCATGGATGCTCTGGCGCGACCGCGCCGAGGTGGGGCGCATCGCAAAGGCGTGGAAGCCTTCGCTTTTCGTGGGCTTTGTCGGCGCTGCCGCCTCGCTCGGCTGGTTCACGGCCATGACGCTGCAACAGGCAGCGGTGGTGAAGGCGCTGGCGCAGATCGAGATGATCTTCACCTTCGCCTCCTCCGTGTTCTTCTTCCGCGAGCACATCAACCGCACAGAAGTGGCGGGATGCCTGCTGATCGTCGCGGGCATCGTGCTTCTGGTGCTGCTTTAGATGTGGTGCGTGGTTCGGCAGGCTCACCATGAGGGGCGTTTTGGCTGCCGCCCCTGAGGCACATCTGTGAAACAGATTTTCTGCCAGGCACTTCCCTCCCTCATGGTGAGCCTGCCGAACCACGCATAACGCTGTTGCCGCGAAATCGGACATGGCCGAAAGCCCGCTTGCGTTTTCGGGCCAGTGTTACTGGCTCAAAAGATCAGGCACCGGTCTCGACGGAAAGGCCGGCGGCTTTCCAGTCGGGGAAGCCGGCGTTCAGGAGGCGTGTCCTGATCCCCTTTCTGCGCAGCAGGGCGACGGCATTGACCGAGAGAACGCAGTGAGGCCCACGGCAATAAGCGATCACTTCATGCTCCACGGGCAGTGCTGAAAGGCGCTCTTCCAGCTCTTCCAACGGGATGTTTATCGCGCCCGGCAGATGGCCCATGGCAAACTCCTCGCGCGGCCTGACGTCGAGAAGCGTCACGGAAGAATCGCGAAGGCGCTCCAGAAGCTCTTCGCGTGAAATGCCCTCCAGCCGTTCGGTCTGGTTTACGCTGTCGGAGATGACCGACTGGATTTCGGCCCGCCGATGCTCGGCAAGATATGTGAGCGCGGCAAGAAGCTCGTTGATGGGCCCGCTGGCAAGATCGTAGAGAATGCGCTTGCCATCGCGCCTTGCCACCACAAGACCGCTGCGCTTCAAATGCTGCAGATGCTGCGAGGTGTTGGCGACCGAAAGGCCCGTCAATTCCGCAAGCCGCTCGACCGAGCGCGCACCCTGCGACACATGCTGGAGAAGCATCAGGCGCTGGGGACTGCCCAAAGTGCGCGCGATCTCCGCGAGTTCGGTGAGAAGGGCAAGCTGGGCGCGTTCGATATCCATTTGCAACATATAAGAAAAATAGCTTTATCAATCAATCTATTGAGTGTTCTCAATCCAGGGGTGTGGGAGGGCGAGTGACTGCGTTGCCCTTCCCGCCACTGGCAAGGTGCCACCGTCAGGCGGCACCTTGCCAGTGGCCTTGAGAATGGGACCTAACCCGGTGACTACTTTTACTCTGCCGGGTGCGTTGCAGTGGCTGCAATCCGCCGGCCTGACGCAAAGGACAGGAGTGCCGCCACCAGATAGGTGACCGCTGCCGTGCCGAAAGCCCAGGCATAGCCTGCGATGGTGTCGATCTGCGTGGCCGCCACCGCCATCAGGATCGCGAGCCCCACTGTGGGGCCGAGCTCCATCGCCGTGTTCATGACGCCGCCGGCGAGCCCCGCCCGATGCTGGGGAACGTTTGCGGTGGAAAGCACTGCCGAGCCGGAAAAGGCGAACGAGATGCCAACCGCCACAAGGACGATCCCCGGCAGAAGGCCCGGCAGATAGCGCGTATCGGGCGCAAGCTGCGTGAGCAGCGCGAGCCCGACGGCGGCGATCAGCAATCCGATGCCGGTCATGCGGGCCGGCCCGAAACGGCCGACCAGCGGACCCCCTACCCGACCCATGACGATGAGGGCCACTGCGAAGGGCACGAAGGCCATCGCTGTCATGAAGGGCGACCAGCCGAGCACCTGTTGCAGATAGAGGGAGAGCACGAAGTTGACGACGCCCGAGCCCGCTGCCGCCAGAAACATGCCGAAAAGACCGGTCAGGCGCACCGGCTCCAGTATGAACCCCGGAGGGAGAAGCGGATCGCGAACCCGGCGCTCGATCGCAAAGAATGCGGCGAGCAGGACGAAGCCTGTCAGCAGGGGGACAAGCACCATGGCGGAACGCCAGCCATGATCGTCGGTGGCGATGAGCGCAAAGCTCGAAAGGGATATGCCCAATGTGGCGAACACGGCGCCAACGGGATCGAGGCCCGGTCTGTGCTCCGTGCTTTCGTTGACACCGCGCGGCAGAAGACCCGCCGAAGCGCTCAATCCGAGCAAGGAGACCGCCACCGGCACGGCAAACATCCAGCGCCATGAAATCCAGCTGGTCAAAACGCCCGATACGATGAAGCCCAGCACCGCGCCCAGTACGGACACGCCGCCCCAAGTGACCATTGCGCGGCCGAATGCCGCCGGCTCCGGAAAGAGCGCTCGAAGAACGGCCATGGCGGCGGGGGCCACCATGGCGCCGCCAACGCCCTGAAGAAGGCGCATCGCCACAAGAATGCGATAGCTGGGCGCCAGCGCGGCGATGGCCGACGCCACACCGAAGACGATGAGACCGATGGCAAACATGCGCCGGCCGCCGAAACGGTCGGCAAGCCTGCCGCCGAAAAGAAGCAGGCCGCTGAATGGCAGCCCATAGGCTGCAAGCACAAGAAGCAGGTCCGCCGCCGTCAGGCCGAACTCACCGGCGATGATTGGCAACGGCACGGTGATGAGCGCGATGGTGAAGATGAGCGTTGCCTGCACGGTCGCCAGAATGGCGAATGCGGGCGAACGGGCGATTGGGGGAGCCTGGTGCATGGGAGCCATGATTGTCCTGTAGCTGTGGAGGGACCTGAAGCCGACCCGAGACGGCGCACGCGTTGAGCGCGCAGAGCCACCGCATCTTTCCGGCCTAATCTATCATTCAATTACATAATTGAATGATAGATTCAAGGCGGCTTGACGACCCGCCTGCAGGATACTTGCCGACCTGGTCGAGGCATCAGCGACGGGGTGGTTTTGCCAGACGATTGCGCGAGGGTGGGGACCGCGCTCTGACACCAACGGGATGGTGTCGATGAAAGCAGCGCTGCGCGCATCCTCCACTCGGGGCGTGCGGTTCGGCGGGCTTGAGCTGCATTGGGCTATAGAAGTCGGGGGGTGCCGGAATGGCTCACCGTTTCCTGAAACGCTGTGCCGCTCCATGCGTCCGGTAATCCGAATTTGTACGATGACGGGTGATCCCACCTGACGGAATCCTTCTGCAGGATCAGCGCCGCATCTCATTCTGGCGGGGCAATCTCCCAGCGTTCCAGACGCCCCTGCCAGACGCAGAAGCGTCGGCCAGCCACCTCCCAGCCGACTTCGGCGGCGTGCGGGATCCAGCGGCTACCGACCCGGCGATAGTCGCTGAAAGCACCGTGCCACGGGCGCTCCCGCAGGCCTGCCTCCTCCTGCCGTGGCCGGTCGTGAGCCGTGACGGTTGAAACGTGGCCATTGGTATCCAGCGTGAAGATCACCGATGCCTCGACCGACCCGATATTTGCCGTCGCTCGTAGACTGCCATTCGGCAGGCCCTCCCAACGCAGGTGGCTGTTGTGCAGGATCGCATCGGGGCCCCAGGGTAACTCCGCCAGATAGCGCATGAGCTCGCTCTTTGTGAGCGCATCGGAAGCATGGGAGCGGTTCAGGGGCACAACCCCGAACAGAAAAAGGCCCGCTTCCGGCTTCCCGTTATTAAAACCGTCCCTGACGGTCAGAGCGCCGAACGGCCCCGTTCTTGCGACCCAACTGAATGCGGGGTTTCCAAGGGCGATCCACTGGTGCGCCGTAAAGCGCATCCAGCGGCTTTGCTCACCTGTCCGCAGCCGCCCCGACTGGGCAAGCGTGACCCGGTGCCCGGCAGACGTGGCCGAAGCACCCAGTCGCGCTGCAAGCTCGCGGACTGCCCGTTGCATCAGATACCATCCCAGGCCGAAGCCGACTGCGCGTTTGTCCTTTCGGAGAACAGCTCCAAAGCCGCATTGATGCCGTTGATGGCGGCCGGCCAGCCACCATAGGCGGCCATTTGCAGGATCACTTCCAGGATTTCGCGTTCGCTTGCCCCGACTGCGAGCGTATGCTCGATGTTCACCCTGAGCTGAGGCGCGGTTTGTCCACCGAGCGCCGTCAGCGCCGCCACGGTGGCGAGTTGCCGCGTTTTGAGATCGAGACCTTCCCGGGCATAGAAGCGCCCATAAGCCCCCTCAATCAGCGTTTCGGAAAAGCCCGGAAGCGCCGCATCGTAGCGTCCGGCCAGAATGGCCTCCAGATCCGGATTGAGCGTTTCCGCGATCGCGCGTCCCTTCTCAAGCGCGCTGGCGGTTGATCCCATCTCATTTGTCAAGTCGGTCACTCTCGTCTTCCTTCCTGCCGCCCTCGGCGCGATGGCGCGCTTCGATTTCGGCATAATTCATGATCTTGTAGTCGAGCAGTTCGACGCATTCCTGGAGCTCGGCAATTTTTGCCAGAACCGCCGCGCGTTGACGCTCAAGCATGCCGCGGCGTTCGGCCGACGTGTCATCGCCCTTCCGACGCAGGCTTGCATAGGTCTCCACATCGGCAAGCGGCATGCCTGTTGCCTTGAGCATCTTGATGAAACCGAGCCAGGGGACGATGGCGTCATCATAGGCCCGCTGGCCGCCCTGCCGCCATGGCGGGTCGATAAGCCCCAGCTTTTCGTAATAGCGTAGCGTATCGATGCTCAGGCCCGTGCGCCGCGCGACTTCGCCTATTTTCATGCGGCCTCCATATGGGCTGAAAGCGCTTCTTCAAGCCGGGCACTGTCCTCACAGAACTGATAGTGCGCGATCTTGCCGTCGCGCACGCGGCAACGCAGAACCCATTCGCTGAAGAAGCGCTTTCCGGTGGCAGCGACGGTGTGGTCGAGCTGACCGCTGGCGAAGGCCACGCCCTCGCCCGCTCCAAGGTGCTCCACGGTGAGGGACTGATTGCTGAAGGTGTTGCCGAGCGCGGCGAGAAAGGCGCGAAATCCTTCATGCCCTCTGCGCGCTCCGTAGGGCGGAACAGACGGTTTCGCTTCCGCTCGAACGCCAATGAATACGGCATCCGCGGCCACGAAGGCGCAGGCCGCATCGACATCGCCCGCTTTCAGCGCCGCAAGGAATTTCTCGATGATGTTCTGCTCATGCATATGTGCATCTCCATAGTGTGCACATATGCATCTACTTTCTGGAGTGAACTCCAGGTCAAGCGGTTTCTGGCGATTCTATCGTCCGTGCCCTCACGGAACGATCAGCGTGCCCGCACCATGCTCGGTGAAGAGTTCCAGAAGAACGGAGTGCGGGGTCTTGCCGTTCAGGATCACGACGCCCTCCACACCGCGCTCGATGGCCTCGATGCAGGTTTCCACCTTGGGGATCATACCGCCGGAGATCGTGCCATCCCTGATGAGCGCGCGCGCCTCTGAGACGGTCAGCTCGTCGATCAGCTTCTTGTCCCTGTCGAGAACGCCGGGAACATCGGTGAGGAACAGAAGACGCGTGGCGCGCACCGCGCCCGCGATTGCCCCGGCGAAGGTGTCGGCATTGATGTTGTAGGTGTGGCCGTCACGGCCCGGCGCCACCGGTGCGATGACGGGGATCATCTCGGAATGGGCGAGCAGATCGAGCAGCGTGCGGTCGACCTCGACCGGCTCGCCGACAAATCCGAGATCGAGCACGCGCTCGATGTTGGAATCGGGATCGACCACGGTCTTGTGCGCCTTTTCGGCGAAGACCATGTTTCCATCCTTGCCGCACAGGCCGATGGCCCACTCGCCCTCGGCGTTGATGAGCGCAACGATTTCCTTGTTGATGGAGCCGGCCAGCACCATCTCCACGATCTCGACGGTCTTTTCGTCGGTCACGCGCAGGCCGCCCTCGAATTTCGATTCGATGCCCATCTTCTTGAGCATGGCGGCGATCTGCGGTCCGCCGCCATGAACGACGATGGGGCTGACGCCGGACTGCTTCAGAAGCGCGATGTCGCGGGCGAACGCCTGACCAAGCTCCGCATCGCCCATGGCGTGGCCGCCATATTTCACGACGATGGTCTTGTTTTCATAACGCTGCATGTAAGGCAGTGCCGCCGAGAGAAAGCGGGCCTGGGCTTCAGCAGTTTCCGTCATGTCCGTCATCGCGTTGTTCCCCAAAGTCAAAACGGCGGTTTCTTAAAGCATTTTTCGCGGCAAGTGAAACGATCTTGCAGGCGAGCCGGCAAAAAGCTGCGTTCGAGCCCCGCAGGCAGGCTTGCCTTTGCGCGAACGTGCGCTAACTCTCTTGCGAGCCTGCCTTTCCCATTGTCAATTTTGCACCTAATCTCCCCTACATGACACCAGACGAGATAACGAAGCTGATCTTTCGCACCGCGCTCAGGGAGCGTGCCGCGTTTGACCTTCTTTATCGGCACACCAGTGCGAAACTCTTTGGCGTCTGTCTGCGTGTCTTGAAAGACAGGGCGGAGGCCGAAGAGGCCTTGCAGGACGTTTATATAAAAATCTGGACCAAGGCCGACCGGTTCGCCGCGACGGACCTCAGTCCCATCACGTGGCTGGTCGCGGTGGCGCGCAATCATGCGATCGATCGGCTGCGGGCACGAAAGACGCCCGCTGCGGAGCTGGATGAGGCGCAGGCGATTGCCGATCCAAAGCCGGATCCGGAGAGACAGGCCGAGGCCGGCAGCGAGCGCCGGCGGATCGATGCCTGCCTCGGCGAGCTTGAAACCGACCGAGCCACGGCGGTGCGCGGGGCCTATCTCAACGGTGACAGCTACGCCGAACTTGCAGCGCGTTTCGATGTGCCGCTCAATACGATGCGAACCTGGCTGCGGCGCAGCCTTTTGAAGCTCAGGGAATGCCTGGAACGATGACGGTGGCAGACGAACACGGACCGGACAGGAGCGACGACGATCTCGTTGCGGCCGAGTATGTGCTCGGTGTGCTCGCAGCCGAAGAGCGCGCCGCTGCTGCGCGGCGCATCGAAACGGAACCGGACTTTGCGCATCTCGTGGAGCACTGGGAAGCCCGTCTTGCCCCCATGGCGGACGCCTTTGAAGCGGTGGAGCCCCCGGCAAACGCGAAGTCCGTCATCGACGCACGGCTTTTTGGTGCCGCGCCGTCAGCGCAAGACAAGGCCGGCCTATGGTCGAGCCTTGCCTTCTGGCGCGGTATCGCGGTGGCGGCACTCCTGGCGTTCGGCACCTATGTCGCCCTCACCTATACGAGCCTGCCCTTCGGCAGCCAGCCGCTTGAAGAGCAGCGCTTCGTTGCCTCACTCGCCCATGACGATACCGACGTACGCTATCTCGCAGTCTATGACAGCAGCAAACGCGACGTGGCGCTCTCCCATGTTTCGGGTGCACGGCCCGATGGGCGCGATTTCGAGCTCTGGGCCATCGAGGGCGATAAACCGCCCGTCTCTCTGGGCGTGATTCCGGTCGGCTCGAGCGTGCACGTGGCACTCAGCGAGGCGCTCGGAGCGGCCATCGATGCCGGTGCCGTTTTCGCCATTACGACCGAACCGCTGGGCGGTTCGCCCTCGGGTGAGCCAACCGGCCCGGTGGTTGCACTCGGCGACCTGCGCGACATCTGATTTCGGGTTTTCCGAAAAAAAAACCAGATTTTTTTTGAAACTTCCCGGAGTGTCCCTCCGTGTTTCCTCATGTTCCCCAAAACGGGCCGACCACGAAGGCGGTCCCGCAAACGAACCTGAGGAGTTTAAACATGCGTAAGTTCACTGCTTCCCTTCTCGCCGGCTCGCTCGCTCTCGCTTTCACGGGATCGGCTCTGGCCGAAAACCCGATGGTTGGCGGCGCAGCGATGTATGCTGACAAGACCATCGTCGAAAATGCGGTCAACTCGAAGGATCACACCACGCTGGTCGCGGCCGTGAAGGCTGCCGGTCTGGTCGACACGCTTTCAGGCGAAGGTCCGTTCACCGTTTTCGCACCGACCAACACCGCTTTCGAGAAGCTGCCCGACGGCACTGTCGACACGCTTCTGAAGCCCGAGAACAAGGAAACGCTCGCAACGGTGCTGACCTGCCATGTCGTGGCGACCGAAGCCATGTCCGACGCCATTGGCAAGATGATTTCCGACGATGGCGGCAACCACCCGGTGAAGACTGTCGGCGGCTGCATGCTGGAAGCCAAGATGGACGGCGACAGCATCACGCTGACCGACGAAAACGGGAATGTGGCGACCGTGACCATCGCGGATGTGGATCAGTCCAACGGCGTTATCCACGTGATCGACACGGTTCTTCTGCCGAAGGGCTGATTGGGTCCCTGCAGAAGGACAGGCAGGTTCCGAACGGGGCTTTCGGAACCGCGAAGGGCGGCGCATTGCCGCCCTTCGCACCTCACACCGACTTGACTTTGAGGTGAAGGCCCATCCGGCTTACGGTCCGCCAGAATTTGATGCGCACCAGAAGCGCAAAGGAGCTTGACGATGAAACGCCGCAAATTTCTCTATGGCACGGCTGGCGCCCTGGCTGCCTTGACGGGCGGAGCTTTCGTGCTGCGCGACCGGCCCGGCGGCAGCGCCATGGCTGAAACGTTCGAAATCACCAAAACCGAGGAAGAGTGGCGCGCGATCCTGACGGAACAGCAATTCGCCGTGCTGCGGCAGGAGGCAACGGAACGCGCCTTTACGAGCCCACTCAACAATGAGAAGCGTGCCGGCCTGTTTCACTGCGCCGGCTGCGATCTGCCGCTCTACTCATCCGAGGCGAAATATGATTCGGGCACGGGATGGCCGAGCTTCTGGGAAGCGCTGCCCGATGCCATCGGCACAAGGCCGGACAATTCCCTCTTCATGACCCGCACCGAGTGCCATTGCCGGCGCTGTGGCGGTCATCAGGGCCACATCTTCGATGACGGCCCGCCGCCGACCGGCAAGCGCCACTGCATCAATGGCATTGCTTTGACATTCAAACCGGGAGCAACAATGCCGAGCTGAAGTTTCCGCGCTCAGCCGTCGGTCACGGCACGGGCGATGGCGTCACGCAGTTCGTCCATGCCGTGGCCCTTTTCCGATGAGGTTGCGACAATCTCCGGAAAAGCGGCTGCGCGTTTCCTGAGCTGCGTCTCGGTGGCGGCAAGCAGCTTTTCCACCGCCGGTGGCTTGATCTTGTCGATCTTGGTCAGCACCACCTGATAAGACACTGCGGCTTTGTCGAGCAGGTCCATCACCTCCTCGTCATTCTTCTTGATGCCATGGCGGGCATCGATCAGCAGGAAGACACGCTTCAGCGTGACGCGCCCCCTGAGATAGTCAAAAACCATTTCGGTCCAGGCGTCGACCTGCGCCTTGGGTGCCTTGGCGAAACCGTAGCCGGGCATGTCGATGATGGCCATGGGCGGCAGGTCGCCATCCGCACCGGAATAACCGTCAGGAACAAAAAAGTTCAGTTCCTGCGTGCGGCCGGGCGTGTTGGATGTGCGGGCGAGACCACGCTGGACAATCAGCGCGTTTATCAGCGATGACTTGCCGACATTCGAGCGGCCGGCGAACGCCACTTCGGGCGGCCCTTCCGGCGGCAGAAACTTCATGGCCGGCGCACCACGCAGGAAAACCCACGGACGCAGGAACGTCCCGCGATCAATCTGCGCCCTGCCTGCGGCTGCGCCATCCTGTGATGCGTTCACGCCATCATCTCCATTGCCGTTCAGATCACGGCATCAAGACTGACGGGGCATTTGTCAACTGCGCTGTTGCTGAAACCGTATTTTGCAGATCATTCAGGCGGTGCCGAGAACCTGCATGCCACCCAGATCGCGTGCGCGGGGCCTGCGGCTCGCTTCAAGCAGCGCCTGGCCGAGATATTCAAGATCGCAGGCTTCCTGCGGACGCCATCCACAGGGACAACAGGCTGGCTCCCGATGCGCTGCGGCTGTCTCGCGATAAATAAGCCCGATGGCGCGCACTGCCTCGCGCATGACGACCATTGGCGGCAGGCCGGTCCGGCGCATCAGCTCGCTCATTTCCTTCATCATCTGCATCTTGAGATGCGATTCCGCCTCCTGGCGGCGGCGTTCAAATCCACTCATCGGTGCCAGTCTGTCCTTCTAAGTGCGCAGAGTTTCTGCGCGAGAAACCCTCGGCGGCCTGCATTCCGCCCGCCATCGCATGCAATTCGCCACAGGCCTCGTCCAGTTCACGCATCGTCTCGAAGAGCGCTTCGCGGTCCCGGCAGTGGGCATCGAACAGGGCAACGAAGATCGTGTTGCTGCCGTCATGCGGCTCCGGTGCGTCATTCGCACGCGCCAGGCTTTCGGCGGCAGCCCGCTTGGCGGCCTGAACCTTGGAACGCAGCCGCTCCACGCGCAAATATTTACCGCGGTAGCGCTCAAGCTCTTCCGCTTCAAAGGCATGATGGGATGCAAAATCGTCGATTGGGCTCAAATGCATCATGTCACTCACCTCTCGGCCTCCGGCCGCCTCTGATGAACAGAGTGGTCGGAGACACAGACACAATACTATACTAAAAATGTCAAGTTTAATGATGCGGCCGGCTGTGCGGGTTCAGACGGCTGCCGCAAGAGCATCAAGGTCTGCACCGCGGATGGCAGCAAGGTTGCGGCTGATCTTCTCCGCAGGCCAGTTCCACCAGGCGACCTCAACGAGGGCGGCAACGGTCTCGGGCGCAAAACGCACACGCAGGACCCGCGCCGGATTGCCCACGGCGATGGCGTAGGGGGGAATATCGGAGGCGACGACAGCGTGCGCTCCGATCACCGCCCCATCGCCGATGGTGACACCCGGCATGATCTGCGCCTGCCGCCCGATCCACACATCATTGCCGACGATCGTGTCACCCCGGCTGTGCTGGACATAGGCCTTGCCATCAAACCCCTCCTCCCAGCCATTGCCGAAGATATTGAAAGGGAAGGTGGAGAAGCCCGTCATGAGATGGTTGGCTCCGTTCATCACGAATGTGGCGCCGTGGGCGATGGCCACGAACTTGCCGATAACCAGCCGGTCACCGAGAAAGTCGAAGTGATAGAGGACGTTCCTTTCTTCGAAGCGCTCGGCGCCGCAGGGATCGTCATAATAGGAAAAGTCACCCACTTCGATGTTGGCCCGGGTGATGAAATTCTTGAGAAAAACGGTTCGGGGAAAGCCCGCCATCGGATATGGCGTAGCAGGATCTGGTCCGTGCATGCAGACCTCCTTGATCAAAAAGGGAAATGACCACCGCCTCCGTCAAACGGCAAAGGGCCGGACCTCAAGTCCCGGCGGCGTGTTCTTCGGTCCCCTTAGCTGATCATCGAAGCCTCTCCCTCATTGCAGGAGCATCCTTTAGAGGAAATCTTCCGGCCAGACAATCATGCCTGCTGCATCAGCGCCATGGCAAAGCTTGCGAGCGCGGCCAGCGAGGCCAATGCGCGCACATGGTTCCACATGACCCATCGGGAGAGATAATCGCGCCAGAGATCGGCGCCCTGCGTTGACGCCGGATCGACTTTTGCCAGAGCCTCGTTCATGGGAACGTTGAAAACAACGGTGACGAGAAACGTGCCCACCACATAGAAAAGCCCGCCGGCAACGAGCCAGATGCCGCCGGACGTCACCAGCCCGAGCAGGGCGAGAACACCAAGCAGAATTCCCAGGAGCCCGGTGCCGAAGAACGCCGCGAAAAAGACGGGGTTGAGCACGGTGACATTGATCTCCTGCATGGCCTGAATGCCTGCCGGAACCGGAATGCGTGCCAGCGCCTGCATCACCGTGTTTGAAAATGTGAAGAAGAAGCCCGCCATGACACCGGCGCCGAGCGTGGCGAGTAGCGCGAGCGCGAAGAAAAGTCCGTCAGCCATGGCGGCTTCTCCGTTTTCTTGAGATTACGGGATTTCTTCAGATCGTGTCAGCGGCGGGCGCTGTGTTCCAGACACCTGTTGCCACCGTGCGGCGCACGTAATCCGAGAAATCCACCGGCGGGCGGCCGAGAGCCTGCTCGACACCGTCGGCCACGCTTTCGTTGCGACCGTCAAGCACCTCGGTGAAAAGTTCGCGCATCAGATCGACCAGCGGTTCATCGAGCCCCTCATTGCGTGCACCCTCAACGAATGCATCGACCGGAATGCGCGTGAAGCGGATGTCCCGCCCGCATGCCGCGCCGATCTCGTGCACCATCTCGGGAAAGCTCATCAGGCGCGGGCCCGTGAGGGTGTAGAGCTTCCGCTCGTGGCCCTTTTCGGTCAGGGCCGCAAACGCGACATCGGCGATGTCGTCCGCGTCGACGAAAGGCTCGCGCACGTCGCCCACCGGAAGGGCGAGTTCGCCGGCCCTGATCGCATCGAGGAAGAAGGCCTCGCTAAAGTTCTGAAAAAACCAGTCGGCGCGCAGGATTGTCCACTCGGCGCCGCTTCGTCTGAAGAGTTCTTCAGCCCTTTCCGCGCCCACCTCGCCGCGACCCGACAGAAGCACCAGCCGGGTGACACCCATTTTCACGGCCAGCCTTGAGAAGGCCTCCACTGTTTCGGCAGCGCCCGGCACGGCAAGGTCTGGATAGTAAGCCACATAGGCAGCCTCAACGCCATCGAGCGCGGCATCCCAGGTGCTCGGGTTTTCCCAGTCGAACGGGATCGCAGCCCCGCGAGAACCGATGCGTACGGGTACGCCTGCGTTTGTCAGTCGCTCGGCAAGACGGCGGCCCGTCTTGCCCGTGCCACCGGTGACGAGAACGGGTTTGCTGCGGTCGGAATCGTGCCTGGTCATTTCACTCTCCATAAAGTGACAAACTCTCACATTTGCAAAAGTGATAAATCCTCATATTATGGGTGTCAACAGAAATATGAGAAATACTCATAAAATGGATCAGGCATGATGGAGACAGAGACGCCCGGCGCCATCGCGGCACGCAGGATGCCCACGCAAAAGCGCGCGCGGGAGCGCGTGGAACGCATTCTTGACGTCGCGCGGGGCATCATTGCCGAAAGTGGCAGCGAGGCGATGAAAATGAGTGAAGTGGCACAGCGTGCCGGAATTTCAATCGGCTCGCTCTACCAGTATTTTCCCGACAAGGCGGCGATCATTCGCACGCTTGCGGAACACTACAATGCGCTCGGCAGGGCGTGCATCTGCGACGGGCTGGAAGAGGTTCATGACCTGGCGAGCCTCAGGAAGGAATTCACCGCGCTGATCGACGAATACTACGCGATGTTCCTGTCCGAGCCGGTCATGCGCGATATCTGGTCGGGCACGCAGGCAGACAAGACGCTGTCTTTGCTCGATCTCGAAGATGCGAGAGCCAATGCGCAGGAACTGGCGCAGGCGATGCTGCGCGCATCACCCGAGCGCGATCCCGATTCCACCGCCTCGACCGCCCTGCTGATCATTCATCTGGGCGAAGCCACCATGCGGCTTGCCATTCAGGTGGACGAAGCAGAGGGGCGACGGCTGGTGGAGGATTACAAGCGCATCGCCCTGCGCGAAATGCTGGGGTAGAAGCGCATTTGAACATTTGAAAAGGAAAAGGCCCGCTTTCGCGAGCCTTTTCGTTTGTTTGGCTATTCGGCCGGTTTGGGCTTTTTCTTGAACAGGCCTGCCAGATTGTCCCAGAGTTCGATCTTGGCGCCCTGGCGCTTCATGATCACACCCTGCTGAACGATGGACAGGAAGTTGTTCCATGCCCAGTAGATCACCAGACCTGCCGGGAACGTGGCCAGCATGAAGGTGAAGATCACCGGCATCCAGTTGAAGATCATGGCCTGTGTCGGATCGGGCGGCGTCGGGTTCATGCGCATCTGCAGGAACATGGTGACGCCCATGATCAGCGGCCAGACACCGATCAGCAGGAAGGCCGGCACGTCATAAGGCAGCAGGCCGAACAGGTTGAAGACCGAGGTCGGATCGGGGGCCGACAGATCCTGAATCCAGCCGAAGAACGGCGCGTGACGCATCTCGATGGTGACGTAGAGAACCTTGTAGAGCGCGAAGAAGACCGGAATCTGGATCAGGATCGGCCAGCAGCCGGCGATCGGATTGATCTTCTCTTTCTTGTAGAGCTCCATCATCGCCTGCTGCTGCTTCATCTTGTCATCCGCGTATTTCTCGCGGATTTCCATCATGGCAGGCTGAACCTTCTTCATGTTCGCCATGGACTTGTAGGACTTGTTGGCGAGCGGGAAGAAGATCAGCTTCACGACCACCGTGGTGGCCAGAATGGCAACGCCGAAGTTACCGAGCAGCTTGAACAGCCAGTCGATGAGATAGAACATCGGCTTGGTGATGAAGTAGAACCAGCCCCAGTCGATCAGAAGCTCGAACTGGCGGATGCCGCGGTCTTCTTCATACGCATCGACGACATTGACCTCCTTGGCACCGGCGAAGACCATGAGCTCGCTGGTGGCGGAAGCGCCATCGGCGACCGTGATTTCGTCGGTCAGATAGTCGGCCTGGTAGCGCGGCTTGCCGTCGCCCGAATAGGTGTAGCGCGGCTGGAATTCTCGGCCGTTCTGCGGGACCATGGTCACCGCCCAGTATTTGTCGGTGATGCCGAGCCAGCCGTCGGAGGATTTCGCCGGCGTGATCCGCTTTTCCTCTTCGACATCCGAATAATCGATTTCCTGCAGGCCTTCCTCGCCGGTCACGCCGATCAGGCCTTCGTGCAGGATGTAGATGCCGGAGGTTTTTGGCGTTCCGATGCGGGTGGTGCGGCCGTAATTGCGCAGTGTGACGGCGGCACCTGAGGCGTTTTCCACCGTGTCGGAAACCGTGAACATGTAGTTCTCGTCGACCGAGAAGGTGCGCTTGAAGGTCAGGCCCTTCTCATTGGTGTAGGAGAGCGTGACGGGGGTCGACGGGGTGAGCGTCTCGCCTTCGGCAAGCGTCCACTCGGTCGAAGGACCTGGCAGCGTTCCGGCAGCCTCACCGCCCACATAGCCCGTCTCGACGTAATAGCCGTCGGGGCCGGTCGAGGGGTTGAGCAGCTGAATGTTGGGCGAATCCTTTTTGACCGTGACCCGGTAGTCCTTGAGGAGCAGATCATCAAGACGCGCGCCGGCCAGATTGATGGACCCGGAAATGCGCGGCGTATCGATCTTCACGCGCGCGCTGCCGGCAACGGCTGCGGCCCGGTCAAGCGGAGCAGCGGACTGGCTGGCCGTGCCGGGCACGGCACCGTCACCGTCACCGCCCGAAGGTGCCGGTATATCGCTGTTCTCACCACTTGCAGCCGTTCCGGCCGGGGCCGTTTCAGCGGCCTGCCGCTCTTCGATCTGGGCCGTCTCACGCTGCGCCTCGATGCGCGGGTTCATGTAGAAAACCTGCCAAAGCGTCAGGATCAACACGGACAGCGCGATCGTGATGAGGAAATTGCGATTGTTATCCATCGATGTCCTTGCCCTTTCCACGCCCGGCATCGGTTTCTCCGATGCGACGGGAAAGCTCGTCTTTCAGGGAGGCGAACGGCGCGTCAAGCACAGAACGCCGCGCCACGATCACATAATCCTTGCCGGCGGCCATGTCGTGAACCGCATGGAGGCGGCAGGCTTCCTTGAGCCGCCGGCGCACGCGGTTTCGAACCACCGCGTTGCCGACTTTCTTCGTGACTGTAATGCCCAGCCGTGGCGGGTCCTTGTCGCCGCGGTCGAGCACTTCCAGCAGAAAAAGCCGCCCGCGTCGCTTTTCACCGCGACGGACGGCCAGAAACTCGGCGCGCTTCTTCAGACGCGCCGGAGGGGGGACGGCTGGCCGGTCCGTCATCTTTCCGGCCTCGCCTCCAAACCTTATGCGGACAGCCGCTTGCGGCCGCGATTGCGGCGGGCTGCGATCACGCGACGGCCGCCCTTGGTGGCCATGCGCGCACGGAAACCGTGCCGGCGTTTACGGACGATCTTGGAAGGCTGATATGTACGCTTCATTTGTTTTAATACCGCGGAGTGCGGCCCTTCTTAATTCTGTTTCAATGAACAGGAGCTTTGCTTAACGGGCTGGACCGAAGGCACGAATACGCGCCGCCGGACGCAAGGCCCAAGCGTGGCCGGGCTTATAGGAGCATGGATGCGCAGAGTCAATCAAAACGGCGCGAATGCGCGGCCATCGCGGCAAGGGGTCTCACCCTGTCCGGGAAACAGTCGTCAATCCTGTGGAATCTCCGCAGCCACTGCTCTTTCCGCCGGATGGGCGCTCGCCGCCAGCCCGGCAGCGACACCCGCCCTGTCAGCGGCGCTGCGATTCTGGCTCATCTTGCGCTTGCCTTCGAGGTTCGTGATGGGAAGACGTAGCCCGACGATCCCGCGCAACTGGCCCATGATGAACTTTTCAGGCGCATCCGAGACAGACCAGATTTCCGCGCGACCCTTTTCGTGAAGGGTCGTCAGGCGCTCAACCACCCCGCGAAGCCGGGCCTCGTCATCGAAGAATTCAATCGGTCCCCGCGCCTGAACCACACTGTAGTTCCAGGTGGGAACGACCTTCCCGTGCTCCTTCTTGGAGGCATACCAGGACGGGGTCACGTACGCGTCGGGCCCCATGAAGATGGCGAGCGCCTCGCCAATCGGCGTGTCCTTCCATTGGTCGTTGGCGCGGGCGAGATGGCCATAGAGCGTGCCATAAGGGCCTTCGGTCTCATCAAGAAACAGCGGCAGAGGGCTTGCATGAAGTCCATTCGCACCAGACGTCACCACATTGGCAAGCCGCGCCGCCCGCATCAGTTCATGAAGCGCGGGCAGCTCCTCTTCTCGAAAGGCGGGTGGGCAATACATCCGGGTTCGTCTCCCTGAAGAAGGCCTGATGCTAGCGCGCACGAAGAAGAGGCAAAAGGCAGAGATCTGCCTTGCACAACAGGAAAACCGCTGTGGCGCAAAGCGCTATCGGCGGCGTTCCATCCCCTGCCGGAACTGCTCGAAGATGTTTTCAACGCCGCGCTCATAGTCATCGCGCGTCTTGCGGCCGGTCTCGAACATCTGGCCGAACAGGTCGTCATAGGGATTGCGGGGGCGGCCACTCGGATTGGCTTCCGGCTCGGGCTGCGGTGCGCGGCGGCTCTGCGGTTCAGGTTGCCCGGCACCCTGCCCGCCGCGCAGGAACTGGTCGAAGATTTCCCCCAGAGGGTTGTTGCCCTGACCGCCAGAGGGAGCGCCGCGCCCGGTGGAACCACCACCACCAAACATGCCTTCCAGTATCTGGCCGAGCGGGTTGTCGGACGGGCTCATGCCAGAGGGGGCCCGGCCCCGCGGCTGAGCGCCCGGCTGCTGCTGGCCCATCTGGCGCATCATCTGCTCCATGAGGTCACCGAGCATGCCACCGCCGCCAGCCTGCGCCTGCCGCGGCTGCACGCCCTGCATTTGACCGGTGGACTGTTTGAACAGGCCGCCCATGAGCATGGAAGCGAGCACGGGAAGCATCTGCTTGAGCATGTCCTGGCCGAGCCCGGTGGCCTGTGCTGCGTGGCTTGCCACGGCGCGGCTCACATCCTTGGAACCGAACAGATGGCCCAGAATGCCGTTGCCCTCGGCCACACCCTGCGGCGAGAAAGCGTTGGCGGCATCCTCGAAATATTTTGCGTGCTGGCCGGAGGCAAGCGCACCGAGAAAATTGCCGGCACCGTAGGGATCGGCCGCGTTGCGCTTCAGCCCCTGGCTGAATGCCGGCAGGAGCGCCTCCATGGCCTCCTGCGCCTGTGCCTGCGAAATGCCAAACTGCCTGGCGAGTTGATCCACGCCTTGCCCCTGACCGGCATTGTTGAGCATCTCGAAGAGCGGAAGCATGGGTTTTCTCCTTCAATCAATCGGTGCCGAGCACCTATCGGACCATTGTTTCAGGAAGATAACCCGACAAAGCGGCTTTGTCTTTGCCGCCTTGAATGGAAGTCTAATATGCCTGTTCGAGAAACACCGGCTCGATGGAACCGTCCCAGCGGGTGTTGAAGGCATTGGCGAGTTCTTCCGCGCTGGTGGTGCCGCGCGCAACGATCTCATCCAGCGGGCTCAGGAAGCTTGCCTCGTCATAGCCTTCCGGATTGAGGCGCCTGCGCGCGGAAAGCCCCTTGCGCGAAATGGCCAGAACCTCGCGGGCAATGTCGCGCAGTTCGTGATTGCGGAACCGCGTGGCAAGCCCCTCCCTAGGCACTGCGTTGCGCATGGCATCCACCTCCTCGAACGACCAGTCGGCGGTAAGGTCGTGGGCGGCGTCGAGTGCTGCCTGATCATAGAGCAGCCCCACCCAGAAGGCCGGCAGCGCGCAGATGCGCCGCCACGGGCCGCCATCGGCGCCGCGCATTTCAAGAAAGCGCTTGAGGCGCACATCGGGAAAGAGCGTGGAAAGATGGTTCGACCAGTCGCCAATGGTCGGCAGGCCGTCGGTCACCTCGTCCTTGAGCGCGCCCTCCATGAACTGGCGGAAGGTGATGTGCGTACAGTCGTGATAGCGCCCGTCGCGGAGGATGAAATACATCGGCACATCGAGCGCCCATTCCACATAATCGGCAAAGCCGAAGCGCTCGGAGAAGACGAAGGGCAGAAGACCGGCGCGCTGGTTGTCCGTGTCGCGCCAGATATTGCCACGCCAGGACTGGAGCCCGTTGAGCCGTCCCTCCGTGAAAGGCGAATTGGCAAAGAGCGCGGTGGAGAGCGGCTGCAGACGCTGGGCGACCTGCATCTTGCGGCGCATGTCCGCTTCCGTCTCGAAATCGAGGTTCACCTGAATCGTGCAGGTGCGGTACATCATGTCGAGGCCCTGCGTGCCGACCTTCGGCATGTAGGCGGTCATGATCCTGTAGCGCGACTTCGGCATCCGGGGCGTTTCGGCAAGCGACCATTTCGGACTGCCGCCGAGGCCCAGAAAGCGAATGCCGAGCGGTTCGGCGATCTCGCGCAGCTGCGCCAGATGGGCGTTGCCCTCGCGGCAGGTCTGGTGGAGCGTTTCCAGTGGCGCACCGGAGAGCTCGAACTGGCCGCCCGGCTCCAGCGAGATGGCGCCCTGCCCGGTCGGCTCGACGAGGCCGATGATTTTTCCGTCATCGTTGATGGCGTCCCATCCGAGAATCCGCTGCATGCCTTCCAGCACGGCCTTGATGCCGCGCTCGCCCTCATAGGGAACGGGCCGGTTGCCATCGACATAAAAAGGGAACTTCTCGTGCTCGGTGCCGATGCGCCATTTTTCGCGGGGCTTGCAACCCATTGCGAGATCGGCGGCAAGTTCTTCGACCCGTTCGATCGGCCGATTATCGGTGGTGTCACGGGCCATAACTGCTCTCCTGGCAAACCATCAGCGATCTGATGGACCATGCTGACAATCCGCTTCAAGTAAAAAGTGCTGACAGGAGCGTCAACCTCTCTTCACAAGCGCTTTACCGTCCCGCCTATTCCCAGTCGCCCACGCTCGCCTGAATGACGGCGAGAGCGGCCACGGCTGCCGTGTCGGCCCGCAGGATGCGGGGGCCGAGCGGGATGGACGTCACGAAGGGCAGCGCGCGCAACTGAGCGCGTTCGGCCTCGGAAAACCCGCCTTCCGGGCCGACCAGAAGTGCCAGTTTCTTCTCGCGCACAGCCGAAAGCGCCGGCATTGGATTGTTCGTCGCGGCATCCTCGTCGCAGAAAATCAGGCGGCGGTCCGGCTCCCAGCCGGCCAGAAGACGATCGAGTTTTACCGGCTCGAGCACCTCCGGCACGGCCAATATGCCGCACTGCTCGGCCGCCTCCATGACATTCGCCTCGAGCCGCTGGGTACCGGGCTTTGCCACCTGCGTGTGCTGGGTGATGACGGGCTGAAGACGCCCTGCACCCATTTCGACGGCCTTTTGCACAAGATAGTCGAGGCGGCCTTTTTTCAATGGGGCAAAGCAATAAAGGAGGTCGGGATGAGGCGTCTGGGGGCGGGCCTGGCTGGTCATCCGCAGGCGCACCGCCTTGCGGCCGACCGCTATCAGTGCGGCATGCCATTCGCCATCGCGCCCATTGAAAACGAGCACTTCGCCGCCTTCGCGCAGGCGCAGCACATTTGTCAGGTAGTGGGCCTGTTCCCGGCTGGTTTCCACCTCGGCACCGGAAGCGAGGGCGGCACCGATGAACAGCCGCTGCAGTTTATAGTTCGCACGCATGCCGGTCTGATGGTGGATCGACGATGCCACGTCAAGAGCCGATGCTTGCGTGCCAGACCGGGGAATAACCCTCGCGCAGCGCCGCGACGGTCAAGGCTGGCGTAAGCAGTTGAACAACCGGCGGGGTCTTGTCCAGTGAGGGAGCGCTTCGGTAGCCCTCAAAACGCCACTCATAAAGCGCCCCACCGCGAAGTGCATAAGCCCGCTCTCCGAAGCCAATCATGGAGCCGTCGGGCAGATCCGACAGCGCCTCTGCAGCGATGGATTGTGTTCTGCCTGTGACTGCAAGCCTTTGCCCATGGAGAGCTGAGTCGAGATTGGGAGCCTTCAGCGCCTGATCGTTCTCCGCCGCACGCGCGCATGCCAGGAACCGCGTTGCCGCCTCGCGCCGGCAAAGGAAACAGGGGCGGTGGCCCGCCGCAAGGGCTGTCACCTCATCGAGAAAGAAGAGCTCCGTCCAGCCCGCCCTGCCTGTCGGGCTATTCCTCCCCATGACCTCACGCCGGCGCCCCCTGAAGTCGCAGACGCAGACGATCCAGGCCCTGGTCGTCCAGCGGCGGCGCAGGAGCGTTTTCGTATCGGGATCATGGATCACGCCGCGATTGCCGGTGAAAAGGCCGCGCGCGGGAGTTGTATCAATGCGACCGAACGGATCAACGCGATTTTGCAGCGGCATGAACTTTTCCCCGCTTCTCAGGGGCTGTCATAAACAATGTGGGTATTGGCATATAAGTTCTTTCAATCTTAAGCTGTTTGCGTTTATAGCAACCTGCGCGGCACGGGGAGCCGTGTTTTATTGACCTTCAAGGGGACTTTGGCCGGATGACCATCGGGCGTGCGACTGTCGTGTTTCTCATCACTGTTTCTGCGTTCACGCTGATCGGGGCCAGGCTGCTTTCGGCTGGAGCCACCGGGGACCATCATCCCGTGGACGGCTACGGCATTTCCGCCGCCATGGACTAGGCCGCCTTCAGCAGGCAGCCTCGATCAAGGTCTTTTCCCGACCTTCCATCCTGAGCGCCGTCAACCGGCCACTTTGCCATGCGCCCGTGTCAAGGTTGATGCGATTCTTACGGAGTTCCGCCGCGCGCACGGGCGTGTGGCCATGCACGATCAATTTGGGATGAAGCCCTTCGAATGCGTGGAACTCACGCCTGATCCAGATGAGATCGTCCGCCGACTGGGCATCCAGGGCGACGCCCGGCCGGACGCCTGCGTGGCAGAAGAAGAAATCCCCGAACGAGACTGAATAGGGCAGCGTGGCCAGAAACGCCCTGTGGCGCCGCGGCACTGCGCGAACGAGCGCCGCGTGGCCCGGCATCATCCTCTCTCGCGATGTCAGATCGATCTCGACGCCATAGGAAAGCGCCGTCTCGAAACCGCCATTGCACGCGAACAGGCCGAAGGGGTCGGGGTTCGACAGGAAATCGAGAAAGCCCAGATCGTGATTTCCGGCAAGCGTTATGACGCGCGGGTCGCGCTCGCGCAGATTGGCGAGATACTCGATCACGCCGCGTGAATTGGCACCGCGATCCACATAGTCTCCAAGGTAGACGATGCGCCAGTCGGCGGGGCGGTCATGAAGGATTTCCTCCATGAGCCGCGCATGCATCGCGGCCAGCAGATCGTGCCGGCCGTGAATGTCTCCGACCGCGTAGAGGCGCAGGCCGTTGGGCGTCGAAGCCTCATCATATGAGACCCCGGCGGCCATCCCTCACCCGTCTACGACGATGAGATGCAGCGCGCGCGGCCCGTGCGCCCCGAGCAGCATGGTCTGCTCGATGTCGCCGGAGCGCGATGGCCCGGTGATGAGGTTCAGCAGTCTTGGCATGTCACCTCTGCCATATTTGCGCCTGAGGCGGGAAATCACCGTTTCAAGATCACCGGCAATGTCCTTCGCGTCAATGACGATGATGTGGTGATCGGGCACGAAGTTGACGGTGGTCGGATTGTCCTTGCCCGATGGCAGAGCGACCGTGCCCGTTTCAGCAACTGCGGCGAATGCGTGGCTCACGCCGACTTCATCTTCAGGTTCGGCCCGTCCGCGTTTCACCTCAAGCGACTTCTGACTTGCCCAGTCCATGCGCTTCAGACGCCTGTCGTCCCCCATGCGAACGGAGGGGGCCAGATTCTTCGAGCGCAGATAATGGGTCACGGCCTTCGGCACATCGTCTGACTTTTTCACGCGCTCCACCGTGGCCGTGACGGCCTCGGCCATGCGGCAGAAAAGAGCAATGCGCTCTTCGCCCTCCACCTGCCCGCGCGCCGGAATGAGCCCGCGCGGCGTCTTTGCAAGGCGCTTTTCGACGGCTTCGCGCCGTGCAGCGTCGTTGGTGGAAACGGACGCCGCCGCCCGCAGCTTGCCAAGAATGGCCTCGCGCGTGCTCATGATGCACCCCCTTCCTGTTTCGCGGTTTCGCGGTCGCGCCATTGCTGCATGAAAGTGCGGCTCTCAGGCGCGGGAAGATCGCGGTGCCGCGTCCAGCCCCCGGCAAAGGGGAGCGAGCGGAACCAGCGGCGACGCCCGGCGAGACCCGACAGGGTCGGGATCGCCATCGACGTGGCAAGACGATAAAGCCCTGGCCGGCGGGCGAAGAAGGCCCAGAAACCGAGACCGAAACGCTGCGTCGCCGGATTGAGCCCGCGCTCGAACTCACGCTCGCGCCAGTGCCGCATCATGCGCGGCAGCGGGATCTGCATGGGACAAACAGATTCGCAGCGCCCGCAGAAGGTGGAGGCGTTGGGCAGGTGCCCGGCCTTGTCGACGCCGACCAGCGAAGGCGTGAGCACCGAGCCCATCGGCCCCGGATAGACCCAGCCATAGGCATGACCGCCGACAGCGTGATAGACGGGACAATGGTTCATGCACGCGCCGCAGCGAATGCAGCGCAGCATCTCGTGGAACTCCGTGCCGAGCATGGAAGACCGGCCATTGTCGAGCAGAATGACGTGATATTCGTCCGGACCGTCGGGATCGTCCGGGCGGCGCGGGCCGGTGGAGAGCGTGGTGTAGACGCTCATGTCCTGACCGGTGGCCGAGCGGGCCAGCACACGCAGGATCTGGCTCGCATCCTCCAGCGTCGGCACCACCTTCTCGATGGAGGCGACGGCGATATGGACGCGCGGCAGCGTCTGCGTGAGATCGCCATTTCCCTCATTGGTGACGATGATTGAGGTGCCGGTTTCAGCGACAAGGAAGTTCGCGCCTGTAATGCCCACATCCGCCTGAAAATATTGCGGGCGCAGGATATGCCTCGCTTCACCGAGAAGGGACTCGGGCTGCGAGAGATCGCGCCCGGCCGGGAGCTCGGTGTGAACGCGGCGGAAATCCTCCTCCACCTGCTCCTTGTTCAAGTGCAGGGCCGGGCCGATGATGTGGCTTGGATGCTCGCCGCGCAGCTGGATGATGTATTCGCCAAGATCGGTCTCTACCGGACGGACACCTTCCTTCTCAAGGAAATCGTTGAGCGCGATCTCCTCGGTGATCATCGACTTGCCCTTGGTGACGGTGCGCGCGCCAGCGGCGCGGCAGATGTCGAGCACGGCCTGGCGGGCATCTTCCGCCGTCTCGGCCCAGTGCACCCGGCCGCCCGAGGCAATGACCTTGCGCTCATAGGCTTCCAGATAGAGATCGAGATGTTCGAGCGTGTGATCCTTGATCGCGCGGGCGGAAGAGCGAAGATCCTCGAACTCCGGCAGCGCATCGACCGCCTTCTTGCGCTTGCCGACGAAACCGATCTTCGCCTTGCCCATGGCGCGCTGCAACTGCTCGTCGGCAATCGCCTTGCGCGCTTTTTCCTTGAACTGTGGAGACTGTACCTCCATCAGCGTCCTCCCCCGCCGATCGCCGGCTTGTCGGTCATGCCGGCCAGAACCTCCGCCACATGGCGGACCTCAACCCTGCTGCCCTGCCGATGCAGCTTGCCGGCCATGTTCATGAGACAGCCGAGATCACCCGCGAGCAGCGTAGCCGCCCCGGCTTCTTCGATGCTCGCCGTCTTTTCCTCGACGATCTTGTTGGAGATGTCGGGATATTTCACGCAGAACGTGCCGCCGAAGCCGCAGCAGACATCGGAATTCTGCATCTCCTTGAGCTCAAGCCCCTCGACCGAAGACAGGAGTTTTCGCGGCTGTTTCTGAATGCCGAGCTCGCGCAGGCCCGAGCAGGAATCGTGATAGGTGACACTGCCCTCGTGGCGGACCGGCACTTCCGTGATGCCGAGCACATCGACCAGGAAGCTTACCAGCTCGTGCACCCGGCCCGAGAAGGCTTCGGCCCGCGCCTCGAATGGCGTGCCCTTGAGAAGCGAGGGATAATGTTTCCTGAGCATGCCCGCGCAGGAGCCCGATGGCGCGACGACATAATCGAACTCCTCAAAGGCCTCGATGGTCTGGCGCGCGATGGCGGCTGCATCCTCCCGGTCGCCGGAATTATACGCCGGCTGGCCGCAGCAGGTCTGCGCCATGGGCACCTCGACGGTGCAGCCTGCCTCTTCCAGAAGCTTGACGGCGGCAAACCCGACAGTGGGCCGGAACAGGTCCACCAGGCAGGTGACGAAAAGGCCGACGCGCTTCGGTTGGGTCATGTCTTCTTTCAACGGTTCTTCTTTCGCTGGCTCAGGTTCGCTTGCTCATGCTTGTGCCGCCTCGCCGCCGCGCTGCTGGAGCCGGAGCCGCGATATGCGCTGCCAGTCATCTGTGCGTTCGGCATGAAAGGTGGCCTTTTCGACGAAATCGATATGCGCGATCGCGGCACTGCGCGCGGCTTCCGGATCGCCGGCGGCGATTGCCGCATGGATCGCGCGGTGCTGGGCAAGCAGCATGTCGCGCGCATCCGGCAGTTCGTAAATGCGGACGCGGTTGAGGAAGACGCCATCGGCGAGCAGCCGGTAGCAGGCGCGTAGCGTGTGCAGGAGCACAATGTTGTGCGCGCATTCGCCCACTGCATTGTGAAACTCCACGTCGCAGGCCGCTTCCGCCTCGAAATCCTCCGCGGCATGCGCTTCGTCCATCCGCGTCATGATCGCCCCAAGGAGCACCAGGTCTTCGGGCGTCGCGCGTTTTGCAGCGAATTCGGCGGCGACGGCCTCCATCTCGCGGCGGTATTCCAGATAGTCGGCGGTCGCCTTGTGATGCGTGGCGATCAGTTCACGTACCGGTTTTGTGAACACCTGGCCGATAATGTCGGCCACATAGGTGCCGCCGCCGTGGCGCGTGAGGATCAGGCCCCGCTCTTCCAGCGTTTTCAGGGCGTCGCGCAGGATCGGACGGGACACATCGAGCTGGCGCGCAAGCTCGCGCTCGCCCGGCAGCCGGTCGCCATCGCGCAGCACGCCCTCGAGAATCAGCGTCTCGATCTGCCGGATGACGCCATCCGCCGTGCGGGCATGCTCAATTCTTGAAAAAACCGCGTCCACCGGCTTCGCCGTCTCGCTATCCACTCTCTTTGTTGGCGCAGATTAGCGCGACCGAATACGACTGGTCAATTAATTTGCCCAATCCCGCCATCGACGGGCGCTTGCAGACACGCATTGCGCCCCGCGCAAAGGCAATAGCATACTTGCAGAAGGTCCATCCTGAGACAGACGGCAAGGCACAATGAGCCAACAAGACGGGGAACAGCTTGTCGTAATCGGCACCGACAGGCCCGAGGCTTCATCCGCGGAGACACTGGTGACAGGCAGCGTTCTGGGCTTTCCCGCCCATGACGGGCGCGCCGGGGCGCTGGGCGAAGTGCATGCGCGACCGCACGCGCTGCTTGAAGCGCCGCGCCTCATCATCCAGCTCTCCTTCATGACCGAGGGCGGCTCGGCGGTGGATCAGGCCGTGCTGGCCGATCTGTCGCGCCGGCTTGGCGTGGCCCCGCCCCAGACCAATGCGCGCCACCACGCGATGAAGTGGGGCAAGGGCACGCTGCGCTGGGAGCGGCATACGGAGTTTTCGAGCTATCAGTGGGATTGTCCGATCTCGCCGCGCACCGGAAAGCCGCTTGAGGAATCCCCGTTCGGAAACGGCTTCAGCCCGCCCGGCACCGCCATATCGGGCACGCGGGTGGAAATCCGCAAATGGACGAGCGCGACGGAAAGGCTGGTCGGCGCGTTCGATCCGGCAAGCCTCGGCTATTCGGTGGTGGAGGGCGGACGCGCCGCCGTCGCCACCGACTTCCGTCAGGATGGCGACGGGCTGACCCGCATCCTGATCCTCGAGAAGGATCTGGCGCCGGCCCGTATCGGCGCGCTTTCGCAGCGCCTGATCGACATCGAAACCTACCGCACGCTTGCCATGCTTGGCCTGCCACTGGCGCAATCGCTTTCGCCGCGCCTGCGCCGCATGGAGGATCAGCTCGCGGCCCTGACGGCACGCATGCGCCAGCGTGAAAAGCACGACAGCCACGCGCTTTTGAGCGAGCTGACGGAGCTTGCCGCCGACCTGGAGGCCGATGCCGCCGCCAGCCTCTACCGCTTTGGCGCAAGCCGCGCCTATCACGGCATTGTCGAGGAGCGGCTGGAAACGCTGAACGAAGCACCGATGGCCGGCTACGAGACCTGGGCCGCCTTCCTGCAACGGCGTGTCGCGCCCGCCATGCGCACCTGCCGCTCGGTGGAAGAGCGCCAGGCCAACCTTTCGCGCAAGCTGACACGTGCCGCAAACCTGCTCAGAAGCTGGGTTGATGTGGAAGTGGAGCGCCAGAACCGCGACCTGCTCGCCTCCATGAACCGCCGCGCGCAGCTGCAATTGCGCCTGCAACAGACGGTGGAAGGCCTTTCCGTTGCCGCCATCTCCTATTATGTGGTGGGGCTGGTGGGCTATGTGGCCAAGGGCGCAAAACCCGACCTGCCCGGCCTGTCGAGCGAGGCGATCACCGCTGCCGCCGTTCCCATGGCCGTTTTGTGCATCTGGCTTCTGGTGCGGCGCATACGCCGCCACCACGCCCGCGAAGACGCCAATATCGGCACCGGGGCGGATTGACGCAGGCACGCTTTCCACGCAGCATTTACAGAACCGCCAACACACTGGTAAATTGAATGAACCAGTGAGGGAGTTCTGATGTCCGGTCTGAAAATGCCGCAGGCCAATGCGGCAACCCTGAAGAAGCGCGCCGAAATCGTCGCCGACATGCGCATCATCGTGCCCGGTGAAGGCGTGGTGGAAACGGAAAACGAAATGCGCGCCTTCGAGAGCGACGGGCTGACCGCCTACCGCCAGATGCCGCTCGTCGTCGTCCTGCCCGAAACGACAGCGCAGGTGTCACGCATCCTGAAATATTGCCATGAGCGCGATATCCGCGTCGTACCGCGCGGCTCGGGCACCTCGCTTTCCGGCGGTGCGCTGCCGCTTGAAGACGCCGTACTCCTGGTGATGAGCCGCTTCAACCGCATTCTCGACATCGACTATGCGAACCGGGCCGTGGTCGCGCAGCCGGGCGTCACCAATCTGGGCATCACCCATGCAGTCGAGCAGGAGGGCTTTTATTATGCGCCCGACCCCTCGTCGCAGATCGCCTGCTCCATCGGCGGCAATGTGGCTGAGAATTCCGGCGGCGTGCACTGCCTGAAATACGGGCTCACCGCCAACAATGTTCTGGGCATCGAGATGGTGCTGATGAATGGCGATGTCATCCGGCTCGGCGGCAGGCATCTGGATGCGGAGGGCTATGACCTGCTGGGTCTCATGACGGGCTCGGAGGGCCTGCTCGGCGTCGTGACCGAGGTGACGGTGCGCATTCTGCAGAAGCCGGAGACGGCGCGCGCGCTTCTGATCGGCTTCCCATCAAGCGAACAGGCGGGCCAGTGCGTGGCCGAGATCATCGGTGCAGGCATCATTCCAGGCGGGATGGAAATGATGGACGGGCCGGCCATCCGGGCTGCGGAGGATTTCGTTCATGCAGGCTATCCACTGGACGTGGAAGCGCTTCTGATCGTCGAGCTCGATGGACCGCAGGCGGAGGTCGATCACCTGATCGACCGGGTGGAAGCGATTGCCAGGGAGAACGGCGCAACCACCAGCCGCGCCTCGACATCAGATGAGGAACGCGCCGTGTTCTGGGCCGGGCGCAAGGCCGCCTTCCCGGCGGTGGGCCGCATCTCGCCCGATTACTACTGCATGGACGGCACGATCCCCCGCAAGCAATTGCCGCGGGTTCTGGCAGGCATGCGCGCGCTGTCCGAGAAATACGGGCTGCGCGTCGCCAATGTGTTCCATGCCGGCGACGGCAATCTTCATCCGCTCATTCTCTATGACGCCAACAGGCCGGGCGAACTGGAGAAGGCCGAGGATTTCGGCGCGGACATTCTGCGTCTGTGCGTCGAGGTGGGCGGGGTTCTGACCGGGGAGCATGGTGTCGGCGTGGAAAAACGCGATTTGATGCCTGAAATGTTCACCGAAGACGATCTGAACCAGCAGATACGCGTCAAATGCGCGTTCGATCCGGGCCATCTTCTGAATCCCGGCAAAGTGTTTCCCCAACTGCACCGCTGCGCTGAGCTTGGCCGCATGCACATCCATCGCGGGCAGGTGCCCTTCCCGGACCTGGAGCGGTTTTGAGCGTGCCCTTCGCATCCAACTTCGCCCGCAGTTTTTCAATGAGTGGTTTGCCGTGACCGAATTCCTTCCCAACAGCGCTGAAGAGGTTCTGGAAACCATCCAGTGGGCGGTTTCCGAAGAATCCCCGCTCGAAATTGTCGGCCATGGTTCGAAGCGCGGCATCGGTCAACCACTCCAGACCGAGCACACGCTCGATCTGTCGAGACTGGCCGGCATCACACTTTATGAACCGGAGGAACTGGTGCTTTCAGCGAAAGCCGGCACACCGGTTGCCGGGATCGAGGCTGCGCTGCGCGAGCACAATCAGGAACTCGCCTTCGAGCCGATGGACTACGGCCCGCTTCTCGGCAGCGAGGCCGGACGCGGCACGCTGGGCGGGCTGCTTGCGGCCAATCTCTCGGGCCCACGCCGGCTGAAGGCAGGGGCCGCGCGCGACCATGTGCTCGGCGTTCACGCAGTTTCGGGCCGAGGCGAAGGTTTCAAGTCGGGCGGGCGGGTGGTGAAGAACGTGACGGGGTACGACCTTTCCAAGGGGCTTGCCGGCTCCTGGGGCACGCTCGCCGTTGCCACCGACATTACGATGAAGGTTCTGCCGGCGGCGGAAACCGAGGCCACATTGTGCATTGCCGGGCTGGACGACGCAGGTGCGACCGAGGCCATGGCGACCGCCATGGGGTCGAGTGCCGAGGTTTCGGGCGCGGCGCATCTGCCCGAGGGTGTGGTCGGCCGCTTTATCGATGGTGCGTTTTCGGGCGGCGGACAGACCGCGCTGCGGGTGGAAGGTTTTGGACCTTCCGTCACTTATCGGATTGACCTTCTTGCCCGGCTTCTGCGTGGGTATGGAACCATCGGCACGCTGGAAGGAGATGCCTCACGCCGGCTGTGGCGCGAAATCCGCGATTGCCAGCCTTTTGCGGACGGGACGCCCGCGCCCGTCTGGCGTGTCTCCGTCACGCCGTCGCGCGGTCACGAACTGGTGGACGCCTACCGCCGGGCCGCCGGTGCAAATGTCTATTACGACTGGCAGGGCGGCCTGATCTGGATGCGCATGGAGGCCGACCCCGAGGCGGAAATTCTGCGGAAAATGATTGCGCATTTCGGTGGCGGGCACGCCACACTGGTGCGCGCACCGCTCGCGGTGCGTGCGGCGACGCCCGTCTTCGAGCCGCAATCGCCGGCCCTTGCCGCTCTCTCCACCCGCCTGAGGGAGCAGTTCGACCCCAAGGGCATCCTCAATCCGGGACGCATGGCGTTCACCTGAAGCCATGATAGATTGCCATCGAAACAATGGAGGGCGAACCCATGAGTGACATGCAGCAGACCCCCGATGAAACGCGCAGGACGGACCGCTGGCTGGAACCCGGACCGACCAACATTCAGGTCATCTATATTCTTTATCTGGTCGGCTTCGTCATTGGTATTTCGGCTCTGGTGGGCATCGTGATTGCCTATATGAACCGCGGCAAGGCCAGCGGATGGCTCGAAACGCACTACACCTGGGCCATTCGCACATTCTGGATCGGTGTTCTGTTCGGTTTCGTCTCGGCCCTTTTGATGGTCGTCGGCATCGGATTCCTTTTGATAATTGCGGTTGCGATCTGGGTCGTGGTGCGCTGCGTGATCGGCCTGCAGGCCGTGGGCCGGAACGAGCCGATCAAGAACCCGCAAAGCTGGCTGATATAGAAGAAGCGCCGTGCAGACCAATTTCACTCCCGAGCAGCTTTCCGATCCGCATGTCGCGGAGGCGGAATCGATCCTGCGCAAATGCGTGCATTGCGGCTTCTGCACGGCCACCTGCCCGACCTATGTCACGCTCGGCAATGAGCTCGACAGCCCGCGCGGGCGCATTTATCTCATCAAGGACATGCTGGAGAACGGCAGGCCGGCCGACCGGGAAATCGTCACCCATATAGATCGCTGCCTTTCCTGCCTTGCCTGCATGACCACCTGCCCCTCGGGCGTGAACTACATGCACCTGGTGGATCACGCCCGCGCGCATATCGAAAAAACCTATCGCAGGCCGGTGCTCGACCGGCTGATGCGGTCGGTCCTGGCGCAGATCCTGCCCTATCCGTCGCGTTTCCGCGCCGCCTTGAAGCTGGCCCGCTTCGGGCGCCCCTTCGCGGGGCTCTTCCGAAATCTGCCCGGCATGAAGCCCGTCGCAGCCATGCTGGACCTCGCCCCGCGAACATTGCCGCGACAGCCCGGAGACAGCCAGCCCCTTTCCGGAGAAAAGCGCGGACGTGTGGCGCTTCTGACAGGCTGCGCGCAATCGGTTCTCGATCCCGGTATCAACGCTGCGACCGTGCGGCTGCTTGCGCGGCTCGGCGTGGAAGTGGTGCAACACCCGGAAGGTGAAGGGTGCTGCGGCGCGCTGGTGCATCATATGGGCCGCGAAGAGGATGCTCTGGCCGCCGCCCGGCGCAATGTGGATGCCTGGACACGTGAAATCGAGACCGGCGGGCTCGACGCGATCATCATCACGGCGTCCGGCTGCGGTACGACCGTCAAGGATTACGGGCACATGCTACGGCTCGACCCCGCCTATGCCGAAAAGGCCGCCCGCGTGGCGGCGCTTGCCAGAGACATCACCGAATACCTGGAGACGCTGAGCCTCCCTGAGCCGATTGTCGAACCCGGTCTCGCCGTCGCCTATCACTCCGCGTGCTCCATGCAGCACGGACAGAAGATCAGCCGCGAACCGCGCGCGCTTCTGCGCAGGGCAGGCTTCGTGGTACGAGAACCGCGCGAGGGACATCTGTGCTGTGGTTCCGCCGGCACATACAACATTCTCCAGCCAGACATCGCCGCGAGGTTGCGCGACCGCAAGGTCCGGAATATCGAAGCGACGGGCGCGGCGCTCGTCGCCACCGGCAATATCGGCTGCATGACCCAGATCGGTTCGGGCACTGGAATGCCGGTCGTTCACACCGTGGAGCTTCTCGACTGGGCCTATGGCGGACCGAAGCCGGCAGCTCTGCCCGATGCAATTGTGAGCCGGGAACAGCCAGGGGCGGCGCTGACTGCAGCGGAATGAGAAAAGGGCGATGCTCCCCCAAGCACCGCCCTTTTCCATCTACCCAGGCAGTCCCCTTGCCGGGCATCCCCCGCTTATCCGGTCACTTCACCACCACATTGGTGCCGACCGGAATGCGGTTATAAAGATCGACCACATCCTCGTTGCGCATGCGGATGCAACCGGAAGACACCGCACGGCCGATGGTCCAGGGCGCGTTGGTGCCATGAATGCGATAGAGCGTTGATCCGAGATACAACGCGCGCGCGCCGAGGGGATTGGCCGGGCCACCCTCCATTTTCACCGGCAGGATCCTGCCCTTTGCTTTTTCGCGTTCGATCATCTCAGCCGGCGGATGCCAGTCCGGCCATTTGCGCTTGTTGGAAACCTTCTCAGTTCCGGTCCAGCCGAAACCTTCCTTGCCGACGCCAACGCCGTAGCGTTTCGCCTTGCCACCCTTCAGCACCAAAAAAAGGAAACGCTGCCTGGTGTCGACAACAATGGTTCCTGGAGGCTGGTCGGTCTCGTACTCCACGACCTGCGGCAGCCATTTGGGATCGCTCATCCTCCATGAGCGTTCATTCAGGGGAAAGGGCTCGCTCGCGCGTGGTATAAACGCCACCTTCTGCGCGGGTTTTTCCTGCCGGGCGCCACGAACCGCCATTTCACGAACCGCCATTTGATGACGCGGTCGGTAATCGCGGCGCGCGCTGTCGCGTTCACGTGCATTGCGGGCACGCTGGTAGGTCTGGTACTCCACCGCCTGCTGGGTGCGATGTTGCGCCTGCACCGGCGAACTGCGGAGCTGCATCACCCAGGGAGCGGAAAGATCAGGACTGACGAGAACCGGCGGCGGTTCCACATATCGATCCTGGGCCTGCGCCCCCCAGGAAAAAAGCAGCGCGGTCGCAAGGCCGGCCGCAGTCAACATCGACTTCATGACAAACTTCTCTCTACGATTCGTCACAGATCAAACAGACCACGCGTTCTCGAAAACAGGCTCGAAAACAGGTGGCGGCGAAGGGCAAACGCACCCTATGCGCCTGTCCGTGTCAGGATGCTGACTCGAAGCTGCAACCGAATGGTGAATCGACATCGATAAAATGCGATGTATTCAAAAAACCATTTGGCGTGGTTACCGGCACGTTCAAAAAGCTGGTGAACATATCGCTAAACCGGGCTGATTTCACATTAACCAGGGAATTCAACACACATGAGCGAAGAAAAGACCGGCCTGATCCTCGGCGCCGACGGCAAGACCCGATGCTTCTGGCCGGGTGAACTGCCGGACTATCTCGATTACCACGACAATGAATGGGGACACCCCGTTTCCGACAATCACCGGCTGTTCGAGAAGATTTGCCTGGAAGGGTTTCAATCCGGGCTCTCATGGCTGACGATCCTGCGCAAGCGCGAGAACTTTCGTGAAGCCTTCGAGGGTTTCGACTTCGAGCGCGTCGCGCGTTTCACCGAGAAGGATGTGGAGCGCCTCCTGGGCAATGCCGGCATCGTTCGCCACGGCGGCAAGATCCGCTCCACCATCAACAATGCGCAGCGCGCGATCGAACTGTGCGAGCAGGAAGGGTCTCTTGCCCACTATTTCTGGCGCCACGAGCCACAGCCGCATGAACGCCCTGATCCCGTCGACTACAAAACCCTGACGGCCAATCCGACGACGGAGATATCCACCCGCATCTCAAAGGACCTGAAAAAGCGGGGCTGGTCCTTCGTTGGCCCCACCACCGTCTATGCCTTCATGCAGGCCATGGGGCTGGTCAACGATCATATCGAGGGGTGCTGCTGCCGGGCAGCGGTGGAGAAGAAGCGCGAAGCGTTCAGCAGGCCCGCCTGAGCCCGTCGGGTTTTCCGCGCCAGATCGAAAAACCGGTCGGCGGCTGCGAAAATTGTACCAGATTCCGCGCATGAAAATCTTGACTCCGAATTTGGGGCTTACTATCTCAAAGCCGCGTTAGCACTCTTACCAAGGGAGTGCTAACGAGAGGTCCGGCGTCCGCCGGACGGAGGAAAAGCCTAATTCATCATCCGAATCAAGGGTTCAGAGAACATGGCCAACACGAACTTTCGCCCGCTTCATGACCGCGTGGTCGTCCGCCGGGTCGAGTCTGAAGAAAAGACGGCAGGTGGCATCATTATTCCCGACACCGCCAAGGAGAAGCCGCAGGAAGGCGAAATCGTTGCAGTCGGTTCCGGCGCGCGCGACGAGGCGGGCAAGCTTGTCCCGCTGGACGTCAAGGCTGGCGACCGCGTGCTCTTCGGCAAGTGGTCGGGCACCGAAGTCAAGCTCAATGGCGAGGATCTCCTGATCATGAAGGAATCCGACATCATGGGCGTCATCGGCTAATCCACGCCACCACATCAAAACGGTAACAGAGTTTCTCGAAGAAGCTCAGGAGCTAGAGAAATATGGCTGCAAAAGACGTAAAATTCTCCCGCGACGCACGCGAGCGCATGCTGCGCGGCGTTAACATCCTCGCCGACGCGGTGAAGGTGACCCTCGGCCCGAAAGGCCGCAACGTTGTCATCGACAAGTCCTTCGGCGCACCGCGCATCACCAAGGACGGTGTGACGGTTGCCAAGGAAATCGAACTTGAGGACAAGTTCGAGAACATGGGCGCACAGATGGTGCGTGAGGTCGCTTCCAAGACCAACGACATCGCCGGTGACGGCACGACGACCGCTACGGTTCTCGCCCAGGCGATCGTTCAGGAAGGCGCCAAGGCCGTTGCCGCAGGCATGAACCCGATGGACCTGAAGCGCGGCATCGACAAGGCCGTTGCCGACGTCATCGAATATCTCGGCAACTCCACCAAGAAGATCAACACCTCCGCAGAAGTTGCCCAGGTCGGCACGATCTCCGCGAATGGTGAGAAGGAAATCGGCGACATGATCGCCGAGGCCATGCAGAAGGTCGGCAACGAGGGTGTCATCACCGTCGAGGAAGCCAAGACCGCCGAGACCGAGCTCGAAGTGGTCGAGGGCATGCAGTTCGACCGCGGCTACCTCTCCCCGTATTTCGTTACGAACCCGGAGAAGATGGTTGCCGAGCTCGAGGACGCATACATCCTGCTCCACGAGAAGAAGCTCTCCAACCTGCAGGCCATGCTGCCGGTTCTGGAATCGGTCGTTCAGTCGTCCAAGCCGCTTCTCATCATCGCAGAGGACGTGGAAGGCGAGGCTCTGGCCACGCTCGTCGTCAACAAGCTGCGCGGTGGTCTGAAGATCGCTGCCGTCAAGGCTCCGGGCTTCGGCGACCGCCGCAAGGCCATGCTCGAGGACATCGCGATCCTCACCGGCGGCCAGGTCATCTCCGAAGACCTCGGCATCAAGCTTGAGAATGTCACGCTCGACATGCTCGGCCGTGCGAAGAAGGTTGCGATCTCCAAGGAGAACACGACCATCGTCGACGGCGCCGGCCAGAAGTCCGAGATCGAAGGCCGCGTTGCCCAGATCAAGCAGCAGATCGAAGAGACATCTTCCGATTACGACCGCGAGAAGCTGCAGGAGCGCCTTGCAAAGCTCGCCGGCGGTGTTGCCGTGATCCGCGTTGGCGGCTCGACCGAGGTCGAGGTGAAGGAGCGCAAGGACCGCGTCGACGACGCGCTCAACGCAACCCGCGCGGCTGTTGAAGAGGGCATCGTTCCCGGCGGTGGCACCGCGCTTCTGCGTGCTTCCACGCAGATCAAGGCGAAGGGCGACAATCCCGACCAGGAAGCCGGCATCAACATCGTGCGCCGTGCCGTTCAGGCTCCGGTTCGCCAGATCGCCGCAAACGCTGGTGCAGAGTCCTCCATCGTTGCCGGCAAGATTCTGGAGAACGAAGGCGTCACCTTCGGCTACAACGCCCAGACCGGTGAGTATGGCGACATGATCGCCATGGGCATCGTCGACCCGATGAAGGTTGTCCGCACCGCACTGCAGGATGCCGCTTCGGTTGCCGGCCTGCTCGTCACCACGGAGGCCATGGTCGCCGAGCTTCCGAAGAAGGACGCTCCGGCCGGTGCTCCCGACATGGGTGGCATGGGCGGCATGGGTGGCATGGGCTTCTAAGCCAGCCACGCATCGCTTGAAAATTGAGGGCGCTCCTTTCGGGAGCGCCCTTTTTCATGGATTGATATCGGGTCTGGTCAGGGAACCGCGGCCAGAAGCAGAAAGCAGAAGAACACCACCAGATGGACCGCGCCCTGCATGATCGTGGTACGCCCCGTCGCCAGGGTGAGCATGCCAACGAAGAGCGACAGGACCAGAAGCACGATGTGTTCCGGATCGAGCCCGAGCGTGATCGGCTCGCCAAGAAGCAGCGATGCAATGGCGATGGTCGGGATCGACAGACCGACACTGGCAAGAGCCGAACCCGTGGCCACATTCATGCTCGTCTGGAGACGGTTCGAGGCTGCAGCACGCAGGGCCGTCATGCCCTCCGGCAGCAGAACCACAGCCGCGATGATCAGCCCGACAAAGGATTCTGCCAGCCCGAGAACGGACACACCCTCCTCTATGGCAGGCGCCAGCGCTTCCGCCAGAACGATGACCATGAGAAGCGACACGGCGAGCATCAGGCCGCTCCATGCGGTTTCTCCCCCGCCGGGTTTCACATGGACGGCCGCATCGGCTGCTGCAATGTCGAGAAAGTCGCCACGGTGACGCACCGTCTGCACAAACAGGAACAGCCCGTAGAGCAGAAGCGATACGACCGTCACGAAGACCAACTGCACGATCGAATAGTACGGCCCCTCAACGGCCAGCGTGAAGTTGGGCAGGATAAGTGTGAGCGTTGCCAGCGTGCCAAGCACACTGAATGCCGCCACAGCGCCATGGCTCTGAAAAGACTGCTCGCGATGGCGCAGACCTCCGGCCAGCAGGCAAAGCCCGACCACGCCGTTCAGAACCAGCATGACCGTGGCAAACACCGTGTCGCGCGCCACGGTCGGATCTCCTTCCGATGGCGACAGCATCATGGAAATGATCAGCGAGGCCTCGATCACGGTGACGGCAATTGCCAGCAGAACCGAGCCGAAAGGCTGCCCGATGCGAACGGATATGACCTCGGCGAAATGCACCGATGAAAAGACGGTGGCGACCAGGAACAGCCCAGCCAGGACAGAAAAGACAATGCCGGTTTCTTCAAGAAACCCAAGATGCTCTGCCGCGATCAGCAGGGCCGCAGCAAAAGGGGGACCGGAGGTCCGCACCGTCTGCGCATTCGTAAAATGTCTAAACACATTCCCCCCAGAAGTCTTCAACGCATACGAGAGCCGTCTGGCTGACGGCGCGCGACATCGCCTGTGATAATCCAATGCCGGAAAGGAGCGCAATGAACAGTTTGCCGGCAGTCGCGGACGCGACCGCAGCGCGGGCCGCACGGGCTATTGCCAAATCCCTTCGCCCGCGCCATTAAACGGCAGCACTTTTGGGGTAGAGGCAGCAGGGCTCGTCGAGCCGCACCCGCCCGCCCGACGCGCGAAATGACAATGGAGCACGATCGCATGTCCAAGACCCGCACCGAGACAGATACATTCGGCCCGCTGGAGGTTGCCGCAGACCGTTACTGGGGCGCGCAAACACAACGGTCGCTGGGCAATTTCAAGATCGGTACGGAAAAAATGCCCATCCCCCTCGTGCGGGCACTTGGCATCGTCAAGCAGGCTGCCGCCGAGGCAAACCTCGAAAACGGCAAGCTCGACCGGAAGATCGGCGAGGCGATGATCGAGGCGGCCAGGGAAGTCGTCACGGGCAAGCTTGACGATCACTTTCCGCTCTCAGTCTGGCAGACCGGTTCCGGCACGCAGTCGAACATGAACACCAATGAGGTGATCTCCAACCGCGCCATTGAAATCCTGGGCGGCGAGATGGGTTCCAAGAAGCCGGTCCACCCCAATGATCACGTCAATATGGGGCAGTCCTCGAACGATACCTTCCCCACGGCGATGCATATTGCAGCCGGCCGCGAGGCGGCAGCCGAGCTTCTGCCTGCGCTGCAATATTTGACCGAAGCGCTCGAAGAGAAGGCCCAGGCATTCGACGGGATCGTCAAGATCGGCCGCACCCATACGCAGGATGCCACCCCGCTCACGCTCGGTCAGGAGTTTTCCGGCTATGTGGCGGCTCTCCAGCTTGGTGCCAGGCGCATCGAAGAGAGCCTGAACGATGTCTATGCGCTGGCACAGGGCGGCACGGCCGTCGGCACGGGCCTCAACGCTCCGATCGGCTTCGACAAGGCGTTCGCGGCAAAAGTGGCCGCCATCACCGGCCTGCCCTTCCGCACCGCCGAGAACAAGTTCGAGGCGCTGGCGAGCCATGGAGCGCTGAACGCCTTCCACGGCATGCTGAACGCGCTCGCCGCCGATCTCTTCAAGATCGCCAACGACATCCGCTTCCTGGGCTCCGGCCCGCGCTCGGGCCTGGGTGAGCTGAAGCTGCCGGAGAACGAGCCGGGCTCTTCCATCATGCCGGGCAAGGTGAACCCGACCCAGGCCGAGGCGCTGACCATGGTCGCCACTCAGGTCATGGGCAACCAGACCACCGTCAGCATCGCCGCGAGCCAGGGCCATTTCGAGCTCAACGTTTTCAAGCCGGTCGTTGCAAACGCCGTGCTGCAGTCGATCCGCATCCTCACCGATGCAATGCGCTCCTTCGCCGACAATTGCGTAAAAGGCATCGAAGCCGACGAAACGCGCATTGCCGACCTGATGCAGCGTTCGCTCATGCTGGTGACGGCGCTCGCGCCGGCGATCGGTTACGACAATGCGGCTGCCATTGCCAAGGCAGCGCACAAGAATGGCACCACGCTGCGTGAGGAAGCGCTCAAGAGCAGTCTCGTCTCCGAAGAAGATTACGAGCGGCTTGTGCGTCCCGAAAAGATGATCGCACCGTCCTGATCGCCGCCTTTCACAACTCACCGGCCTGAAGCGCGACCGTCTTCAGGCCGGGAATTCCCGCTCATTGTCGCTCGTTTTGATAACACAGCGTAACCAATGGGGCAGTTTTTCTGCACAATCCACTGGCGTATATGCCTGATCGAAGAATATCACTTCTCACAGGAAACCCAGCAATGTCCCAGAATGCACTCGTTCTCATCGGCCGGATTCTGATCGCGGTCATCTTCATCGTTTCCGGCTTCGGAAAGATCACCAATATTGGCGGCACCGCCGGCTATTTCGGCAGCATGGGCCTGCCCCTGCCGGTCGTGACGGCCTGGATCGTCGCCCTGCTCGAGCTCGTCGGCGGCCTTGCCATCGTCGTTGGCTTTCAGACACGCATTGCCGCACTGCTTCTTGCACTGTTCAGCGTCGCCTCCGGCCTGATCGCCCATTTCGACTTTGCCGATCAGATGCAGAGCATCATGTTCATGAAGAACATCTCCATGGCTGGCGGCCTTCTCATACTCGCCGCCTTTGGGCCCGGCGCATTTTCGCTGGAACGGGCAAAAGCCTGACGCAGACGCGTGGTCCCTCCGAAAAGCCCGCTTTCGAGCGGGCTTTTTTCATTCTCTCTGCGCTTCACGGATCGGTGATATCCATGCGACCGCGCCTCAAAAGGCGGTGAGACCGCGTATCTTTCGTTGCGCGGACGGGTCGCAACACGCATGTACGGGCCTGTTGCCGCACAACATGGAGCCTTTGGCGGCGGAGACCCGAAAGATGACGATGATGCAGACGACCGAAAATGGCAGCCACGAAAACACAAGGCGCTCGCCTCTGAAGCGCTTTCTTCCGCTGCTCATCGTGCTCGCGGGCCTGGCCGGTGGCTATGCGCTCGGACTGCATCAGTATCTGTCGCTCGAATTCCTTTCCGAAAGCCGCGGTGTTTTACGAGGCTTCGTCGCAGAAAATCCGTTTCTTGCTCCGCTTGGCTTTGCGGTTCTCTATGCCATGGCCGTCGCCTTTTCCTTTCCCGCCGCTTCCATATTGACGCTGTTTGCCGGCTTCCTCTTCGGCTGGCTTCTCGGCGGTGCGCTCGTGGCGGTCGCTGCCACCGTCGGTGCGTCCGCCGTCTTTGTGGCGGCACGCGGCGCGCTTTCAGGTGTTCTGGCACAAAAGATCGGCGGGCGCGTTTCGCGCATGGCGAAGGGCTTCGAGGAGGATGCCTTCAACTATCTTCTGGTGCTGAGGCTCGCTCCGATTTTCCCGTTCTGGGTCGTCAACATCGCGCCGGCACTGTTCAATGTACCGTTGCGTACCTATGCAACAGCCACCTTTCTCGGCATTCTGCCAGGCACCTTCGCCTACGCCTATCTCGGCCACGGGCTGGACAGCGTGCTTGTCGCCGCCGCCGAAGCCGGGCGCGAGGTGACGCTCGGCGATCTCATAACGCCGCAGCTCACTCTAGCCTTTGCTGCGCTGGCGCTGGTTGCCGCCATCCCGGTCGCGGTGAAGAAACTGCGCCGGTCGCCCGACACCTGATTGCCGAACAACCACGAGACTGCCTGAATGACCCTTCTTACTCCCGACATCTGCGTCATTGGCGCCGGCTCCGGCGGCCTGAGCGTCGCAGCCGCCGCTGCCGCCTTCGGTGTTCCCGTCGTGCTTGTCGAGCGCGGAAAGATGGGCGGCGACTGCCTCAATTATGGCTGCGTGCCTTCCAAGGCGTTGATCGCCGCCGGCAAACAGGCCCATCTGATGCAGGGCGGTGCCGCCTTTGGCATCGCCCCTGCGGAAGCGGAGGTCAATTTCCGCCAGGTGATGAAGCATGTGGAAGCGACCGTCGCAGCCATTGCGCCCAACGATTCCGTCGAACGCTTTACCGCGCTCGGCGTGCAGGTCATCCAGGAGGAAGCGCGTTTCAAAGACGGGCGCACGGTGATCGCCGGCGATTATGAGATCCGCGCCCGCCGCTTCGTCATTGCAACCGGGTCATCGCCTCTTGTTCCGCCGATACAGGGCGTCGAAGATGTTCCTTACCTCACCAATGAGACGATTTTCTCTCAGACCCGCAGGCCGGCGCATCTGATCGTCGTCGGTGGCGGCCCCATCGGCATGGAGCTGGCGCAGGCGCACCGTCGCCTGGGCAGTGAAGTCACGGTGGTGGAAGCACTGGCCGCGCTCGGCAAGGACGACCCCGAACTGACCGCTTTCGCACTCCGAAACATCCGCTCCGAAGGCGTGAATGTGCTCGAACACACGAAAGTCACACAAGTGGAGAAGCGTGGCCGTTCGGGCGTGCGTGTTCATGTGGAAGATGCCGAGGGAACCCGCAGCATCGACGGCTCTCACCTTTTGATTGCCGCGGGCCGCACACCCAATATCGCGTCGCTGGAGCTCGACAGGGCCGGAATCCAGCACGACCGGCGCGGCATCAAGGTTTCCGACAAGCTGCGCACCAGCAATCGCCGCGTCTATGCGATCGGCGACGTAGCGGGCGGGCTGCAGTTCACCCATGTGGCGGGGTATCATGCCGGGCTGGTGATACGCGCCCTGCTCTTCCGCCTGCCCGCACGCGAAGACCGGAACATCATTCCCTGGGCAACCTATACGGATCCCGAAATCGCCCATGTGGGACTCAATGAGGACGAGGCCCGCAAAAGCCACCGCAAGATCAGCATTCTGCGCTGGCCCTATAGCGAAAACGACCGCGCGCAGGCCGAACGCAAAACCGAGGGTCTGATCAAGCTCGTCACCGACCGCAAGGGCCGCATTCTCGGCGCATCCATCGCTGGCGCCAATGCGGGCGAAATGATCAATTTCTGGGCGCTTGCCATCTCCCGAAAACTCGGCGTGCGCGACATCGCCGGCTATGTCTCCCCCTACCCGACCATGACCGAGATTGGCAAACGGGCCGCGATCACGTATTTCACGGAGACGACACGCAAGCCTCTGGTACGCGCGGTGGTGCGGTTTCTGAGCCGTTTCGGCTGATGCATGCTTCAGGACGCGTGAGCAGGAAAACAACCGTAAGCGGCCCCGGAAAACGCTGAACGATGGCAGAAAGAACAGCGGGCGACATCAGCGGACAACCGCACGAGACGGGCTTCGTTCCGCTCACGCGCGGGCTCTCGACCAAGCTTCTCTTGCTGACCGTGCTTTTCGTGATGATCGCGGAAGTCCTGATCTTCATCCCGTCGGTGGCCAATTTCGGCATGCAGTGGATGCAGCAGCGACTCGACAATGCAGCCGCCGTCAGCATCATCCTCATGGAAGGCGAGGACGAGACGCTTGCCCCCCCGATACGCGACGAACTCCTGATGGCGACAGGCGTGAAGGCGATTGCCGTGCGCGATGCAGACGTCTCGCGCATTCTGGTCGTCACCGACATGCCGCCGGAAGTGGACGAGCACATCGACCTCGATGCGATCGCTCCGCCGGCGGCCATCGCCCAGACCTTTTCGACGCTCTTCTTCGGCGGCGATCGCGTGTTCCGCATTTTCGGCACGGTGGGCGACACGGGCAAGATTTTTGAGATCCTGATCGCCGACACGGGTCTCAGGGATGCCATGCTGACCTATGCGCGCAATGTCGCGTTTCTTTCGCTGATCATTTCACTCTTCACCGCGACGCTGGTCTTTTATGCCATCAACCGCATCATGATCCGCCCGATCCGCGGCATGACGCAGTCCATGCTGTCTTTCGCCGCTGCACCCGACGAGCCCGGCCGTGTCATCACACCTGAAGTTCGCGGCGATGAGATCGGCGTGGCCGAGCGCGAGCTCGCGCGCATGCAGGCAGCCCTGCAGAAAACGCTGGGTGAACAAAAGCGCCTCGCCGACCTTGGCCTGGCCGTCTCCAAGATCAACCACGACATGCGCAACATGCTGGCTTCGGCGCATCTCATCTCCGATCGGCTGAGCACCATCGACGACCCGGCGGTCAAAACCCTTACACCACGCCTGCTGCGTACGCTCGACCGAGCGGTGACCTATTCGGAGGGGGTGCTCAATTACGGTCGCACGCAGGAAGCGCCTCCCAGCCGCCGCCGGCTGCGCCTGCATGCCCTGGTCGAAGAGGTGCGCAATGTCCTGCCGCTCGATGCCGACAACAGCATCGAATTCACCAATGCGGTGGATGAGGATTTTGAAATCAGCGCCGATTCGGAGCACCTCTTCCGGGTTCTCTCAAACCTTAGCAGAAACGCCGTTCAGGCAATGGCGGGCGACCATGGCCCGTCTATCGTCAGACGCCTGACCATCTCGGCTGAACGGGTGGACCATACCGCACGCATTCATGTGACCGACACTGGCCCCGGCCTTCCGCAGAAGGCACGCGAAAATCTCTTCGCTCCGTTCCGCGGCTCCGCCAAAAGCGGCGGAACCGGTCTTGGCCTGGCCATCGCACAGGAACTGGTGCGAGCTCATGGCGGTGCCCTTGAACTGGTGGAAAGTACTGGTGGACATACGGTTTTCGCCATCACCATACCCGACGCAACGCCCTCGGCCTGAGGCACCAGAGCCGCGTGTACGCCGCCTGTGCAGATATCAGGAAAATTCCTTCGATAGCGCTTGCAATTCTGTGCCGCACTCGCTAGTTAACCGCGGTCGGCGGCAACAATGACTGCTTCGACGGTCGCTCACGCGATCACGCGCCCGTAGCTCAGCTGGATAGAGCACCAGACTACGAATCTGGGGGTCAGAGGTTCGAATCCTTTCGGGCGCGCCATTTCCAAACGGTCCATTCTTGTCACATGGTTTACATTTGATACCGGAAAGATGGGTTACACTTTCTCCGGTGCGCATGGGTTTTGTCCCGGTTCGGTGCGTTCTTCATTTTTCTGACGAAATCGGGATAGCTGTCGTGGAACACGACACCAGAGCGACCATCCGAAAACGCCTGCACGGAATTGTCGCGCCCAGCGGCTCATAACCTGGCGATCACCAGATATGTATGTTGCTCGGCGGAAGCGCCAATACGGTCTTCAAAGCCCTGAATGGTGCGCCAAATTACCTGCTTGGGCTTACGGCTTACTTGTTCATAAGCCATGCCGAATGCTTGTTTGAAGCGTCGGCGATAACCGTATCGTCCGGAATAATTCAACTCAGTTTTGCGTTCCCTGTACCGTCTGTTCGAGCAAAAGCCATCGGTGTCGCTGGAGCACGCCAGCAATTTCACCGTATCGTTTCGTGCATCTTCCGGGCGACACCCCTGCGGGGATGCGCGCCGTTTTTGCCCGAAGACTGCATGGTGCTCCTGTTGCGTACACGACAAAAATCCAGATTGGCGAGGGCCGCGCCGGATCGTATTTCAGGCGTGCCGGGCACCCTCCAGACTTGCGAAAAGCGAGAGATAATGCTGCAGAAATACGAGGCTGAAACACACAGGAACGGGGTGTCGAAACAGGAAAGAAAGGAGAAATCTCAGATCATATCACCGGGGGATGGGGGCACCGGAGAGGAGCAGCTTGCAGTTCTGGACGCGCTTCTTCAGAGCGCGGACTTCCGGGCATCGGATCGCAACAGGCGCTTCCTGCGTTTCGTTGTCGAGGAAACGCTCGCAGGGCGTGCTGACCGGATCAAGGCGTTCACAATTGCGGTCGACGTCTTTGGCAGGGATGCCAGCTTCGATGCAACGGTCGATCCGATCGTCCGGATCGCAGCAGGACAATTGCGAAAGTCCCTGCGCGACTACTATGCGGGCCCCGGAAGGGCAGACCCGGTCCACATCTCCATACCGCTGGGGGCCTATATTCCGGTTTTTGAAAGGCGCGGCCCGAGAAACATATTTGCCGCACTCGCATACCGACATTTCTCTAGATCACGATCTTTGGCTGTAGGCGCCGGGCTCGTTGCCGCCTTCGGCCTTGCACTGTCGGTTGCACCCCTGCTCTGGCTAGACTTCACCACCCATGCGGACCGCAGTGCCGCCCCTGTACTCGTGCTCGATACCGCACGAACCAGCCAGGCAAATGCCAACGCCAACCAGCTTGCCGAGATGCTGAACGATGCATTGTGGTTGAATGTCGGGCGTGAGAGGGCCGTGCGTTCCGTCGGTGTGCGTCCGCATGAGAAACTTGAAACGGCCGTCTCCCGGATCAGGGCGATGTTCGGTCCTGAAAGCGACGTGTACGAACTGCTGACAAGCGTTCAGATAGAAGGAGACGAGGTACGGATCTACTGGCATCTCCTGGATTCGGCGTCTCGGGAGGTACAGGCCTCCTCTCTTGTAAAGGAGACGTTTCAACCTGCCGGCAAAGCGGCATTGGTCGAAACTGCCGCGGCCAGAGTGGCAGCGGCCCTGTTCGGATATGAAGGCGCCCTGGCGCAATATCAGACCGATGCCACTGTGGCCTCACACAGCACCGAGAATTAAAGAAATCTCTCAGGCGAACTTGAAATGCGGCCGCGCCAGAGCACCGGGCGCGGCCGCATCGATGGGGCGCTGAGCCGGCTGAGTTCCTGCACCTGTCTCTGGCCAGTCACGGCAGGGTGGGGATGACTTCAACAATCCAGGGCAATTCCAAGGAGCGTCGTAAACGGGCTGTGCCCGGAACTGCGGAAGCCGGATATCAGGGCCGCTTTATCGGTTTCGTGAAACGATGAAGCGCTCAGGCACCGCACAACCACGAAAATGGCTTGGCGGGCGTATCATTCCTAGCGTTTGATGCGCAGAAGGCGCCGCTTCCTGCGTGATGCGCGGCTGAATACGGGATGGTTGCGTTTGCACTCCTGAAGAACGTCCAGGTCCACGGCGCCCTGTCGGACAAGCATGATGTCGACTTCGGCGCTGGAAAATCCCAGTTCAGCCATTTCATCGAGGAGCCGGCAGATCGAGACGCGATCAATGAGAGGTTTTGCGGGCACGGGCAGGTCCGGTGAGTTTGGCCAGTCACGCGAGACACACGAGCCGATGCATGGGAGGGTCCCAAAGCCTCACCTGCACTTTCAGAAAGTGAGGCAAGGCTTTGGGAGAAAGCCGACCCGGGGGGCGGGAGGGCCGGCTTTGGCGGCCACTTCACAGGATGTGAAGTGAATTTCTGTTCCGCTTGTTACGGAGGGGAAGCGTGTGGACCGGTCGATGCAGGCCGGATGACTATGTTGTAACCAGAGAGCATCATCGCCCCGTCCGTTCTGATTTCATCTTATGATTGTAGTTTGCGAGAAATGCTACTTATGAGGAAATCAGGAAGTGCATTTTTTTGCGGTCCCGCGCATTTTTTCGAGCGGATTCGCCAATTGACAGCAAAGTGGCCGCGCGCCATAAACTTGCGTCTACGTTGAGAAACAAATGTTCTGATCGCGAATGATTATGAGCAGGGATTCAGGGGGAGGAAAATGGACGCATTCCTGAGCGGCCTCAAAGCGGCCGTTGATACGCTTGGCGCAACGGTGCTGTTGCCCATCGTCATTTTTGTCATTGCCGCAGTGCTGGGGGCCAAGATCGGCAAGGCATTCCGTGCCGCCGTGACCATCGGCGTGGCTTTCATCGGCATCAATCTGGTTCTCGGGCTGATGCTCGGCTCCATTGGCGACGTGGCGCAGGCTATCGTCACCAATACGGGCATTCAGCGTGACATTGTCGATGTGGGCTGGCCGTCTGCCGCCGCGATCGCCTTTGGCTCGTCGGTGGGCCTGTGGGTGATCCCGATCGGCATTGCGGTCAACATCGCGCTTCTGATGACGCGCATGACCCGCACGCTCAATGTCGACGTCTGGAACTTCTGGCACTTCGCGTTCATCGGCTCGCTCGCCGTGGCAGCGACAGGCAGCCTTGTCTACGGCCTCGTCGTGGCGGCTCTCATGGCAGCGCTTTCGCTGCTGTTTGCCGACTGGTCGGCCCGTGCCGTCCAGAAATTCTATGGCATTCCCGGCGTTTCGGTTCCGCATCTGGCATCCGCTCAGATCCTTCCGATCGCCATCGTGGTCAACTGGATCATCGAGCGCATTCCCGGCATCAACAAGGTCAACATCTCGACCGAAACCATTGAGCGCCGGTTTGGCGTGTTCGGCGAACCGGTCGTGCTCGGCCTGATCATCGGCCTGGTGCTCGGTGTCATCGCCTATTACAACGCCGGCGATTTCGGCACGATCCTGTCCAAGGTGCTGCAGACGGGCATGACGCTCGCTGCCGTGATGCTGCTCCTGCCGCGCATGGTGAAGATCCTCATGGAGGGGCTTCTGCCGGTGTCGGAAGCAGCACAGGAATTCGTGCGCAAGCGCACCGGCGACCGCGAGCTTCTGGTCGGTCTCGACTCGGCGATCCTTATCGGTCACCCGGCGGCAATCTCGTCGTCGCTCATTCTGGTGCCGATCGCCATCGTCCTGTCAATCATCCTACCGGGCAATCGCGTGATCCTGTTTGCCGACCTGGCGGTCATTCCGTTCATCGTTGCGATGACGGCGCCCTTGATGCGCGGCAACGTGTTCCGCATGGTGATCGTCGGCACGGTGACACTGGCCGTGGGTTTCTATGTGGCCAACGCGCTTGCGCCCCTGTTTACCAGCGCTGCCGTGGATTCGGGCTTCGAAATGCCTGAGAATGCGGTGCAGATCACCTCGGTGGTCGACGGCTTCCTGTGGATTTCCTACGTGGTCATCGCAGCAATCCGGAACCTGGGCGCTGCCGGGCTGGGCGTGCTTGCCGCCATCATCGCGGCGTGCTTCTGGCTCTACCGCCGCAACACGCTGGCCTGGGAACGGGCGGCTGGTGCGGAAGACGACGAAACCACTGCACAAGAAGGCTGAATAGGTTAGTGAATGGCTGAAGCCCTTATGAACCACATCGACCCCGAGGCGATTGTCCTCGGGGTCGATGCCGATAGCCGCGAGGCCGTCATCCGACTGCTTGCCGACAGGCTCAAGGCAGCCGGTTACGTGAAAGACAGTTTTGCCGATGCGGTTCTTGCCCGCGAAGCCACGATGCCGACCGGGCTTCCGCTCGGCCACGCGGTGAACGTTGCGGTGCCGCACACGGATCCGGAACATGTGGTGAAGCCGGGTATCGCGCTTGCAACCCTCAAGAAGCCGGTGACTTTCGCAAATATGGAAGATCCGGATGAGGCCGTGGAAGTCGGCCTTGTCTTCCTGATGGCGCTCAATGATAAGGACCGTCAGATCGAAATGCTGCAGGAAATCATGGCCACGATCCAGAGCGAAGAGGCAATTTCCGGCCTCATGCAGGCATCGTCGCTTGATGATGTCGCTGCGGTTCTGAAATAGAGCATTTTGCTGTCAGGTGGAATCACCTGACGTCCGCACAAATGCGGGAAAACAGGCAGTTGAAGCGGAGCGGCGTTTCCATGAAACGGTGAGCCGCTCCGGTGCCCAACCAATCGGGAGACACCTCATGAGCAAAAAAACCGTCCTGTTTGCCTGCGGCACCGGCATTGCCACCTCCACCGTGGTGGCCAGCGCTGTCACCGAGGCCATGAAGGAACGTGGCATCACCATCGAACCCCGCCAGTGCAAGGCCACGGAAGTGCGCTCTGAACTGAACGGCGTGGATCTGATCGTTTCGACCACGCAGTTGCCGTCGGACCTTGGCGTACCGTCCATTGTGACGCTCGCCTTCCTGACCGGCATGGGCAAGGCCGAGGTGCTCGACAAAATCGAGGCCGAGCTGCGCAAGTAGGCTGCGGTTCACCACACAGGGAACATCAGGGCCCGCTGCCTGATCGGTTGCGGGCCTTTTCTTTTGCCGGCAGGGCAGAATTTCAGCCTTGTCCCGTCTTTTTTCCAGCACACGGGATGCCGGGTCGCCTGCGAGTTTTTCAATGGCTGCGACCGCCAGTTCGGCAGCGTGGATGTCAGGTCTGTGACACAGATGGAAGCAGCCAAAGTCGGCCGCAGGCTGGCCAGCCCTTGCCGTGACTGACGAACGGGTGGGCAATCAACCAGATCGGCTTTGTCACGTCCCGGTCTTTTTCACCTGCGGAGCCACGGCGAGTGCCGAGAGATCACGACTGGCATCAACCGGTTTTCGCCCGGCCTGCCTGCGCTCGGAATAGCGGTTTGTCAGAAGATCGACATGCGGCCGCAGCAGAATCGTGAAACGCACGAGTTCCTCGACCACGTCGACGATGCGCTCATAATAACTGGAAGGAAGCATCCTTCCGTCTCCGTCAAACTCCTGAAAGGCCTTCGCCACACTCGACTGATTGGGGATGGTGAACATCCGCATCCAGCGCCCGAGCAGACGCAGCGTGTTCACGGCGTTGAAGGATTGCGAGCCGCCCGAGACCTGCATGACGGCGAGCGTCCGACCCTGGGTCGGCCGCATGCCGCCCATCTTTAGCGGCAGGTGATCGATCTGCGCCTTCATGACGCCGGTGATCTGCCCGTGCCTTTCAGGGCTGCACCAGATCTGGCCCTCCGACCACATCGCGTGTTCGCGCAGCTCGCGTACCGCCGGATGGTCATCGCCCCTCACCTGGTCCGGAAGGGGAAGATCGGAAGGATCGAAGATGCGCGGTTCTCCGCCGAAGAAGCGCACGAGGCGCGCTGCCTCGTCCACAACAAGGCGGGAGTAGGAACGATCGCGCAAGGATCCATAAAGCAGCAGGATGCGCGGTGGTTCCTGCAATCCCACTGATAGCCCGCTTGCCGGCCTTTCAAATGCACAGTCCCGATCGAGTGCAGGTAGTGAATCGGGGTCGGGAAGCGTGCGAAGTCTCATTGTCAGCTTTCTTTCGGCAAGGGGTTGAGAAGCAGGGAGGACGCCTCTTTACCGCCCTCCTCAAGGCATCGCCCATCGATACCTTGATGGGCGATGCATAAGCACAAAATAAGCCGCATGGAATTCACGGCGTTCTTTGTGAGCGTTTCAGAGCCTCGGCTGACGCCTTACCGGCGAGAATGCAGTCGGTGGCTTCAAGCCACGCCGCAACGGCAATCTGGAACGCCTCGCGCCCTTTGTTGGTCAAGGTGTAGATCTTCCGTTCCCTACCCTGCACGATCTCGCGTTGCGCGGAGAGATATCCCCCGGCCTCAAACTCGTTGAGCATGGGATAGACCGTGCCCTCGGTGGGGCTGCAGCAACCATTGGTCGTTTTCTCGACGGCCTGGACGACCTCATATCCATGCATGGGCCTGTGATGCAAAACGCTCAGAACGAAGAACTTGGAGAGCGACATCTTGATTGTGCCCTGCCAGTAAGCCGGGTCGGTGAAATCGGGCGTCGGCCGTGAAACGGGACGAATTGATCTTGAAGCGCGGGCCATGAGCATCATGTATACCTCGATGCTCAAGGCGTCAAGCGCGTAGCGGTGGTTCGGTGCTGCGGCAGCATCACTTCGCCTTCCTCTGTCACGTATTCACTCCTTGCGTGGCGACAGCAGCCGTGTCTCGATCTCGAGCCTGTAGCGTGAGCCGATGTTGCGCCATTCCGTCGCGATCAACCGCCGCACTGCATCCAATCGCTGCCTGGCCAGCCTATCCGTTTCGCCGGCATAAGATAGCCGCAGTACGGACGGCTCTCTGTCGAGCACGTTGATCAACTGGTCGATACGCAAGCGCCAATCCGGTTTGAGATCTTTCTCTCCGGGTTCAAACGCATCCGCCGTAAGTTCAAGCCGCACGACCCGGCTGATGGAGGCTCCAAAGAGAAACTCAGACGCCTTGCCGGCAGAAAGGCGGACGACGCGGGGATTTTCCGTCGTGACACGATAACCGGAAGGAAGTGATCGCGGATCCAGCTTCAGGATATAGTTGGTTCCGATGCGCTGATCGGGAAGGTCCGCACACGCTACGTGGAAACGGCCATTGTCATCCGAAGTGACAAGAAGCCCTTTCACGGTTGCGACCCGAACACCGGGCAGACCGGGCTCACCCCCATCCTGATAGCCATTGCGATTCTTGTCATCAAACACTTTTCCGAGCAGGTCACCGCAGTCGAAAAGCGGATCCGGCACAATCTCGACCTCGGCTGTCGCAACACGCGAGGCCCTCTGCCCGTTGGCATCCTGCACCCAGGCCCGATTGATGTATGAACCGGGTTTCGCCGCAGCAGTCACGCGGAGTTCCAGCGATATCTCGACCTCTTCATCCGGGTTCAGCGTGATGCTCTCGAAGGTCAGCTGCCGACCGTCGATCTTGGGGGTCAACGCCGCGTTTCCGAGCATGGCCGAGCCAGAAACATATGCAAATGCGATGGGTATCTCATCAACGATGTCGACCACGCTCGGTGTATCAAATCCTATCCCCTGAGTCCGGATCACATAGCGCACGCGGCCACCGCGCTGAACCTCTGATGAATCGGCCGTCTTGCTGATCAGATAGCCCGGAAGGTTGAGAACTGCGGTAACCTCCGGCGACGTCGTTTTGTCCCCTTTCGGCCCCGTGCCTGTCGCTGTTGCCGAGTTCTGAACCCCATCCTCAACATCCTGAGCGTTGGCAATATCTTCCGCCGTCAACGTGTAGGTCGCCGCAAACGTCTTGCTTTCGCCCGGTTGGATCTCGGCACGTGCAGGCGCGAAAGCTGACAGCGAACCAGTTCCCGGCCTGCCATTGAACTTCGGACCGGGGTCGTGCGGTTCCACATCAGATGCCGTGACATTGCCGTCATTCGTTACAGTGAGCTCATAGAGGATAGTATCGCCAGGCTGCGCCAGCCCGCTTTTCGTTCCCCGAAACGTGCCGGTTTTCTCCAGTGCCAACGACAGTTTCTGCGGTAATTGAAGCACTGTCGGGTCGTCCGGGTCGTCATCGCCGTCCTGGTCCCGATCCTCCATATTCTCTGGATCGTCAGAAATATCCGTCACGGGCGCGCCCTTGGGCGTCTCACCGCGCGCGGTTGCCTGGTTCGTGATCTCGCCGGCGTCGACTTCGTCCTGGGTCAGCACATGCGTTCCCGAAATCGTCTCGCTATCACTTTGGCCAGAGCCGAGAGCTGTTATCGGTCCGCCGCTCGTGTTCGCCAGCGGGTCATCGACGACAATGTTCGAGATTGTCACATTGCCCGTATTTTCGATGTCGAACACATACCGAACGAGCTCACCCGCGTCGGGAAAACCATTGCCATTCGTATCGTCGGCAAGGTCGAAGGACGCCGATTTCGAAAAGCTCATCCCGGGATTGCTCGGAATGTCGAGCTGGGTGGCCCCACCCGGCTCTCCGCCAGGTGGCTGCGAGTCGACGATCACCTCTTCGCCCTTCGGGTTCTTTGCCTTGCCCTTTGCAACGTTCTCGATTGTACCGGCGTCCGCATCTTCCTGCGTGACGACATAGGAACCCGTGAAGGTCGTGGTGTCCTCGGCCTCTGGTTCAAGGCTTGCCAGCGGACCGCCCTGAACCTCAATCTTTTCATCCTCGACGGTCACGTCGGTCAGCGTGACATTGCCCGTATTCTTGACCGCGAACGTATACAGGATCGTCTCACCAATATCGATCACACCATCATTGTCGGCATCCTGATGCTCGGCATTCTTTACAAGGTCCATATCGCTGGTCTGCTCGAGCGGTGTCACCGTCTTGTCGCCCGGATTGCCGCCCGGCGGGGAGGACGTCGCATTTATCGGATCGCCGCGAGGGTCCGACCCTTGCGAGTGGGCGCTATTGTCCACCTGACCTGCGTCGATGTCCGCCTGCGTGACCGTGTAAGTCCCTTTCACGCTCGAATCCGACAGGCCCGGTGCCAGCGACGCAATCGGGCTGCCCGAAACCGTCACCTTTTCATCCGTAACCGCGATGTTGGACAGAGTGACATTGCCGATATTCTCAACAGTGAAAGTATACTCGAGCGTCTCTCCGAGATCGGGGCGTCCATTGCCATTGGTATCGATCAGGACCGCACTTTTCTCCAGGGTATGTTCCCCGGCGGCGACAAGTTCGAGAATGGTTATATCATCCGGGTCACCGTCGCCTTCCAGGTCCACGTCCGCTGCGTTTGCCGGGTCGTCGGAAAGATCTTCGATGACGAGACCCGAGATCGGAACCGTGGCCGATGCCTTCGCCTGATTCTGCAAGGCTCCGGCATCCAAATCTGCCTGGGTCAGCGTATAACTCGCCGTGAAAGTCGAGCTATCTGTTGCACCTGCAGCAAGGTTGATGGGGCCGCCGGATACCGGAACTCCAGGAAGAGGGGCAGCCACCGTCACTCCGGTCAGATCAACCGAACCGGTGTTGGTGACGGCGAAAACATAGGAGACCGTCTCACCGACATCCGGCACCCCGTTACCATTCAGATCGTTGAGTGTTGCAACATTGGTAAGCTCGAGTTTTTCTTCCTGAATAGTGTGTGTACTTTTTGAAACCGCCATTTCACCGCAGGTCTGTGTGCTTGTTAATTTGTAATCAGAGTTTTCGACGAGTTCGAGTTCGATTGTCTCGTCATCTTCAGACAAATTATCTTCGATGACACTTATACCGAGATCGAATTGATTTGCCGTATAGGTGCCCGCCGGGATTGAAATCGTGAAGCTTGTACCGCCGCCCGGTGTCGTGAAATCATCACCAAGCACAGCCGTTCCCCCAACCACATTCACTGTCACAGAAACCGGCGCATCCAGATAACCACTGACCACGAGCTGCGGGAGGTTCAACGACGTCCCGCTTTCCGCATTTCTGGTTTCACTTTGTGCGAATTCGATGAACGGGCGAATGCGCAGCTGAATTTGGTCGATGTGATTGCCAAATTCCGGACCTCCGCTAGACGCAGAAATTGAAGTGAAACCGAACTCCTGGAGACTCGTCGCTCCAGTCCATGTGAAGCTGCCCGAATAGTCTCTCCAGCTTCCCGCTTGAACGGAACTGCAGGTAGAGTCAGTGATCAGGCCGCCGCTGCCGCAATTGCTGTGACCGCCAACGCCGCCATTGTTTGTTGACGCTCGAACAACCCGCTGGGCGGTACCAATACTGAAATCCATGACATCGGTGCCCGAGAGGCCACGATGACTGAATTGCCAATCGATCTCGTCTCCCTCGAGCAGACATACCGTCTGGTAGATTCGGGATGGCTGGCGTGCATTGAGCTCCGCGTGCTGCCTTCCTGCACGCGACGGAACACCATTGTGGCCGCTTCTCCAGAGCTCGATCAGGCGACCTCTTCCGGTGCCACAGTTTCCATTGGCCACGGAGTGTGTTGTCGACCATCCAGGAATTACGCTGTCGGGCGCCTGCAAAACGTTGCACGCAATCGACGGCGATTCGAAGCCCAGATTGATAAAGCTTCTCTGGATCTGCGCGTCCGCCGGAGCAATGCTCAAGGTTATCACGCCGGTGATACCAAGCCATGTGGCCACGGCGCGGAAGCCAAGCCTTCCCAACAATGACATCACCGACCAGACCGAGCGTTGAGAGGCGGCGCAACGGCCAGTTCCACCTTTTCTCCCAACGGCTTTCAGGTCCTGGCTGCACGGCACCCACGGCGTATTCATCATTCCCCGCTCCTGAAGCGATTGATCCAGTGTGTTGGCTGCGCGGCGGAATCGAAAGTGACATTCAATATCGATACTATTGATGACCCGATGCAGACCCAACGGCGCTCATCCTGATCGAAAAGGGGGGCTTGGCAATGTCTTGCTTAGACTGAACGCGTAAGCGTTACCGTTCGCAAGCAGACCGACGAAGCTCAATCGGCTCGCCGGCAACGGGTTGAAGCGAAGGTCAAATCAAAGGGTTTTGGAGGACTGGTGCTGCCGGAGAGATTTGAACTCTCGACCTCTCCCTTACCAAGGGAGTGCTCTACCCCTGAGCTACGGCAGCAGCGCCGGAACGGAAACGCCTGATGAACGAACGGGCCGCAGGCGTCCTGAACACAAACGGGCAGCATCGCGCCCGCCTCTGTGATGCGGCGGACTTCTGCCACAATGATCGGCATTGCGCAAGCACACATTCGCATTCATTTGCTCACTTTGATAAAGGGCTGTGAAAATCGCCCCCGAGGCCGGTGCTACGCCGCTTGCAGTGCGAGGGCAGAGGGGTAGGATTAAGGACCGGTTCTCCATGGAGTTTCACTTGAGCAAAGCCAGAAAGCCAGATGCTTCATCCCCCGCCAGCAAGGGCGATGATGAGCGCAAGGAGCGCCTTGCCGCGCAGTTGCGCGCCAATCTCGCCCGCCGGAAGGCGCAGGCCCGCTCGCGCCGCCAGGGCGAAGCCGACCAGCGCCCCGACGGGCTGCGCCCGGATACGGCAGATACCGACGAATAGCCTATCCGCATGCAGCATTCCCTGCCTTGCGCCGCGCGCGGCCATGTTTTAGGACCATTTGAAACGAATATGTCTTGCAACTACTGCTTCGCGGCATCGCATCCAGCGCCTGCCGCATCAGAAGCAACCTTTACGATACCGCAAGGCAATCGGCGCATTCTGGCAAGTCGGGGACAATCCGAAAAGACGGACGACATCGGGAACTGCGCCCGGAAAGTGAGAACGGATGGATCGCATACGCATAACCGGTGGCAACGTGCTCAACGGCACGCTGCCCATCTCCGGCGCCAAGAACGCCGCCCTGCCCTTGATGATCGCGTCGCTTCTGACCGATGATACGCTGACACTCGACAACGTACCGCACCTGGCGGATGTGGAGAGCCTGATCCGCATTCTTGGCAATCACGGTGTCGACTACTCGGTCAACGGCCGCCGCGAGAACCAGCAGAAAGGCTATTCGCGGACGATCCATTTCACCGCGCGCAGCATTGTGGACACTGTCGCGCCCTATGAGCTCGTTTCGAAGATGCGCGCGAGCTTCTGGGTCATCGGCCCGCTTCTGGCGCGCATGGGCGAGGCGCGTGTCTCGCTGCCCGGCGGCTGCGCCATCGGCACACGCCCCGTCGATCTCTTCATCGACGGCCTGCGCGCGCTGGGTGCCGAGATCGAGATCGAACAGGGCTATGTGCATGCAAAGGCCAAAAACGGCCTCATCGGCAATCGCTACGTGTTTCCGAAGGTTTCCGTCGGCGCCACGCATGTGCTGATGATGGCTGCCGCGCTCGCAAAGGGCGAGACCGTTCTGGAAAACGCGGCACGCGAGCCGGAAATCGTCAACCTGGCCGACTGCCTCAATGCCATGGGCGCGAAGATTTCCGGCGCCGGAACGGACACGATCAGGATTGACGGTGTCACGAGCCTTTCAGGCGCGCGGCACCGGGTCATCCCCGACCGGATCGAAACCGGCACCTATGCGATGGCCGTGGCGATGACAGGCGGCGACGTGATGCTGGAAGGGGCGCAGGCCGATCTTCTGGAATCAGCGCTTGGCACGCTGGAGCAGACCGGCGCCGAGATCACCCGCGCCAACACCGGCATTCGCGTGCGGCGCAATGGCGGCGGCATCAATCCCGTCGACATAACCACCCAACCCTTCCCCGGCTTCCCCACCGACCTGCAGGCGCAGTTCATGGGGCTCATGACGATGGCCACGGGGCGTTCGCACATTACCGAAACCATCTTCGAGAACCGGTTCATGCATGTGCAGGAGCTGGCACGCCTCGGCGCGAAGATCTCGCTTTCCGGCCAGACCGCCGTCGTGGACGGCGTGGCGCAACTGCGCGGCGCTCCGGTCATGGCGACCGATCTGCGCGCTTCGGTCTCCCTCGTCATTGCCGCGCTTGCAGCGGAAGGGCAGACGGAGGTAAACCGCGTTTATCATCTGGATCGCGGTTTCGAGCGGCTTGAAGAGAAGCTTTCCGCTTGCGGCGCTGCGGTCGAGCGTATTTCAAGCTGAATCTGACGGGCGCAATGGTCATGGATTTTCTCAAGCTCGTAGCGCTCGACGATGTCGATCTCGGCATCCTTTCGGCGCACCTGCAGGATGCCGTCATCAAGGTCGGCGACCTGGCTTTCGAGCCATCGAACCGGCGCTTCGCCGTCGCCTGCAACCGGTTTGTGTGGGAAAATGAGACCAGGCGCGGCTTCCTGAAGAAAACACCCCATGAACGCCGCCGCAGCATTCTTCACTTCGATCGCGTGCAGCATGTGCGTGCGGCCGGCATCGACCGCAGCCGCCCCGACGACGTGCTATCCCTTCTTGCGCTCAATTTCATACCGTCCGAAGAGGCCCCGGCCGGTGTTGTCGAACTGATTTTCTCCGGCAATGCCGCTTTGCGGCTCGATGTCGAGTGCATCGAGGCACGGCTGACCGATCTCGGCGCGGCGTGGGAGACGCCGAGCCGACCAAGACACGACGTCTGACATGGCCTGTCAGGACTCCGATACGGCACGTTTGATCGATGTCGAACTCGACGAGTCCGTTGGCCGCGGCACACCGGATATCGAGCATGAGCGCGCGGTCGCCATTTTCGACCTGGTCGAGGAAAACAGCTTCAGGCCCGTCGGCGATGGCGGCGAGGGCCCCTACAAGCTGAAACTGTCGCTCGTTGAGGCCAGGCTTGTCTTCGCCATCTCGCGCGAAAATGGCGAGGCGGTGGTCACGCACATTCTCTCGCTCACCCCGTTTCGCCGCATCGTCAAAGACTATTTTCTGATCTGCGAAAGCTATTACGATGCCATCCGCAGCGCGACGCCCAGTCAGATCGAGGCGATCGATATGGGACGACGCGGTCTGCACAACGAGGGATCGCAAACGCTGATGGACCGTCTGAAGGACAAGATCGAAGTGGACTTCGATACAGCTCGGCGGCTTTTCACGCTGGTTTGCGTGCTGCATTGGCGGGGCTGACACACGTCATCGGTGCCGCCTCCATGGGAGCGCGGCCATGAACCCCGGCGCCGCGGACAAAACGCGTGCGCCGCAGTCGGTGCTGTTTCTTTGCGGTATGAACGCGATCCGTTCGCCCATGGCTGAAGCTCTGGCGCGTCATTTGCTGCCGGGCAGCGTGTTTCTGGCCTCGGCGGGCCTGCGCGCCGGCGAGCGCGACCCCTTTGTCGATGCGGTTCTGGATGAAAAAGGGATTTCACTCGGCGAGCGCCAGCCGCAATCCATCGAGGAGTTGGCCGACACCAATTTCGACCTTATCATCACGCTCTCACCGGAGGCGCATCATCGCGCACTCGACATGACCCGTACAATCGCGGCCGATGTCGAATACTGGCCGACAATGGACCCCACCGTCGTCAGCGGCACACGCGATCAGATTATCGCCGCATACCGCGATGTGCGCGACCGGTTGGCCGCATCCATTGCGCAGCGCTTTGAAACATGAAACAAAACCTACACAAATTGGCGTTTGCCGGGGTCTGGCTTGTTCACAAAGAGTAATGAATGAGCTAGGTTCCGCGCCAAATTCCGGTCGTCGGCCGGGAAAATCTTTAACAAGCTGAAGGTAACGGATGCCAAAGGAAGAAGTCCTGGAGTTTCCAGGCGTGGTCACAGAACTGCTGCCCAACGCGATGTTTCGCGTCAAACTGGAAAACGAACACGAGATCATTGCCCACACGGCCGGGCGTATGCGCAAGAACCGCATTCGCGTCCTGACGGGTGACAAGGTGCTCGTCGAAATGACGCCCTACGACCTGACCAAGGGTCGCATCACCTACCGCTTCAAATAGAAGCTGTCGCGGTCGGTGATATAGCGATGAGCGCACTGCAGAAACTCGTGCTGGCTTCCGGCTCACCCCGCCGCGTCGAGCTCCTGCAGCAGGCCGGCCTCGAACCTGATCGCCTTGCCCCTGCAAACATCGATGAAACGCCGCTCAAAAGCGAACACCCGCGTTCGCTTGCCAAGCGCCTGGCGCTCGGCAAGGCCGAAAAGGCGCATGAACGCCTTAAACAGGATGGCGAGGCAGAGGGCTGTTACCTGCTGGCCGCCGACACGGTCGTCGCTGTCGGGCGTCGCATTCTGCCCAAGGCCGAGATGGTGGACGAGGCCTCCAACTGCCTGCAACTCCTGTCCGGACGCACCCACCGGGTCTATACCGGGCTTTGCCTCATCACGCCGTCGGGCAAGCTTCGCCAGCGCCTTGTCGAATCGCGCGTCCGCTTCAAGCGTCTCTCGCATGAAGAGCTCGAAAGCTACCTGGCATCCGGCGAATGGCGCGGCAAGGCCGGTGGATATGCCATTCAGGGCCTGGCCGGAACCTTTGTCGTCAAGCTTGTCGGCTCCTATTCCAATGTGGTGGGCCTGCCGCTCTACGAGACTGTCAATCTGCTGGTGGCCGATGGCTACAAGGTCCATTTCAACTGGCTCTCCGGCGCCGGAGCGCATTGAAATGGATCAGCACCAGCCCGAAAAGGTCACGCCGCTGCGTCCAAAGCGCCCCTGCCCCGAATGCGGCAAGCCCTCGCAGCGTGCGTTTTATCCATTCTGCTCGAAACGCTGCAAGGATGTGGACCTCAATCGCTGGCTTTCGGGCAGCTATGCGATCCCCGGTCGCTCGATAGACGAAGAAGACGGCGACCCGGCCTGAACTCTCTTTCCGGAACGGACCATAAAAAAGCCCGGTCCAGAGGACCGGGCAATGTGCAGGCTGCCGGGGGGAAACCGGCCTTGCGGGAGTCAGGCCTGCATTGGGAAACTTTGAGCTGTCAGGGCTTCGGGTCGGTTCCGCCGTGGAGCGCTGTCATTCGCGTGCGTTCATAAGCGATTTCCTGCAGCGCCTGCGTTGCAAGCTTTCGCGGGTTGCGCAACGCCACCATGTCCACATCGCTGCGTGTCAGGCCGATATCGGCAAGTTGCCAGTCGGACATCTCGGAGAGATGTCGCATTGCCGTTCGTACCTTCCAGTAACGCGTTGCCCTGGCCAGAAGCGATGCCGTAATCGCGCGCACCACGCCGGCCGGCTGCGCGACAGCGGTCATGGCGAAGGTCTGGGTTTCGGCGCGGGTCATCGTTCTGATCCTTTGTGTCTTGAACGAAAAAGTGGCGAGCAGGCTTCTCTGTGAAATCGAGAGGCCCGCCCCATGAACAGGTACATGGTGTCAAAGCCTTATTGATTAGTCGAACGAATGTTTCTAATCTCTATCATCAACATCAATGATAGGTTTCGCCATGGCCGCCCCGCTCGACCTCGATCAGCTTTCCACATTCATCGCGATTGCCGACACGGGCAGCTTCACCCGGGCCGCCGAGGAGGTGCATCGCACCCAGTCCGCCGTTTCGATGCAGATGCGCCGGCTCGAAGAGCGCATCGGCAAGGCGCTTTTCCAGAAGGACGGCAGGACCAACCGGCTGACGGAAGAGGGTGAACGGCTTCTGACCTATGCGCGCCGCATGCTCCGGCTTAACCGCGAAACACTCGCAGCGTTCGACGATGCGAGCCTGGAAGGGCACATACGCATCGGCACACCGGACGATTATGCCGACCGTTTCCTGCCGGAGATCATGGCCCGCTTCTCACGCTCCAATCCACGTGTCGAACTTTCAGTGGCCTGCGAACCCACCACCAATCTTGTGGAACACATCCGGCGCGGGAATCTCGATCTCGCTCTGGTGACCCACGACGATTCCAAGGGCGGGTCGGAACCGGTCCGCCGCGAACCCGTGCTCTGGGTGAGCTCGGCAAACCACACGGTTCACGAGCGCGAAGTGCTGCCCATGGCGTTCGGACGCCCCAACTGCCTTTGGCGGCGCACCGCCTGCGCGGCCCTGGAGGAGGACGGCCGGCAGTATCGTGTTCTCTTCACCAGTTTTTCGGCCACGGTCATCGCAACGGCCGTTCTTTCCGGTCTTGCCGTCTCGGTTCTGCCGGAATGCGCGTTGCGGCCCGGCATGCGCGTTCTGGGCGAGGCCGATGGTTTCAAGCCGCTGCCCGATTGCCATATCGGCCTGATGCGCGGCCATACCGGCCAGGTGGAGATCATCGATGCGCTCGCACGGCATATCAGCGAAAGCCTCGACAACCTCTCCGTCCCGGCTTTCATCGAAGAAACCGGCAGTTTCGACTTCCAGAGCGCCTTTCTCAATCCGCGTAGCAAACGGCTACGCCCCGGCCACGTGATGAATGGCTGGTAGGGAACCATGTGGATGGAACTTTCCCACGGGCTTGACCCTGCCTGCGCGGCCCGTCTCAATCCCGTGCCATGAACACATCCCGCCAAGCCGATTCGCAGAGCAATGTCGCGGAGTTTTCCGTCAGCGAGATTTCCGGTGCCCTGAAGCGTACCGTGGAAGACGCATTCGGCCATGTGCGTGTGCGCGGCGAAGTCTCCGGCTATCGCGGTCCGCATTCCTCCGGCCACGCCTATTTCGCCCTCAAGGACGACCGTGCGCGGCTTGAAGCCGTGATCTGGCGCGGCGTCTTCTCCAAGCTCAAATTCCTGCCGCAGGAAGGGCTGGAGATTATCGCCACCGGCAAGCTGACCACCTATCCGGGCTCGTCCAAATATCAGATCGTGATCGACAGCGTCGAGCCGGCAGGTGCCGGCGCGCTCATGGCGCTTCTGGAAGAGCGCAAGAAGAAGCTCGCCGCCGAAGGGCTGTTCGACGACAGCCGCAAGAAGCCCCTACCCTTCATGCCGCGCGTCATCGGCGTGGTGACCTCGCCCACCGGGGCTGTTATCCGCGATATCATCCACCGGATTTCCGACCGCTTTCCCGTGCACGTCGTGGTCTGGCCCGTGCGCGTGCAGGGGGAAACCACCGGTGATGAAGTTTCCAACGCCGTGGCCGGCTTCAATGCACTGCCCGAGGAAGGCCCCCTGCCCCGGCCGGACCTCCTGATCGTCGCGCGCGGTGGCGGCAGCCTGGAGGATCTCTGGGGCTTTAACGACGAAGCCGTGGTGCGTGCGGTCGCAGCCTCCGACATCCCGGTGATTTCCGCTGTCGGCCACGAGACGGACTGGACGCTGATCGACCTCGTCGCCGACCGGCGCGCACCCACGCCCACGGGTGCTGCGGAAATGGCGGTGCCGGTCAGGGCCGAGCTTGAAGCCTCCCTCGCCCGCCTTTCCGCGCGTCTCAAGGGCGCGATTTCACGCGAGGGCGACCGCAAGCGGCAGGCGCTGCGCGCGCTTTCACGCGCCCTGCCCTCTCCCGATCAGCTTCTTGCCCTGCCGCGCCGCCGCTTCGATGAAGCCGCAGGCCGGCTCGGCCGCGCCCTTTCGGCAGCAACACAGCGCAAGCGCATCGCATTCAACAGCCTGCGCCTTTCGCCCGCGACGCTTGAACGCCGACTCATTGAGGCGCACCGCCGCACCGCGGCCTCCGGCGAGCGGCTGCCGGGCGTGTTTCTTGCCCTCGTGCGCGCCCAGCGCACACGGTTCGACCGCGATGCGGCACGCGTTTCCCCCATGGCGCTCAACCAGCGCATTGCCCATTGGCGCGACCGTCTTGCCCAGGCCCGACGCCGGGCGGACACGCAGGTCGACATTCTGTTGAAGCAGGGGCATGCAAGTGCGGATCAGGCCATGCGGCTCGCCAGATCGCTCTCGCATGAAGGTGTCCTGGAGCGGGGTTTTGCGCTTGTGCGCGGCCCCGACGACCTGCCGTTGAAGCGTGCAACGGACATCCAGCCCGGCCTTGAACTACAGATCCAGTTTGCCGACGGCGTTGCCCGCGCGGTGGCTGCCAGCGATGGCCGCAAGGCCGTGCCCGGCACGAAGAAGAGCAAACCGCCGAATGACGGACCGAAGGGTCAGGGAAGTCTGTTTTAAGGCATCGGCCCGAAAAGCGGAAGCGGGACGAATACCAGTCATCCTTTACCGCATCGAAACCTTGAACCTTTAGCGTTCCGACGGAATGAGGATGGTGTGATGACGACAGCGCTGCTGGTTTCCGGCGTTTTGCAGAATTTGGGGATCGCCGCAGTCGCTGCACTGTTTTACGACATCGTCCTGCGCAGCTGCCCGACGCCGAGCGTGCGGCATATGCTGGTTGCACTTGTCTTCGCCGCCGGTGCCGTCGGCTCGATGACGCTCCCCGTGGAGGTTGCACCCGGCATCATCTTCGATTTGCGCAACGCTTTCGTCATTCTTGCCATGAGCTTCGGTGGATGGCTTGCTGTCGGCGCCACCACGCTTGCCGCTTTCGCCTACAGGCTCTGGCTGGGCGGTGCCGGGGCGCTCCCCGGTGGTGTCGGCATATTGATGTGCGCGGCTGCCGGTGTCGTTTTCGCCCTCTATTTCAAAGGCCGGCGCACCGGGCTTTTCGCATTCGCCCTGCTCGGTGTTTTCTGCGCCGCTTCGCTCGTTTCGATGTTTCTGCTGCCCTTTGAAACAGCCGTGGCCATCTTGATGAAAGTGGGTCCGGTGATGCTCGTCATGAACATTCTCGGCACCATGATTGTCGGCGGCATTGTTGATCGGCAGAAGCGCCAGTTTGAGCGCGAGAACACCCTAACGCGGGAAGCCTCCACCGATTCTCTGACACGGCTTGCAAACCGGCGCGCCTTCGACATGCGCGGCCCCGACCTGATGGAAGCGGCAAGCCAGCGCGGCGATGCCTGTGCACTGATGCTGATCGACATCGATCATTTCAAACAGATCAACGATGCGCACGGGCACGATGTCGGCGACAAGGTTCTGCAGCATCTGGCCGTTCTGGTCCGTTCCAATGTGCGAAAGACCGACCTCGTGGCCCGCTATGGCGGCGAGGAGATCGCGCTCGTTCTCCCCTCGCATGATGCAAAACGCGCCTTCGGCCTCGGCGAGCGCCTTCGCAAGGCCGTTGCTGCTACACCCTATCGCCACGAGGGCACGCTGGAGATTAATCTGAGCGTGAGCATCGGTCTCTACGCCAGCGACGGCTTCGAAGAAGTCGAACCATTTGCGACTGCTTTCAAACGCGCAGACATGGCGCTCTACCGTGCCAAGGAAGCAGGCCGGAATCGCGTCGAGATCGCGCTCGCCGCGTAATTCGCTCTCTGGTCAGCGGTCAATCCGTCTCCACCGCTGAAGCAGTTCCGCCTCCATCCCCTTGAAGCAGAAATACAGGGTTACGATCAGAAGCCCCTTGGTGACGATGGAAAGGAACTGCAAAAGCCCTCCATCGACGATGCCCATCAGGCCGTGGGTGGCGATGAGTTCCAGATTCGCCATCGCGATGTTGATCAACTGAAAAGACAGGAACGCGGTGGCGAAGGCGCAGAACGCCATGACCAGAAACAGAAACAGCCAATGGTAACGCGACAGTCGAAACAGGTCTTTCATCGGCCTTACCAAATCTCCCCCGGCTTCACTTCAGATCGCCGCTCCCGCGACAGCGGGTGAGATTATACCCGCTCCCGGCGCCTTTCGCACGCGGGTGAACCCGGCTGGAGGTGCGGCAATGACGTTGTCAAAACCGGCGCGCGCGCCGCCCCTTCCATGCCCACATTGAAGCAGCCTACAGGCGTCGTCGCACCACACCGTAGATCAACAGGCTTCCGCCGATGATTGACGTGGGCTCCCATGCGCTCGTATCGATCGCAATCATGGCGCCGCCTCCGACAAGTTCGAGTGCATCGTGGACCAGTTTGCTGCGATCTTCAGGCGTCGCCTGGATCGCTTCCCTTCTGGCCCGTTCGGCATAGCCGCAGCAAATGTCTCGCGCATCGTGGAACAGGCGATTGAGATTCTCTGCCTCGGCAATCCAGTCCTCGGTCTCGCCGGTTCCCACAACAATATCCTGAAGCGCAGTCAGCAACCGGACCGCGACCCGTTCGTCCATCTGGGACTGTACGAGAAGCGCGCGCTCGCGCTGTGCAAATCTTTCGAAGAAGCCGCGAAAATCCTCAAGCCATCCCGGTGCATCGGTGTCGACCGTGTCGCGCAGGGCGATGACTTCCTCGAGATCCCTTGCGTAATCCGGATCGGCAAGCACCTCGGAGAAGGTCCGGCAGCCGATTTCCAGGATCTCGGCCAGCTCCTCGTTTGAGATGGGCCGGTCAGGCGGCGGGAAACTCAGCCACATCTGGTTTGTCGCCATCACCCAGAATTTCTCGTCGACCAGAACGCCCATATCATCCTCCCATCCGCAGGCATGCCGACAGTCTGGGAGAACGATCACCGATCGGCAAATGATAAAAAGGCGTAGGTTGCCGATGGCCGGACCGGCCCAGGACCCGCCAGCCGCGCCTTTTGGACAGTCCCGAATCGCATCAAGGCTCGGCCTACCGCTCAAGCACAGCCGGGCGTGGCAGCCGCCCCACGCACGGTGGAAGACGTCAGAGCACCCAGCGCGCGAATAAGCCGGCGCGGCGATGAACGATGTAATCGGAATGGATCTTGGGGGAAATGGTACGGTTGGGTGGATTCGAACCACCGACCTCAGGAGCCACAATCCTGCGCTCTAACCAACTGAGCTACAACCGCACACGACCGGTGACCGGCAGCCGCGTCAATACGGGCAAATGATCGCTTTTTCAAGCCAAAAGAACAAAAGAAAAAAGACCGGGGGGAGGATCCCGGTCTTTTTCACAAGGGACCGAAGGGAGGAGGTTTCGGTCCCACTCGGCAGCGACGGGAGGAGGAGTGCGCTGCCGGACTTTTCTAAGCGCTAAACGCCTCAGGCGACGCGCAGTTCCTTGACGGTCTTCTCGAAGACGTCCTTCATCGGCTTGGCTACGGTTTCGGCCGACTTCTGCGAGGCAGCCTGAAAATCCTTGATCTGGTCCACAGCCACTTCCATACGCTTGCGCATGAAGTTGCTCTGCATCTCGATCAGCTCGGCGAAGGAGCGGGCGCCGGCCAGAGCCTCAAGATGGGCCAGGTTGGCTTCGGTGCCCTCGCGCAGCGCGGCAATCGACTTCGAGGTGAACTCGTTGCCAGCCGATTTCGCATTCTCAAAGGTCGCCTCGAGAGCCTTCTGGGTCTCTTCGGCATTCACCTTCATACGGGCATAAACTTCTTTCGTCTGCTCGGCGCTCTTTTCGGCGAAAGCGCGGAACTGCTCGCTCGCCTGCGTCGCGTCAAACGTCGGGAACTCGACGGTCCCATTGTCCTTCTGCGTGGTCTTGGTCATATCCGCGGTCCTTTGGTTCTCGTTCATGGCGGTTCTCCTTAGGGTTGGCACCCGCCCGACAATTCATGGTCGCTATATAGCACCGCTTATTGTGCATTGCAACATTATTGTTGCGATGCAGCATTTTGCCCGCCTGCAGTTAACCAATCAGCGAGAATTCGTGCCCGCGCGCCATTGGCATTTGTGGACCTCGCCGCCACATGCTTTTATTAATAAGGTGTTAACGTCGTTGTCGGGATGCCGCGTTCTGCGGTTGAGGATGGCAGCCCGATGCTGTTTGAACCGTTGCGGTTGTCGCGCCCTGCGAATCTTCGGCCGACCCGCGTGAAGAAAAATTGTCTGGCTCGTTTGAATGGCGTCTGTCTCATATTCCTTCGTTGACATTGCGGTTCTGGATCAGGTGCGCGAGCGCTTTGCCGCCGGCGACGCACTGCTCATACTCACCACGGCACTCGACACGGTGATCTGGGCAAACGGCCCCGGGGCGGCAATGATCGGCCATCGCAACATCGACGAGGCGATCGGCGCCGAAAGCGGCCTGTCCATGACGACCCGGCGTCAGATCTCCGCCACCCCCGGCTTTCCGAGAATTTCCAGCGAACGCACCGTCGCCACGCGCCTTGGGCGTGGACTCAGATCGCCCATTGTCAATCTGAGCGCATCCACGGTCGTTTTGCCCGGTGGCGAAGAGGCTATCCTTCTCGCGCGCAAGGCGGTTTCGACCCGCATGCGCGAGGACAGTTTCCGCGCCACGGCTGCCGTTGAGGGCTTCGACGCCGCAGACCAGTTCGCCGCCCTTGTGGATGAACATGGCTTCGTTGCCGCTGCCTCAGGCAGTTTCCAGGCGCTCGGCATAGAGCGCGAAACGCTGCGCGCCCTGGTCGGCGAAGTGCGCGATGAGGAAGACCGGCTGGTCAAGCGCATGGTGGAGGGCGGCGGGCGCCGCCGGCCCGCCGCTTTTGCCAGGCTGACTGACGATCCCGCCTGGCATCTACTTGTCGTCGTTGACGAGCAGAACGCACCGCTTCAGCAGGATGAGCCTCAGCCTCCGCAGCCGGTTCTCGCTGCCGGAGACACTGCGCCGCCACCGGCAGTTTTGGACACCGAAACCACTGTGGCCAGCGAGCTCGAGCCTGTTTCAGCTTCAAAAGAACCGGCCGGCACACCGGCACCGGTCGATGGCCTGCCGCCGGTCGAGAGCAACGGCGACGATGAAAGCGCGCCGGAAGGCCCACAGATCACTGCCGAGGGCGCCCCTGCCGGTCCGGTCGAAGACGAAACGAAAAGCGCGCCTTCGGCTCCGGTGGAGCGCCCACGAGGAACAGTCCGTTTTGCCTGGCGCACGGACGCGGAAGGCCGCTTTACCGCGCTGTCGGACGCGTTTGCCGAAGCGGTTGGCCCGGCGGCGGCCGATGTGATGGGCCGGCGCTTCCGCGATGTCTCAAACGCGTTCGGGCTCGATCCCGAAGGGCGCATTTCGGCGTTGCTCGAGCGCCGCGACACCTGGTCCGGCAGGACCGTCATGTGGCCACTGGAAGGCACGGATCTCAAAATTCCGGTCGATCTGGCCGCCCTGCCCATCTATGGCCGAGGCCGCATCTTCGAAGGGTTTCACGGGTTCGGTCTGGCGCGTATGAGCGACGCGGTGACAGACCCGGAGGGCATCGGCCTCGTGCTGACACCTGGCGCCCCTTTGCCGACACGCGACTTGCCGACGGACCCGGCCACGGAATCCGCAGACGAAGAGGCCACGGAGCCGCTGCCGCTCGATGACCATGGGCCGGCAGGGGACCTTTCCGAACCGGCACCGGAATCCGCCGCTGATGCTGAACACGAGCCGGTCAAGATCATCCGTCTCGCCGAACATCGCGCCGCACCGGCCACGGAAGGCGGGCTGTCGCCGACGGAGACGACGGCTTTCCGGGAGATCGGTGAGCGCCTGCGCCAGGAAAACCGGCAGGAACAGGAACCCGAAAATCTCGATGCTTCGCCCGACACCGTTTCACCCGAGACAGGCGATACGGCACCGGACATCACACCGGACGCACCCGGCGATGCTTCCGGCGTTGTAAAGGCAGGGGAAGAAGTGCCGGCGGCCTCGAAGAGCGAGGAACCGGTCAAGGATGACGCGCGGGCAAAGCCTGCCGGGGATCGTTCCGAGGATGCGCCCGCCCCACGGGCGTCGTCTTCGGCGATCGTTCCTTCGGCGTTCTACACCATGCCTGCCGACAGTGACGAGAATAGCCCCGGCCTCCTGGCCGGCCTGCCGCTGCCCATCGTGATCCATGCTGGAGACACACTCCACTACGCCAACAGGGCCTTTTTCGATCTGACCGGCTACGCGGACTTGAAAGCGCTTGAGGCAAGTGGCGGTCTCGATGTGCTTTTCCCGGAAAGCTACGAGGTTTCGCAGGCCCCTGCCGACGCGCAGGCTCTGAAAATCAGAACCGCCCGGGGCGGCGAGCTCGATGTGCACGCGCATCTCCAGTCCGTTCCCTGGCGCGGTGGAAAGGCCCTGCTTCTTGCGCTGCAACCCATCGAAACCGGGACGGAAGCCGTTGCCGCAATGGCAGGAACTGGCACAGCCGATGCGCACGCCGAAGCGGTGAGCGATGCCGAACTCGACGCCCAGACCGCCGAGCTGCAGATGCATCTGGCCGAGATGCGGGCCATTGTCGACACGGCGACGGATGGCGTGGTGGTCATCGACAATGACGGCAATGTCCGCTCGACCAATCGGCCGGCGGAAGCGCTTTTCGGTTTCGACGATCAGGATGTGACCGGCAAACCCTTCACCGCACTCTTCGCCATCGAAAGCCAGGGAGCGGTGCGCGCGCATCTGGAAAGCCTTTCCGACAATGGTGTTGCCAGCGTCCTCAATGACGGTCTGGAAGTGATCGGCCGTGAGGCTCAGGGGCGTTTCATCCCGCTTTTCATGACCATGGGGCGCCTGCCACACAGCAGCGGCTTCTGCGCTGTCCTGCGCGACGTCACGCAATGGAAACGCGCCGCGGAGGAGCTGACCCAGGCGCGCGCCGAGGCCGAGCGCGCCTCCTCGCAGAAGTCGGAGTTTCTGGCGCGTGTCAGCCACGAGGTGCGGACACCGCTCAACGCGATCATCGGCTTTTCCGAGCTGATGCTCGATGAAAAGTTCGGCCCCATCGGCAATGACCGCTACCGCGACTACCTGCAGGACATCAACCGTTCGGGCAATCATGTGCTCGACCTCGTCAACGATCTGCTGGACATTTCCAAGATCGAAGCCGGCGAGCAGGAGATGCACTATGAGGCGGTGTCGCTCAACGATGTGCTCGGCGAAACCGTGGCCATGATGCAGCCGCAGGCCAATCGAGAGCGCGTCATCATCCGTTCGAGCTTCGCCTCGAACCTGCCGGATGTGGTCGCCGACCCGCGCAGCGTTCGCCAGATCGCGCTCAACCTTCTGTCCAATGCGGTGCGTTACACGCCCGCCGGCGGCCAGGTGATCATCTCGACAGCCTATAGTTCTGACGGGTCGGTCATCATGCGCGTGCGCGACACCGGCATCGGCATGAACCCGGCAGAAATCGAGGAAGCGCTAAAGCCTTTCAAGCAAATCAACAGCTTGAAACGCAAACGTGGTGACGGAACCGGCCTTGGCCTGCCGCTGACCCGCGCCATGGTGGAAGCCAATCGTGCCGCCTTTGCCATCAACTCGGTGCCCGGCGAAGGCACGCTTGTCGAGGTTTCGTTTCCGCCGACACGCGTGCTGGCCGACTGAGCAGCCGGCCAGGCCACGGCCAGAAAAGATGACATTCGTAGTTTAGAATATTTCTAAACTAATGATATTGTTCGCATTTTTCTTGACGATCGGTGTTTTTTCCGCGAGATACAGCCGCACTGCGGAGCAAGAGCTGCGCATTCCCTGGGACCTTGAATCCCAAAGGTTTGGAGACACCAATGCTGACAAACAAACTGATCGCTGCCCGCGCCGGTCTTGCCGCGCTTGTCGCCGCGGGAACGCTTGCCACCACCCTGCCTGCAGCCCAGGCCGAGGGAACGGTGAACATCTATTCCTACCGCCAGCCCTTCCTCATCCAGCCGCTGCTCGACGCCTTCACCGAGAAGACGGGCATCGAGACCGAAGTCCTGTTTCTGGACAAGGGGCTTGAGGACCGTATTGCCGCGGAAGGCTCCAATTCGCCGGCAGACGTCATCCTCACGGTCGACATCGGCCGCCTGATGAATGCCAAGGAAAAGGGCATCACCCAGTCCGTCGAAGACGAGACGGTGAATTCCGAAATTCCCTCCGAGTTCCGCGATCCGGAAGGCCACTGGTTCGGCGTTACCACGCGCGGCCGTGTTGTCTATGCCTCCAAGGACCGCGTCGAGCAGGATACCATCACCTATGAAGAGCTTGCCGATCCCAAGTGGAAGGGCAAGATCTGCATGCGCAGCGGCCAGCACAATTACAACATCGCTCTGTTCGCCTCCATGATCGCCCATCACGGCGAGGAGAAGGCCGAAGAGTGGATGAAGGGCCTCAAGGCCAATCTCGCGCGCAAGCCGAGCGGCAACGACCGTGCGCAGGCACAGGCCATCTATGCCGGTGAGTGCGATCTGGGCATCGGCAACACCTATTATGTCGGTCTCATGATCAACAATGAGAAAGAGCCGGAGCAGAAGGACTGGGCCGCCTCGATGAAGGTCCTGTTCCCCAATTCCGAGGATCGCGGCACCCATGTCAATATTTCCGGCATGGCTATGGCCAAGCACGCGCCGAACCGTGAAAACGCGCTCGAGCTGATGCGGTTCCTGGGCAGCTCCGAGGCCCAGTCGATCTATGCCGAGACCAATTACGAGTATCCGGTTCTTCCCGGCGCCACGGTTTCGGAAACCGTGCAGTCCTTCGGCAAGATCAAGCCGGACAGCCTGCCGCTTGCCGAGATCGCAAAGAACCGCAAGGCGGCTTCCGAAATGGTCGACCGTGTCGGTCTCGATGACGGCCCGGCGAGCTGATCCATCTTTAACACGTAAAAGCCGGGTCCTTTGCGGGGCCCGGCTTTTTGCATTTGCGGGGACACCCGCAATCGTATCGCACCTGTTGCCATGACCCTCCAGCCAGCGCCGACAGCACCTCTTCGTGAACACCGTTTTCCCCGCGTTCGGGGGGAGCGCCACGGTGCCGCGCGGCTCGGCAGTCTCATAATCGCGCTGGCCGTCATCCTTCCCGTCGCCACGATCCTGTTCGTCGCTCTTTCCGGCACGGGCGAAGCCTGGCCGCATCTCCTGCGCTACGTGCTGCCACAGTCGCTCGGAACGACACTCGCGCTGCTCGGACTTGTCGCCATGGGCACGGCCGTCATCGGTGTCGGATCGGCCTGGCTGGTGGTCGGCTACGAGTTTCCGCTGCGCCGGCTCCTCTCATGGGCTCTGGTGCTGCCGCTCGCAGTTCCCACCTATCTGGCCGCTTACGCCTTTGGGGAATTCTTCCACTATGTCGGACCGCTGCAGAGCGCGTTCCGCGCCATCTTCGGTTTCGAAAGCGCACGCGACTACTGGTTCCCCGACATCCGCTCCACCTGGGGCGCGGCCCTTGTGGTGACATCCGTCACCTTTCCCTATGTCTATCTCACGGCCCGCGTCGTCTTCCTCATGCAGGGGCGCAACATCGCCGATGTGGCGCGCACGCTGGGCGCGCGGCCGGCGCGCGTCTTCTTCCGCATTCTCCTGCCCGTCGCTCGCCCGGCCATTGTCGCAGGCCTGGCGCTGGTGATGATGGAAACGCTCAACGACATCGGCGCGGTGGAATATCTCGGCGTTCGCACGCTAACGCTGTCGGTCTATTCCACCTGGCTCAATCGCGGGAGCCTTGAAGGGGCGGCACAGATCGCTTCCGTGATGCTCGTCATCGTGTTCCTGCTTCTCACAGCCGAGCAATGGGCGCGCCGCAAACAGCGCTTTCACAGCGCCCGCGGCACCCAGATGCATGTGCGCCCACCCCGTCTGCCACTCCCGGGCTTCAAGGGCATTCTCGCAACCGGCGCCCTCATCCTGCCCATCCTGTCGGGCTTCGGCGTGCCTCTTTTCGTCTTTGGCCGCTATGTCTCGAAGCGGCTCTACCAGTTTGCGGATCCGCAGGTTCTGCAGGCATTCCTGACCAGTGTCACAGTGGCCAGCATCACCGCCATCGCGACCGTTGTCATCGCGCTGCTGCTTCTCAATGCCATGCGTCTCTCGCGCTCGCCCTACACCATGGCGCTCGTGCGGCTTGCGTCAATCGGATATGCCCTGCCCGGCACGATCCTCGGCCTCGGCCTGCTTCTCTCACTCGCCGCCATTGACAACGCGGTCGACAACGCTGCGCGCACCCATGGCGGCTTTTCCACCGGGCTTCTCCTGACCGGCACAGCGGCATCCATTGTCATCGCCTGCATGATCCGCTTTCTCGCACTGGCTGAAAGCGCGGTCCGCTCGGGTCTGGAAAAACTGCCTCCCAATCTGGATCAGGCCGCCCGCAGTCTCGGCAAGACGGCGAACCAGAGCGCCCTGACCATTCTCCTGCCGCTTCTGAAGCCCGCTATCCTGACGGCGGCCATCCTCGTCTTCGTGGACACGGTGAAGGAACTTTCTGCGACCATTCTCCTGCGCCCGTTCGGCTTCCGCACGCTCGCCACGCATGTTTATGAAAACGCGTCCCGTGGTGTGGTGGAGGATGGCGCCGTCGCCGCGCTCCTCATCATCGCCACGGCCATCGTGCCGGTGATCCTTCTGTCACGCCCCCTGATGCGCGACCACAACACCTGACACTCCCTTCCGAAGGCTTACGCATCCCTGCGCCGTGCACGCGTGGACGCACCGGCAGTTCGGGCAAAAAAAAGCGCCCGATAAAGGGCGCCTGAGGGATCTTGAATGCTGTCAAAAACGGGGCTTGGCGAACATCTGCATGAACAGAAGGAACCTGTGTCCGGCTCGTCAAGTTAGCCGACACTATCGCGGGCAAACCCTTAACAGAACCTTACTGGAGCGCGGAGAAATTTACCGATCCGTACCACTTGTGAAGTCTCGGTAAATTTCGGCTTCATCCTTCCTTAACCAAGCCGCGCCGACATCAGGTGCTGAGCTCGGGAATGTCGCGGTAAAGGTCCAGCGCCTCGGGGTTGGCGAGCGCTTCCCTGTTTTTCACCGCGCGGCCATGAACGATGTCGCGCACGGCAAGTTCGGTGATCTTGCCGGATTTCGTGCGCGGGATGTCCGCCACGGCGACGATGCGCGCCGGCACGTGACGCGGGCTTGCTCCCGTTCTGATCTTGGTGCGAATCGTCTTCTCCAGCGCCTCGTCAAGCGTCACGCCATCGGCAAGCCGCACAAAAAGGACGACCCGCACGTCGTCTTCCCACTCCTGACCGATGCAGATCGCCTCCAGGATTTCCGGTAGCTGCTCGACCTGGTTGTAGATTTCCGCTGTGCCGATGCGCACGCCGCCGGGGTTCAGCGTCGCGTCGGAGCGGCCATGGATGACAATGCCGCCATGCTCCGTCCACTCGGCGAAATCGCCGTGGCACCACACATTGTCGAACCGGTCGAAATAGGCCGCGTGATACTTTTCGCCTTCCGGATCGTTCCAGAATCCGATCGGCATGGCCGGGAAGGCGCGCGTGCACACGAGCTCGCCCTTTCCTTTCTCAAGCGGACGCCCTTCGTCATCCCAGACTTCGACCGCCATGCCGAGCCCGGCCGCCTGGATCTCGCCGACCCAGACCGGCAGCGTCGGTACACCGAGCACAAAGCAGGACACGATGTCCGTTCCGCCGGAGATCGAGGCGAGATGGACGTCCTTCTTGATCCCCTCATAGACGAAGGCGAAATTTTCCGGCGCCAGCGGCGAGCCGGTCGACGAGATCGTTTCGACCGTTGAGAGATCGTGGCTTTCCATCGGCTTCAGGCCGGCCTTGCGCACCGCATCGATGAACTTGGCAGACGTGCCGAAATAGGTCATTCCCTCGGCATCGGCATAGTCGAAAAGCACGTTGCCGTCGGGATGGAACGGAGAACCGTCATAAAGCAGCAGCGTGGCCTCGGAAGCCAGCCCGCTCATCAGCCAGTTCCACATCATCCAGCCGCAGGTGGTGAAGTAGAAGAGCCGGTCGCCGGGCTTGAGCCCGGCATGCAGGCGATGCTCCTTCACATGCTGGAGAAGCGTACCGCCCGCCGAATGCACAATGCATTTCGGGATGCCGGTCGTGCCGGAAGAAAACAGGATGTAAAGCGGATGCGAAAAGGGGAGCCGCTCGAAGGCGAGTTCCCCTGCCTCGTAGCCTGCCACCGCTTCGTCATAGGCCTCGGCCCTGTCGATCTTTGCGGCGGCCTCGCGCGCGTGCCCGAGATAGTCGACAATCAAAGCCAGCTTAACGCCCGGCAGTTTGTCGAGAACCGTCGCCGTCTTGTCTGAAACATCGAAGGCCTTGCCGCCATACCAGTAGCCGTCCGGCGCAATGAAGACAGTCGGCTCAATCTGACCGAACCGGTCGAGCACGCCCTGAATGCCGAAATCGGGTGAGCAGGACGACCAGACGGCACCAAGCGACGTGGCAGCGAGCATCGCCGCGAGTGTCTCGGGCATGTTGGGCATCATCGCCGCCACCCGGTCGCCGGCTTTCAGCCCCCTGTCACGGAAAAGCTGTTGCAGACGCGATACCTGCGCACGCAGCGCATCCCAGGAGAGCCGGCGCTCGACCTTGTCTTCGCCGCGAAAAACCACCGCATCGCCGCTTCCCGAACCGCGCAGAAGGTTCTCCGCGAAATTCAGCCGTGCATCGGGAAAGAACGACGCGCCGGGCATGCGCTCGCCATCGACCAGAATGCGCTCGCCCCTGTCACCGATAACGCCGCAGAAGTCCCAGACCAGCGACCAGAAGGCCTCACGATCTTCAACCGACCAGGCGTGGAGCGTGTCGTAATCGGGCAGGCTGCGCCCGGCCACCTTCTCGGCGCACCTCGCAAAAGCCGAGACGGGCGCCTCGTTCTTCCGGGTCTCAGATGGTCTCCAAAGCGGCTCGGCTGCCCTCATCCTGTCCTCCTCATTGCCGTTCAGGCGATTGCTCTTCTTATGCGTTTCCGCACAGGAACGGCAATGGTCTCATGCGAAACAATTCCCCGCACCGCAGGCCAACCGGCCATTGCATCGCAGAAAGCGGTGCAATACCCGCCTGCAGCGCGACAAGTCCTTGAATTGCCATACGCCATGTTTAAACCCGTAAGGAGCTGTGAAGTCGGTTTGCCGGCATCGCTGCACCGTGGCGTTTCTGAGCCACCAGTTAGACAGCGTTGAGTCCGGCCTCGAAATCGCCGGGCGGAGCGCCAGGGATGAGGTTCCATGCCCTCGTCGGCAATGAAGAAGAGCATATGGGCACTGGTGATCGCTGCCGTCATTGCGGTGGCAGTGGTGGTTTGCCTGCCGATCCTGGCCTCCACGCAGATCGTGCGCGACAGCGTGGCCCAGCAGCTAAGCGCCTGGAGCGGCTATCGCGTCCGACTGGACGATGCCCCCCAGATCCGCGTGTGGCCCTCTTTCAGTGCGGTGCTGAACGACGTCGTTCTGTCCGACTGGAACGACGATGGCGCCGCCGCCGTCATGGAAGCAGAGCGTGTCGAAGTCGACCTTTCAGCGCTTGCGGCCCTGCGCGGCAAGGTCGTTTTCACCAAAATACGCCTCGTGCGTCCGGTCCTGCGGCTTGACGATACGGACGGGGTGATGCGCGTGCCGTCGATCCCGAATTGGGGCAGGCTCGCCCAGTCGGTGGAGGTGGCGCGCGAGCTGCTTGCAGCCGATCCCGCAGCACCCGACAAATCTGCGCTGCCGAGCGACAGTTTTGCGACGGTTGAAGTAGAGGACGGTCGCGTGATCACCCTCAGCGGGGCCAACAGACCGCCGCTTCTGAGCGGTTTCACCGGGACATTCAACTGGCCTGCGCTCAACCGTGCCGCCACCCTTTCCGCCAGAGGCATCTGGCATGGCGAAAGCATCACTGTTGACGCTTCCACGGAAGAGCCCCTCCTGCTGCTTGCTGGTGGAAAGACCGCCCTTTCGCTTTCGGTCAAAAGCGCGCCCCTGACGCTCTCTTTCAAGGGCGAAGCCGACCTCGTTGGCGGAGCCTTCGTCAACGGGACTCTGGAAAGCTCCGCCCCGTCATTGCAGCGGGTGCTGGAATGGACCCTGCTGGAAGACTGGCCCGGCAGCACGATCAAGCCCGCAAAGCTTCGCAGCACAATCATCGGCGATGCCAAACGCATAAAATTCGAGACCGCGGAGTTCAGCCTTGGGGACAGCAACGCGACCGGCGTGTTCGACGTGGCGTTTACCGATCCGCGTCCGACCATCTCCGGCACGCTTGCCTTCAATGCGCTCGATCTCGGCACGTTGCTGAAGACCCTTGCGCCCGAGCCCGACGCGCCAACCCAGGCCGCAACCGCTCCGTGGGCGCATGATCTCAATTTCGATCTTCGCCTTTCGGCCACGCAGGCGACAGCCGGATCCGTATCGATGACCGACGTGGCCGCAACCGCACAGGTTCGCGACGGGCTGGTCAGCCTCGATATCTCCGACGCCACGGCTTTTGGCGGCGTGCTTCAGCTCGGCATCCGGCTCGACAATGTGGAAGGCCGCGATCATGCCGAGCTCCGCATTGCGGCCGAGAACATCGACGGCGGTCTGATGGGAGAGAAGCTCCATTTCACCGCCTTCATGCCCAAGGCCAAAGGGTCATTTTCCGTGTTTCTGAAAGGGCATGGAGAAACGCTGAACCAGATCCTTGAAACATCCGACGGCTCCATCTCGGCCAGCTTCGGCAAAGGCAGCATTGTCGGCCTCAATCTCGAGACCTTTCGGGAGCATAACGACAAGGGCAGTTTTTTCCCGCTGCAGGACATTGCCGATGGCGAGCTTGCCATCGAGGGTGCTGACCTGAAGGCCACCCTGGCTGGTGGCATCGCCTGGATCGATACCGCCGAAGCGCGGCTGACAACCGGAGAGAAGATCACAATCGGCGGGCTCGTGCCATTTGCCGGCCGCGGCATCGCCCTTTCTGGAAGCATTCTTCCACCGGAGGCACCTTCCGGCGGGGAGACTGCCACGGAGGAAGACAGTCCGGCTCAGGGACCGCGCGAAACCTTCTTCGTCGGCGGTTCCTGGAACGCGCCCTTTATCGCACCCTTTCTGATCGAATAGCCCACCACCTGCGTCTGCCTTAGGCCGCCACCCTTATCGCCGCCTGCTCGTCGCGGCGACGCTGAATTTCCTGCCGCTTGGTGACAATCGATGCGGCAATCACGCCCATCGCCACGATCCCGATCAGTATGGTGCAGACCGCGTTTATTTCCGGCGTCACACCAAGGCGCACCTGGCTGTAGATCTTCATTGGCAGGGTTGTCGCGCCAGGGCCGGAAGTGAAGCTCGCAATCACCAGATCGTCGAGAGACAGTGTGAAGGCCAGCATCCAGCCTGAAATCACCGCTGGCAAAATCACCGGCAGCGTGACCTGGAAAAACGCCTTCACCGGCGTTGCGCCGAGATCGAGCGCAGCCTCTTCAAGCGACTGATCGAAGCTCATGAGGCGGGACTGAACCACCACGGCGACGAAACACATGGAAAAGGTGATGTGCGCGATGGTGACTGTGAAAAACCCGCGATCGAAATTGATCGCCACAAAGAGAAGCAGAAGCGACAGGCCGGTGATGACTTCCGGCATGACGAGCGGCGCAAACACCATTCCGGAGAACAGAAGCCGCCCACGAAACCGCGTGTAGCGCGTCAGCGCAATGGCCGCCATCGTCCCGAGCACGGTCGCCACCGTGGCCGACAGGAAGGCGACCCGTGCCGTCACCCAGGCCGCATCCATCAGCCCGCGATTGGAGAAAAGCTCCACATACCATTTGGTCGAGAAGCCGGCCCACACCGTGACGAGACGCGACTCGTTGAACGAGTAGATCACCAGGAGAAGGATCGGCAGGTACAAAAAGGCAAAGCCCAGCACCAGCGACACGATGTTGAAGCGTCCCCAGCTTCCAGCCATGGCTAATTCCCCGCCTCGCGTGAGCGCGCCTGTGAGCGCTGGAAGAGCATGATCGGCACGATCAGGATCAAAAGCAGGATCACCGCAACGGCAGATGAAACCGGCCAGTCGCGATTGTTGAAGAACTCGGTCCAGAGGGTCTTGCCGATCATCAGGGTCTGCGAACCACCGAGCAGATCGGGAATGACGAACTCGCCCACAGCCGGAATGAACACCAGCATGCAGCCGGCCACCACGCCCGGCAGGGACATGGGGAAGGTCACCTTCCAGAACGCAGCCATGGGCGGGCAGCCGAGATCGCGCGCTGCCTCGATCAGCGACCCATCCATCTTTTCCAGTGTCGAATAGAGCGGCAGCACCATGAAGGGCAGATAGGAATAGACAATGCCGATATAGATGGCCGTCGTGGTGTTGAGGATGACGAGCGGCTCGTCGATCAGCCCCAGGAACATCAGGAACTGGTTGAGCAGCCCCTCCGGCTTCAGAATGCCGATCCAGGCATAGACACGAATCAGGAAGCTGGTCCAGAAAGGCAGGATCACCAGCATGAGGAGCGTCGGCCTGATCGAGGCCGGTGCACGAGCCATCCCGTAGGCGATGGGATAGCCCACGGCCAGCGTGATCAGGGTCGAAACCGTGGCGATCCAGATGCTCGAAAGATAGGCATTCACATAAAGCGGATCATCGAACAGCCAAAGATAATTGCTGAACGAAAGCGCGCGGACTTTCTCGAAAAACGCCGAAAATCCGGCGAACAGGTCGAAAACCGGCTGATAGGGCGGCATGGCGAGTGCCGGTTCCGAAAGCGAAATCTTGAAGACGATCAGAAACGGCGCAAGGAAGAAGACAAGCAGCCACAGATAGGGCAGAGCAATGATGAAGCGGGCTGCGATTGCGGAGAGAAAGCGCGCCATCGCCCGTTACCGCGTCAGCACGACACCGGCATCCGCCGGGAAGGACACCCATGCCCGGTCGTGCCATGTCAGCACATCTTCCACCGCACGGCGGCGGTTGATGCTGCTGGCCTTGACGATGCGGCCGTCATCCAGCTTGACGTGGTGGATGGTCATGTCGCCCAGATAGGCGATGTCCCAGACCTCCCCCTCCACCGCATTGACCGCGCTCTCCGGGCGGTTGCGGGATATGTCGACCTTTTCGGGACGGACCGCGAACCACACATTCGCGCCCTTCTCCGCACCTGCGCCATTCAGCACGGAAAGCTCGAAGCCGGAGGCGTCCGCGATCCGCGCCGTTTCCCTGTCGGCAGCCGTCACGGTTCCCTCGAACATGTTGATCGAGCCCACGAAATCGGCAACGAAGCGCGAGTTCGGCGCCTCGTAGATCTCCGCCGGGGTGGCCACCTGGATGACATTGCCCCTGTCCATCACCGCGATGCGGTCGGCCATGGTCATCGCCTCTTCCTGATCGTGGGTCACGACCATGAAGGTAAGGCCGAGATCGTATTGCAGGTCGACCAGTTCGAACTGGGTCTCTTCACGCAGTTTCTTGTCGAGTGCGCCCAGCGGCTCGTCCAGCAGTAAGAGCTTGGGCCGTTTGGCGAGCGAGCGAGCGAGCGCCACACGCTGACGCTGGCCGCCCGATAGCTGGTGCGGCTTGCGCTTGGCGAAGGGCTCGAGCTTCACCAGCTTCAGCATGGCAGCAACGCGGTCGGCGATCTCGTCGGCCGGCATCCGGTCCTGCTTCAGGCCGAAGGCGATGTTCTTCTCCACCGTCATATGCGGGAAAAGCGCATAGGACTGGAACATCATGTTGACCGGCCGCCTGTGCGGGGGAATGCCCGAAAGGTCCTGCCCGTCAAGGAAGATGCGGCCGGAAGTGGGCTGCTCGAAACCCGCCAGCATGCGCAGAAGCGTTGTCTTGCCGCAGCCCGAAGCGCCCAGGAGCGCGAAGAACTCGCGCTCGTAGATGCTGAGGGACAGGTCATCGACCGCCGTGAAATCGCCGAACGTCTTGGTGACATTCTCGAACGAGATATACGGCTTCGCCTGGGGATCGGCCCAGGGTGCGAAGCTGCGACGTGTGCTGCCGAGCGACTTCATCGGCGTCCCCTGCCCTGAAACCGCCTACTGGCCGGTCACCACCTTGGTCCACATGCGCGTCACCTGACGCTGCGTGCGCATGTCATAGGGGAGCGGTGCCTGCAGTTTCTCCATGGTCGTCTCGTCGGGATAGACAGCCGGGTCGCCCACGACTTCTTCGTCCATCTCTGCCTGCGCGGCCTTGTTGCCATTGGCATAAACGACATAGTTCGACGCCTTGGCGATCACATCGGGACGCATGATGTAGTTGAGGAACTCGTGCGCCTCCTCGACATTCTTCGCGTCCGCCGGGATCGCCATCTGGTCGAACCACAGCATCGCGCCCTCCTTGGGGATCGCATAGCCGACCGTCACGCCCTGATCGGCTTCCGCCGCACGGTCGCGCGCCTGGAAGATGTCGCCCGAATAACCGAGCGCCAGGCAGATGTCGCCATTGGCAAGGCCGTTGATGTATTCGGAGGAGTGAAACTTGCGCACATAGGGGCGAACCGAAAGAAGCAGCTCCTCCGCCTTGGCAAGATCGTCCGAGGATGGCGTATTCGGGTCGAGGCCGAGATAAATCAGGGCCGAGCGCACCACCTCACTGGCTGAATCCAGCATATAGATGCCGCAATCCTTGAATTTTGCTGCCAGTTCCGGCGTGAACATCACATCCCAGGTATCGACCTTCGCCGTGCCGAGGATTTCCTCAGCCTTGCCGACATTATAGCCAACGCCCGTCGTGCCCCACATGTAGTTGATGGAGTGTTCGTTGCCCGGATCGTAGACGGCCACGCGGTCGCTGATCATGTCCCACATGTTGGAAATGTTGGGAAGCTTGTCCTTGTCGAGCTTCTGGAAGACGCCGGCGCTGATCTGACGGCCAAGAAACTCGCCCGACGGCACCACCACGTCATAGCCCGAGCCGCCCGCGAGCAGCTTCGTCTCCAGGATTTCGTTGGAATCGTAGACGTCGTAGACGACCTTTATGCCCGTTTCCTCGGTGAAATCCTCAAGGATCGTATCATCGATATAGTCCGACCAGTTGTAGACATTGACGACGCGGTCCTGTGCATTGGCCGCCGCCGAAACGGCAATCGCTGCAAGGGAAACGCAGGAGGCAAGAAGGGTTTTACGCAGCATGGAATTTCTCCCCAAGGGACTGTTTTTGCCGGCGCGCAAATCGCCACCGGCACCCGCAAGTTTTTTTCAACCCTATTGTCGTTTCGGAAATGCGACAAGCGGCAAATTTCTGTTTGGGCTCAAAGATAAGTGGTGCGTTCCAGCGGCGTGATCTCGCTCCAGAAGGCGATGATTTCCGCGCGCTTCAGATCGCGATAGACCTTTGCCAGAAGGGGCCCGAGCGCCCGGTCGATGAAACGGCTTTTTAACGCAAGCTGCAGAGCGTCATCCATGTCGTCGGGCAGTTCGCGGCCGAGATCCGCCCTCTCGTCATAGGCGCTGCCTTCCACCGGCGGCGGCGGCTTCGCGCCCGCTTCGATCCCCTCGATCATGCCCTGTATGATCGCCGCCATGACGAGATACGGATTGGCGTCCGCGCCCGAGATCCGGTGCTCTACGCGCCGGTTTTCCTCCGTCGAGACCGGGATGCGCAGCGCCACCGAGCGGTTGTTTTCCGCCCACACTGCGTGGGTGGGCGCATAGGAGCCGGGCGTGATGCGCCGAAACCCGTTCCAGGTGTTGATGTAGAGAATGAGCGATTCGGGCATGGTGTCGATGAGGCCGGCGACCGCCGAAAGCAGCCGCTCGCGGCCCGTCTCTCCGGCAAATATGTTCTGCCCCTCCGCATCGAGCATGGAGGTATGCACATGCATGCCGTTGCCGGCGTAGTCGATGAACGGCTTGGCCATAAAGGTGGCCGTCAGCCCATGCTCGCGCGCGCAACCCATCACGATGCGACGCAGAAGGATGACGTCGTCGGCCGCCCGCAGCGGGTCCGCCCGGTGTTTTAGATTGACCTCGAACTGGCCCGGCGCGGCCTCCTTGATGATCGTGTCGATGGGCAGGTTCTGGGCATCCGCAGCATCGCGGATCATGTCGAAGAGTGCTGCGTTCTCGGCCAGATCGTCGAGCCCGTACATGCGCAGACGGTCCGGCCCCTCGCCAGCGCCAAGCGGCGTGGGCATGCCGGCAGGGTCCTGCTTTTCAGGATCGAGCAGATAGAACTCCAGCTCAAACGCGGCGACAGGGAAAAATCCCTTCGCGTTTGCCTCCGCCACCTTGTGCTTCAGCACCTGGCGTGAATCCGCCATGAAGGGCTCACCCTCCGGCGTGAAGGTCTGGAGCAGAACCTGCGCCGTCTTGCGTCTGGCCCATGGAACGATGGAAAGCGAACCGCGCGTCGCCCGGCAATAGCCGTCCTTGTCTCCGGTTTCGATGTGAAGCCCGGTCTCGTCGACTTCCCGGCCCCAGACATCGAGCCCGTGTAGCGACATTGGGAAGTTGACGCCCTCCTGAAACGCTTTCTTCAGGCTGTCGCCCGGTGCCCATTTCCCGCGGATGATGCCGTTGGGGTCGACGATGAGAAATTCGACCGCCTCCAGGTCCGGGTGCTCGTCGACAAAGGCGCGGTATTCCGCCTCGTGTTCGGCTGAGATGAAATCCCCACAGGCGCGGGTGCCTTCTGTTGAAATCTCCCCGCCTGCTTCTGGTGAAACGGAAGAACTGGGCTTAACGTCAGTATCGATAGTCGTTTCGGGGCGATTCAAGATTGGCCTGTTTCATGGTTGCGGATGACAAAGCCTGCGCCGGATTTTCAAACCTTGTCAATGGCTGGAAACGCGGCAGGAGTCGGGGCGGGAGCGAGCAGTGAGAGCAGCATGGTATGAACGCAACGGCACGGCGCGCGACGTTCTGGAAGTGGGTGACATGCCTCTTCCCGCGCCCGGCCCCGGCGAAGTGCGTGTTCGGCTGGCCACCTCGGGCGTCAACCCGTCCGACGTGAAGGCGCGGCGTGGGCGGCCGCTCAATGCCGGGCGCGTCATTCCACACAGCGATGGTGCCGGAGAGATCGACGCCGTCGGGCCGGGCGTGGATCATGGCCGCGTCGGCCAGCGTGTCTGGGTGTGGAACGGCCAGTGGCGACGCCCCTTCGGCACCGCCGCCGAGGCGATCGTGCTGCCGGACGCGCAGGCGGTTCCCCTGCCGGCGAATGTCGACTACGCGACAGGCGCCTGTCTTGGCATACCCGCGCTGACAGCCATACATGCCGTCAATCTCTTCGAGACCGTCAAGGGCAAGACAATTCTCGTCACGGGCGCCGGCTCTTCGGTGGGGCATTATGCCACCCAGGTCGCCAAAGCCCGCGGCGCGCGGGTTATCGCCACCGCCTCGCCCGGTCGCGCCGCCCACGCCCGGGCTGCGGGCGCTGATTTCGTCATCGACTACAAGGCGAAAGACGTGGCCGCCACGGTGAAAGGGCTCACCTCCGGCAAGGGCGTGGACGGCCTCATCGACATGGACCTCTATTCCACCACCGCGACCATCTCCAATGGTGCGCTGGCGCCCCATGGCAAGATCGTCTGCTACGGTTCCAGCATGCAGGGCGACATACCCGTTTCGTTTCCCACACTGTTGTGGAACAGCCTGACCCTGCAGGTCTTTGTGGTCTACGAACTGCTCGCGAAAGAACGGGAAACCGCGATCGGCCAGCTCACCGCCATGCTCGAAAAGAACAGCCTGAAACACGCCATCGGCGAGCGTTTCGCCCTGCGCGACATCGTCAAGGCGCACGAAGCCGTGGAACGCGGCGACGTTGTCGGCAATGTCGTGCTCGACATCGCCTGACCGACATCACTGAAAATCGAACGCGGAGAGGCCCGTCACCATCTCATCGAGCCCGAGCGGCCTTGTCACCGGCGGCTCGGCACGGGCAAGACAGCCCGCCCGTTCGCACAGACGGCAGGCCGGCCCAACCGGCGTGAGCGCATGGGTCGGCGCGCCTCCCGCCTTGCCCGGCGCACCCGGCAGCGCATCGCCATAGACCACGCTCTCTCGAAATCCGAGATCGCACCCCAGCAGAAGCGCCGTGCGGCGCGGGCGTTCGGCAAAAGCGCCCTGCGGCCCCTCTAGCGTGCGTGCGACCGTCAGGAATTCGGCGCCATCGGGCATTTCCACCGCCTCGACCAGAACCTGCCCCGGCTGCGCGAATGCTGCATGGACGGCAAGTTTCGGGCACCCGCCGCCGAAGCGCGCCTGCGGAAAGCCCAGCGCGCCCGCCTTGCGGAAACGGTTGCCCGCATTGTCCACTTCGAGCATGAAGAATGGCACGCCCGACGCACCCGGCCGCGCGAGCGTCGTCAGCCGGTTGGCCGCCTGCTCGAATGACACGCCGAAGCGCGATTTCAGCACATCCACATCGTAGTGCGCGCGTTCGGCCGCCGACAGGAATGCCTGATAGGGCATCATCAGCGCGTGTGCCGCATAGCGTCCGAGTTCAAACCGCGCGAGCCTGCGTGCCTCGTTGCTCGACAGTTTCAGCGCCTCGATTTCAGCGGCGATCGCCACCGACATGCGCAGCAGGCAGGCCTCCATGGCGATCTCGCGCAGCTGATCGGCCGGCGACAACCGTTCGGAAATGAAGAGGCGCTGCGAATGGCGGTCGTAGCGCCGCCGCCAGTTCGGCATGGTCGCCACGGGAAGCAGGCGCACCACGATGCCGTGCTCCTGTTTCAGCCAACCCCTGATGGCTCCGGAAAGATCGTCGCCCGGCCCAATCAGCTTGTGGAAGCTCTCCGCCTCTTCTTCGATAGATGCGAAATGGTTCGCATGACGCTCGAAGGTCTCGCGCACCTCGTCAATTGGCAGACGCGTTGCGGAAATGGCGGTGGTGCGCCCTTCCCGTGCCAGCATTTCCGACAGGTCCGACATGCGGTCCGCCTGCTCGCGATAGGCGCGATAGAGCTTGACGAGCGCTACCGCCGCATTGGGCGCAGCCTCGGCCACATCCACCAGTTCCTGCTCACCGGGCAGTTCTCCGGCCAGAAGCGGATCGGAAAACACCTCTCGCAGCGCCGCGAGCGAAAGCCCCGCCTCGCCCTGCAGCTCGTCCGGGTCGACCTTATAGACGGAAGCGAGTTTCAGAATGAGCGAAACGGTGAGCGGCCGCTGGTTGCGTTCGATCAGGTTCAAATAGGACGGTGAGATGCCCAGACCTTCGGCCATGGCCGTCTGGGTCAGCCCCTTTGCTGTGCGAATGCGCCTGATGCGCGGCCCGGCGAATATCTTCTGGTTGGCCATGATCGAATCCCGTTGTTCTCCGCGTCTCCGGCGACACGCGACCGTTCCGGCATGGATCCTTGGGTCAAGCCCGAGGATCCATGCCGGAACGGACACCGCATTACACGACTTTACAAAACTTCTGCACAAACCCGTCCTTACATAATTTACAAATTTACATGCCAGCTCTGTCAAATTCCAGACATGCTGACACGAAATTTTCCGCAAAAATCCCGTTTTCTCTCCGCTTTCGCTGCGCCGCAATGTAAATTCTGTAACGAAATCGGGGCGCAGTGACACCCAGTCAGGCAGCTCCGCCAGCGAAACAAATCCTGTACGGAGGCAATTATGACGGATTTTTACAACCTCGTTCCCGGCGCTGCGGAAGGCCGCTTCGATGGCATCGAGCGTCCCTACACGCCGCAGGATGTGCAGCGCCTGCGCGGCTCGGTCACCATCCGTCACACGCTCGCCGAGGAAGGCGCAAAACGGCTGTGGAAGCTGATCCACGAAGAGGACTTCGTCAACGCGCTGGGCGCGCTCTCCGGCAACCAGGCCATGCAGATGGTCCGCGCCGGACTGAAGGCGATCTACCTCTCCGGCTGGCAGGTCGCAGCCGATGCCAACACAGCTTCGGCCATGTATCCGGACCAGTCGCTCTACCCGGCCAATGCCGGCCCGGAGCTTGCCAAGCGCATCAACCGCACGCTTCAGCGCGCCGACCAGATCGAGACGGCGGAAGGCAAGGGCCTGTCGGTCGACACATGGTTCGCGCCGATCGTTGCCGATGCCGAAGCCGGCTTCGGCGGGCCGCTCAACGCCTTCGAACTGATGAAAGCCTATATCGAGGCAGGTGCCGCGGGCGTCCACTTCGAGGACCAGCTTGCCTCTGAAAAGAAGTGCGGCCATCTGGGCGGCAAGGTTCTGATCCCGACGGCCCAGCACATCCGCAATCTCGACGCCGCGCGGCTGGCAGCCGACGTCATGGGCGTGCCGAGCCTGGTCATCGCCCGCACCGACGCCGAGGCTGCCAAGCTTCTGACCTCCGACATTGACGAGCGCGACCAGCCCTTCGTCGATTATGAGGCCGGCCGCACGGTCGAAGGCTTCTACCGCGTGAAGAACGGGCTCGACGCCTGCATCGCCCGCGCTGTCGCCTATGCACCGCACACGGACCTGATCTGGTGCGAAACATCGAAGCCGGATCTGGAGCAGGCGCGCAAATTCGCCGAAGGCGTGCACAAGGCGCATCCGGGCAAGCTGCTCGCCTACAATTGCTCGCCGTCCTTCAACTGGAAGAAGAACCTGGACGACGCGACCATCGCCAAGTTCCAGCGCGAGCTGGGTGCCATGGGCTACAAGTTCCAGTTCATCACGCTGGCCGGTTTCCACCAGCTCAACTTCGGCATGTTCGAGCTGGCACGCGGCTACAAGGACCGGCAGATGGCGGCCTATTCGGAGCTGCAGGAAGCGGAGTTCGCGGCAGAAGCCAACGGCTACACCGCCACCAAGCACCAGCGCGAGGTCGGCACCGGCTATTTCGACGCCGTGTCCATGGCCATCACCGGCGGGCAGTCTTCGACCACCGCCATGAAGGAATCCACCGAAACCGACCAATTCCGCCCGGCAGCGGAGTAACCCAACGGCCGAAACGGCCGGGAAAGGAGAACGGATATGACACCGAACACCCGCGTCAAGGAACGAGCAGAGGAACAGTCGAGCGCCATGTCGTCCGACCAGCAGGCCCTGATCCGGATGGTGGCAAACGACCTCCACAGGCTCAACCAGTCGGTCATGAAAGCGGTCGATTCCGGTGTGTCCGTGGAACTGGTCCGCTCAGCACGCCATCATGGCGGGGAGGGAAACTGGGGCGACCTCTTGGTGCCGGTCATCGTCACCAATCGTCTGGCTGGCTCCTGACACCGGCCTGACGACCTCCAGTCGAGCGCCCGCGCAAGGTCTCCTGCGCGGGCGCTTTTTCTTGTTCACGGGCAGTCCGTGACCCGGTGATCAAACAACACAAACGATTCAGGTTTGAAGAAAATCTTCGCCACCACACCGATGGCAAACAAATATCGATTGCGAAACAGGCACATGCCGATTCTGTCGTATTTGTAACTTGACTTCTCAACTATAGTGACATTGAGTTCTCCTAAATCACAACCGTGCATTGAAATTCACAATCCAGCCGATGGGCGAACATATGATGGTAGACAGACATGCAGCCGACCGGCCTTCCGATGGGAACGGTGCGGCCGTAGCGGGGTCCTGTGTTGCCGACCCAACGCAGGCCATGGTCATCGCCGCCTCTCCGGTCAACCGTATCGTGCTCACGCGCATTGCCCAGCGCGCCTACCTGAAAGTTCAGGCGATGGAGCCTGTGGAAGCGAGGCGCATACTCTCGGCCGCTTCCCCGCTGACCCGTCCGGGTCTGGTGATCGTCGACATCGACGCCCAGGTGCAGATGTCGGACGACCTGTTCCTGCATCTGGAGCAGCACAGAAGCGCCTCGCCACGCCGGCTCCCGCTCGTCATCACCATCGTCCCTTCCCGCCTTGATGCTTCTCCAACGGTCGATCATGTGGATGCGCGCGTGGTTCGCCCCGTGACACCGGAGACGCTGCAGCCCGTCATCCAGCGCCTGCTGACGGCTGTGCAGGCGTGAGACTGGGCTCTTCCCTTTCCTCCGGCCCCAAGTCTATACTCCGGCATCCAAACAATAATCCCTGGTGATTGATGCCTGACAGGAAGAAGCTAGCCCGCCGCGCCGGTCGAGGTGAATCCGTACGCGCGCCCGCATTCTTGAAAAATCTCCGCGGTGTGAAGGACTGGAAGCAGGCCACGGCCTGGCTGGAATGGCGCGGCATCGAGGACATTGAGTGCATCACGCCCGATCAGGCCGGTGTTGCCCGCGGCAAGATGATGCCGTCCAAGAAATTCACGTCCAACACGTCGCTCGCGCTGCCTTCGGCCGTGTTCATGACGACGATCTCAGGTGAATATCCCGAGAACAGCGGCGATTTCGTCTACCCGGAAGATGATGGCGATCTGAAACTCCTGCCGGATCTTTCGACGCTCTCCTCGGTCCCGTGGGAGACCGATCCGACCGCACAGGTGATCTGCGATCTCGTGCATCAGGATGGGCGCGATGTTGCGTTCAGCCCGCGCAATGTTCTCAAACGCGTGGTGGCCGAGTATGCCAAACACGGCCTGAAGCCCATCGTCGCACCCGAAATCGAATTCTACCTTGTCCACAAGAACCCCGACCCGGACTATCCGCTCACCCCGCCTGTCGGGCGCTCCGGCCGTCCCATCGGTGGCGGTCAGGGTTATTCCATTGCCGGCGTCAACGAGTTCGACGAACTGATCGACGACATCTACCACTTTTCCGAGGGTCAGGGGCTCGAGATCGACACGCTGATCCACGAAGAGGGCGCCGGCCAGCTCGAGATCAACCTGCGCCATGGCGACCCGATAGAGCTTGCCGATCAGGTGTTCATGTTCAAGCGCACCATTCGTGAGGCGGCGTTGAAGCACGACACCTACGCCACCTTTATGGCGAAGCCGATCCAGAACCAGCCGGGCTCTGCCATGCACATCCACCAGTCGGTGGTGTCGCTTAAAACCGGCCAGAACGTCTTTTCCGACGAGAAGGGCGAGGAGACTGACACGTTCCGCCACTTCATCGGTGGGCTGCAAAGGCATATCCCCAACGCGCTCATCATGCTGGCGCCCTATGTGAATTCCTATCGCAGGCTCACCCAGGGCACGGCGGTTCCCGTCAACACACGCTGGGGCTATGACAACCGCACAACGGCCTTCCGTGTGCCACGTTCCGATCCCGCCGCGCGGCGCGTGGAGAACCGCATCCCCTCCTCCGACGCCAATCCCTATCTGGCGCTGGCGGCCTCACTTGCCTGCGGCCTTGTCGGCATTCTGGAAAAGAACAAGCCCGATGCCCCTGCTGGTACCGCAGTTAATCAGGACGAGATCGAACTGCCGCGCGGCCTTCTGGAAGCCGTTGCGCTGTTTGAAGATGACGAAAGCCTGAAAGAGATGCTCGGCGCGCCGTTCGTCTCCACCTTCGCGGCGATCAAGCGGGCAGAGTTCGAGACCTTCATGCAGGTCATCAGCCCGTGGGAGCGCGAATACCTGCTGCTCAACGTTTAGGGTCAGGCCCCATGCCCCACCAGTCGCCCGTATCGCCCGGCCTCTCGTGGTATGAAGCGACGGTTGGCGCGCGTCCAGAATATCCGGCACTTGATGGCGACCGCCGCGTCGATGTCACCGTCATCGGCGGTGGCTTCACCGGCCTTTCCGCCGCCGCGCATCTCGCAAAGGCAGGCGTCAACATCGCGCTGATCGAGGCGCACCGTTTCGGTGACGGTGCATCAGGCCGCAATGGCGGGCAGCTCGGCACCGGCCAGCGCGCCTGGGTCGAGGAACTGGAAGCCGAGCTCGGCTTTACCCGTGCAAAAGCCCTGTTTGATCTCGCCGAAGAGGCCAAGGCCCATCTGCTCGATTTCGCCGCCGCCAATGCCATCGAGATCGACTATCGGCCCGGCCAGCTTTCGGTGGTTCACAAGAAGCGCTATCTGGACGAATACCGCCAACACGCAGACATCATGCGCGAGCGCTTCGGCTATCCCCACATCACCTATATGGACGAGGCCCAGACCGCCCAACGCCTCGGCTCGACGCGCTATTTCGGCGGAACACGCGACACCGGCACCGGCCATATTCACCCGCTCAAACTGGTGGTTGGCACCGCACGCGTGGCAGCGGAGGCTGGCGCAAAGCTCTTTGAAAACACTCCCGCCACGAAGATCGCTTCAGATGCTGGCGGTGTTCGCATCGAGACGCCCACCGGCACCATCACCGCCGACAAATGCCTGATCGCCACCAATGCCTATGGCGGCGATCTGGAACCGAAGAGCGCCGCGCATGTCATGCCAATCGGCTCCTTCATCGGTGCCACACCACCACTCGGCGACGACAGCCCGGTCCTTCCCGGCGGCGAGGCGGTGGACGATTCCCGCTTCGTGGTACGCTATTTCCGGCGATCTGCCGACGGACGCCTGCTTTTCGGCGGTCGTGAAATTTATGCGCCCGGCGAAGACAGGGCGATCCACCAGCACATCCGCCGCCAGATCGCAGAGCTTTATCCGGCGCTGAGCGATGTGGAGCTCACCCATGCATGGGGTGGTTATGTGGGCATCACCATGCCCAGAAAACCCTATGTGCGTGAGGTCATGCCGAATGTGATCTCCGCCGGCGGCTATTCGGGCCACGGCGTCATGCTGTCGAACTTTGTCGGCAAGCTCTATGCCGAAACCGTGTGCGGAAACCGCGACCGGCTGCGCCTCTTCGAAGAGCTGAAGATACCGCCCTTCCCCGGCGGTCGGCGCCTGCGCCCGATCCTGATGTTCCTGGCCCTCAACTGGTACGCCCTGCGCGATCGGCTTTAGAGGCAGTATGCTCACCGTTGCATTGCGGTCGTGCGTGGTTCGACAAGCTCACCATGAGGGTGTGTAGTGACCTGCAGGAACAATATCAGCATCGCGCAGCAAGCCGTTCTTGCACGCGCCCACATCCCTCATGGTGAGCTTGTCGAACCACGCACAGCGCCCTCACCCACCCTACAAGGGCCAGAAGAACAGGATTGCCGGCACCGACACGGCGATGATCAGCACTTCCAGCGGCAGCCCCATGCGCCAGTAATCGCCGAAACGATAACCGCCCGGCCCCATGATGATCGTGTTGTTCTTGTGGCCGATGGGCGTCAGAAACGCGCAGGAAGCGGCCACGGCGACACCCATCAGAAACGGGTCAGGCGAAACGTCGAGCCCCTTGGCGATGGAAAGCCCCACCGGAGCAGCAATCAGCGCCGTCGCCACATTGTTCAAAAAGTCCGAAAGCGTCATCGTCACGATCATCAGGATCGCAAGGATCGCCCAGGCGGGTAGCGCTCCTGTCAGCGAGAGGATGGAATCGGCAATCAGCTTGGTGCCACCGGAATCCTCGAGCGCCAGCCCAAGCGGAATGAGCGAGGCAAGAAGCACGATCACCGGCCATTCCACCGATTCATAGACTTCGCGCGCGCCGACCACATTGAACAGCGCATAGATGGCAACGGCACCGGCAAGCGCCACGGCAAGCGGCACGAAGCCCATGACCGAAGTCGCCACCGCCGCCGCAAAAACGCCCACGGCAAACAGCGCCTTGCCGCGCTGGATCACCGTATGGCTCTTTTCAGCCAGCGGCAGAACGCCCAGCCAGTCGGCAGCATCGTTCACCCGGCTTTCAGGCCCTAGAAGAAGCACCACGTCGCCCGGCTTGATGACCAGCTTGCGCACCCGCTCGCGGAACCGGCGCCCCTGACGCGAGACACCCAGCAGCGTCACGCCGCGGCGATAAAGCAGCCGCAGATCGTTCGCGGTGCGTCCCACCATATGGGCGTTGTCGGGGACGATGGCTTCCACCAGCACCAGAGACTTGCCGCGAATGCCACCGTGTTCTTCGGAACCCGGCGCATCGAGGTCAGCAGCGCCGATGAAGGCTTCAATGGATTTCGGATCGCCTTCGAGAATGACGTGATCGCTCTTGCGCAATTCCTCGCCGGCGGCAAATCCCGGCAGGCGCTTGCCGCGCCGCACAAGGCCGAGAACGGTCACGTCGTGCTCATCGGCAAGCGGGTAAAGTTCGCTGACGGCCTTGCCGATGAAACCGGACTTTTCCTTTACCCCCGCTTCCGCAACGAACAGGCCCGCCGCACCATCTTCACCGACAGCCGCCGCCTGTCCGGTATCGGGGATCAGCCGCCACCCGACCGTTGTCACGAACGCGATGCCGACAATGGCGCACACCAGCCCCACCGGCGAAAAATCGAACATGGAGAAGGATTCGCCCAGCGCCCGCCCGCGAAACTCGGCGATGACGATGTTGGGCGGCGTGCCGATCAGCGTGATCATGCCGCCGAGGATCGTCGCAAATGAAAGTGGCATGAGCGATTGCGAGACGGGGCGCTTTGCCTTCTTTGCCGCCTCGATGTCGAGGGTCATCAGCATGACCAGCGCGGCCACATTGTTGATGACGGCAGAGAGCCCCGCGCCGATCACCGACATGAAGCCGATATGTGTTGAAAGGGAACGCCCCGACGAGAGCACGAAACGTGCGATCAGTTCCACCGCGCCCGCGTTCATCATGGCGCGTGAGACGATCAGCACCAGGGCAATGATGACCACAGCCTCGTGGCCGAAGCCCATGAATGCGTCATGCGCATCCACAACACCCGCCACCACCGCGATGATCAGAGCCGCGAAGGCAACCAGATCATAGCGAATGCGACCCCAGACAAGGAAAGCAAAGACGACGCCCAGCAGACTGAAGAGAAAGATCTGCTCATAGGTCATGCATGTGCCCCCTGCCTGCGGTCGCTGATTGTCTCGGTAGCGGCCTGTTGGTCGATCCGACTATAGGAAAGTCCGCGCTGGACGTCTGGTTCCCGTATCCGTTGAATTGCCGTTCAACTCCGCATCCTCAGATGCAGCGCCCGCCGTCCACTTCCAGTGCAACACCGGTGATGAATTCCGCTTCGTCGGAAGCAAGCCACAGGGCCGCATTGGCAATGTCGAGCGGTGTGGAAAGCCGGCCGAGCGGAATGGATGCGCGGAACTGCGCGCGCTTCTCCGGCGTGTCCTCACCCATGAACTGATCGAGCATACCGGTCTCGCCCGCCACCGGGCAAAGGCAGTTCACACGGATGTTCTGCGGAGCGAGCTCCACGGCCATGGACTTGGTCGCGGTGATTGCCCAGCCCTTCGAGGCATTATACCAGGTAAGACCCGGGCGCGGGCGCAGGCCGGCTGTCGACGCGGTGGTGATGATGGAGCCGCCGCCCTGCTTCTCCATGATCGGCACCACAGCCTGCGCGGCGTGATAGATCGCCTTCATGTTGACGGCGGTGATGAGATCGAAGGTTTCCTCGCCCACCTCGAGCATCGGTCCATTGCGATGGGTGTAGCCCGCATTGTTGACCATGATGTCAAGCCGGCCATGGGCCTGCATGGCAGCATCCACCATTGCGTCCACATCGGCCTTCATGGAAACATCGGCGGTGACGGGCAGCGCAGCCTCGCCAATCTCGCCGGCGATCTTTTCCGCACCCTTCGCATTCAGATCCGCAACGATGACCTTTGCGCCTTCCTCCGCGAAACGCTTTGCCATTCCTGCGCCAAAACCGGACGCCGCGCCGGTGATGACGGCGACCTTGCCTTCAAGTCGTGCCATTTCGAAATTTCCTGTCAGTGTTAGCCGTGGTTGAAAACGATTGTCTTTGTGGCGGACATGTCGAACAGGGCTTCAAAGCCCTTTTCGCGTCCATGGCCGGATTTCTTGAACCCGCCAAAGGGGAGTTCGATGCCGCCGCCCGCGCCGTAGCCATTGACGAAGACCTGACCGGCACGCACGCGTTTTGCCACACGGTGCTGGCGCGCGCCGTCGCGTGTCCATACGCCGGCCACGAGGCCAAATTCCGTGTCGTTGGCAAGGCGGATCGCATCCGCCTCATCTTCAAACGGGAAAAGCGAAAGCACGGGCCCGAACACTTCTTCCTGTGCAAGCGCCGCCCTGGGATCGACCGCACCGAAAAGTGCCGGCGCCTGATAATAGCCGCCTTCCGGCGCGTCCGGATGCACCGTGCCCTCGGCCAGAAGCGGGATGCCGGCTTCCTTTGCGGCCGCGATAAATCCGGCGACCTTGTCACGCTGCGCCGGGTTGACCAGCGGGCCGATGTCGAGATCGGCATCATGCGGTCCTGCGACCAGCTTTGAGAAGCGCTCCGCCAGGGCCGAAGCGACGTCCTCGTAAATCGGCTTTTCGATCAGAACGCGGCTGCCGGCAGAGCAGGTCTGCCCGCCATTCTGGATGATGGCGTTGACGAGCACCGGAAGCGCCGCTTCGATATCCGCATCGGCGAACACGATCTGGGGGGATTTGCCACCCAGTTCCATCGTCACGCCGCGATTGTTCACGGCGGCTGCCTGCTGGATTGCCGTGCCGGTCATCGGCGAGCCGGTGAAGGTCACGTAATCCACCAGAGGATGCGCGGAAAGGGCGGCACCGGCGCTGCGGCCATAGCCGGTGATGACGTTGAACACGCCTTCGGGAATGCCCGCTTCATGCGCCAGTTCGGCAATGCGGATCGTGGTCAGCGAGGCGTCCTCGGCGGGCTTCACCACCAGCGTGTTGCCCATGGCAAGGGCCGCGCCCACAACGCGGGCGAGAATCTGCATCGGGTAGTTCCACGGCGTGATGCCCACCACCACGCCATGCGGCTCGCGCAGCGTCAGTGCCGTGTAGCCGTCGAGAAACGGGATCGTGTCGCCGTGGATCTTGTCGGCCGCACCGCCGTAAAACTCGTAATAGCGCATGGTGGCCGTCACATCGGCCTTGCCCTGACGGATCGGCTTGCCTGTATCGCGCGATTCAAGTGCTGCCAGTTCCTCGCCGTGCTTCTCCACCAGATGGAAAAGCCGTGTCAGGCAGCGTCCGCGCTCCACCGCCGGCATCCGGCTCCATGGCCCCTCGTCAAACGCCTTGCGGGCGGATTTCACCGCAAGATCCACATCCGCGTCATTCGAAGCGGGGATGGACGCGAAAACCCTGCCGTCGGACGGGCAGCGAACGTCGATGCGTTCGCCCGAGAGCGAATCGACGGAGCGCCCGTCGATGAACTGCATGAAAGCGCGGCCCTCAGCCACGCTGCGCGAAAAATGGGTTCCCATCCCTGCCGCTCCGGTTTGTAATGTCAGTGCGCAAGCCTATGCTCGCGAAGGGAACCATGGGAAACCCGCCATGCGAAGACATGTCAAGGCACAAATGGTTATGCAGGCTTGGCTCAGCCTTGACATGCGCGTGCGACGGAATCCCATCTGGCTTTCTTAAATCGATTAGACTATAGCAACGGCAAGCTGTACGGACGCAGACGGAGAAACCATGACCAGCCAGACAATTCCGGTCGAGCCTTTCGATCTCGTGGTGTTCGGCGCCACGGGCGACCTCTCCGAACGCAAGCTTCTGCCGGCGCTCTATCAGCGTCAGCGGGCGGGGCAATTCACCGACCCGACCCGCATTATCGGTTCCTCGCGCACCAAGCTCTCCGATGAAGAGTTTCGCACCTTTGCCGAGAAAGCGATCCGCGAGCATGTCGCCAAGGACGATATCGAGCCGAAGGAACTCAAGCATTTTCTGGCTCGTCTTTCCTATGTGCCGGCGGATGCGAAATCGGGAGAAGGCTTTGCAGATCTCAAAACCGAGGTCGGTGACAGCAAGAGCGTGCGCGCCTTCTACATGGCAGTGGCACCCAGCCTTTTCGACGACATTGTCGGACAGGTGGACAAGCATGGCCTGTCGACAGACACGGCCCGCGTGATCGTTGAAAAGCCCATTGGCCGTTCGCTGGCCTCCGCGCACGAATTGAACGACGCCATCGCCCGCGTTTTCGACGAGCAGAACGTCTTCCGCATCGACCATTATCTCGGCAAGGAGACGGTGCAGAACCTGATGGCGCTGCGCTTTGCCAATGCGCTCTACGAACCGCTCTGGAACTCCGCCCATATCGACCATGTGCAGATCACGGTGGCCGAATCCGTCGGGCTGGAAGGCCGTGCCGGCTATTACGACAAGGCCGGGGCGCTGCGCGACATGGTGCAGAACCACATCCTCCAGCTTCTCTGCCTCGTTGCCATGGAGGCGCCCGCCTCGATGGACGCCGATACGGTGCGCGATGAAAAGCTGAAAGTGCTGCGCGCGCTCAAACCCATCACCACCGCCAGTGCGGAAAAGGCGACCGTGCGCGGCCAGTACCGTGCCGGTGCTTCCAATGGCGGCGCGGTGAAGGGCTATACGGAAGAGCTGGAAAGCGGTGAGAGCAACACCGAAACCTTCGTCGCAATCAAGGCCGAGATCGAGAACTGGCGCTGGGCCGGCGTGCCCTTCTATCTGCGCACCGGCAAGCGGCTCGCCACCCGCGTTTCGGAAATCGTCATCGAGTTCAAGCCAATTCCGCATTCCATCTTCGAGGATGGCGCCGGCAAGGTCTTTGCCAATCAGCTCGTCATCCGCCTGCAGCCGGACGAAGGCGTCAAACAGTGGATCATGATCAAGGATCCCGGCCCCGGCGGCATGCGCCTGCGCCATGTGCCACTCGACATGAGCTTTGCCGAATCCTTCAGCGTGCGCAATCCGGATGCCTATGAGCGGCTCATCATGGATGTGATCCGTGGCAACCAGACCCTGTTCATGCGCCGCGACGAGGTTGAGGCGGCATGGCGCTGGATCGACCCGATCATCGCCGCCTGGGAAGACAACGAGCAGCCCGCGCAGGGATACACGGCAGGCACATGGGGACCGTCTTCCTCCATTGCGCTGATCGAGCGCGACGGCCGCACCTGGCATGAGAGCACCTGACCATGGTGGACTGCAAATGGCATGAATTCGCCTCGCCCGAAGCGCTGGCGGAAGATCTATCGTCTACTGTTGCCGATAAGCTCACCGCCGCCGTCAAGGAGCGCGGCCGCGCGGCGATTGCCGTTTCCGGTGGCCGCACGCCTGCCCTCTTTTTCGACCATCTGTCACGGTGCGACATCCCCTGGAACAAGATCACCGTCATCCTTGTGGACGAGCGTTTCGTCCCGGCGGACTCACCGCGCTCCAATGCCCGGCTGGTCGCTCAGCATCTCTTGCAGAACAAGGCAGCCCGTGCCGCCTTCGTCGGCCTCTACCAGCCTGCAGACAGCATTGCCGATGCGGCCGAAAAAGCCGCAGGCGTGCTCGCGGAAATTCCGGCGCCCCTCGACGTGGTGGTGCTCGGCATGGGCAATGACATGCACACCGCCTCGTTCTTTCCCGACGCCACAACCATCGAGACGCTGCTCACACCGGCAGAAGGGCCGGATGTGCTGCCCGTCTCCTCTGAAAGTGCCGGCGAGCCGCGCCTGACACTGTCCATAAACCGCATTGCCGGCGCGCGTTTCCTCGCCCTTCACATCGAGGGCGACGACAAGCGCAGGACGCTTGAGGAAGCGCTCGCCATGCAGCCCGGCCCGACCGCGCCCATCAGCGCGGTGCTCGCCGGGGCAAAACACCCTGCCCGGATATTCTGGGCGCCCGCCAGCCAGAGCTGAGGCGCGGGACCAAACGTAAAAACAGGACGCAACGCCATGACCGCCAGACCCGAAATCGAAGCCGTCACAGCCCGCATCCGCGAGCGTTCGCGCGCCAGCCGCGAAGCCTATCTGGAGCGTCTCGACCATGCTGCCGGTCAAGCGGTTCACCGCTCCGTTCTCTCCTGCGGAAACCTCGCCCATGGGTTCGCCGCCTGCGGCCCGACCGACAAGGCGGCCCTCGCAGGCGACCGGGTTCCCAATCTCGGTATCATCACCGCCTATAACGACATGCTCTCGGCGCACCAGCCCTTCGAGCCTTATCCCAACATGATCAAGGAGGCCGCGCGCGCGGCCGGCGGTGTGGCGCAGGTGGCTGGCGGCGTGCCCGCCATGTGCGACGGCGTCACGCAGGGCCAGCCGGGCATGGAGCTTTCGCTCTTCTCGCGCGATGTCATCGCCATGGCTGCCGCAGTCGGCCTGTCGCACAACATGTTCGATGCGGCCGTCTATCTCGGCGTCTGCGACAAGATCGTGCCGGGCCTGGTTATCGCCGCGCTCACCTTCGGCCATCTGCCCGCAGTCTTCATCCCCGCCGGGCCGATGACGTCGGGTCTGCCCAATGACGAAAAGGCCCGCATCCGCCAGCTCTATGCGGAAGGCAAGGTGGACCGCGCGGCGCTGCTCGAAGCGGAGTCCAAATCCTATCACGGACCCGGCACCTGCACCTTCTACGGCACCGCCAATTCCAACCAGATGCTGATGGAGATCATGGGCCTGCACACGCCCGGCTCCTCCTTCATCAACCCCAACACGCCCCTGCGCGACGCCCTGACGAAGGAAGCGGCCAAACGCGCGCTTGCCATCACCGCGCTCGGAAACGAATTCACGCCCGTTGGCCGCATGATCGACGAGCGCTCCATCGTCAATGGCGTGGTGGGGCTCAATGCCACCGGCGGCTCCACCAACCACACCATGCATCTGGTCGCCATGGCGGCGGCAGCCGGCATCAAGCTCACCTGGGACGACATCGCCGAAATCTCCGACCACGTGCCGCTTCTTGCGCGCGTCTATCCCAACGGGCTTGCGGACGTGAACCATTTCAACGCCGCGGGCGGCATGGGCTTTCTTATCCGCGAGCTGCTCGACGACGGCTATCTGCATGAAGATGTGAGCACCATCTGGGGCGAAGGGCTGCGGCCTTACACGGTCGAGGCGAAGCTTGCCGATGATGGCACTGTCGCGCGCATTCCCGCGCCCGCCACCAGCGGCAACGAAAAGGTGCTCGCCACAGCGGCCAAACCCTTCCAGCAGACCGGAGGCATTCGGGTCCTGTCTGGCAATCTCGGCAAGTCCATCATCAAGATTTCCGCCGTCAAGCCCGAGCATCGCCTGATCGAGGCGCCGGCCATCATCTTCCATTCGCAGGACGAGATGCAGGAGGCGTTCAAGGCCGGCAAGCTCGACCGGGACTTCATCGCCGTGATCCGCTTCCAGGGACCCAAGGCCAATGGCATGCCCGAGCTCCACAAGCTCACACCGGCCCTTGGCGTGTTGCAGGATCGTGGCCGGCGCATCGCGCTTGTGACTGACGGGCGCATGTCCGGCGCCTCCGGCAAGGTACCGGCAGCCATCCACGTGACGCCCGAAGCGCTCGACGGCGGCATGATCGGCAAGCTGCGTGACGGCGATCCGATGCGCCTCGATGCCGAGAAGGGCACGATCGAAGTGCTTATCGACGCGGACGAACTCGCCGCGCGCGAAAGTGCCAACCCGGACCTTTCGGCCAACGGGTTCGGCATGGGGCGCGAGCTTTTCGCCGGCTTCCGCCAGCTTGCAGGGCGCGCCGATCAGGGGGCCGCGGTTTTCTGATCTGGAACCAACCGCTATGGCCGTGCATTTTCTCTTTGATCGGAGGGGGCGGTGAACGGATACTGGTTTCTATTCAGACGATTTTCGCGGGCCCTGTGGTTCCTGCCGGCACTTTTTTGCGTGACGGCATTGATCGTGGTTGCACTCGCCTATCTTTCCGCCGGTTTCTTCCCTGATGGCCTTGAAGAAAGCGCGATCCCGATCACCGTTTCGGCCGATGCCCTGCGCAACATTCTCGGCATCGTTGCCTCGAGCATGCTCACGGTGGCCGTGTTTGCGCTATCAACACTCGTCAATCTGCTGACAAGCGCCGCGCAGACCGGCTCGCCGCGCGCCGTCCCCCTTTTCTCGGGCAACCGCGCCGCGCGCACCACGATTTCCGTGTTCATCGGCGCTTTTCTCTTCTCCATCATCGGCATTATCGGCCTGTCGAGCGGCATCTACACGCTGGGCGGGCGCCTGATCCTGTTCATCGCCACCCTCCTTGTCGTCTTCGCCGTTGTCTGGGCGCTGATCCGCTGGGTGCGCGAAATCTCGGTCGTGGGCCGCGTGGTGGAAATGACGAGCCGTCTCGAAGATGCCACCCGCCAGGCTCTCAATCGACTTGGCCGGGATGGGCTCTATGGCTGCAGTGAGGGCGAAGGCTCACCCGTCGGGCATGAGGTTCGAGCGGGGGGTGTCGGTTTCGTGCAGCATTTCGATCCCCATGCGCTTCAGGATCTGGCGGAAGACAAGGGTCTTGTCATCCATGTGCGTGTCCGGCCCGGAGACTATGTCGACCATGCTGCAGTCATTGCCGTGGTCGTCGGTGAAGGGGATGAGGCAGTGCTGAAAGCCATCCGTGGCGATTTCATCATCGGTGAGGAGCGCACGTTCGATTCCGATCCCGGTTTCGGCTTTCTCGTTCTGGCCGATGTGGCGCGGCGAGCCCTTTCGCCCGGGGTCAACGATCCCTCCACCGCCAACCATGTCCTCACCGTGCAGACCCGCCTTCTGGCCGACTGGGCGCTGAAGGAGAAGGAGGCGGATCGAAAAGAGCCACCTTATCCGCGCATCCGTTTTGCGCCGGTCAGCCCTGAGCGCCTGCTCGACGAAGCCTTTCGGCCGATCTCCTATGAAGCGGCTAGTGCGGCGCCTGATGTTCAACAGGCGCTCCTGCGCGGCCTGACCTCGCTCGCGCGCGTCGCGCCGGATGCGTTCGAAAAGGCCGCAGCGAAACTTGCGGAGGACTTCATGGCCCGCGCCGACTCCGAAGGTTCGCACGAGCCCGACATTATAGCTCTGCGAAAGGTGGCAGCCGGCTTGACCCAAGGCACCAAGCGCCCTCGCCCTTCGACAAGCTCAGGATGAGGGCTGTTGAGGCGCAAGACGCATGCCGCCAGCCACGCAATCCGTCAACGCTGAAGTAGCCCTCATCCTGAGCTTGTCGAAGGGCGAGGGCGCCTGGCACAACCATCAAAATGAGCCAGAACACCAATCTCAATAGGTGGTGCGCCGCTCTTCCGATGGTGGGCGTCCGAACTGCTGGCGGTAGCTTTGCGCGAAATAGGAGTGCGAGGTGAAACCCGTGGCAATCGCCACGTCGAGGATCGCCATATTGGTCTGACGCAGAAGCTCACGCGCCCGCTCCAGCCTCAGCCGCATGTAATAACGCCCCGGCGTCATGCCCAGATGCCGCAGAAACAGTCGTTCCACCTGCCGCACCGAAAGGCTGGCCGCCCTGGCCAGTTGCACCGCCGAGTAGGGCTCGTCCAGATTGTCGGCCATCAGTTCGACAATCTTCTTCAGCTTTTCCGACTTGCCGGTGAGGTCACGCTCAGGCCCGGTGCGCTGGCGGTCGCCCGGCGAGCGGATGCGTTCATGCTGGAACTGGTTGGCCACTTCATTGGCCAGTTCCACGCCCAGGTCGCTCCGAACGATCTCCAGCATCAAGTCTATGGAAGTGGTCACGCCGGCGCAGGTATAGCGTTTGCGGTCGATCTCATAAACATTGCCGGTGCACTCGATCTCCGGAAACCGCTCCATGAACGAGGCGCGGTTTTCCCAGTGGATCGTGCAGCGATGACCCTCAAGCTGCCCGGCCTCCGCCAGAAGATAGGAGCCAGCCGCCAGCGCGCCAAGTGCTGCACCGCGCCGGCCGAGCGAACGCAGCCCCGCCAGCACCGTGCTCTTGCCGGGAAACTCCGTCGTCAACCCCACACACACAAAGAGAATATCGACTGGAGGCAGATCCGCGATCGCATAGTCGATCTTGATGGGTAGCCCGTTGGAGGCCATCACCGCTTCGCCGTCGGCGGAGACGGTGACCCAGCTATAGACATCCCGTCCCAGAAGACGATTGGCCGAGCGCACGGTGTCGATGGCCGCCGCCAGCGAAAACATCGAAAATCTATCCACCAGCAGAAAGGCAAACTGCCGGGTATCCTGCCGCGCCTCGCCCATGGCCCATTGTTGTAAAGCAGGCTGGTCCGGCAGGAAAGACATGGCTGATGATCCAGTTGGGGCCTGCCCCTAGAAAGCAGGAGGCTCAAGTCCCGCAGTGCGAAATGCGGAGGTCAGCGTGTTCGCCATCAGCATGGCGATTGTCATCGGCCCGACGCCACCGGGCACCGGCGTTATGGCACCGGCATTTTCCTTCGCCTCGGCAAAGGCAACATCGCCCACCAGCCGGGTCTTCCCCTCGCCCTTTTCCGGAGCGGGGATGCGGTTGATGCCGACGTCGATCACCGTGGCGCCCGGTTTCACCCAGTCCCCCCGGATCATTTCGGGGCGTCCGACCGCCGCAACCAGAATGTCGGCGGTTCTTGAAAGTGCGGGAAGGTCCTTCGTGCGGCTATGGGCAATCGTCACCGTGGCATTGGCGGCCAGAAGCAGGTTCGCCATCGGCTTACCGACAATGTTGGAGCGTCCGATCACCACCGCCGAGAGACCGGAAAGGTCACGGCCGCGCACCCGTTCCAGCATCAGCATTGCGCCGGCGGGCGTGCAGGGCACAAAGGCGCTGCCGAGCGCGCCCGTGCCAAGGCGACCCACATTGATGAAATGGAAGCCATCAACATCCTTATCGGGGTCGATGGTCTGGATGATGCGACCCTCATCGATATGTTTCGGCAGGGGGAGCTGCACCAGAATGCCATGGATCGCAGGATCGGCATTGAGCTCCTCGACCAACGCCACCAATTCTTCCTCGCCGGTCTCCTCCGGCAGCGAATGCTGTACCGAATGAAACCCGCATTCCTTCGCGCGGCGCGATTTGGAGGCGACATAGACCTGGCTGGCCGGATCCTCACCGACGATCACCACGGCGAGCCCCGGCGTCACGCCGGTCTCAGCGAGCCTGACGGTCTCGGTCTTGACCTTCGCCACCACATCCTCGGCGAGGGCTTTTCCGTCAATGATTTCGGCCATGTCTTTCCCCGGTGCAGCTATCAAGGGGTGCGAGGCGGCTCTTCGTTGGGACGAGGCTCGCACATGAGCCCGCATAATGGGGAAAAGACAGAACCGCAATCCCGTCACAGCGCCGTTCCCTGACGTTATTGGGAAAGGCGGTGTTTTCAGGTCAGTAGCGATGCCTGTTTGACCGCCGTGTCGTCAGCGCATCCACTTCACGGCGTACAGCCTTGAGACGGTCGTGGATCCCATCGAAGCGCTCAGTGCCTTCATCCTCGCCTTCGTCTTTGGCCCGCTCCGGCGCGTGCTGAGGCATGATCCCGAAGCCGGGATGAAACGCAACGGGAGCCTGCTGCCACATCGGATAGGGCTGCATCATCGGCATTCCCACCACCTGCGGCATCGGTTGCATCATCGGCATCGGGCCGGGGACCATCATGCCGGGGTGCATCGCCATCTGCGCTGCCGGCCATGCGGGATTGAAAGCAGATGCGGCCACGGTCTGCACTTTCGACGCTGGCTCGGACTCGGGCTCGGGCTCGGGCATGGGTCGTGGCCGGGGCTCGAGGTCAGGCGGAACACGCTTCCGCGATCGCTCCTTCATCTGCTCGACAAGTTGCTCGCCGTCATCGGTATCGAACGCGTCGACAAACGCCTCCTCGTCCTCCCAATCATGGCTCGCCTGCGCCTTCGAATAACGTTCGTTCGAACGCGGGCGCCAATCCTGCGGATATTCCTGGGAGGCGACGTGTCGACGGCTGCGTTCTTCAATATCGCGCCGGCGTGTGCCACCTCCCGGCGGAGTGGGGTCAGTTTCAGGACCGCCTTCGTCGACATCCTGATTGCCGCTCCAGCCGCCATGATCATATGCCTGCCTCTCGGCCATGTTCTCACGCAGGCTGCGAATTGCGCCTCCCATCGCGCCAAGCCCGACGCCGAACATGAAACCCAGGATCATGCCTGCCATCGCGATCGAAGAACGGGAGGGACCGGTCGGGTCGAGCGGCGGAACCGCCTGCGAAATCACGCTCACATTCGCCGTGTTCAGGCGCTCCTGCTGGCCAGTCTCACGCGCTCTCAACAGCAGGGCTTCGTAGACCGATCGCTTGGCGTTCGCCTCGCGTTCGAGTTCGCGAAGCGTCACCCGCTCTGATTCCAGGTTTCCCTTCTGCACCTTGAGCCGCGCCAATTGGCCGGAGAGATCCTGTTCGAGCTGGACCGCACGCTGCAATTCCACCTGATTGGAGGCCACCACACGGCGCAGCTCGCGCGCGATCTCATCGCGTGCGCCGGCCAGTTCCGCGTCGACGGCCTGCCGGTCGGGATGGCGTGGACCGAACCGCACCGCCAGCCGACCCGCCTGTTGCTTCAGGCTCGCGTACTGGGCAAGCAGTTCCGTCATCACCGGCGAGGCCACCTGCTCCGGCAGAGCGCCGCCAAGCACCGTCTCCACATCCAGCGACCGGGCAGCCGCGGCACGCGCATTCAGCTCGGATGTACGCGCCCGCGCGGCCGAGAGTTGCTCGTTGAGACGCAGGATCTCTTCATCGGTGATCAGACGCCCCTGCGCATCGACTATGTCGTTCTTGGCCTTGAATTCTGCGACTTCGCGCTCGGCTTGTTCGACTTCCCTGCGCAATGACTGGAGCTGATCGGTAATATCGCGGTTGGCGCGGCCTGCCGTGGCCGACTGCAATTCGCCATAGGTGGAGAGGAAAACATCCCGCGTGGTCGATGCGATCAACGCGGATTTTTCGGCGTCCTTTGTGGTCGCGCCGATGGTGATGATGAATGTTTTTGCGTTGCGGCCAACATCAAGAGCCTCGAAGAGATTTTCGACTGCAATCGTATGTCGCGCCGACCCTCCATCATCATCGTTGCCGTTGATCAGTGCCGAGATCAGCGCGCGCGGGCTCAACAACAGGCTCAGAACGCTGCCACTGCCCGCGCCGTTGAATTCCGGATCATCAGCCAGGTCGAGCTCATCCACCACCCTGGAAAGAACATTGCCGGAGGTAATGACTGCGACCTGGTTTTCGATGAGCGCCAGTGTCGCATCGGAGGGTAGACCTCCGCGCGTGAGCTCGCGCTCAACGATCTGCAGATCGCGCGGGTCGAGCAGAAGCTGCGTGGCCGCATAGTACATTTTCGGCGTCGAAAGGGCGATCATCACACCAATCACCGCGCCGATGATCGTGGTCAGGAGGATCAGCCATTTGGCGCGCAGGATCCCGCCGATCACCTGCACGGGATCGATCAATGGCCGCCACACCTGTTCATCTGATGGTCGGCGATGCGCTCGGGGTGCCCGCCGGCGGTGCTCCTGCGCGCGGAGAGGCTCCTCATTCCCGGGCGTGAAGCTTCGTGTCGCCGGTCCTGACAGCGGATGGCGCTTGCTCTCGGCCCGTGGGCGCTCTGGCGGAGAAGGCTCCACCTCAGGCAGTGGGAAAAACCGGTCGAGCAGCCGCTTGCGCAAGGATGGCTTTCGCGGCTGCGCTGCTTCAGTACGCGCCGCAGGCTGCCGTTTCACTTCCGCGCGCGCCTCAGGGTCCGTCGCGTGTCTGTGTGCTTCAGCCCGGCGCAGATACGCGTCCGCTGAAGCTGCTCTTTCCCGCCGTGTCTCCTGAGCATCATGCGGCTCCTGAGAGCGAGAGAGGAGCGATCCGCCGCCGCGATCCCTGCGCGCCGAGATCTGCTTTTGCCGCGGCGGTTCCACCGGCTCCTCCTCCGGAGCCTGCATCGACAGCAGCGAACGCACCTGCCCGCCGCTCCGAGGCCTTTTCTTGCTTGGATTGTCGGCGTCGAACATTGTACGCGCAGCTCTCGCTCATGAACGGGGAGCGGGCGCATAAGCCCGCGATTATGTTAACCCAAGCTAAAGAGGCACGGGTAACAAAGAGTTAACGGTAAGCATTTCGAAACAGGTTTTTTGCCGGCGCGGAAAACCGCGGAACAGCGCATTAAGTTTTGTCGGATAGTGTCGCCGCAAACCGCATATCGAAACCAGGCGATCCGGGGTCTTCTCATTTCGTTCCGTGACATCATATCCAGCCGGCGGCAGGTGCTGCGCGACTATCTTGCGGCGATCAGCGGGTCGGCGGGGCGGTTGGTGTTTTCTCTCGCCTATTTTGTCATTCTGGCAAACAGTCTGACGATTGCCGATTTCGGACTGTTTGCCACAGCGTCGGCTGCCGGTGTGATGGTGGGGCGGATCCTTGCGCTGGGCTTCACCGCCACGCTTTATCGCATCGCCACCGTGAAGCGCCGGCTCCTCGGAACCTACGCCGCCGGCTTCCTGCTGCTGGCGCTTGCATCGCTGCCGCTCATAGCGCTCGCGAGCGCGGTTCTGTATCTGATCTTCTTCGCCGGTGATATGCGCGTATTGCCCTTTGCGCTCGTCATCGCTTCCGAGGCGATCGCCTGGCGGCTCACGGAAACCGTGATCGTTGTCAACAACGGTCTCAACCGTTTCGGCCGAGCCGCGACGATCCTCATCGTCAGCGTTGCAATCCGCGCGCTCGCGGCCTTTCTCTTTACATTTCACGCTAGCCACGACCTTGTGAGCTGGACCGTGTTCTACCTCGCGGCCAACAGCGCCGCGCTTGTCTTCTCGCTTGCATTTTACTGTCCCCGGCAGCGACTGCGCATCCGACCGGCACTCTACGGGCGCCGTCTGCCCGACGCGCTTTATGTCGCCGGGGCGGAAGTGCTCTTCTATCTGCAGATGGAGTTCGACAAGCTGCTCGTTCTTGCGATCGGCAACCCGACACTCGCCGGCATCTACGCCATCATCATGCGGCTGGTCGATCTCACCGCGATCCCGATCCGTTCCTTCTCCATGCTGCTCGTTCAGCGCATGATGCGGACGCCGGAAATGCTGAACCGCTGGAGGCTGCGCCTCGGCATCGAGGGCGCGATTTTCGCCATCTCGACACTCGCGCTTGCGGCTCTGGCGCTCACCCTTGTCTACTACCCGACCCTGCTCGGCAGCAATGTTGCGCAGGCCGCTCCGCTGGTCATCCTGGCGCTCGCGGTTCCCGGCCTGCGGAACCTGACCGAATACCAGGCCGACCTGCTATTCGCCCGTGGCCAGACCTTCATTCGCGCGGTCAACCTGGCAGTGCTCGCCACCGCCAAGGCCGCACTGCTCTCGCTGGTTCTGAAATCGTTTCATGAAGCCAGCGACATCGTCCTGTCGCTGAACGCGGTGTTTGCGGTGCTCTACCTGCTGTCAATGGTGTTGACCTACCGCGCCCTCGCAAGGCCCGCCAGGCGGGTCTGATCCGCCCAGAGCACCGGACCGAAAGTGGAATCCGGTTTTCGGATTATTCCGATGCTCCATCAATGGTCTGGATCGTCCTTTGCGCGTCTGGATGGAGGACGCATGGGGATCTAGCCAATCATGCGGCGGAGCGGTCCAAGATCGGTTTCGATGAATGACTGGATGCCAATCGCCACCTGGTAGGGCTGCATCCTGGCGACGACATCCTCCACCCCGACGGCATCGAGCTCACTGCCGAACCAGAGGACATGACACAGCGCGCGGTCGTCGTGGAAATGCCCCGCGCCCGCAAGCACCTCATCCACATAGCGGCCATAGAGAATGCACTCGGAGAACCGGCGGTCTGCAGCCACTGCCCTGATCCACGGCGTGCCATTCACCTTTTCGATATGCCGCAGCATGCGGACAACCGTGTCGCGGCGCCACGAGATAAGCGTCGTGATGTAATCGTGTTCGGTTTCCTGGCCCGCGGGCAGGCCAAGCGCGCGCGCCGCGTTCGCCGACCAGTCGCGATGGCCGAGATCGACCAGCGATTTCATTCCCCCGTCGCGGCGATAAAGCCGCACCTGCCCGTCCTGCCAGAAGGCACCGCAATCGAAAGGCTTCAGGAACACGACATCGGAATCGCAATAGACCAGGGTCTCTTCCTCAGCCTTCTCGGCAAAAGCGATCCGCCGCAATTGCTGCACATGCCAGCCGCGCAGGGGCGCAAGCCGCGTGCTCAGCCATACATGACGCCGGAAGAAGACTGTGGGATCGCGCACCGCATGGAGCCAGGAGGGCAGGAGATCGCGCTCGTCCACCACCACGCGCCGATCCGTCTCCAGTGTGCGAAAGCGCTCGACATCGTGTCCGGCCACCAGCAGGTAGTGCCGCTTATGGCCGGTCACAAAGCGATCCATCGTCTCGCAAAGAAGCCGGCAACGATCGAAGTCGCCTGCATAGCTGGGCGTGACGATCGCCGTGCTGTGCTCACCGGCCATGGCTACGCCCCGCCCCGCCTGCCCAGAAACTTCTGCCGAACCACCCGCAGGAGAAAGACGGGATTGCCCACCACATAGCGCCGCCACAGACGCCGCGGCTCGAGCCCCAGACGGAAGAGCCATTCCAGTCGCAGACGCCGCACCCAGACGGGCGCGCGAGGCACTGCGCCGCTCAGAAAATCGAGCAGCGCCCCCACGGCAATCGGCACCGTGCAGTGTTCGGGGCCGATATGATCGGCGATCCACAGTTCCTGGCGCGGCACACCCATGGCGACGAGCAGCACATGGGGCTTCAACGCCCTGAGACGCGCGAGAATCGCTTCCTCGTCCCGCGCCTCGAAATAGCCATCGTGCAGAAAGACGAATTCATGCTGCGGTGCCTGCTCGGACAGTTTTTCGGCAGCCGCAAGAGCGTTCTCGCGCCGCGCACCGAGCAGGGCGACCGTGAGCTTCTCCTTCTGCCGGCGGAAAAACTCCGGCACGAAGTCCGTCCCGTTCAGATTGTCGGGGAATGGCTCGCCGTAGAGCATCCGGGAGGCGATGTCGACGCCGATACCGTCTGCGAGCACCAGGAACCCCGGCAGTGCCTCACGAAAACGCGCATCGGCGATGGCCACATTGGCATTGTGCGCGTTGAGAAACGTGACGGGCATAAACCGGCGGGCGGCAATGTTTTCAGCCAGCAGGGCCATCGCGCCATCCCGGCTGATGACCGACACATCCGTCCCCAGGACGTCGCGCCGCGGATAAGCCGCATGCGCACATTTCGGTGTCGCAACGTTCATGCCGCTTTATCCCGCCGGTTGAAACCAGCCTGATCAAGCCCATGAAGAATGGCCGTGTCCAGCGCTTTGCGCTGCGCCATATGGAAGGCACGCCCGTCAAGATCGACGGGATTCTTCGCCGCACGCAGCAGCGCTTCGGCGAAGGCGCGCGGATCATCGGCCACGATGCAGTTTTCCGGCTTGTGAGAAATGCCGCGCAGCGCGCTCTGCGTCGCCACGCTCGGCAGGCCGAGTTCGAATGTTTCGATGGTCTTGAGCTGCACGCCCGTGCCGGCACGGCTGATCAGGGGCACCACCCTACCGCCGCGCACGAACTCCACCGCATCCGGCACACGCCCGACGAAAGTCACACGTCCGTGCCTTTGCGCGAGATCTGCCGGGGCATCGCCCGCCACCGCGATGCGGAAGCCCTCGGGGAGATGCGGAACCACCTCTTCCAGAAACCAGTCGAGGCCGATCCGGTTCGGCGCCCAGCTCCATGTGCCGATGAGCGCCGCGTCATGGGTCGTCTGGCGCTCACCCAGCCCGGAACCGGCCGGCTCGTGCGCCACAAGCGGCAGAACCGCCGAACGCCTGTCATCGTCCACGCCCAGAAGCCGCCGGTCCTCTTCAGAGAGCGTATAGACAAAACGTGCCCGCGCACAAAGGTCCGTTTCCAGCGCCTTCAAAAGACGCGCCTCGCGGCGAAACATGAAGCGCCCCACCAGCCCGCGCGCGGCATCAGCACTCTGCCGGGCGGAAAGATGTTCCACATTGTGCGCCACATAGATGCACGGCAGGCCGGCAAAGACCTGACGAAACGCACCGGCGAACTGCACGGAATTGAAGATCACGCCATCAACCCGCCCGAACCCTTCCAGCGCCCTGCGAACATCTCCCGGCGAGGCCAGCAGCATCTTGGCGGACGAAAACGTCATGCCCCGCATCATCGCTCCGGCCAGCCAGCCGAGCTTCGTCAGCCCGCTGGCGGCTTCGGTACGCGGCTCAAGCTCTCCAAGAACCACCGTGCCGTCGGCGATTTGTCGTTTCTCGCGCCCCTTCCAGGCGAACCCCATGACGGACATCCGGCAGCCGGCCCGCGTGAGCGCGTCGAGGACGGCCGCATTGGCGATCTCGTAGCCGCTCTTTGGCGTTCCGTCGGGAACCATGGATGTCGCAAAAATCAGATGCATGCACTTTTCCTGTTTGGATTGTTTTTTCAAACAGCAATGAACTCTTGATTAAGGAGACGGGGCCATCGGCCACTTTTCGCGGGCATAGCACCATCTGCCTCCCGCAAAAACCAGCCGTATTTAACGCCGCCTTAATCGCCAGCACTGCTTATGAGGAGCGAAAAAGGGGGTTGGCGGGATCGTGACGGAAAGCAACGCGGAAAAATCGGTTTCAGTGGTCGCGCGCACGCCATCGCTTGCCGCGCAGGCCATTGCATGCGTTGTAACGGTTCCAACGTTCAAACGGCCGGAGCAACTGTTGAACACGTTGCACTCGCTTGCCTCCCAGGCTACCGAGCGGCCCTTTGCCGTCATCGTCATGGAAAATGAGGCCGGAGAGCGCGCCGGAGCCAACGCCGCCGCACCGCTTTTTGCCGATGGAACCCTCAACGGCCTCGTGATCATCGCCCACAAGCGGGGCAATTGCTGCGCCTACAATGCCGGCTGGGAAACGGCCCTCACCGAATTCCCGAACTTCCGCCATCTTGCCGTTATCGACGATGACGAACTGGCATCCCCGCACTGGCTGGAGAATCTCTGTGCCACGGCCGAGCGCTTCGAGGCCGATATCGTTGGCGGCCCGCAGGTGCCCGTCTTTGCAAAGCCCGCTCACGAGCGCTGGGCCAGCCATCCCGTCTTCGCCCCGCCCTATGATGAAACCGGCCCTGTTTCGGCTCTGTACTCATCAGGCAATCTGCTCGTGTCGCGGCGGGTTCTGGAGGCGATGCCGCGCCCTTTTCTCGACCTTCGTTTCAATTTCATGGGCGGGGGCGATTCGGATTTTCTAAGCCGCGCCAGCGAGAAAGGCTTCCGCCTCGCCTGGTCGGCGGAGGCCGAGACACAGGAGATCGTGCCGGCGCGCCGCGTCGAGCGGGACTGGATTCGCGCCCGTGCGCTGCGCAATGGCGTCATCTCCACGCTTGTCGAGAAGAAGAAGCGGCGAGATCAGGGCTTTGGCAAAATGCGGGTCTTCGTAAAGAGCCTCGCGCTGCTCGCCGCCTCGCCGTTTCGCGGTGCGCTCCGCCTTGCCGCGACGGGCTCCGTCTCCACAGCCATGTATCCCGTCTATGTGGGGCTCGGCCGCGTCATGGCCGAATTCGGCTATGCCAACGAGCAATATCGCGAGCCGGAGAAGAATTAACCTCGCAGACGGTCGACTTCCCAACGCCGATTGTGTATCGCTCCCCTCCCCCAAATCGAACCACATTCCGGCAAGGATAGTCTCATGCGAGCGCTCAGCGGCGGCATCGACTTCGGCACGTCGAATTCCACAGTGGGCTTCATGGAGAACGGCGCGCCCCGCCTCATCGCGCTCGAAGCGGGCGAGGTCACCATGCCGAGCGCCGTGTTCTTCAGTTTCGAAGATGACCGCACCTATTTCGGACGGGGTGCCGTGAGCCGCTACACGGAGAATGTGGAGGGTCGCCTCCTGCGGGCGCTCAAGAGCGTTCTGGGCTCATCGCTCATCCATGAAAAAACGCGCATTAAGGCGCATTCCATCGCCTTTTCCGACATTATCGGTTCGTTTCTGCATTTCCTGAAAGAAAATCTGGAGAACCATCTCGGAGGTCCGGTCGACAACATCGTGCTCGGGCGGCCAGTGCAATTTGTCGATGACAATCCGGAAGCCGACAGGCGCGCGCAGGACGAACTGGAAAAGGCCGCGCAGCGCCGCGGCTTCGCCCATATCGAGTTTCAGTTCGAGCCGATCGCCGCCGCCCTCGATTATGAGCAGCAGGTTGACCGCGAAGAACTCGCGCTCATCGTCGATATCGGCGGCGGCACGTCCGACTTTTCCATTGTCCGCGTCTCGTCCGACCGTGCGAAACAGGCAGACCGCAAGGAGGATATTCTCGCAAATCATGGCGTGCATATCGGCGGGACAGATTTCGACCGGCTTTTAAGCCTCGCCCGCCTGATGCCGGAATTCGGCTATCGCACGCAGACGAAAGACGGCAAACGCTTTCTGCCGGCAGGCTACTTCAACGATCTGGCCACCTGGCAGCGCATTCACATGCTCTACACCAACAGGTCCATGACCGATCTGAAGCAGATCCGCTATGAGGCCGCCCGGCCCGAACTGGTCGAGCGTATGATCGACGTGGTCGCCAACCGGCAGGGGCATGCGGCAGTCGGTGCGGTGGAACGGGCAAAGATTGCCCTCACGGACGAAACCGAAAGCGCCATCAACCTGCGGCTTACCGACGAGACGCTCGACCTGCCGGTCACCCGCGACCAGTTGAACGATGCCATTTCAGCCACCGTGGATCGCGTGCAAAAGGCCGTCACTGAAACCCTTGTCCATGCCGGCATCGCGTCCGAACAGATCACCGCCCTCTTCCTCACCGGCGGTTCCTCTGCCATCCCGCTCCTGCGCGAGAATGTCCTGCGCATGCTACCCGCTGCGTCCGTTGTCGAAGGCGACATGTTCGGCTCAGTCGGTCGCGGCCTGGCGCTGGATGCGGGCCGCCGGTTCGGCGTTTAAGCTGATCAGAATGCGGGCCGTTGGCCCGGCCCGCATGCCTGTTCTGGTTCAGCCCCGCCCTCGCAACCGCATTAACGCAAGAAGCGTAACCGCGACCATGACGGTTACATAGGCAAACAGCGGCCAGGCCGTGGCCCCATCGAGCGCGACAATAAAGACCGTCCCGACAAAGCCGACGATCAGACTCTGTATGCAGAAATGGAGGGCGACCGCCGTTCCCGCCATATCGCCGAAATCCTCCAGAGCCCCGTTGGCGGTGACAGAGGTCGTGAAGACGATCCCCATTGCCATCAGCCACATCGGCAGGATGAAGGACAGGAAGGATGGCGGCAGGCACAGTTCGCCGGCAAGAAGCAGGAACGCACCCAGCAGCATGGTGGCCATACCGCGCATGACACTGCCGGCGATCCCCCACCGTTCAGTAAAACGCGCGGCGAAGCGGGCCGTTGCCATCATCACGAACGCGACGGTCGCAAAGGCGAGACTGAAATCAAACCCGGAATAGCCTGCCTTCTCGATAAGCACGCGCGGAGCGGTGGAAAAGAACACGAAGAATGTGCCCATCGCCGCTCCGAAAGCGAGCGTATAGGTCCAGAATGGCAGGCTGCACAGCATCGGACCGAAGGAGACCCTGCGCGCGCCCTCATCGCGCGGCCGTGTCTCGTGCCATCCGGCGAGCGCCCACACAAGCATCGCTATCGCGGGAGCGGCAAGTGTGACAAATATCCCGCGCCAGCCGATGCTTTCGGCGATCAGCGCACCGACAATCGGGCCGAATGCCGGAACGCAGGCGAGCATCGCGTTCAGAAGGCTGTAGACCACGGCACTTTCGGGCCGTCCGGCGTAAACGTCCCGAACGGTCGCGAAGAGCGCCACCAGCATCGCCGAAGCGCCTGCGGCCTGCGTCAGCCGCAGGGCAAGGAACAGCGTGGCCGATGAGGTTGCCGCAAGCGCCAGCGATGTCACGGCAAAAAGCAGTGCTCCACCCAGAAGGACCGGCCTCCGGCCCCAGCGGTCCGACAGGGGACCGAACACGATCTGCCCCAGGCCGAGCATGATCATGTAGAGTGTGAGGGTCAGTTGTATCGTGGCCGGCGTGGTACCGAGAATTGCCGGCATTGCCGGAACGACCGGCAGGTAGATGTCCATGCCGAGCGAGGCGAGGATGTTGAAAGGCGCAAGCAGCGCGAGCGCCACCGGCAGGCTGTAACTCCACAGCTGTTGATTTCTATTAGGCATGACAAAGCACCCGTCAAATGAAAGACATCTGGCGGCGCCTGCAGTTCATGGAGATTTTCAAGGGAACCCGGACAGGCAGCCGCAACAACAGAAAAAGTCGCTGCGGCTTATTTGCGTGCTTTCTTGGCGCTCATGCTTCGGCCCTGTGTCCGGTGGTTGATCAATTGCGAGATCGCGCTTTAGCAAACCCTCCCCCTGGCCGCAAACGGGAATTTCACTGTGCAGACCTCGCAGCCGTTGCATTCCCCGCCTGCACGCGGCATTCATTTGCGGTCATCAAGGGAGAAGTTTCATGGGCAAATCGGTCATCCTCGTCGGCTGCGGCAATATGGGTTACGCCATGCTGAAGGGCTGGATCGCCGCGGGCAAGCTGGCCTCGAAGGACGCCACCGTCATAGAGCCGAACGAGGGACTGCGCGCACGCGCCGCGGCGCTGGGTGTCACGGTCGCGGAAAGCGTCGACGAGCTTGCCGCCGGGGCGGACATGATTATGTTCGCCGTCAAGCCGCAGGTCATTCGCGACATCGCCCCCGCCTATGCCCGTTTTGCCGACAAGGCCACCTTCGTCAGCGTTCTTGCCGGCACCGGCACGGCCACCTTCGAGGAAATTCTTGGCCGTCATGCCGCGATCATGCGCTGCATGCCCAACACGCCGGCCGCCATCGGCAAGGGCATGATGGTGCTCTTCTCCAACCGCAATGTGACCGGCGAGGCAAAAGCCTTCGCCGGGGAGCTGCTTGGGACCAGTGGCGCGGTCACCACCATCGAAAATGAAGAGCTGATGGACGCCGTCACCGCCGTTTCCGGCTCCGGTCCGGCTTACGTCTTCCACTTCATCGAATGCCTGACTGCTGCCGGTGAGAAGGCCGGCCTGCCTGCGGAAACCGCGAAGCTTCTTGCCATGCAGACGGTTTTCGGTGCGGCCTCTCTGGCGAAAGAGAGCGACGATGAGCCCGGCAAGCTGCGCGAGCAGGTGACGAGCCCCAACGGCACCACCGCCGCCGCGCTCTCCGTTTTCATGGATGAAAACCGCCTTCTCGATCTGGTCAGCGACGCCGTCGACGCCGCCAAGAAGCGCTCCATCGAACTGGGGAAGTAGAGGATCGGCGCAGGCCCTGGCGCTTGCCCCTCATCCGCCTGCCGGCACCTTCTCCCCGCCAGCGGGGAGAAGGAAGAAAATCCGAAAGGGAAGTGCCAGTTTCAAACCTCCCCCCAAGCAACCCGCATGGCGCCGCCTTGCCTTCTCTCCGCAGACAGGGAGATGGGACATCAAAGGTGACACGCCTTCCGGTTACGAAGCGCTTCCTTCTCCCCGCCTGCGGGGAGAAGGTGCCGGCAGGCGGATGAGGGGCGAGCGCCCCACGCATCACCCTTCGCCGAACACCATCGCATCCTGCCGCGCCCTGAGCGCCACCAGCCGCGAAGCCGCGTCGGGCGCAACATTCGCATAGGTCAGAAGCGCGCCCTTTTTCACCGGGGCCGTCACCGTGCCGCCCTCCAGCAACCCGCATGGCACGGCCTTCGCCGTGCGCGCCTCTTCCGCCGTCATGATCCATGAGCGGTAGGAATATTCGCCAATGGCGTCGAGCGGGTCGCCCGGGTTCAGATCCTTCTTCGCCACCGCACAGACTTCCGCAACCGGCCTGTCGAGCGGCACCATGTCCGCCTTGTTGTAGAGCACGGCGCGCGCGCAGGTGAGCGGCACTTCCAGCGAGGTCAGGTGATAGGGCCGGAAGAAGGTGTAATACGGCCCCTCCCCGAGCTTCAGATCGTTCATGCGCTCGCGCAGGCGCGGATGATCCATTTCCGCCACCACGAATACGCCCGGCGCGACGCCCTTGCCGACCGTGAAGTCGACGCAGCCCTTTTTCGAGAGCACGCCGCCATCGGCCATCGGGCAGAGAACGCTTGAAAGCGCCTCGCGGCTTGCCGCCGGACCATGCATGCCCGGCCTGTCCGGCACGAGGCCCGTGGCATTGGCAATGGCCGCCATTTCCACCATCGTCTTGGAGCCGTCGACGAACTCGACCAGCATGCGCACATTCATGTTGCGCCGTTCCGCTTCCTCGGCGTAGTCGTCCGGCACCGCGTCGATGTTGAGCGGATTGTTCTTGCCCTTGCCGGCGGCAACGATGTCGTGCCCCATGGCCGAGACGAACTCGATCAGCTCCATGCAGGAAGACGGCTCGTCGCCCGCGCCCAGCGAATAGGTCACGCCCAGCCGCGCCGCCTCACGCTTCAGATAAGCGCCAATTGTCACGTCGGCCTCGACATTCATCATGACGAGATGCTTGCCCGCCTCCATGGCCGAAAGCCCGATCTCCGCGCCCACCGCCGGCTTGCCCGTGGCGTCGATCACCACGTCCACCAGATCGTTTTCGGAAACCAGCCGGGAATCGCCCGAAAGCGCTGTCTTGCCGGCGCGGATCGCATCGCTGATCGCGCCTGCCGTTGCAGCCTCCACCGCGCTCTCGGCAGCGCGTCCGGCAATCTCGATGGCCTTTGCCGCGCGTTCGGGCCGCGTGTCGGCAATGGCCGCCACCTCGATGCCCTTCATGCGCGCCACCTGCGTGACGATGTCCGTGCCCATCTCGCCGCAGCCGATCAGGCCGATGCGCACCGGCCGCCCCTCTTCCGCCCGCTGCTCGAGATCGCGCGCAAGACCCGTAAGCGCCACATTCGTCATCCGATGTCCTCCTCGTTTGGCGACCGAGATAGAAGCGGCCCGGCGCGGTATGTCAACCGGTCTTCACCTGCACCGGAACCGGACTGTTTTTCTTGATATCTTTCAGAACAAGGTTGGTGCGCACATTGGCGATGCCCGGCAGGCGGAACAGGAAATCTTCCAGAAACCGGTTATAAGCCGCCAGGTCGCGGCACACGACGCGCAGATGATAATCCGCCTCTCCCGTCGTGGAGTAGCAGTCGAGCACTTCGGGCCGCCGCCGCGTCTCGGCGATGAACGTATCCACATGCCGGTGGTCATGCCGCGTCAGCGACACATGCACGATGGCCTGAAACCCCAGCCCCGCCTTCTCCACGTCCAGCAGAGCCGCATATTGCGTGATCAGCCCCGCTTCCTCCAGCGCCTTCACCCGCCGCCAGCAGGCCGAAGCCGACATGCCGGCCCGCTCCGCCAGTTCCTGGTTCGAGAGCCGGCAATTCGCCTGAAGCGCGTCCAGAAGCTTCTTGTCCTGTTCGTTCAGCTTTTCGGGCATAGGTCTAAATCCTGAAAAATTATCCGATACACCCATACATATCGGACAATTCTTCCAGAAACCAAATTCCAATCGCCAAATCTGGCACAAAATTCCACCTCTGCCGGTTTAGAATTCTTCCAGTCTGCACTGGAGGAATTGCATGACCGTCCAACCCAAGGCCGGCGAACTCGCGCGCTATCAGCTCGAGGACCGCTACACCCAGGAAAAGGGCCGCGTGTTCATGACCGGCACGCAGGCGCTCGTGCGCGCCGTTCTCGATCAGGCGCGCCGCGACCGCGCGAGCGGCCTTAACACGGCAGGTTTCATCTCCGGCTATCGCGGATCGCCGCTGGGCGCGCTCGACCTGGAGCTATGGAAGGCAAAGGACCGGCTCGACGCCGCCCGCATCGAATTCCTCCCCGCCGTCAACGAAGATCTCGCCGCCACCGCCGTGCTCGGCAGCCAGCAGGTGGAGACCAATCCGAAGCGCGAGGTCGAAGGCGTTTTCGGCCTCTGGTATGGCAAGGGCCCCGGCGTCGACCGCTCGGGCGATGCGCTGAAGCATGGCAACGCCTATGGCTCCTCGCCCCATGGCGGTGTGCTGGTGGTTGCCGGCGACGATCACGGCTGCGTCTCCTCCTCCATGCCGCACCAGTCGGACGTCGCCTTCATGGCGTGGTTCATGCCGACGCTCAATCCCGCCAGCGTGTCGGAATATCTGGCCTTCGCAGAATATGGCTACGCCCTGTCTCGCTTCTCGGGCATGTGGGTCGGTTTCAAGGCCATTTCGGAAACGGTGGAATCGGCAGCCTCGGTCGACATTCCCGCCCCCCGCACATTCGAGACACCCGATTTCACACCGCCTCCCGGCGGGCTCCACTATCGCTGGCCGGACCTTCCCGGCCCGCAGATCGAGGAGCGCATGGAGGCGAAGAAGCACGCCGTTCTGGCGTTTGCCGAAGCCAATCCCATCGACCGTCACATCTATGATGTGAAGGATGCCCGTTTCGGCATCGTCACCACCGGCAAGGCCCATCTCGACCTCATGGAGGCGCTGCGCCTTCTGGGCGTCGGCGAAGCCGAATGCCGGCAGCTTGGCATCGACATCTACAAAATCGGCATGGTGTGGCCGCTCGCCCGCCGCGCAGCGCTCGACTTCGTGAAAGACAAGCAGGAAGTCCTCGTCATCGAGGAAAAGCGCGGCATCGTCGAAAGCCAGTTCAAGGAGTATTTCTACGACTGGCCCGGCCACAAGCCGCACGCCATGGTGGGCAAACGCGACGAGGATGGCGAACGCCTCGTGCCGTGGACCGGCGAGCTTTCGCCACGCCTGCTTCTGCCCATCGTCGCCCGGCGGCTCGAAGGCATTTTCCCCGGAAACGGTTTCGTGGCTCGCGCTGAAGAAATCCTCGCAGCACCGGCCATTTCGCTTCAGGTGGAAGGCGCGACCCGCACCCCCTATTTCTGCTCCGGCTGCCCGCACAACACCTCGACCAAGGTGCCCGAGGGGTCCGAGGCGCTGGCCGGCATCGGCTGTCATTTCATGGCAAGCTGGATGGACCGCAACACCACCTCGCTGATCCAGATGGGCGGCGAGGGCGTGAACTGGGCAGCCTCCTCGCTCTTTACCGGCAAGAACCACGTCTTCCAGAATCTCGGCGAAGGCACCTGGTATCACTCCGGCTCCATGGCCGTGCGGCAGGCGATTGCCGCAAAGGCCAACATCACCTTCAAGATCCTCTACAACGACGCCGTCGCCATGACCGGCGGCCAGCCGGTGGACGGTCCCGTCAGCGTTCAGGCGATTGCCCACGCCTCGCGCGCCGAGGGTGTGGAGCGCATAGCGCTCGTCTCCGATCACCCGGACAAGTTCCAGCCTGGCGAACTGCCGGCCGGCACCACCATCCATCACCGCCGCGAGATGGACGCCGTCCAGCGCGAGCTGCGCGAGGTGAAGGGTGTCTCGGTCCTCATCTATGAGCAGACCTGCGCCACCGAGAAGCGCCGCCGCCGCAAGCGCGGCCAGATGGAAGACCCGAAGAAATTCGTCGTCATCAACGACCTCGTCTGCGAGGGCTGCGGCGACTGTTCGGTGGAGTCCAACTGCCTCTCCGTCGAGCCGCTCGAAACCGAGTTCGGCACCAAGCGCAAGATCAACCAGACGTCCTGGAACAAGGACTTCTCCTGCGTGAACGGCTTCTGCCCAAGCTTCGTCACCATCGAAGGTGCAACCCGCAAAAAGCGCTCCGGCATGGAGATCGACCTGACACGGCTTGCCGCTGGCCTCCCCGATCCGGAGCCTGCTGCTCTCGACAAGCCCTTCGACCTGATGATCACCGGCGTCGGCGGCACCGGCGTCGTCACGGTTGGCGCGCTCATCACCATGGCTGCGCATCTGGAGGGCAAGGGCTCCAGCGTGCTCGACTTCACGGGCTTTGCCCAAAAGTTCGGGCCGGTGCTCTCCTATGTCCGGCTGGCGTCATCACCCGACGCCATTCATCAGGTGCGCATTGACCGGGGCGCCGCCGACGCCCTGATCGGCTGCGACATTGTCGTGTCGTCCTCCCCCAAGGCGTCGGCCAGCTACCGTCCCGGCATGCGCGCGGTGGTGAACCTTGCCGAGATGCCCACCGGCGATATCGTGCGCAAGCGCGATGCGAGCCTTCGCGTCGACCGGCGGCTTGCCGCAATCGAAGGCGTGACGGGCAAGGATGCGCTCGCTGCCATGGACGCCAACCGTCTTTCCGAAAAGCTCATGGGCGACACGGTGTTCGCCAATGTGATGATGCTTGGCTTCGCCTGGCAGAAGGGCCTCGTGCCCGTCTCGCTCAATGCGCTCACCCAGGCCATCGTGCTCAACGGCGTCGCCATTGAGAAGAACCACCGCGCCTTCCTCATCGGCCGTCTGGCGGCAGAAAAGCCTGACGCGCTGAAGGGCCTGCTCGACCCGAAACCGCAGACCGACGGAACGCTCGACGCGATCGTCACCCGCCGCGAGGCCTTCCTGACCGACTATCAGAACACGGCCTATGCCGCGCGCTACCGCCGTCTGGTGGATCGCGTGCGCACCGCCGAGGCTCCGCTGGGCAATGATGCCGTCAGCCGGGCCGTCGCCCGCTCCCTGTTCAAGCTGATGGCCTACAAGGATGAATACGAAGTCGCGCGGCTCCACACTGAAACGGGCTTTTCTGCCCGCATCGCAGACGAGTTCGAGGGCGACTATCGCATCGTGCACCATCTCGCCCCGCCCTTCCTTGCTTCCGGCAGTGACGCGCGCGGACGGCCGCTCAAGCGCGAGTTCGGCCCCTGGGTGCGCCTGCCGTTCCGCATGCTCGCCCGCATGAAACGCCTGCGCGGTACCGTCTTCGATCCGTTCGGCTACACCGCCGAGCGGCGCACGGAGCGCGAACTGATCGGATGGTACGAGGCGCATGTGGAAAAGGCGCTTTCAAAACTCGACGCCGGCAATGCGGCAGAACTTGCCGAGACGCTTGCACTGCCGATGCAGATCCGCGGCTACGGTCCGGTGAAGGAGGAAGCAGCCAAGCGCATCCGCGAAGAGGTGGATGCGCGTCTTTAGGCACAGCCCGATAGTCCCCCCTCCCTCCCCGCTCCTTCGTTGTCCTCGGGCCCGACCCGAGGATCCATGCCAAAACGCCAAGGTTAAATCGCAGCCTCTCAAAAAGAAGCGCTTCATTTTCCACGCCTTTGCCGTCGCCACATCTACGGCATGGATCCTATGGTCAAGCCATAGGATCACCAGGGAGAGGACGGGCACCTTGCATGTCAACCAGAGGGAGTGCGGTGCAAACGCTCGTGAAACGCGCTTTGCGTCCGGCCCCTCACTCTGCGCCAACCCCTCGTAAGGCTCTGATATAAAACAATTTCACAAAATCTTTTGACCTTCTTGTCGCCCCATTTGCTTGCTCCGGTCCGCCGCCTGTGCAAATAGCATTGGTCGAAGACATTCCGAGAGGTCCCCATGACTGCCATCACCCGCCGTGCGCTCGGCGCACTTGCCCTTTCCACCGCAATTGCCGGATTTGCGCTGCCGTCACAGGCTGCAGACAAGATCAATGTCGGCATTCTTTCGCTCACGTCCCATTCGCCCAGCATCATTGCCGAGGCGAAAGGCTATTTCGAAGCGCAGGATCTCGATGTCGAGTTCGTGTCCTTTCAGGCCGCGCAGCCGATGGCAGTTGCCATCGCATCGGGCGATGTCGATTTCGGCATGACAGCCATTTCCGGCGGTCTGATCAGTCTTGCCGACAAGGGCGTGATCAAGATCATCGGCGGCGCGCTGCAGGAAACGCCCGAGATCGACGGCCAGAAGATCCTCGCCTCCAGGGCCGCCTACGACGCCGGCGTAAAGACACCCGCCGATCTGAAGGGCCACACCTACGGCATCACCACCACCGGCTCCTCCTTCCACTACATGGCGCACAAGATCGCCGACAAGGAAGGCTTTGACCGTTCCGAAATCCACGTGAAGCCGCTGCAGAAGGTGCCAGCCATCATCGCTTCGCTCAAGAGCGGCCAGATCGATGCCTGGTCCATCGTGCCCAACATCGCCGGGGCGCTGACCAGAGGCGATGAAGTGGTCGAGATCGGCAAGATTTCCGACTATATCGACAATTATCAGGTCACCACGGTCTTCACCTCAACGAAGAACGCGACCGAAAAGAAGGATCTGGTCGAGCGCTTCCTCGCCGGCCTTTCCGAGGGCATCAGCGATTACAATGCGGCGCTCGTCGACAAGTCCATGAGCGAGGAAGACACCGCGGCAATCGTCGAGATGATCCACAAATACGTCTATTCCGACCAGCCCCTCGAAAAGGCCGATCCGCGCATTCGTGCCGGCGCGATGCGCATCAATGAAGGGGCAGCCCTTAGCGTCGCCAGCGTCGAGGATCAGCTTGAGTGGTTCAAGTCCGAAGGCCTCGTGCCCGAAGGCGTGACGATGGAAAAGCTGGTCGACACCAGCTTCGTGGAAACCCGCTAACAGCGAAACCGCCCCGGCCCGCCCGGGGCCGCATTCTTTGAGCCGATGCAGCTTCTTCTGAGAAACATTACCCATCACTATGGCGGCAGGACCGTCCTCGACGACATCTCGCTTATGGTGGATGATGGAGAGATCGTCTGCATCGTCGGTCCCTCGGGCTGCGGCAAGTCCACGCTTCTGCGCATCGCCGGCGGGCTGGAAAAGCCCGATGCGGGCGAAGCGCTTCTTTCCGGCCCGGAGCCGGAAGGCTCGCTCAATCCGCTGACCTACATCTTTCAGGATTTCGCCCTTCTTCCCTGGCGCAGCGTGGAAGGCAATGTCAGCCTCGTACTGGAAGATCACGGCATCGCCACTGCCGAACGGCGTACCATCATCGCCGATGTGCTCGCGCGCACCAATCTTTCCGATTTCGCAAAGGCGCTGCCGCGCCAGCTTTCCGGCGGCATGAAGCAGCGGGTGGCGATTGCCCGGGCGCTCGCCGTCAAGCCGGCCATCATGCTGATGGACGAGCCGCTTTCCGCGCTCGACAGCCAGACCCGCGAACTCCTGATGGACGATCTCGTGGCGTTATGGACCCGCGAGCGGTTTTCCGCCTGCTACGTGACGCACAATCTCAACGAGGCCGTGCGCCTGGGCAGCCGCATCATCGTTCTGTCTCGTCGGCCGGGACGTATCCGCGAGGTGGTCGAAATCGACATGCCGCTTGCTGAACGTGCCGACCGGCTGGCAGAGCTCGAAACCCTCCAGCGCCGCGTCTGGGAGATCATGCGCGAGGAAGCACGCGAAGCCGACCGGGAGATTTCCGATGTCGCATGATGCCACGCGCGACGTGCCTGCCAGCCATGCCGCAGCGCCCGAAACAAGTGGTCGGCGTCCGGTTCCATTCCGGGGCGGCGGTTTCGTTCACCGCTCGCTCGGCCCCGTCGCGCCAATTGTTTTCCTCGTCATTCTGGCGGTCTGGGAACTCGGCTCGCGTTCAGGCTTCATCAGCGCGATTGCACTGCCTGCTCCATCCGAAGCGTTCGGTGCGCTGGTCGATCTCTTCCAGACGGGCATGCTGTGGAAGCATCTGGGTGCAAGCCTTTATCGCCTGATCGTCGGCTGGACGCTCGGGAGCCTGCTTGGCATTGCTGTCGGCCTTTTCATCGGCCTCTTCTCCCTTGCCCGAGCCGGGCTTCTGCCGCTCGTCTCCGCCCTTTTTCCGGTGCCGAAGATCGCGCTTTTACCGCTCTTCATCATCTGGTTCGGCATTGGCGAAGGCTCGAAGGTGGCGACCATCCTGTTCGGAACCTTCTTTCCGACCGTGATCGCCACCTATGGCGGGGTGGATAATGTCGACCGCAATCTCATCCGCATGGGCCAGTCCTTCGGCCTTTCGTGGCTGTCCATCGTGCGCAAGATCATCGTGCCGGGCGCGATGCCGGCCATCCTGTCGGGCTTTCGCATCTCCGCTTCCATCGCCATCGTCCTGCTTGTGGCGGCGGAGATGATCGGCGCTGAATTCGGCGTCGGGGCCTATATCCTGATGGCCGGTGCGCTTTTTGCCCTCGACCAGCTTATCGCCGGTGTGGCGCTTCTCTCGGTCATCGGCCTCATCATTGCCTGGCTGATCGGCAAGCTTGAAAAGCGTCTTCTTTCATGGCGAACATGAGGGTTCACGGGGGTTTTGAAAAAAGTCCCTGCAAATCGACCGAAGGGCGCTTGTCAGCGGAAAATCTCGTGCTATAACCCACGCGCTTCCGGCGGAGAACCAACCCCGCCACCGCCCGCAGAAATCTCTGTCCCGGCGATGCGAAGCAGGGTTTGCCCAGGTAGCTCAGTTGGTAGAGCAGCGGACTGAAAATCCGCGTGTCGGTGGTTCGATTCCGCCCCTGGGCACCATTTTTCATCAACCTTGCGAAATCTTGCCTTGGACAGGTCCGACGACACCCGCGCAATCGAAATCCGCCCTCTGGAACGCCCGGAAGTGGTGCTTCTCTGGCAGATCGACAGACGCGAACTCGTGGAAGAGACCTATTGCGTGAAAGATGGCGCGCTGCATCTGCAGCGGCAGTTTTACGATACACGCGACTGGCCGGAAGGTGAGCCGGAACAGTACACGCCCATCCTGCTCGACTGTTTCGATCATGGCGGCGTCTTTCTCGGAGCTTTCCGCGGGGAAGAGCTGGTGGCGGCCGGTGTCGTCGATGCACGCCCGGTGGGAGATTACCCGGACCTGCGCCAGCTCGCATTTCTGCATGTAAGCCATGGCTGGCGAGGTCGTCGGCTGGCCGCCCGGCTCTACGCGGAATGCAGGAAAGCGTCGGAAGGCCCAGGAACCGCAGGGTTTTATATCTCATCCACCTCGACGCGACGAACGGTGGAATTCTATCTGCGCCAGGGTGCCGTGCTGGCGCCCAGACCGGACACGACGCTGGTCACGATGGAGCCTGACGACATTCACCTGATTCACCGGTTCTGACCGGCCACTTATCTCCTCGCAAACACGCACCCGTTGGGCAGCACGCGACACCCCGGCAAGAGAAGAACGCAAACCAGGGGTCGGTCGTCAGCCGACGTGACGGCCTTCGCCGGCCAGCCAGTCGGCATAGGTCGGGCGGTCGATCTGAAACGTATCGCTGGAGCGTGCATACCAGCCGCGGCCGTGCATACGGGCGATGAGGCCGAGCGCGGGCGTGTCGATGTGGCCGCGTTCGGCGTCGATGACGAAATCGTCGGCCACGCGGATTTCGACCACGCGGCCAACGACCAGCGCCTGATGCGGACCGGTGACGAGAACGCTGTGGCTGACGCATTCGAACGAGACGGGTGCCTCGGCTATGTGCGGCGGAGCCACCTGCTCGGCGGGCAAAGCCGTCAGGCCGGCGCAGTCAAGCTCGCTGACATCTTCCGGCGCATCCATGGACGTGATGTTCATCGCTGCCGCGAGACGCTCGGGAACAAGGTTCACGACGAACTCTCCACCGCCGACAATATTGCGCGCCGTATCCTTGAAGCCGCGCTGGGGGTCTGCCATCACGCCGATGGCGACGGTGGGCGGTCTGTGCCCCATCACATTAAAGAAGCTGTAGGGCGCGGCGTTGACCACGCCTTCGGAGGACACGCTCGTCACCCAGGCGATGGGGCGCGGCGTGACGGTCGCCGTCATCACCTTGTAGCCGATCTGCGGGTCGAGTTCGTCAAGCTTGAAGCGCATCGGGTGCCGTCATTCGCTCAGGGGTTCATCGCTTATGTTGGAGACGGCGCGCTTTGGACGGTCATCCACCCGGAGCTGGAATATATCGGGCCGGGCATAGTGGCCCGTCACGTCGAAATCGTATTTTCCGCGCGCCACGGCGGCCATGTCGATGTCGGCGTAAAGCACCGTCTCGCCCTCGAAATCGGGGCCGGCGAGGACGTTTCCGAGCGGATCGACAATGGCGCTTCCGCCGCGCATCAGCACGGTGTCGGGATCATCGCCCAGCGCGCATTCGTGATCGTCGGGAAACGCGCCGCGCGTGATGTGCTGGCAGGCGCTTAAAACGAAGCAGCGGCCTTCCAGCGCGATGTGTTGCATGGATGGAAGCCAGGTGTCGCGGTCATCGGCGGTGGGGGCGCAATAGAGGCTGACGCCCTGGCTGTACATATGCATGCGCAGCATGGGCATGTAGTTTTCCCAGCAGATGACCGCGCCGATGCGGCCGAGCGGGGTTTCGAAAACCGGCATGGTCGAGCCATCGCCAAAGCCCCAGATCAGGCGCTCGCCGGCTGTCGGCATGAGCTTGCGGTGCTTGCCGATGAGGCCCTTCTCACCATCGAAGAAGAGAACGGTGCAATAGAGTGTGCCACCGTCGCGCTCGATACAGCCCATGACGGCGAAGAGACCCGTCTCAGCCGTCGCCTCGGCGATCAGCGCCACTTCCTCGCCGTCGAGATCGATGGCGCGTTCGTAATAATCCCTGAAAGCCTCGCGGCCCTCGGGCTTGCGGATGCCGATGGGCGCGCCGAAAGAAGCGCCTTTGGGATAACCGCCGAGGAAGGCTTCGGGAAAGACGATGAGTTTCGCCCCCTCACCTGCCGCCTCGCGAATGATCGCGGCCGCCTTTCCGGCGGATGCAAGCGCATCGGCGGGGTTGGACGCCGCCTGTGCGACGGCTGCCTTGAACGATTTCATACGATTTCTCCCTGAGTATCTCGGACAATCGCGGCGCGGACGGCCTCGACCAGCACACCATCGGGCTCGCAAAGACTGAGCGCAATATCGAAATGATTGTGCGACGGCATGTCGATCACCTGCGTCGCATAACCGGCTGCCTTCCAGGCCGCGGCATAGTCCAGCGTCTGACGGATGAACTCGCCTGTCTCGAGCCCACCGACCGAGGCAATCAGCCGCGCCCCGGATGTCGCGGGGATGTGCCGGATCGGGGAGTTTTCGGCAATGGAGGCCGTGTCGAACCGCATCCAGCCATTCACCTGCGTGTGCTGCAGGGGTTCTAGCTCGTGCAGCCCGCTCAGGGCGAGAACCGTGCCGATCGTGTCCGGCGGCAGGTCGAACGCCTCAAGCCAGCCATCGGCAAGCACCATACCCGCCAGATGCCCGCCGGCGGAGGAGCCGCCGACATGGATCCGCTCCACATCGAGACCGCGCTCAGCGCCATTGTTCCTGAGCCAGGCGACGGCGCTGCGCACCTGACGCACCATCTCGCCAATACCGGCTTCGGGTGCGAGGGTATAGTCCATCACCGCGACGGATATGCCGTGTGCCGTCAGGCCGCCCGCTGCAAAGGCATTGTCCTCCTTCGAGCCACCGCGCCAGTAGCCACCGTGAATCCACAGGAAGACGGGGCTGCCTTCACCCGCCAGGTAAAGATCGAGCATTTCGCCGCTCTGCGGATCGTAGACGATATCGCGCTTTGCAGCGCGGCTTTGCCGGACCTGCTCGCTCTCGGCGACGTATCGGGCGTGCTCGGCCTCATAGGAGGCGACGCTTTCGCGCGCATTGTATTCACGCTCCAGCGTCGGCTGGTCCATGCCCCGATAGAGCGGTGATGCGGCATCCATGCTCATACCCCCAGATAGCGATGAGCGAGGTCTTCATTGGCTGCCAGCTCCTGCGGCGAACCCTGCCAGACCACCCTGCCCTTCTCGACGATGTGGTGCCGGTCGACAAGCGGAGCCATTTCTTTAAGGTTCTTGTCGACCACGAGGATCGACTGGCCAAGTTCCTTCAACCGGCGCAGCGTCGCCCAGATGTCGGCGCGGATGACGGGTGCTAGCCCCTCCGTCGCCTCATCGAGGACGAGAAGCGCGGGATTGGTCAGAAGCGCGCGGCCCACGGCCAGCATCTGCTGCTCGCCGCCCGAAAGTGTCGCGGCAAACTGGCCGCGCCGCTCCTTCAGGCGCGGAAAGAGATCGTAGACGCGTTCGAGGCTCCAGCCGTCCGCACCGCCCGGCCGGGAGGTGGCGACCAGATTTTCCTCCACCGTGAGCGAGGGGAAGACGCGCCGCCCCTCCGGCACGAGCCCGATGCCCCGCCGGGCAATGGCATTGGGCTGCAGGGCGGTGATGCTCTCGCCTTCAAGCTGGATATCGCCGCCACGCGCGCGCACCATGCCGAGAATGGTGTGGATGGTGGTGGTCTTGCCCATGCCGTTGCGACCGATCAGCGAGGTGACGGAACCGCGCGGCACCTCGAACTCCATGCCGAACAGCACCTGGCTGACGCCGTATCCCGCTTCGAGACCCGTGACTTTCAGCATGCTTCGTCTCCCAGATAGGCCCTGCGCACTTCCGCATCCTGTTGCACGGCATCCACCGTGCCTGTGAAGATCACGCGGCCATAGACCAGAACGCTGACACGGTCGGCGAGGGTGAACACGGCATCCATGTCATGCTCGACCAGAAGCATGGGGTATTCGCCCTTCAGCTCCTGAAGCAGGTCGACCATGCGGGCGGATTCTTCTGCGCCCATGCCTGCCATTGGTTCGTCCAGCACCAGCACATGCGGCTTGCGCGCAAGCGCCACGGCAAGTTCGAGCTGGCGGCGCTCGCCATGGGCAAGATTGGCGACCTGCCGGTTTTCGCGGCCCGCCATCCCCGCCTTGCCGATCCAGTGCACCGCTTCTTCCCGAAGCGCGGCATCGTTGCGCGGGTTGGCAAAGAGGTTGAACGACCCGCCTTCCATGCAGTCGAGCGAGAGGATGACGTGTTCGAGCACACTGAATTCGAGGCAGAGCTGTGTCGTCTGGAACGAACGCCCGAGCCCTAGCCTTGCGCGTTTGAAGGCGCTGAGGTCGGTCAGGTCGCGTCCCTTGAAGTGCACACGGCCGGAATCCGACCGCAACTCGCCGCAGATCTGCGCGATGAGCGTGGATTTGCCGGCGCCATTCGGCCCGATCAGCGCGTGGATTTCGCCGCTGCGCACATCGAGTGTGACATCGTCGGTGACTTTGAGTGCGCCGAACGCCTTGTGCAGGTGGTCGAGCGAGAGGACTGCCTCGCCTGGTTTGTGTGCGGGTACATCAGTCATGACGGCCTCCCTTCAGGAAGCGGCCAAGCATGCCCTGCTGGCCAAACAATGCGATCAGCACCAGGATCGGGCCCATGACGATCATCCAGTGCTCGGTCCAGATGGTGAGTATCTGCTCAAGCCCGATGAAGGCGGCTGCACCCGCGATGGGGCCGAGAAGCGTGCCCAGCCCGCCCAGCGTGACGATGGCCATGAACTCGCCCGACTTCGCCCAGGTGGCCATGTCGGGTGTGACGAACTCGGCATAATTGGCCCACAGCACGCCGGCGAGCCCGGTGCCGACGGCCGAGATGACGAAGGCGGCGAGCCGGAAGGGCAGCGGGTTGACGCCGAGGTTGACGGCGCGGCGCTCGCTCTGGCGCAGCCCCTGAAACACCATGCCGAAGCGCGAGTTGACGATCAAGCGGCAGAAGAAGACCCAAAGAACGAGCAGGCCGAGGGCGAGATAGTAAAACGCGAAGGGGTCATCCAGATCGATGCCGGGCATGGTGTTGCGCATGTCCATCATGAGCCCGTCATCCCCGCCGTAATATTGCAGCGAAACGAGAATGAAATAGACCATCTGGGCAAAGGCGAGCGTGATCATGATGAATTGCACGCCGCGTGTCTTGAGTGCGAGATAGCCGATCACGAGACCGAGCAGCGCACAGGCAAGTAGCGCCAGCGGCCAGAGGATAAGCGCCGAATTGGTGCCCTCCCAGCCAAAGATCGTGTCACCCATATTCGTGTGGTATGCGAGGACCGCCACTACGTAGCCGCCGACGCTGAAGAACATGGCATGGCCGAAGCTCACCAGCGCGCCATAGCCGATGATCAAATCGAGACTGACCACGGCCAGCGCATAGATGACGATACGCGTGAGAAGCGGCAGGCCGCCATGCCAGCCCGTCTGCGCCACCACGATAGGTGCGACGATGAGCAGGACAAGCATGACAATGCCGGTCAGCGTGAAACGGTCGAATTTGGACATCGGCTCAGCTCCGGGCGGGGAAGAGGCCATAGGGCCGAACGAGAAGGACAAGCGCCATCAGCACATAGATGCTCGCTGAGACGAGGCCGGCCGCCAGCGTGTCGGCCACCGAATAGGGCAGTAGCGCGGTAAAGATCTGCGGCACGTAGGCCCGGCCGAGACTGTCGACCATGCCCACCAGCATGGCGCCGACGAAAGCGCCGCGGATGGAACCGACCCCGCCAATGACAATGACCACGAATGTGGTGATGAGGATGCGCTCGCCCATGGCAATCTCGACGGCGAGCAGCGGTGCGGCCATGACGCCGGCAAGCCCGCACAGGATCGCGCCGAGGCCGAAGACGCTCATATAGAGCACGCGCATGTTGACACCCAGCGCGTCGACCATCTGCCGGTCATCGGCGCCGGCGCGCATGAGCATGCCGAAGCGTGTGTGGTTGACCATAAGCCAGAGCCCAAACGCCACTGCGAGACCGACCGCGATCAGCGCGAGCCGCATGAGCGGATAGGCAAGTCCCGGGAAGAGCGTCACCGAACCTTCAAGGAAGGGCGGAATGTTCATGAAGATCGGGGAACGACCGACAATCAGCGTCACCGCTTCATTGGTGAAGAGGATGAGGCCGAGCGTCGCCAGAACCTGGTAGAGATGGTCGCGATTGTAGAGCCATCGCACCACGGCGCTTTCGACAAGGAGGCCATAGAGCCCCGCCCCCGCCATGGCCGCCAGGAGCCCCATGAGAAACGAGCCCGTGGAGGCAACGGTGAGCGCACCGCAATAGGCGCCGATCATGTAGAACGTGCCATGGGTGAGGTTGATCACCCCCATGATGCCGAAGACGAGGGTCAGGCCCGAGGCCAGCAGGAAGAGGAACGCGCCATATTGCAGGCCGTTCAACAACTGTTCAATGAAGAGGATCATGGCGTTCCAATGCTCGCCGGTCTGGGTTCGGTGGGCTGCCCGCACCGATCGGGCCGGTGCGGATGGAGTGCCCGGCAACGCATCGCCGCCGGGCAGTTCCGTTCCGGAAAACGGCCTTGGCCGTTAATCCATCTTGCAGTCCGCGGCGTAGGCGTCCTGATGGTTCTCGGCGATGCGCTCCACCACGTTCTGGACGATCTCGCCATCCGCATTCTTTTCGAACCGCGTCAGATAGTAATTCTGGATCGGATGCTGGTTCGGGCCAAATGTGTATTTGTCGCGGATCGGCTCGAAATCGGCCCTGGCGAGTGCGGCGCGGAATGCGTCTGCATCGTCGATGTTTCCGCCCACGGCATCGAGCGCCGAGGCGATCAGGTTTGCCGTGTCATAAGCCTGTTCGGCATACATGGTGGGCGTGCGGCCATAGGCTTCCTCGAAGCGTTTGACGAAATCACGCGAGGCGTCGTTGTCGAACTCGGTTGTCCAGAGGGCCGAGGCATAGACGCCATCGGCGGCATCGCCTGTCGCCTTGACCATCTGCGCATCGAGCGAGAAGGCCGGCACCAGCATGGGCACGCTGTCTTTCAGACCGGCATTGTCATACTGCTTGGCGAAGTTGATGCCGGCGCCGCCCGGATGGAACTGGTAGATGGCATCGGGTGCCGCCGAGCGAATGCGCGCCAGCTCGACAGAAAAGTCGGTCTGGTTGAGCTTGGTGTAGATCTCCTCCACCACCTCGCCCTCATAGATGCGCTTGAAGCCGTTCAGCGCGTCGCGGCCCGCCTGATAGTTGGGCGCAAGGATCACGACCTTCTTGTAGCCGAGCTTGTTGGCCGCAAGACCCGCCGCCTCGTGGAACGCATCGTTCTGATAAGAGGCGACGAAGTAGTTGGGGTTGCACTTCTCGCCGGCAAAGACGGACGGTCCCGGATTGACGCTGACATAGAAGCCGCCGGATTTCATGACGGTCGGCTGCACGGCGGCAAGCACGTTGGAGAAGTTCACGCCCGTGAACAGCTTGACGCCCGACTGCACCAGACGGTCTGCCGACTGCTTGGCATTGGCCGGCTTCAGGCCATCGTCCTCGACCTCGAGCACCACCGGCGTATCGCCCAGCTTGCCATCTTCGCCGATGGCCAGCATGAAGGCGTCGCGGATGTCCTCGCCAATATAGCCGGCCGGTGTCGAAAGCGTGGTGATGAAGCCGATGCGCAGCTCTTCCGCCGATGCCTGCGCAGCCATGACCGTTGCCAGCGCGGTGGCCAGAAGACCGGTCCGCCTTGCCTTGCCCTTAAGTCCCATTGTCATGTTCTCCTCCCTTGAATTGCGCGTACGAAGCCGGGTCATCCGGCCTTGCGCTGACGTGAGAAATCATTGCCGATGGCCACAACCGGATGGCGGATCGTGCCGATGCCCTCGACACAGGCTTCCACCACATCGCCAGGCCATAGCCATTCCTGCGGATCGCGGCCCGCACCGACACCTTCGGGCGTGCCGGTGGCTATGATGTCGCCGGGATCGAGCGTGATGGCGGCCGAGATGTCGGAGATGAGCGTCGGTATCTTGAACAGCATGTGCTTCGTGTTCGATCCCTGCTTGCGCTCGCCATTGACGGTGAGCCAGAGGTCGAGATCGTGCGGGTCTCCGATTTCGTCGGCAGTGACGATGCAGGGACCGAATGGCGCAAAGCTGTCCTGTCCCTTGGAATAGATCCACTGACCGGCGCGGCGGTTGTCGCGCGCACTGACATCGATCATCACGCTGTATCCGAACACATAGGAAAGCGCATCTTCCTCGCTCACCTTGGTGGCCTTGCGCCCGATGATCGCGGCAAGCTCCACCTCCCAGTCGAGCTGCTGCGTGATCGAGGCATTGTGCTCGATTGGATCGTCCGGCCCGACAACCGCCATGGGCGGCTTGCTGAAAATGACCGGCTCCTTGGGCAGGTCCTTCGACGTGTCGAGCGTGCGGCTCGATTCCTCCACATGCTCCACATAGTTGAGGCCGATGCCGAAGATGTTCTTGCGGGGCCGCGGGATGGGTGCAAGCAATCGCACATTGGCGAGCGGAACGGTCGTGCGCACCGGCCATGCACCGCGCGCCTCGTCCAGAAGCCGCTTCAGCGCCGCCAGCCCATCCGGACCGAGATCGATCAGCTCCAGCATGGAGGCGGGGAAGTCCTCGCCAAAGGCGATGCCGAGCGCTTCCACATCGACAACGCTCTCGCCCTCGATGACGCCGAGACGCGCAGGCGCCTCGACCGTGGCCCTGTAGGTAACCAGTCGCATTCAGATATGTCCTTGATCAGTCTTGTGGTTGGTGACCGCCATTGTCGGCCAGCGCTTCTTCCCGGTAGAGACCGAGCGAACGCATCACCGGGAGGTCGTTGAAACAGAACAGGCAGGCATCGTCGCTGTCGGACAGATTGGCGTGCTCGTGCCATGCCCAGGACGGCACGCAGAAAATGTCGCGTTCCTGCCAGTCGAACCGCTTGCCGCCGATGATCGAGTAGCCCTTGCCCTTCGCCACCTGGTAGAGATAGCTGCCGGTGTGACGGTGCGCCTTCGTCTTTTCGCCGGGGCGCAGCATCTGCATGCTGGCGCCGATGGTCTGCATGACGGGGCCCGAGGTGACCGGGTTGATGTATTCCATCATCACGCCGTCATAGGGCGAGCCGTCGGTCGCTTCTGCATAGCGCTTGAGCGCTTCATATGTGCGCTCCCACTCATATTTGTAGAGCGGAGAATAACCCTTGTCCCAGGCGCCACCGCCCGGCGTCAGACCCGGATTGCCCCAGGTCTTCGTCATGTCATCGACAGCAAAGCCGACGGCCTGCCGCAGGTCCGGGTGGACTTCATAGAAATTCGCTTCGAGCGTGTTGACCAACGGGATATCAAGCCCGTCCTGCCAGATGCAGGGGCTGCCGCTTTCCTCAACGCCGTGTTCGTGCCAGGTGCCGTTTGGTGTCAGCACAAAGTCGTTGGCGTTGAGCGTCATCTTGTGGCCATCGACGATGGTGTAGGCGCCCGAACCCTCCATGATGAAGCGCAGCGCCGAGGCCGAATGCCGGTGCGCGGACGCAGCCTCGCCCGGATGCATGACCTGAAGCCCGGAATAGAGCCAGCCGACAGCGGCGGCGAATTCGCGACGACCCGGATTGTTGAGATAGATCACACGGCGACCGGCTTTTTCCGGCGTTACCAGCTCGACCGAACGCAGGACGTGCTCGCGCAGATCGCGATAGCGCCAGATCATCGGCACGGACGAGGACTGAGGCTCCCAGGGCTCGATCTTGTTGGCGACGGTCCAGAGCGCCCCCGCCTCCAGCGCCTCCAGCTCGTCGTAATAGGCCAGAAGCTCCGGCGTATCCTCCACATTGGCGCGGCCCGCCACGTCCTCGCGGTAGTTTTCCCTGCCTGACGACATCTCAACCTCCACTCTTCAATGACGGAAGGATAACAGCCGGATTTTCGCTGTAAATAGATATTTTCGAAAATATGGATTTTTTCGTTTGTTGCGCGAAGCGCTGTGCTATGCTGTTGTCATGAAAAATCGAAGCAGCGGCTCCAGGGAGAAAACGTGTCGGGAAAGAAGAACCCGCGTGAAACCACGCTGACGGAAGAGGCCTATCAGAAGCTACGCTGGGACATTGTCAGCGGCACGCTGGAGGCCGGCAGCCCGTTGCGGCTTGAAAACCTCAAGCAGCGTTACGGGCTGGGCTATTCTCCCCTGCGCGAGGCGCTGAACCGCCTGCACAGCGAGCGTCTCGTCATGTCGGTCGCGCTGCGCGGCTTCACCGTCGCGCCGCTCTCGCTGACCGAGATGTGGGATGCCGTCGACACAAGGATCCACATTGAGGCCGAGGCGCTGCGTCGCGCCATCGAGTTCGGCGATGACGATTGGGAAACGGAGGTGATCTCGGCTTTTCACGGGCTCTCCCTTAAAGCCAAGAAACTGGAGCAGATGGACGCGCCACCCATGGAGGAGATGAAGGCGCTCGAAGACCGGCATCACCGGTTTCACCGCGCGCTCATCAGCGCCTGCCGGTCAAACTGGCTTCTCGATTTTTCGGACAAGCTCTATGTGGAAACCGAGCGTTATCGCTTCCCGGTTCTGGGCGGGCCCCGCGCACGCCCCTCACGCGATCTCACGCTGGAGCATCAGGAGATCATGGACGCGACCATCGCGCGCGATGCCGAAAAGGCAATCGCTCTCCTGAGCCGGCACTATCGGCGCACCGGGGAAACGCTTTCCGCCCGATACCAGCCGGACGCGAAGCCGATGGCCGCCGGCGCAAGCGCTTAGCGCCGGCAATATGTGCGGCCACTGGCGGCCGCACACGTTTTCGAGCCACTGCTATTCTGCGGGCACCGGGCGCGCTTCCGCCGCCGCCCCCGCTTCACGCAGGGCCAGCTCTTCCGCCTTCGGCACCGACAGCCATACCGCCAGCATGAAACCTGCCGCGCCGCCGAGCAGCTTGCCGAGCATCAGCGGCAGGATCATCGTCGGCTGGAAATTGGCCGAAAATGCCAGATGATCGCCGAAGGTGAATGCCGCGCATACAGCAAATGCGATGGCCAGAACCTTGTCGCGCGGCTGCATCTGGCCGACCAGGCGGTACATGGCGAGAATGTTGGCGCTTGCCGCCAGAAGCCCCGCCGCACCTTCCGGTGAAACGCCGATGCGTGCGCCGATCACCTGCATGGGGCCCGCCAGATATTTGGTCAGGAGATAGACCATCGGAAACGCACCGGCGAGCATGATGCCGATATAGCCGGCGATCTCCAGAGCGCGGAACTGGTCCTGTTCATCGGCAATGATGGGATCAAAACCCCAGGAGCCGAACACGGTGGAGAAAAAGCCGGTGAAATATTCCACGATCGAAGCCACAAGAACCAGCGTGATGCCGGCATACATGATGCGACCGAACCAGAGGAAACCGGTGATCATGGCGTCGGGCGCGAAGCGCAGGCCAAGGGCGATGGCGACGCAGAAGACAATCAGCGGCAGAAGATTGCGCAGGATGTCGACGACTGTCAGCGCAATCTGATAGCTCGCCTCCGAGCTCGTTGAAACGTCGGGCCTGATGTCGAGCCCCGTCATGGCGATGAGCACGCAGGCGATGAACACACCCACCGGCACGCTCAGAATGCCTGACATGATGCCAAGCGCCATATATTTGTGGTCGGATTTTGCCAGCATTGCCAGCCCGACCGGAATGGAGAAGATGATCGTCGCGCCCGACATGTAACCGACGACGGTCGCCATCATCCAGGCATCGCGCGACTGTGCCAGCGCGTCGGCAAGCTGATAACCGCCCATATCGACGGCGATCACCGTCGTTGCCGCGATGGATGGATCGGCCCCGATCATCGCAAAGAGCGGCCCGGCGACCGCCCGGATAAACTCCGAAAGATAGGGGATCGCGGCCATGATGCCGGCCACGGGTATGAAAATCGGGCCGATGGAATGAAGCCCCTCGATGAACTCCTTGCCGAGCCCCGTTTCCGGGTTGCGGATCGAGGCGATTGCGCCGGCGACCGCGCATGCCATGATGATGTAGATGACGTAGGTACCGATTGAAGCCATTTGCCTTCCCTCCCAGTGTGCGAAATGCGCCCCGGCATCTTTGTGCGCCGGTTTTTCGATCAGCCCTTCACGCGTTCCCCCGGCGGATCGTAGAGCGGCGCCATATGAAGCGTGGCGGCGAAGCGTTCGTTCGCCACGATGAGTTCGTACTTTCCCGATGCCAGAAACGCGTCGTCGACACCGTTTTCCGAGCGCACATAGCCATAGCCGATGGGCTTCCCGACCGTGTAGCCATAGCCACCGCTGGTCAGATAGCCGACAGGCTCGCCATTGCGCAGGATCGTTTCCCGGCCAAGCAACACCACGTCCGCGTTCTCGGTCGTGAAGCAGGCCAGTTGCTTTGTCAGCGGATTGGCGGCCGCCATCTCACAGGCCTCGCGGCCGATAAAAGGCGTGTCGCGGCGCAGTTTCACCGCCCAGCCGAGCCCCGCCTCGAACGGGTTGTCATTCGGCGTGACGTCCGAACCCCATGCGCGATAGCCCTTTTCAAGCCGCAGCGATTCAATGGCGCGATAGCCGACCGGGCGGATGTCATGGGCGCGACCCTTCTCCATCAGCACATCGAAAACGTCGCCGGTCCCCTCGATGGGCACATGCAGTTCCCAGCCCAGCTCCCCCACATAGGTCACGCGCATGGCGCGCACCTTATGACCGGCAATCTCGATCTCCTGCACGCGGCCAAAGCGGAAGGCGTCGTTGCTCACATCTGCATCCGTCACCGACGAAAGCACGTCCCGCGCGCGCGGCCCCATCAGCGAAAGCGTTCCGAAATCCTCGGTCACGTCGACAAGCCGGGCGTCCGCCCGCGCAGGAAGATGTTCCCTGATCCAGCCGAAATCATGGGTGCGCGAACCGGTGCCCGTGACGATGTAGAAGCGGTCATCGGCAAGGCGCGCCACGGTGAGATCGCATTCGATGCCACCGCGCGAATTGAGGATCTGCGTATAGGTGAGGCGCCCGGCAGGCTTCGCCACGTGGTTGGCACAGATGCGTTCAAGCGCATCCGCCGCATCGGGTCCGGTCATTTCATATTTGGCAAAGGACGACTGATCGAACACACCGACCTTCTCGCGCACATGCGCATGCTCCTCGTCCACCGGACCGAACCAGTTCTGACGGCCCATGGAATAGTCGTCACGAGGCTCCATGCCTTCAGGCGCAAACCAGTTGGGTCGCTCCCAGCCGAGCTTCGAGCCGAACACGGCGCGGTGCTTTTTCAGACGTTCGTAAAGGGGCGAAACGATGCGCGGCCGGCCGCTTTCATACTCCTCGTGCGGGAAAGCCACTGTGTAGTGCTTGCCATAGGCTTCGAGCGTGCGCTCCTCGACCCATTTGCGGTCTTCATGAAGCGTCGAGAAGCGGCGAATATCGACCACCCAGAGGTCGAGCGGAGCTTCGCCGCGCACGGCCCATTCGGCAAGCACCCAGCCCGCGCCGCCGCCAGCGGCGATGCCGAAAGCATTGAAGCCTGCGCCGACAAACATGTTGGCGCATTCGGGTGCCTGTCCGAGAATGAAGTTGCCGTCGGGCGTGAAGCTCTCCGGCCCGTTGATCATCTGCCGCACGCCCGCTTCGCCAAGGGCGGGCACGCGCTCGATGGCCTGCGTCATGTGCTGTTCGAAATGATCGAAATCATCGTCGAAGAGCTGGAACTCGAACTCATTGGGCACGTCGCCCCCCGGCAGCCCGGTCACCCAGCTTTGCGGGTTCGGCTCATAGCCGCCCATCACCAGACCGCCCACTTCTTCCTTGAAATAGATGCGCCGATCGGGATCGCGCACGGTCGGCGTGTCGGAGGTCAATCCATCAATCTTCTCGGTCACGATATACTGGTGCTTCACCGGTTGCAGCGGCACCGAAACGCCGGCCATCGCGCCGATCTGGCGCGCCCACTGGCCGCCGCAGTTAACGACCGTCTCGCAGACGATACGCCCGCGATTGGTCTCAACCGCCGTGATGCGGTCGCCATCCATTTCGAAACCGGTCACGCGCACGCCCTCGAAGAGACGCGCACCATGCATGCGCGCGCCCTTGGCGAGCGACTGAGTGATGTCGGAGGGGCTGGCCTGACCGTCGGTCGGCAGCCATGACGCACCCAGAAGATCGGACGTGTCCATCAGCGGCCACATCCGCTTCACCTCCTGAGGGCTCACCAGTTCCATGTCCATGCCGAAACTGCGCGCTGTTGTGGCAAGCCGGCGAAATTCGGTCCAGCGGTCCTCGTTCGTCGCCAGCCGCAGACAGCCCGTCATCTTCCAGCCGGTCTCAAGACCGGTTTCTTCATGCAGTCGCTTGTAGAGATCGACCGAGTATTTCAGCACTTTCGTGATTGAGGCCGAAGACCGCAATTGCCCGACCAGCCCGGCCGCATGCCAGGTGGAGCCGGATGTCAGCTTGCCCTGTTCCAGGAGAACGACATCCGCCTTGTGATCACGGGCGAGGTGATAGGCTGTCGAGCAGCCGATGATGCCGCCACCGATGACAACGATCTGGGCATGGGAAGGAAGAGGCTGGGTCATCAGGAGAGGCGTCCGTATTGAGAATAGAAAGTGTCCAGTGCAGCCTCCAGCCGCGACAGGTTCTCATGCGTATAGGCGACGTAGTCCGTGCCGGGCGCATCGAGATAGAGTTCGGAGACCATGCTCCACATGGCCTCCCGCAGAAGCGACGCGCATTGCATTGCTGCCATCGAGCGGCGCAGCGGTGTCTCCGGCGTGCGGTCGAAATAATAGCCAAGCAGCGCCTCGCTCTCCTCGTCGGAGAAGCTGGCATTGGAGGAAAGGCCCGCGAGGTCGAACATCGGCGTCGAGAACCCGGCATATTCGAAATCGATCAGCCAGAGCCTTTCGCCATCATCGAGGAGATTGGCCGGCAGAAGATCATTGTGGCCGAACACGATGGGCAGTGGCTCCTGCACCGCTTCCAGTTCGTCGGCAAGCGCCAGATAGGCGGGCAATTGCTCCACCATCCGGCTCTTGCCGTTCTCCAGCGTGCGCGCATAATCACGGATCACATGGAAAGGCCAGAACATGAAGCCGGGCCCCGAAACGTGGTGCGGCATCTCGCGATGAAAGGCGCGCACGATGAGCGCCACCCGCTCGATATTGGCGCGCACATCGGCCTCGGCGTAGGTCTTGGCATTGAGGTGCCGACAGACCATGACGCCGGGTTCCGCATGCTCGACTGCAGGCGCGAGAGCCGCTTCTTCGGCAGCACGCGCCGTCATCAATTCACGGTCGCGGAGAACGTGGTGAAAGGGGTAATCCTTGCCGAAACGGACGACATGCCCGCCCCTGTTGTCGGTGACGAGCCAGCTTTCGTTGCTGATCCCGCCGACCATCGGCTTGATGTCGATAGCCCCGCTCCAGATCGGCAAGGCAGCGATCTGTTCAGAGCGCGCGGTGGTGATATTCCGAGCGTCCACCATATCTCCTCCCGCAGCCTTTGGCCGCCTGTTTTGCGGAAAGAATTGATGTCAGCCAATGGGAAGTCAACACAAAAATGTGGTTATTTGACCGATTCTCTCATTTTCTGGAATCATTTTCAGGCTAAATCGGTCAAAATACGTTAGAAACGGTCATCTCACACAGAGAGAAAACATGAGCTATTCACCGCGCCATGGTCAGATCCTCGACCTTCTCACGAAGGAAGGCACGATGGGTGTGAACGACCTCGCCCAGCATCTGGACGTTTCGGTCGAAACGGTGCGGCGCGATGTGAAAGCGCTCGCCGGACGCGGTGAAATCGTGCGCATGCACGGCGCGATCGCCCTGCCCTCCGTCGTCAACGAAGCACCGTTTGAGCGCCGGATGCGGGAAAACCGCGAGGCGAAGGAAACCATTGCCCGGCTTGCCGCCGCGACGATCCGCGACGGGGAATCGGTGATGCTCGACACGGGCACCACTACAAGCCTTCTGGCGCGCGCGTTGCTCGACCACCGGCAACTCACCGTGGTGACCAATTCATCCGACATCGCCCGCACGCTGGCGACCGTCAACGGCAACAAGGTCTATATGGCAGGCGGGGAGCTGCGGAGCGACAGCGGCTCGGCGCTGGGCTTTTCAGCCATCGAGTTCATCAGCCGCTTCAGCGTCGATCACGCCATCATTTCCGCCGGTGCCGTGAACGCGGTTACCGGCATTATGGACTACGATCTGGAGGAAGCGCAGTTCGGCAATGCCGTGCTTGCCCGCGGTCGGCGCCGCGTCGTTGTCACCGACGCTTCCAAGTTCGGGCAGAAGGGGCTCGTCCGGGTGTGCGCCCTCACCGAGGTCGATGAGTTGATTGTCGACCGCCCGCCACCGGCCGACCTTGCCGATGTGCTTCGCCAGGCCGAGATCAGGGTGACAAGCGACACATGACGCGCTCAGGCCTTTTCCTGTGAAGCGGTTTCATTGCTGGAAGCGGCCCGCCGGTCCCTTGCGGGCGTGAAGCTGACCACGCGATCATCGACCGACGGCGTGCCCGTGGCGCCGGCGGCAAAAACGATCTTGCCGGAGGGTTTTACCCACAGAAGCACAATCGTCTCCTCGGCCCGGCTTTTCAGATAGGCATCGTAGTCGAACTCGTCGGAAAGCTTCGTCGCCTGAAAGGTCCAGCCCTGCCAGTGCCGTTCGCGCAGGGTGCGGAAGTCCACGCCGTCTTCGGTAAGCGGGCGTCCACCGAGGGTGAAGTTGAGCGACATGCGCTTCGACTGATCCGCCCCGCGTCCGAGCTGATAGACGTGCGAGCGTCCAAGTTCCGGTGCGAAATCGGTGCAGACGAGCGAGTTGTATGCGTCATTATCGGTGACGGCGATCAGCGTCGAAAACCGCTTCGGGTCGATGCTGTGATGCGCTTCTTCCGAGAGGATGTCGCCGTAGAACACGGGTATTTCGGAAAGACGCGCTTCCGCGATATGGTTCCAGTTCGGGTCTGCGATCATGACCGGCACATCCATATCGCGCAGCTTGCGCGCCAGATCGATGGCCCATCTCGGCCCGCCGGCAATCAGGAGGCCGGGCTTGTCAGCGCTTTTCAGGTTCAGAAGCGAAGCCAGCGGACCGAGTGTGAAACCGTGCAGCACGATCGTTGTGACAACCACGGCGAAGGTGAAGGCCACCATACGGTTTGCATCGGCGATCCCTGCATCTGCCAGGGCGCCGCCAAACAGGCCCGACACGGCGACGGCCACCACACCGCGCGGCGCGATCCAGCTTGAAAGCGTGCGCTCAGCAAGGGTTGCGCCGGATCCGGCCGTGGCAGTCATGATCGCCAGCGGGCGCACGACAAAAAGTACGGATCCGACAAAAAGAACCGCGCGCCAGTCGAGGCTTCGAAAATCGTCGACGGTGAGCGAGGCCGTGAGCAGGATGAATATCCCGGAGACCAGGAAGACCGTGATCGTTTCCTTGAAACGCCGCATCTCGGCGAGGCTCGCAATGCGGGTGTTGGCCAGGACGATGCCCATGACCGTGACCGTCAGGAGCCCCGCCTCCTCGAGCACGAGATTGGTCAGTGCATAGGCCAGGAGCACCGTGGCAAGCAGGATCGGCGCCTTGAGGAATTCCGGCACAACACCGCGCACAAACGCCCAGTGGATGGCCCGCGCCGCCAGATAACCGCCGGCAACCGCAACGACGAAAGCTGCGGCCACCACATAGGCGAGGCTCCCGCCCTGGTGCTGCCCGATCAGCACGAGGATGACCTCGAACGCAACAACGGCAAAGAGCGCCCCGATCGGGTCGTTGACGATGGCCTCCCATTTGAGCAGCGAGGCCGGGCGCGCGGCGAGCTGCGCCTGACGCAGAAGCGGCGTGATGACGGTAGGACCAGTCACCACCAGAATGGCGCCGAGCACAACGGCTGTCGGCCACGAAAGCCCGCCAATATAGTGTGCCGAAAGCGCGGTCATCACCCAGACCATCGGGCCACCGATGATGATAATGCGGCGCACCGCGGTCGAAGTCTCACTGATCTCCTTGAAATTGAGCGTGAGCCCGCCCTCGAACAGGATAATCGCGACCGCAAGCGAGACGAGCGGCCGGTAGATGGCGCCGAAATCCTCGGTCGGGTTTACGAACCCGGTGGCCGGACCGGCGAGAACGCCGGCGAGCAGCAGAAGCACAATGGCCGGAAGACGCAGCCGCCAGGCGAGCCACTGCGCGCCCATGCCCATCACGCCGATCAGCGCGATCTTCAATCCAATGTCATGCATGGAGCAAATCCGTTTATCCGTGAGAGATTGGGGCAGCCGGGCGGCCAGTGAGCATCATGGCAACAATAGTCAATCTTCCGGCTCCGGTCGCGGATCAATTGCGGATGCGGGAATAATCAAAGCGCGTTGCCGAAATACTCAAGCCGCAGCTCTTCTATGGCACCGCTTTCCTGGAGATTGAGTATCTCAAGCGTGACCGGTGTCGTCAGATCGCTCTCGAGAGGGAAGGCGAAGCCGTATTTATCGGGATGGAACAGGCTGCCCACGACTTCCATCTCCTGCTGGGGATGGACATGCACATAGTGCTCAAGAGTTGGCGCATCTGCCACGATCGCCTCGATCCGGCCCGCTTCAAGGGCCGCAACCGCTTCCTCCAGTCCCGGGTAGGAGTGCGTTCCGATACCGATCTCGTTCAGATAGTCCTCCGACGCGCTTCCGGTGAAAACGCCCGATGTTTTGCCGGGTAGATCAGCCAGGGAGGTGACGCCCTGCTCGATTGACACCGCCGTCATGACGCTTGTCACGGAGGAGGTGATATAGGCAACAACCGCGACACCGAAAACCATCCAGATTGCCGACCAGATGCGCCCTTGCCAGCCGAACAGATTTTTCCGCGAGGCCTTTCCGGATGTCGCCACCGACATGACCTGGTAGAAGCTCTCTGCCAGCCCCTCGCGCCAGCGCCGGGGAAAATCCCTGTCAAACCTGCGGTCGAACAGGGTGATGAGAATGGTCGCCAGGACGATGACGAACGCAAGCCATGCATAGGCACGCAGATGCCCCGCATTTCTTAACCCCGTTATGACGCTCTGAATGCCGGCAGACCCCGTTTCCGGCACCATGATGCGCAGACCGGCATCGTACCAGGGCTGCGTATAGGACAAGATTCCCGCACGCTTGCGCGTGATTGTCAGGTTGGTAACGGCGGCATCGACCTGGCCCGTACGTGTGGCCTCGACCAGATCCTTCAGGTTTGTGAATGCCACATAGCGGGTGGCGAGCCCCAGCTTTCCGGCGATGATCTCCCAGAGATCGATGGCCATGCCGTCATATTTCCCTGACTCCTCGCTAACGAAAGGCGGGCTGACATAGACACCCACATCGACACTTCTTCTCCCTTCGTCTGCACCGGCATCCGCCTGTGCCTGCGCCTTCTGCCCCGCCCCAAGCATCAATGACAGGCAGAGAAGGGTGAGAAACCCAAGCGAGCGCCATGTGCGGGCGGTGGAGACAGACGAAATCCGGAACCTGTTCTCCACGTCGATGTCGGGATGATGGGAATTCAGGAAAGACATGAGATGACGGCTTCTCTGGTTCAAATCAGCAGATGACCACCGGACATGACCTCGCACATCTAGACCCGTGCAGGTGGTGACGACTGTCCGGTCTATGGTGCAGATCATATGTCCGGCTGCAACCCCGTCACGACAGACTTTTGTCTGCTCCCTGTGGGAACGATGCCAAATTTTCCGTTCGCCACGGTCAGGATGCACCCAGCCGTTGCAATGTCATTTAATATGACTATAAAACTCCAATTAATTTTCAAAAGCAGGATGTGTTCATGACCACGCATGGTTCGTTCCGCGCACAGTTACGCCTCCCATTCAATCCGGAAAAGCAGTTGCTGGAGGCCTTCGCGGCAGGCGATGCAGGGGCGGTGGTGGAGGAAACCACGACGGGATGGCAGTTACAGCATTCCCTCGGGCGCATCGCCCTAAAGCCGCAGTCTTCCAACATGGACATCCTGCTTGACGCCGAAGATCGAACGTCCCTCGCCTATCTTCAGCTCGGAATCACCCATCGCCTGCAATCCCTCGACAAAGATCTCGATCTTGACTGGCAGAGCGACAACACACCCGGCATGCTGCTTCCCTATTTTCGGGAAATGCGCGTCGTCTCCGCGGAAAACCTGACACCTTTCATGAAACGGGTCCGGCTTGCGGGGGAAAACCTTGCCCGTTTCGCACGTGGCGGCCTTCATATGCGGCTTCTGTTTCCTCCCGCCGGCACCGCCAGCCCTTCATGGCCGTGCATCGGAAAGAACGGTGAAGCGATCTGGCCCGACGACGAGAACAGGCCGGTCGCCCGCGTCTACACAATCAGGGCAATCGACGTGGACCGGGGGCATGTCGATGTCGATATGGTTCTCCATGAAGGCGATGCCTATCCGGGCGCTGGTTGGGCCGCGCAGGCGAAACCGGGCGACATTGTCGGCATGACGGGCCCCGGAGGCGGTGAGGCGCCGGAGGCGCACAGGCTGGTGCTCCTGGGCGACGAAACCGCCCTGCCGGCAATTGCCCGCATTCTGGAGGGGCTGTCCAGCCAGACGAAGGCGATCGTTCGCGTGGAGGTTGCCAATCACTCCGAAACCCAGCCCCTGGCGACACGCGCGGAACTCGATCTCGAATGGCTGGTGCGCGATGACCGGGCAGCCGGCAGCACGACGCTTCTGGAAGAAGCGGCGAAGGCGTTGCCCATCAAAGGTGACGACCCTGACCTCTTTGTCTGGGCCGGATGCGAGTTCTCCGCCTTCAAGGCCATACGCGGCCATCTGCGCAAATCGCTACGGCTGCCGAATGCGCAGCATCTGGTTGTGTCCTACTGGCGGCGTGGTGTGGCTGGTGTGCATTGAGCCGCAACCGAAAGCAGAGGGAAACCGTCTGGTGGAACGGTTTTAAGTTGACTCGTATTATCAGGTAAAAATATATAGCACCGCTATTTAAAATCGCGGATGAGATCAGATATGCGCAGGTCCAGTTCCTCTTTACCCACCAGCCGTCTGGCGGCAGCACTGCTTTTGTCAACGGCGCCCATATTCACTGCACATGCACAGGACGGTGCGGAGAAAAGCACCACTTTGGAGCGTCTTGTGGTCGAGGGTGACAGCATGTCCGCTTCACCCGTGGGGCCAGATGACGGTTTCGTGGCAGATAACAGCGCCACAGCCACCAAGACGAACACGCCGATCGACCGCGTGCCGCAGTCGATCTCGGTCGTCACCCGCGACCAGATGGACATGCAGGGTGCCGACAGCGTCGGCGCGGCGGTGCGCTATACGCCCGGCATCCGCAGCGAGGCGTATGGTGCCGACACGCGCTATGACTGGTTCTTCATGCGCGGGTTCTCGGCCCAGGCCCGCGGTCTCTATCTGGACGGCCTGCAGCTGCGCTCGCAGGCTTTCGCCAATTTCCGCGTTGAGCCCTACGGCCTCGAGCGCCAGGAAGTGTTGCTCGGACCGAGCTCCGCACTGTTCGGGGCGGGAAGCCCGGGCGGGCTCATCAATCTGATTTCCAAGCGCCCGCAGGAAGACACGTTCTATCGCGCGTCGGTCGCGGGCGGCTGGCCAAAAAAAGGAGAGGTCGCCCTCGACCTCAACGCCGCCCTGCCCGGCCATGACGGGGTCTATGCCCGCTTCACTGCGCTCGGCCGCCTTGGCGAAACCCAGGTCGATCATGTCGACGACAACCGGCTCTATCTCGCCCCTTCCATAACATTCAAACCACAGGCGGGAACCGAACTCACCATCATGGGCAAGTTCCAGATGGACCGCACCGGCACGGTGACAAGCTTTCTGCCCTACGACGCGACCGTGCGCCCGGCTTCCTTCGGGCGCATTCCGACCGACTTCTTCAGCGCCGACACGAATTTCGACCGTTACGACCGCAATCAGATGATGCTCGGCTACGAGTTCGAGCACGAATTCGAGAACGGCCTGAAATTCTCGCAGGATTCGCGCTATTCCTACATTTCAACCGAATACGAAACGCTCTATGGCGTGGGCCTCGTGAGCAGCTACCTGCCGGGTTACCCCGACAATCTTCTCGCCCGCCAGGCGCTTGCCACGGATGACAGCATCGGTGCCTTCCAGACCGACAACCGCATCGAAAAAACGTTCGACACGGGCCCGGTAAGTCATCAGCTTCTGGCCGGCCTGGACTATCGCTACGAGGTCTTCGACAACCGCTCCGGCTATGGCGACGATCCGAGCGGAAATTTCTACATTATCGACATTCTCAATCCCGTTTACGGGATCAACGTCCAAAGACCCGCCTACTCGACGGATTCGACCACGCGCTCGCACCGGATCGGCCTTTACGTACAGGATCAGATTGCACTGACCGACCGCCTCGATTTGACGGCGGGCCTGCGGCACGACTGGGTATCGAGCCGGTTTGACAACCATCTGACGGGATCGCGCACCGATCGCGACGACACGGCGCTCACCGGCCGCATCGGTGCAAGCTATGAGGTGCTGCCGGGTCTGCGCCCCTATGCGAGCTATGCGACCTCGTTCGACCCGCTGTCCGGCACCGACATCAACGGCAATCCGTTCGACCCGGAAACGGCTGAGCAATATGAGGTCGGCGTTAAATATCAGGATCCGCTCGACCGGTTCCGCCTCACTGCGGCGTGGTTCGACCTGACGCGCGAAAACGTTCTGACCAACGACCCGGCCAATCCGAACTTCAAGGTGCAGACCGGCGAGGTGCGATCGCGCGGCATCGAACTGCAGGCGCAGGCAAACCTCGCCGAACGCTGGGACATCGTGGCCTCCTACACGAATTACGATCTGGAGATCACCCGTTCCAACAATGGCGATCAGGGCATGGTGCCGATCGGTGTCCCGCAGCAGATGGCCTCGCTGTGGGTCAACCATCGTTTCGGCGGGCAACTTGAGGGCCTGCGCGTCGGTGCGGGCGTGCGCTATGTGGGCAAATCCTACGCCAACGCCGCCAACACGCTGACCGTGCCTGACCATGTGGTTGCGGATGCGAGCATCGGTTACCGGTTCGACAGGACCGAGCTGTCGCTCAATGTGAGCAACCTGTTCGACAAGCACTATGTCGCCGCCTGCGCCGGCCAGAACGCCTGCTACTACGGCGACCGGCGCAATGTGAAAGCCAAACTGACCTTTGAATGGTGACCGGCGCGCCTGGGCGCGCTTTTCACCCAAACGCTGATGGAATGCCGATGAATGCACACAGTCTGACGGGATTTGAGGTCGAAAATCTGGAATTCCGGCCAAACGGCCGGGCCATTCTCAGCGACCTCAACGCTTCTTTCAATTGCGGGCGCATCTACGGCATCATCGGCCCCAACGGCGCGGGCAAGAGCACGCTGATGAAACTGCTCGCCCGCCACCTTCGGCCGACCTCGGGCAAGGTCCGTTTTGCCGGAGACGATGTAAATGGCTGGAACGGCCGCGCCTTTGCGCGCGAAGTTGCCTATCTACCGCAGAGCCTGCCGACGGCCGAACACCAGACCGTGCGCGAACTCGTCGCGCTCGGTCGCTATCCCTGGCACGGTCCCTTTCGCAAGCTCTCATCCGAAGACCGGAACGCGGTCGATACCGCGCTCGATGAAACCGGCAGCCGCGAGCACGAGAACCGGCTGGTGGGTACACTTTCAGGCGGTGAGCGCCAGCGCGCGTGGATCGCAATGGTGCTGGCGCAGGCGCGCCACTTCCTGCTGCTCGACGAACCAACCTCCGCGCTCGATCTGGCGCATCAGGCACGCATTCTCGCCCTTCTGCGCGACATCGTTGACAGGCGCGGCATTGGCGTTGCGCTGATCGTGCATGATCTGAACATCGCCGCCCAGTTCTGCGACCGCATCCTGGCTCTGCGCGATGGCAGGCTGATCGCCAGCGACGCGCCCTCGCAGATCATGACACCGAAGGTTCTGACGGATCTCTACGATATCCCCATGGAGGTGTTCGCGCATCCGGCCGATGGCCGGCCAGTGGGATATATCGCGTCATGAGGCGTATCGTTCTCGCGCTGGCCCTGGCGCTTTCCGCGACAATGGGTGCCGGAGCCTGGGAAACCGGCAAACCACGCCTCATCGCGCTCGACTGGGGTCTTGCCACCACGCTGCTCGGCATTGGTGTCAATGTCAGCGGTGTGCCGGAGAAACCGGCCTTCCTCGACTGGGTTCAGGACCCGGCGCCCGCCCCTTCCTCTCCCGATCTCGGACTGCGCCTTGCCCCCGACATGGAACGGCTCGAAGAGGCAGACCCCGATTTCATTCTCATATCGCCTCAGTTCGCCAGTATCGAAAAGCGCCTCGAAAGCATCGCTCCGGTGCGCTCTTTCGCGATCTTCACGCCCGAAAAGACGCCGTTGGCCAATGCACGCAGCGTTACACGCGCGCTTGGCGATCTCGCAGAAAATCCCGAAGGGGCCGAGGCCCTTATCGCCGACACCGACAGGGCAATTGCCGTTCTGCGGGAGAAAGCCGAAGCGCAACGCAAAACCTGCGGGCTTCTCGTCGTCAACTTCGTTCGCGGCGGGACCGTTCGCGTCTTCGGTGAAGGGAGCCTTTACGGCGGGGTTCTGGAAGAAGCCGGCCTCGCCAATGGCTGGACCGGAGCGACAAATTTCTGGGGGTTTGCCACCGTTCCGGTCTCCGAACTCCTCCACCACCCGGACGATGAACTCATCATCGTTTCACCCGTTCCCGTCGAGGTTCGCCAGATGCTCGCGGCAGAGGACGACCTCCTTTCAAAGGGACTTTTTGGAAAGATTCCCGCGCTCCGCAAGGGCCGATACACGATGATGCGGCCGGTATGGTCGTTTGGCGGGCTGACCGAAGCGCGCACCTTCGCGCGGGAACTTTCCGCAACAGACCTGCCGGACTGCAGCAATGACAATTCGTAAGAGCCGCCCCCTTCCCCTTTTGCTGGCGCTGGCGAGCCTTGTGCTGCTTGGCCTCTTCATCGCCGGGAACACGGCCGCAATCCGCGGTGAAGAATCGCTCACCGCGCTCATTTTCGGGCAGACGGAGAACCCCTCGGTTTCCATCGAATACTGGTATGCCTATCTGCCCCGGCTTTCCGTGGCCCTGCTCGCCGGTGCGGGGCTTGGCATCGCCGGTGCGGTGTTCCAGCAGATTCTCCAGAACCCGCTCGCCTCTCCGGCCACGCTCGGTGTGTCATCGGGTGCGCAGCTTGCACTGGCCTTGGCCCTTCTGGTCGCCCCCGAACTGCACGCCGACCACCCTTTCCTTGTCGCGCTGGCCGGCTCCTTTCTGGCCTGGGGGCTCGTCAGCCTTCTCGTGGGCCGGCGCATGGACGATCCCGTCAGCCTCGTCCTGACAGGCATGGTCGTGAGTTTCACGGCCGGGGCCGTGACCACCTGCCTTTTGCTGCTCAAGAACCAGTATCTCACCAGCCTCTTTCTCTGGGGCTCGGGCGATCTGACCCAGTATGACTGGCAGGGCGTGCATTTTCTCCTGCCAAGGCTGGTGCTGGGCGCTGCCGCTCTCCTTCTTCTCAGCCGCCCTCTCGCGCTGATGGGGCTCGGGCGGGAGAGCGCGCGTTCTTCCGGGCTTTCCACCGGCCTGTTCAGCTTTCTCGCTCTCGGGATTGCGATCTTTCTCGCATCGGCGGTGACGGCGACAGTCGGCCTGATCGCCTTTGTCGGTCTTGCAAGCCCCCATCTGGCAACGATGCTGGGCATGCGCAGGATCGGCCCGCGTCTGCTCACGGCAGGCTTTGTCGGTGCACTGCTTCTCGGCCTTGTTGATCAGGGCATGCAGTTCGGCCTGAGCGGCCTTGGCCGCTTTCTGCCCGCGGGCGCCCTGACCGGAATTCTCGGAGCGCCGCTGCTGCTCTACCTCCTGAAGCGCCTGCCGCCGGCCAGCGCATCCTCGGCCGGGGAAGTCCTGCCCGTTTCCGCCGGCCTTTCGGGTCGCGGCGAGCGCTGCTTCCTTTTCCTTCTCATGACGATCCTCGCACTGGCGATCCTGATTGCGCTCGGTCTGCCCTCGATAAGTTTCGAAACCATCATGGACTGGCGTGCCGCGCGCGTTTTCGCGGCAGCCCTTTCCGGCGCTGCGCTCGGCCTTGCCGGCTGTCTGGTCCAGCGCCTGCTTTCGAACCCGATGGCAAGCCCGGAGATCATCGGTGTTTCCACCGGTGCCGTCATGGGCGTGATCGTGGTCATGATCGCGCTCCCTGCCGCCACGGCCGGCATGCAGATGACCGGCGCCCTTTTCGGAGCGCTGGCAATCCTCCTCACAATCCTCGCCTATGCACGCAGGCACGATCTCGAACCGCGCCGGCTCATTCTCGCCGGTATTGCCATCACCGCCTTTGCCGACGCACTTGTGCTGACGTTTCTGGCAACGGGCGACCCGCGCGGCAATTCTGTGCTGGCCTTCATGTCGGGGTCGACCTATCGCGTCGGCATGGGTGATCTGGCCCTGCCCGCCATCATGGCGATGGCAGGCGCCGGCATCGCGCTTTCAACGCTGCGCTGGCTTGATATTCTGACGCTTGGTGGCGCTGCGGGCCGTTCGCTCGGTCTGCCGCTGGGTCCTGCGCGTTTTTTCATCATCCTCGCAACGGCACTCCTGACAGCATCCGCCTGCCTGTTTCTGGGCCCGATCAGTTTCGTCGGACTGACGGCGCCGCACATTGCCCGCCTTTGCGGATTGCGCCGAACAAGGGTGCAACTGCCCGGAGCCGCCCTGACAGGCGCCATTCTGGTCGTCATGGCCGACTGGACCGGCCGCCAGATTTTCAGACCGTATGAGCTCCCGGCGGGCCTGCTATCGGTTCTCCTGGGAGCGCTGATCCTTGGCATAATTCTGTGGCAACACGGAAAACGCGCGCAACCACACACCCGCGCCCAATCGGCTGCCTGAACGATCCTTGAAGAGATTTCCACCGACGGCAAGATCGCGTAGAGATTGACCTTTACGGATAAGGATGCGAGCCCGTTGGATCAACGTGACGTCAAATCGCTCGAAAAGCAGACCGCACTTGCACTCGAGCGCCTCGCCATAAAACTGGGGCAATATCGTCCGGCCGAGGCGCGCGCCCACCGGCTGAGCAATCAGCAGGTCATCATCATGGCCGTGATTTTCGACAGGCCGGGATGCAATGTAAAAGCGATCACCGAAGAGACCGGCATGTTTCAATCGACGATCAGCCGCAGTCTGGAAGGGCTGATCGCGAGTGGACATGTCCGGCGCGGACGCTCAAATCGCGATTCCCGCATGACGGAGCTCCACCTGAGCGAGACAGGAAGCGACATACTGAAGGCGGTGCGCGGCGAATGGCGCAGCCGCGTTTCCGCGCTCCTATCGGGCCTCCAGCCCGCCGACAGACGCGCCGCGGCAGCGGGCATTGAACTGCTCTCGAAGGAGCTGGACCTTCAGTAAGGAGCCCGCCAAACCTCGGGTCGCCGGTTTCATGCCTCGCCCGCAGCAATCACGTCCAGCGCCCTGCGCTGCCGGTGCATCTCCAGAAAGACGCGATAATCCCGGTCGAGACGCTCCCGCGCGGCGGGGTCCGGTTTCCGCGCCCTGCCTTTCCGGGCCATGGCCACGCAGGCATCCCCCAGACTGTCGTAAAGCCCGGCAGCCGTGGCCGCCGCCATCCCGGTTCCCAGAAGCATCGCGTCTTCGGCTCCCGGCTCCACCACCGTGCAGCCGGCAGCGTCCGCGTAGAGCTCCATCAGGAGCGGGTTCTTCGTGTGCCCGCCCGTGACATGAAGCGTGTCGATCGCATAGCCCCGCTCGTTGAGCGCATCGAGGATGTGGCGGATACCGAAGGCGATGGCGATGGCGGTGCGCCAGTAGAGACGGCAAAGACTGTCGAAAGAGGCATCGAGCGTCAGGCCCGATATGACGCCAACCGCGTGGGGATCGGCCAGTGGCGAGCGATTGCCGTGAAAGTCCGGCAGGACATGCAGCCGGGCGGCGAGCTCGTACCCCTCGACCGCGCGCATCTCCATCATGCGATCACAGATGCGCCTGTGGGCCTGCGCGTTGGGTTCGCCGCCGGCGGCATGCCAGCGAATGATGTGATCAAGCAGCGCGCCTGAAACGGACTGGCCGCCCTCGCCAAGCCAGCAGCCGGGCAGCGCCGCGCCGAGATATGGCCCCCATACGCCGGGCACCGGGCGCGCCTCGCGCGAAAAGGCCATGACGCAGCTCGATGTGCCGGCAATCAGCGCCATGTGCCGGTCGATGCTTTCGAGCTCGCCTGCAAAACCGCCCAGCACGCCCAGCGCCCCGCCATGGGCGTCGATCAGCCCGGCACCGACGCGGCACTCTTCCGTCAGGCCGAGGGCGTCGGCTGCCTCTGCGGTGAGCGGCCCGAGGTCGGTGCCGATGGGGCTTGCGCGCTCGGGCAATTGCCCGCGCCCGGGCATGTCCGGAATGCCGACGGTTTCAAAGAAATCGCCCTGCCAGCCCGGTTCCTCATGGGCGAGGTAGGTCCATTTGCAGGTCAGTGTGCATTGCGAGCGCGCGAGGGAACCCGATGCCTTCCATGTGAGGAAATCGGCCAGATCGAAAAAATGGCCGGCCGCGTTCCAGCATGCGGGCAGATTGCGCTTCAGCCACATCAGCTTGGGCGTCTGCATCTCCGGCGACATGACGCCGCCGATATAATCAAGCACGCGATGGCCGGTTTCCGTGCATTCATCCGCTTCTGCCAGCGCACGATGATCGAGCCAGACCACCGTATCCCAGCAGGGTTCTCCATCCGGCGACACACTCACCTGTCCGCCATCGCGGCCACGCACCACCAGGGAGCATGTGGCATCGAAACTGATACCGGCAACGCTTTGCGGCGTGATGCCCGCACGTTCCATCGCAGCGCGCACCGAGATGCATACCGCATTCCAGATTTGTTCCGAATCCTGCTCGGCAAAATCAGCCGCCGGCTGGTTCATCCGGATCGGATGCTCCGCCCGCCCTAACAGTTTGCCTTTACGGTCAAGAACACCAGCGCGGGCACTGCCCGTGCCCACGTCCACCGCCACCACAAAATCACGCATCAATTCTCTCTGGACCTCCCCACCCGGACAAGGAGGTCCGGCAGTTGCCGCATCCTGTCAAAAAATGCCTAAGGTTCCAAGCACTCTCCGCACTGGATGCACCGCCAGGGGTAACCGGAAAAGCCGAGAACAAGACCTGGCGTCATCAAAGGTCGTATTGACAGATCCGCTCCGGCAAAGAAACTTCGTAAAAGATCACCAACAGGCCCGGCAAGGGAAACGGCGTGGAGGACGCCAGCGGGGCATGGGAGGAAAACCATGGATGGACGTGGCCTGTCGTATCATGCTGACAGGGTTCTGGCGGCGGTGGACTCCGATCGCGCAGCCAAGTCGGCGCTTGTCGCTTCGTGGCAGCGTTCGTGCCGGCTGCACCGGCTCGACCCGGCCGAGCGGCGGGGGCCCGAGCGCATTTCCGATGCGGAACTGACCGCCGCCCGCGCGCGGCTGGAACCGCTTCTCCGCTCCGCGCAAACCCCGCTCGACCAGCTTTTCCTTGCTGTCGGCAGTTCCGGCTGCTGTGTGGTTCTCGCCGACCGGCAGGGCATCCTCATGGAGCGGCGCGGTACGCCGGGTGATGACGAAACCTTCCGCCAGTGGGGGCTTTGGACCGGCACGGTCTGGAGCGAGCAGAGCGAAGGCACCAATGGCATCGGCACCTGCCTTGTGGAGCGCCGCACGCTCACAATCCACCGCGACCAGCACTTCCACTCCCGCAACACGCTTCTCTCCTGCACCACCGCGCCGGTCTACGATCATGAGGGCCATCTGGCGGGCGCGCTCGACGTTTCCTCCTGCCGGGCCGACCTCACAGAGGGTTTCGTCAGCCTCATCGCCACCGCAGCCGGCGACGCCGCCCGCCGCATCGAGGCGGAAGCGTTTCGCCTCGCCTATCCTCAGGCGCGCATCATGCTCCTGCCAGCGGCAGATCCGTCAGCCCTCATCGCGGTCGACAGCGACGATCTGGTGATCGGCGCAACCCGCACGGCCCGCGCGCTTCTGGGCCTCCCAGCTGGCCCGCTTGCCAATCCGCTACCCGCATGCGACGTGCTGGGCGGCCCGCAAGTCACGTCGCCCGGCCTTGCCGGGGCCGAGCGCAGCGCCCTCCAGCGCGCGCTTGTCAGCGCCGGCGGCAATGTTTCCGAGGCCGCCCGCCAGCTCGGCATTTCCCGCGCCACGATGCACCGCAAGATGGCCAGGCTCGGCGTCGGCCGCACCCATTGAGGCTTTCCGGGACGTTTTTTACGCCCAACCTGTCGCAGTTCTGAGACAGGTGACGCATGCCCCCGCTCTTCCCCCTCTGCCGCACCGGAAAACCCGCGCCTAACCTTCCCTTCATGCCGCATGACGCGGTCTGAATTCGGGAGGATTTCATGAACAAGGTTGAATTCGCGCGTAGTGCCAAAGTGCCTTTCGCCAAACGCTACGACAATTTCATCGGCGGCGCATGGGTGGCGCCGAAATCCGGGCGCTATTTCGAAAACACCTCGCCGGTCACCGGCCAGCCCTTGGGCGAAATCGCCCGCTCCGACGCAGCCGACGTGGAGCTGGCGCTCGACGCCGCCCACAAGGCCAAGGACGCCTGGGGCCGCACCAGCCCGGCCGAACGCGCCCTGATGCTCAACCGCATCGCCGACCGGATGGAAGAAAACCTCGAGCTTCTGGCGCGCGCGGAAACCTGGGACAATGGCAAGCCGATCCGCGAAACCACCGCAGCCGACCTGCCCCTTGCCATCGATCATTTCCGCTACTTTGCCGGCGTCCTTCGCAGCCAGGAAGGCTCCATCTCGCAGATCGATGACGACACGGTCGCCTATCATTTCCACGAGCCGCTGGGCGTGGTCGGCCAGATCATCCCGTGGAACTTCCCGCTGCTCATGGCCTGCTGGAAGCTTGCGCCCGCGCTTGCCGCCGGCAATTGCGTGGTGCTGAAGCCCGCCGAGCAGACCCCGGCCTCGATCATGCTGTGGGCCGATCTCATCGGCGACATCCTGCCGGAAGGCGTTCTGAACATCGTCAACGGTTTCGGCCTTGAAGCCGGCAAACCGCTCGCATCCTCCAACCGCATCGCCAAGATCGCCTTCACCGGCGAAACGACGACCGGCCGGCTCATCATGCAGTATGCCAGCCAGAACCTGATCCCGGTCACGCTGGAGCTGGGCGGCAAGTCGCCCAACATCTTCTTCAAGGATGTCACCGCCGAGGACGACGACTTCTTCGACAAAGCCATTGAAGGCTTCGTGATGTTCGCGCTCAACCAGGGCGAGGTCTGCACCTGCCCGAGCCGCGCCCTCATTCACGAGGCGATCTATGACGAATTCATGGAGCGCGCGCTCAAGCGCGTGGAGCAGATCGTGCAGGGCGACCCGCTCGACCCTGCCACCATGATCGGTGCGCAGGCCTCCTCCGAGCAGCTTGAGAAGATCCTGAGCTATATCGACATCGGCAGGCAGGAAGGCGCGGAAGTGCTGACCGGCGGCGAGCAGGCGCATCTGCCCGGCGATCTGGCCGGCGGCTATTACGTCAAGCCGACGGTCTTCAAGGGCCACAACAAGATGCGCGTCTTTCAGGAAGAGATTTTCGGCCCCGTCGTCTCGGTCACGACCTTCAAGGACGACGCCGAAGCCATGGCAATCGCCAATGACACGCTCTATGGCCTCGGTGCCGGCATCTGGAGCCGCGACGCCAACCGGCTTTATCGCTTCGGTCGAGGCATTCAGGCGGGCCGCGTGTGGACCAATTGCTACCACGCCTATCCGGCCCATGCGGCCTTCGGCGGCTACAAGCAGTCCGGCATCGGCCGCGAAACGCACAAGATGATGCTCGACCACTACCAGCAGACCAAGAACATGCTGGTGAGCTACAGCCCCAAGAAGCTGGGCTTCTTCTGAGTTCAGGCAATACGACGGTGTCTGACCGGTTCCCCGCCGATCAGGCGTTGCGAGATGCTTCTTCCCGTTTCGGGAAGAAGCTGCCCCGGCAGGCGGGAGGCTTTAGCCGCCAGCTTTCGGCCCCCCGCCTGCCATTCTCCGAGAGGGTTTGCGCATGTCCATAAACGACAAGGTTTCTGCAACGCCCGAAGCACGCGAGCTTCTTGCCGAGATCATCGCCGATCACGGCCCCGTCCTCTTTCACCAGTCGGGCGGCTGCTGCGATGGCTCTTCACCCATGTGCTACCCGCGCGGCGATTTCATCGTCGGCGATCAGGACGTGCTTCTTGGCCATATCGGCGACACGCCGGTGTTCATCAGCGCATCGCAGTTCGAGGCGTGGAAACACACCGACCTGATCATCGACGTGGTGCCGGGGCGCGGCGGCATGTTTTCGCTCGATAACGGGCGCGAAAAACGCTTTCTCACCCGCTCGCGCGTCTGCGCCGCACCCGTCCGCGAATAGGCGCTATTCGGCGGCTTCCGAGTAGGAGGCCGGCAGATAGTTGAGCACCGGCCCGAGCCAGCGCTCCACATCCGCCACGTCCATGCCCTTGCGCGCCGCATAATCTTCCACCTGGTCGCGCTCGACCTTGGCAACGCCGAAATAATAGCTTTCGGGATGCGAAAGGTAGAGACCCGATACCGAGGAGCCCGGCCACATGGCCATGCTTTCGGTCAGTTCCACACCTGCATTCTTCTCCGCATCCAGAAGCCTGAACAGCGTCACCTTCTCGGTGTGGTCGGGCTGCGCCGGGTAGCCCGGAGCCGGGCGGATGCCGAGATAGGGTTCGGCAATCAGCTCTTCGGGCGTGTAGCTTTCATCGCCCGCATAGCCCCAGAACTCCTTGCGCACCTTCTCATGCATGCGCTCGGCGAAGGCTTCCGCAAACCGGTCGGCCAGCGCCTTCACGAGGATCGAGTTGTAGTCGTCGTTTGCCCGCTCGAAGCGCTCGGCAATCGCCACTTCCTCGATGCCCGCCGTCACGACGAACCCGCCGATCCAGTCCGGCTTGCCGCTGTCCACCGGCGCAACGAAGTCCGACAGCGCAACATTCGGCTTGCCGCCGCGCTTGGTAAGCTGCTGGCGCAGCGTGAAGAAGGAGCCAAGCTCCTCTTTCCGCGTTTCGTCGGTGAAGAGGCGCACATCATCGCCCACGGCATTGGCCGGCCAGAACCCGATCACGGCGCGCGGCACGAACCACTTTTCGTCGATGATCTTCTTCAGCATGGCCTGCGCGTCGGCAAAGAGCTGCCGCGCGGCCTCGCCCTGTTTCTCGTCCTCGAGAATTTTCGGATATCGCCCCTTCATCTCCCAGGTCTGGAAGAAGGGTGTCCAGTCGATATAGCGCGCAAGCTCTTCCAGATCCCAGTTTTCGAAAACCTTCGTGCCGGTGAAGCTCGGCTTCGGCGGCGTGTACGCCGCCCAGTCGATCCTGTGCGGATTGGCGCGGGCCTTGTCGATCGGCAGGCGCTGCTTGTCACGCTCGGAGCGTTCATGCGCTTCCGTCACCTTGCGATATTCCTCGCGCAGATTTGCAACAAAACCGTCACGCGCTTCCGGCGAAAGCAGGTTCGAGACCACGCCCACCGCACGGCTCGCATCGTTCACGTGAACCGCCTGCCCGCGATCATAGCTCGGATGGATCTTCACCGCCGTGTGCACACGGCTGGTCGTCGCGCCACCGATCAGAAGCGGAATGTCGAACCCTTCGCGCTCCATCTCTGCCGCCACATGCACCATCTCGTCGAGCGACGGGGTGATGAGACCGGAAAGACCGATGATGTCGACCTTCTCTTCGCGGGCGGTCTCAAGGATCTTCGCCGCTGGCACCATCACGCCAAGATCGATGATCTCGTAATTGTTGCAGGCCAGAACCACGCCGACGATGTTCTTGCCGATGTCGTGCACATCGCCCTTCACCGTGGCCATCAGGATCTTGCCGGCGCTCTCGCGCTCGCCGCCGCCATTGGCGCGTTTTTCTTCCTCCATATAGGGAAGAAGAACCGCCACGGCCTGCTTCATCACACGGGCGGATTTCACCACCTGCGGCAGGAACATCTTGCCCGCGCCGAACAGATCGCCGACCACGTTCATGCCGGCCATCAGCGGCCCTTCGATCACGTGCAGCGGGCGCTCGGCGTTCAGCCGTGCTTCCTCGGTGTCCGCGTCGATATATTCGGTGATGCCGTTGACCAGCGCATGCTCCAGCCGCTTCTCGACCGGAAGCTCGCGCCAGGAAAGGTCCTTTTCCTTGGCCTCGCGCCCGCCGGTGCCGCGATAGCGTTCGGCGATCTCCAGCATGCGCTCCGTCGCCGTGCCGCCGGCCTTGGGCGCGCGGTTGAGCACCACATCCTCGCAGGCCTCGCGCAGCTCCGGATCAATGGCGTCATAGACGGCCAGCTGACCGGCATTGACGATGCCCATGTCCATGCCCGCCTGAATGGCGTGATAGAGGAACACCGCGTGCATTGCCTCGCGCACGGGCTCATTGCCGCGGAACGAGAAGGAAAGGTTCGACACACCGCCCGAAATATGGACATGCGGCAGGGTGCGAATGATCTCGCGCGTCGCCTCGATGAAGTCGACGCCGTAATTGTCGTGCTCCTCGATACCGGTCGCAACGGCAAAGACGTTCGGATCGAAGATGATGTCTTCCGGCGCAACGCCGGCCTTCTCGGTCAGAAGCCTGTAGGCGCGGGTGCAGATTTCCACCTTGCGCGCCTCGGTGTCGGCCTGACCGGTTTCGTCAAAGGCCATCACGACCATTGCTGCGCCATACATGCGGCACAGATTGGCCTGATGCAGGAACGCCTCCTCGCCTTCCTTGAGCGAGATGGAGTTGACCACGGCCTTGCCCTGAACGCATTTGAGGCCCGCTTCGATCACCTCCCATTTGGAGGAGTCGATCATCACCGGCACACGCGCGATGTCGGGTTCCGCCGCCACCAGGTTGAGGAACTCGATCATCGCCTTTTTGGAGTCGATCAGGCCCTCATCCATGTTGATGTCGATGATCTGCGCGCCGCCTTCCACCTGGTTGCGCGCCACGTCCAGAGCGGTCGCGTAATCACCGGCGGTGATGAGCTTGCGGAATTTTGCAGAGCCCGTGACATTGGTGCGCTCGCCCACATTGACGAAGGGAATGTCGTCGGTCAGCGTGAAAGGCTCCAGCCCCGAAAGGCGCATCAAGGGTGCTCGCTCGGGGATTTCGCGCGGCGGATGGTTCGCCACCGCGTCGCGGATCGCGGCAATGTGCTCCGGCGTCGAGCCACAGCAGCCGCCAACCACATTGATCAGCCCCTCGCGCGCAAACTCCTCGACCTGCTCGGCCATCATCTCCGGGCTTTCGTCATACTGGCCAAAGGCGTTCGGAAGACCGGCATTCGGATAGGCGCAGATCAGCGTGTCGGCCACGCCCGAAAGCTCCGCCAGGTGCGGGCGCATGGCCGCAGCGCCCAGCGCGCAGTTCAGACCGATCGTAATCGGCTTGGCGTGCCGCACCGAATGCCAGAAGGCCGTGGGCGTCTGGCCGGAAAGCGTGCGTCCGGAAAGGTCGGTGATCGTGCCGGAGATCATCACCGGCAGGCGAATGCCACGCTCTGCGAAGATTTCCTCGCATGCGAAGATCGCCGCCTTGGCGTTGAGCGTGTCGAAGATGGTTTCGATCAGCACGATGTCCGTGCCGCCATCGAGCAGCCCGCGCAGCTGTTCGCCATAGGCAATGCGCAGATCGTCGAAGGTCACGGCGCGGTAGCCGGGATTGTTCACGTCCGGCGAAATGGAGGCGGTGCGGTTGGTCGGCCCGAGCGCGCCGGCCACGAAACGGCGCACGCCGTCCTTCTGCTCGGCGCGGATCGCCGCACGGCGGGCAAGCCGCGCACCGTCGCGGTTGAGCTCATAGACCATCTCTTCCATGCCGTAATCGGCCTGGGCGATGGTCGTGGAGGAGAATGTGTTCGTCTCGAGAATGTCCGCACCCGCCATCGCATAGCGGAAGTGTTCTTCCTCGATCGCCTTGGGCTGCGTCAGGTTGAGCAGGTCGTTGTTGCCCTGCTGGTGGCAGGTGCAGCCGGTGAAGCGGTCGCCGCGGAAATGATCCTCGTCGAAGCCGAGCCCCTGAATCTGCGTGCCCATCGCGCCGTCGAGGATGAGGATACGCTCGCGCGCTGCCTTGTGCAGCGCGGCGAAGATTTCCGATCCATCCGGCTTTTCGCCAACGGGGCCAAACAGTTCATCGATAGACGACATATGCGACGCTTTTCATCCTTGATACGACAATGGACCTGCATCACATAAAGATATCTTTATGTCAACATGCACGCGGCATCATATCACGGCTAAGCGTTGCACCGGCGCGGGGCCGAACATCCCTATTCGGCCCTTGTCACCGCCTCGAAACTCTCTTCCAGAACGCCGAGCAGATGGTCCGCATTGGCTCTCGAAAAGATCATCGACGGGCGCATCTTCAGCACATTGTCATAGGGGCCTTCGGTGCCCATCAGCACCCCGCGCGCCCGCGCCTCGTTGCAGATCGCGCGCGCTGATGCCGTGGCCGGCATCTTCGTCTCACGGTCCTCGACAAGCTCGATGCCGAGAAACAGCCCCATGCCGCGCACATCGCCGATCAGCGGATAGCGATGCTGAAGCTCGATGAAGCCTGCCTTGAGATACGCGCCGATTTCCGCCGCATTCTCCCGCAGGCCGTCGCGCTCGATCGTGTCGATCACCGCGAGACCCACCGCGCAGGAAACCGGGTTGCCGCCGAATGTGTTGAAATACTCCATCCCGTTGTGGAAGGATTCCGCGATCTCCCGACGCACCACCAGCGCGCCCATGGGATGACCATTGCCGATGGGCTTGCCCACCGTGGCGATGTCCGGCACCACGCCCTGCGTCTCGAATGCCCACCAGTGGCTGCCGATGCGGCCAAAGCCCACCTGCACCTCGTCGGCGATGCAGATGCCACCCGCCGCGCGCACCATGCGGTAGACTTCGTCCAGATAGCCTTCCGGCATGAACACCTGCCCGGCAACGCTCGGGATGGACTCGGCGATGAAGAAGCCCGGAGCCTCGCCCTTGGCCGCCATCGTGTCGATCTGCTCGGCAACACTTGCCGCAAACCGCTTCGCCAATTCTTCCTGCGGCCAGTCGGCCGGCGCGCGATAGGCGTCCGGCAGTTCGGCCACATGCACATGCGGCTTCGGCCCCTGCCCGCCCTTTCGGCGGAATTTGTAGGGGCTGAGATCGACCAGTTCCTGCGTCGTGCCGTGATAGGACCAGTCGAGAACGATGGCGTTCTCCCGGCCCGTATGCGCCCGCATCATGCGCAGCGCCAGACTGTTTGCCTCCGAGCCCGAATTCACGAAGGCCGCAATGGAGAGTTCCTTCGGCATGGTCGCCGTCAGCCGCTCCGCATAGGCGACGATGTTGTCATGCAGGTAGCGCGTGTTGGTGTTGAGCGTCGCCGCCTGTGTGGCGAGCGCCTCCACCACCGCCGGATGGCAGTGACCCAGATGGCAGACATTGTTGAAGCAATCGAGATAGGCGCGACCCCGGTCGTCGATCAGCCACACGCCCTCGCCCTTCACGAACTTGATCGGCTCCTCATAGGAAATCGACAGGTTCGGCAGGAGCAGCGACTGGCGTTTTTCCACGATCTCGGCCTTGGAAAGCCGCCCCGCATCAACCGCCACAAGCCCGGCAAAGTCGCTGGCGTCGGGGAAGAGTTCGCCCCATGTTTCCAGATAGCGCGTCTCGCCAACGCCCAGAATGTCGTCGGCGCTCATCGTCGTGTCGCAGGAAATCTGCAGGTGCAGATGCGGCATCCAGCCGCCATTTTCCTTCGGCCCGCCCATATGCGCCAGAAAGGCGCCGGCCTCGACCCGGTCGCCCACCTTCAGCCGGTCCGCAACCTCATGGGCAAGATGCCCCCACAGCGACAGGAAGGCCGGGCCGTCTTCCGGCTCATGCTCCAGCACCATCACCGCGCCATAGCCAAGCCGCGCGGCCTCGACGCCCACTTCATTCACCGTGCCGGCAAGCGGCGCATAAAGCGCGGCTCCCGCCGGCAGGAAAAGATCGAGCCCCAGATGACGCCTGCGGCGCTCGCCGGCGATCAGGCGGGATTCGAAAATCTCGCTGGTGTAGACGCCGCGCTCCTCGCCCCATGGGCCGATACCCAGAATGCGCGTCGCATCCCCCACCGCATCTTCCCAGAGCGCCTGCGCCTCGTCCGGCCGTTCTTCAGCCGAGGCGATGGCAATTGGGTCGCTCTGGTCGCCAAGCGGCACATGGGCGGTCGGATAGCTCGCCGCCGCGCGCACCAGCACCGGCGCGAAATTGCGGCGGTTGTCCGCCAGCCAGCTCTTCACCGCGCGCGCGCCGGGCATCGCCTCGAAGCCGCAGGCATTGCGCAGGATCGCCGTGGCGAAACGCGGGTCCATCGCGCCGAGCCGGCGCAGCAGGTCCCAGGCAGGCTTTTCGCTCACCGCAAGATAGGGATTGTCGGCCACTTCCGACTGGCGGCTGGCCGAGATCGTCACCGAGGTGACGAGCCGCATGGCAACGAGATCGAACAACAGGTCGACCTCTTCTTCACGCAACGGATACTGGGCATGGAAACCGGCCGCCAGCGCACCGATGGCCCCCAGCGGGTCGTCACAGTCGAGCGCGCCGTAGGCGCCGGCAATGGCCACTTCGCAGATCAGCGCGCTGTAGAGCGCATCGCCGAAATCGATCAGGCCGCAGATCTTCGTGTGGTCCGCCGGATCGACCAGCACGTTCCAGTCATTGGCGTCGTTGTGGATCACCCCGCCGCGCAGGCGGTTAAGCTGCGGCAGAACAGAAACCTCAAAACGGTCGATGAAGCGCTCTGCAAGCGCGCGGTCGTCCGCATCCCGGATCCTGTCCAGTCGCGCGCGGCTGTTGCCGGCAAGGCGCAGATCCCAGTCCAGCGGGCGCACCGCGCCGGGATGCATGAAACCGTTGAGCGCATTGTTGAACCGGCCAAGCAGTTCGCCGAGGCTCTCCATGGCCGCCTCGCTGCGTGGCGCCTCGGCAAGCGGCATGCCCTCAATCCAGCTGACAAGCCGCAGCCGGTGCGTTCCGCCACTGGCGGAAACCGCCTCGCCAAGCGCCTCACCCTTCAAGGTCGGCAGGAGCGCCGGCACGGGCAGGTCGGGCGCGTGCCGGGCCATGTGCTGCAGGAGCGCCGTCTGGAAATCGCTTTCCTCGACGGGTTCAGCCGCATTGATGATCTTGAAGATGAATGCGCCGTCCGGCGTCTTCACCCGGACATTCTGGTCCCGCTCGCTTTCCAGCGCCGACAGCGCGCCTTCGATGCCATAGATATCCAGCAGAAGCCGGCGCACCTCTTCCTCGGAAAAGCGCGGAACCGTGTCGAGAATTGCAGTCATTCGCCCTAATCTCCCAAGCGCAGCTCTGGATCGCCCTGCATCCACCCGGACGCACAGGAACGATCTGAACCGGGCAGCAAACCTGTCATCCACCCATGCCTGCCCGGCCCGATGCCGCTATCCGTTTCACGACGCGGCCCCGTTCGCAAGCCGCCCGGGCGAAACGTCACACAGCTTTCGACTGCAGTTCCGCGATCAGCTCCGCCGTCGTCACCTGCCGGCAATAGCCCTTGATGGTGCGCAGCGAATTGTCGTGCCGCTCCTGGCTGTAGGTCAGGCAGGCATCCGTCACCTGTGTCACCAGATAGCCCAGATCGCAGGCATCGCGAATGGCGCTCTCCACGCACTGATCGGTGATCAGCCCGCAGATGATGAGCTGCTTCACGCCGAGATTGCGCAGAATGTAGTCGATATGGGTCGAGACGAAGACCGACGAGGAGGATTTCGGCAGCACGATCTCGTCTTCGCCCGGCGCGATCTGGTCGATCACCTTGCCGTCCCAGGACCCCTTGGCCACGTTGAAGCCAGTGATCTTGTAGTCGAGGCTGCGGTCGCGCCCGTCCAGCGTCAGGCTTTCAATGGTGGTGTACATCACCTCCACGCCGGCGCTGCGGCAGGCCGCCTGCAGCTTCTGCATGCGCGGGATCACGTCTGCGTCGAGCCGGTCGAAATACCAGCGGTATTTTTCTTCAAACGTCTTCTCGTCGAGATCGGCGAATTCCGCCCCTTTCCTGTGGGCGCTGAAATTCTGCACATCCACATAGAGGATCGCTGCCTGGCCCGGCTCGATGGGAACGTTGCGCGTCAGTTCCATTCCTATAACTCCGTTACGAAGCGATGCACGACGGCGGTCATGAGCTTGGCCCATTCTGCCTGCCCGCCGGCATCTGCGATGAGATCGTTGCGAATTTCAATAAGGCTGTGCGGCAACCCGCTTTCTTCTCCATGACGCGGCACAAACCAATCCGACTCATCATCGATCTGGTAGGGCTCGTTCATGCCAATGGTCAGGTCCGGCGCATTCTCCAGCACGAGTTGTCGCAGGCGCTCGGAGGTCGCTGTGTCCTTGCGATAAAGGAAGCTGATTTCCCAGGGGCGCGGAACACCGTCCTGTAGCTGCGGGTTGAAACTGTGGATCGACAGGATCGCCCGGCAGTGCGGCGCTTCGCGCATCATCGTCACCGCCGCATTGAACGGCTCGAATATCTCCTGCGTGCGGTGGGCGCGCGCATCGTCGCTCAGGGAGCGGTTGCCCGGCACGATCACGCCATCGCTTACCTCCGGCATCGCGTCGGGTGCTTCCGGCGGTCGGTTGCAGTCGATCACCAGCCGGCTGTAGCTCTGAAACACCGCCGGCGCACCCAGCTGTTCGGCCATCAGCCGCGTGACGGCGGCGGCCCCGATGTCCCAGCCGATATGCGCCTCGCGCGCATCGTCCGGAAGACCGAGACCGTTCAGGGCTGCCGGCACCGTCTTGCCCGCATGCTCGCAGACCAGCAGCACCGGAAAGCTGCTTTCCTGATTGATAATGGTGACCGGATCCGGATCGAGCGGCGACAGAAGCCGACCGCTTTCCCCGATAGATGTGTGAAGGCTCATACTTTCTCCGCCTTGAGGGCTGGCGACGGGATAAGGCCGTTCGGGCGGAAGATCAGCACGAGAACGACCAGGCAAAGGGCGATCGGATCACGGAACTCCTGCATGCTGGCCGGCAGATAGGCGGCCAGATAGATTTCGATGAAACCGAGCAGGAAGCCGCCGGCCACGGCACCGCGCAGCGAGCCGAGGCCGCCCAGAATGGCCGCGATGAAGGCCTTGAGAACGGGCGTGAAGCCCATCAGCGGATCGACCGAGGCGCGCTGGCTCACCCAGAGAACGGCGGCAACGCCGGCAAGGAAGCCCGACAGTGCGAACGCGCCGGCAATCACCGTGTTGGCGCGAATGCCCATGAGGCGCGCCACCGAGAAATCCTCGGCTGCCGCCCGCATGGCGATGCCGATGCGGTGATGCTTCATGAAGCGGTCGAGGAAGATCAGCATGACGATGGTGGTGGCGATGGCCGCAATCTTGTTGACGCCGATCACCAGCCCGCCGAAGCGCACGCTTTCAGACAGGATTTCCGGCACCAGAACGGCCTGCGAACGGGCGGAAATGAAGTTCTGGAACAAAACCTGGAGGATCATCGAGACCGCGAAACTGGTCACCAGCATGGTCGCGCCGGAGGCGTTTCTGACCGGCCGGAAGGCAATGCGCTCCATCGCCACGGCGGCAAGCACCGCCGCCGCAATGGCCAGCAGAATGGAGAAGGCGAAGGGAACGCCCGCCAGCCCGCAGGCCATCAGGATATAGCCGGCGATGGTCATCAGCTCGCCATGGGCGAAGTTGATCAGCCCCATGGTCGAGAAGACCATGGCAAGGCCCAGCGCCAGCAGCGCATAGGTGCCGCCCAAGGCAAACGCATTGACGGTTTGCTGTAGAAACAGATCCATTACTCGGCCCCCAGATAGGCAGCTTGCAGCGTGTCGGAATTGCGCAGTTCGGCGGCCGTGCCGGAAGCTGCGATGCGGCCGCTGGCCATCACGTATCCGCGATCCGCGACCTCGAGCGCCATCGAGACGTTCTGCTCGACAACCACCATGGTCACCCCCTGCTTGCGCAACACGGTGATCAGCTCGAAAACCTGCTCGACGATCTTCGGCGCGAGCCCCAGCGACGGTTCGTCAAGCAGTAGAAGACGCGGATTGCTCATCAACGCGCGGCCAACGGCCAGCATCTGCTGCTGGCCGCCCGAAAGCGTTCCAGCAAACTGCTCACGGCGCTCACGCAGGATCGGAAACAAGTCAAAGACCCGTTCAAAAGCCGTTTTCACCTCGGCCTTGTCCCGCATCGAATAAGCGCCCATGAGCAGGTTTTCCTGCACGCTGAGCGTGCCGAAGACGCGCCGCCCCTCCGGCGACAGCGTCATGCCAAGGGAGGCAAAACGCTCCGGCGCGCTGCCGGTCACATCCTGCCCCCTGAAGGTGATCCTGCCTGCGCTGGCCGGTGCCAGACCGACCAACGCATTGAGCGTCGAGGACTTGCCAGCGCCATTGGCGCCCAGAAGCGCGATGATTTCGCCTTCACGCACGTCCAGATCGATACCGCGCACCGCCTGCACGGCACCGTATTGCACCTGGAGCGACTGGACTGTCAGTAGCGCAGACACGTCCTGCCTCACTGAACGCGGGGTTCGGGGATGAGCGCGGCGTCAGGCGTCGGCTGGCCGATCAATTCGCGCCCGCCATCCTTCACGCGGATCAGGCTCACCTCGCGCAGGGGCATGCCATCCGTGCCCTTGTAGGTGATGGTGCTCGTCGCGCCCTGGACGTTCTCCAGATTGGCGATCGCATCGCGCAGCGTCTGCGCATCGGTGGAGCCGTCCGCCGCGATCACCGCCGCCTCGATGACCTTGATGAGGTCGTATCCAACGGCGTTGAACACGGTTTCCGGCGCCTTGCCGTTCACCTCTTCAAACTTCTTGTTGAAGGCTTCGAGCGGGCTGCCCTCGGTCGGGTGACCTGCGGTGGTGAAGACAAGTCCTTCAGCCACAGCACCCAGCGAGAAGGTGGTCGGGCTGTCGATGCCGTCGGAACCGATGATCTGGCTTTCCACACCCGCCGCGCGCAGCGCCTTCAACATGGAGGGGAAATCCGGCTCATAGGTCGACGTCATGATCACGTCGGGCTGCGGGTCGAGTGCCGCGATGCGCGTGGCGATGGCGGAGAAATCCTGCTGGCCGATCGTGTGCGTGTCCTCGCCCAGCATCTTGCCGCCAAGCTTCTCGAACACTTCGGCGAAGTAGAGCGGCATCGTCGTGTACTGCGTGTCGGGCGAATAGATGATGTAGGCGCTGCGGTGACCCTCGTCATAGGCCCATTTGGCCGAAACCGTAGCCTGCACATTGTCGCCGGGGAAGTTGGCGAACATGTAGTCGCCGCCGATCTGCGGCAGGGTGGGCGAAGAGGCACAGGTGGAAATGGCCGGGATCTGCGCTTCGGTCACCACGCCGATGGCGGCAAGCGCCGGGTCGGCATCGCAGGGCAGCACGATCACGGAAACGCCCTCATCCACCAGTTCCTGGGTGGCGATGGAGGTCTGCGCCGCATCCGAACGCACATCCTTTTCCAGAAGCTCGATCTTGATCTTGCCATCGATGCCGCCGGCCTCGTTGATTTCGTTTACGGCGATGTGGATGCCGTCGATCACGGGCGTATCAAAGGGTGCGAGCGCGCCGGTCTGTGCGGTTGCGACACCGACGCGCAGCGTTTCTGCTGCAGCCGGAAACGCCATCGCACTGGCGAGAAGCGTGGATATGAGCAATTTGTTCATGTCAGTTCCCTCTTTCTTTTTCGTTCGTTTGTCAGGCGGCCTTGCCCGGCCCGAGATATGCCTCGATGACCGCCGGGTTCTCCCGGATGGCAGCCGGGGCGCCATCCGCAATGAGCTTTCCTTCGTTGAGCACGACAATGCGGTCGCACAATTCGTTGATCAGCTTCAGATCGTGGTCGACCAGCACGACGCCCAGTCCCAGATCGGCCGATAGCACCTTCAACCGTTCGATCAGATCGTCGGTCTCCTCGCGGTTCATGCCGGCTGCCGGTTCGTCGAGCAGAAGCAGCGTCGGTTCGCAGGCGAGTGCGCGCGCAATCTCCACCCGGCGCTGTTCGCCATAGGAGAGCGTTCCCGCGTCCTCGCCGGCCCGCTCCCCGATGCCGAGGCGGGCGAGGGCTGCACCGGCCCGCTCCTCCGCATTCTTTCCGCCATGAGTGGAAAGGGCCGCTGCCAGAACGTTCTGATAGACGGTCAGCGTCGGGAACAGACGGATGTTCTGGAATGTGCGGGCAATGCCGGCGTCGGCAATCTTCTCCGATGCGACGCCTGTGAGCGATTTCGAGCCCAGCACCACATCGCCTTCGGTCGGCTTCAGCACGCCGGAGATGATGTTCAGAAGCGTTGTTTTTCCCGAACCGTTGGGGCCGATGAGGCCCAGAATTTCACCCGGATTGACCGAGATGCTGACATCGTCCACCGCGCGCAGACCGCCAAACTGCATCGACACATGCTCGACCTTCAGCCGGTCGTCGCTCGTGCGCTTGCCGAGCGCTTCGGCTCTGCCCCGCTTCGGTCTGAACGGGAAAGCGCGCTCTTCCCATTCCTTGAGCCCCATCACGCCTTCCGACATGCGGAACATGGCAAACAGGATGAGCAGGCCAATACCGATCTGCGTCGTGCCGAACACCGCCGGCAGCTCGAAACCGCCAATGGAAAGACCGCTTTCAAAGCGGCGCAGGATTTCGGTGATCACCGTGATCAGGATGGTGCCGGAGATGGCACCCGTCACGGTGGTCATGCCACCAACGATGAGCATCGCCAGAAGCAGGAACGTGTCGTGGAAATAGAATTTTTTGGGGCTGAAAGCGCCCAGAAAATGCGCGATCAGCGCGCCCGAGAGCGCCATGATGGCGGCACTCACAACCCATGAGACGAGGCGTTCGCGCTGCACATTGATGCCAACGGCCTTGGCCGCAATGGCGTTCTCACGGCCCGCCCTCAAGCGTAGACCCGAAAGGGAATCGCGATACCAACGCGCCGCGATCAGCGCGATCACGCAGGCCACCGCAGCGATGATCAGCGTCGTATCGCGCGGAACGCCGAAGAAGGACTGCGCGCCGCGCGTCACATCGCGCCAGCCGATGATCACGCCATGCACAATCACCAGAAGGCCGAGCGTGGCGATAGATGCCGCCGACCCTTCCAGCCTGCCGATGGCAATGCCGATCAGAAGCGCAATGGCCGCCGTGACCAGAACCGCGACGATGATGGCAGGGATAAGCGAAAGTTCGGTTGCAGCGAGCCAGTCCGGCAGCCCCCGCAGCGTCGCCATCTTGAGCCCCGCCGGCAGCGTCAGAAGGCCCGACACATAAGCGCCGATGCCCATGAAGGCCACATGGCCGAAGCTCAGGATTCCGCTGTTGCCGCTATAGACGCCAATGCCCGTCACCGCGATGAGCGATATGAAGAAAACAGTCAGCACGCGCTCGGCAGCGGCACCGAAAAGACCGGCAACGACAACCCCCGCCACCGCCAGAACGATAATGGCGAGAGCGGCTGCAGTGAAATGCTGGCGCGATGACGTGAACATGTATTCCCCTCTGGCTCCCTTCCCCCTAGCTTTGATATTATTTTTTCATAGTCAACCAGAATTTTTCATATTGACTTATGATTTTCAAAATCGTTTCTTCGCCTCGGAGGAGATCAATGCAAGTCAGACAAAGGCTGGAGAACCTGTCGAGCGAGCTCACGGCGACCGAAAGGAAGCTGTGCACCGCGCTGTTGCTCGACTATCCCTATGCGGGTCTCGACACGATCCAGGATCTCGCCAGCAAAACCGGCACCTCATCGCCCTCCATCTCGCGTTTCGTCACCAAGCTCGGCTTTCAGGGCTATCAGGATTTCCAGCGTCATCTGATCGACGAGATACGGCAGGCGAACCGCTCTCCGCTCGATCTCCATGTGGGCGACCGCCCCATTCAGGGAGACTTTCTCGAAGACTTCGTCTCCCGCGCCGTCAACCTTATCTCGGCATCGGCATCCGCAATCACCAGCGCGCAGTTCGAGCGCGTCTGCGATCTTCTTGGCGATGAAAAGCGCAACATCTATCTGATCGGCGGGCGCATCAGCGATGCCATCGCGCTCTACGTCTCGCGCCATCTGCGCCAGGTGCGCAGCGGTGTCTTCCACCTGCCGGCGGACCCGGAAATCTGGCCGGAATACATGCTGCGCATGCGTTCGAAAGACGTGCTGTTCATGGTGGATTATCGCCGTTACCAGCGCAATCTGGCCGAGCTTGCCCGGCGCGCCAAGGCGCAGAGCGGCGTCCAGATCGTTGTCCTGACCGACAAGTGGATGTCGCCCGCCGCCAATCACGCCAATGAGGTCTTCGCCACCCCCATCGAAAGCGGCACCGTCTGGGACAGCTATTCCGGCGCCATGGTGCTGATGGAGGCGATGCTGACCCGCATTGCCGAAACGAACTGGGACAAAACCCGCAAACGCATCGAAGCCTGGGACTCGCTCCGCTTCGATCATGGAGCACGCGACGATGATCAGTAATCCCTTGATGTTTGCCGCCACTTCGGACTTTTCCGGCGTGACGCGCGGCAAGGCCTTTCCATTGAAGGAATTGGAAAAGCGCTTCCGCCAGGGTGTCGGCTGGACGCCCACCAATGTACAGATCACCTGTTTCGACACGATTGCCGAGAGCCCCTTCGGCTCCTTTGGCGACCTGATCCTCGTGCCGGATGCCGACACGGCCGTCACGCTCGATCTCGAAGATGGGGGCCCCGTCGAGCGCTTCGTGCTCGGCGACATCCTCCATCTTGAGGGCGATCCATGGAGCTGCTGCACCCGCTCCATCCTCAAGACCGCGCTGAAGCGGCTCGAAGATGTCTCCGGCCTGCGTCTTGTCGCGGCCTTCGAGCACGAATTTCAGTCCCGCAATCCATCACAGGGCCCTGGCGAAGCCTTCGGTCTGGCCAGCTTCGGCAAGCACCGCGCGTTCGGCGAAACGGTCATGGCCGCGCTGGAAGTGGCCGGTGTGAAGCCGGATACCTTCCTGAAGGAATACGGCTCCGACCAGTTCGAGGTCACCAACGGGCCCGATCTCGGCGTTACCGCCGCGGACACCGCCGTCAAGGTGCGTGCGGTCACAAAGCTTGTCGGCGAGCGCATGGGCGAGCCTGTAACCTTCGTGCCCATCCGCGATCCCGCCGGCGTCGGCAATGGCGTCCATGTGCATATGAGCTTCGTCGATGAAAACGGCGCACCCGCCACCTACGACCCGGACGCACCGTGGGGCATGGCTGAAAAAACCGGCTCCTTCATCGCTGGCATCCTAAAATATATGGACAGCATTGTCGCGCTGACCGCGCCGTCCGCCATCTCCTACACACGCCTCACGCCGCACCGCTGGAGCGCAGCCTTCAACAATCTGGGCTATCACGACCGTGAGGCCGCCGTGCGCATCTGCCCGGTGACGAGCGCCAGTGCGGAAAGTGCGGCAAAGCAGTATAATTTCGAGTATCGGGCAGCCGATGCAACAGCCTCCCCCTATCTGGTTCTCGCAGCGCTTGCCCACGCCGGTGCACAGGGCATTGAAGAAGGCCTTGCCGCACCGCAGGTCACGGAAGAAGACCTCTCCGAACTGCCGGCAGCAACGCTTGCCGAGCGCGGCTTGGTACGTCTGCCGCAGTCGCTCGGTGAAGCGCTGGATCGCCTCGAACGAAACCCGCGCGTGGCCGAGTGGATTGGCGCGGAAGCGCTCGACGTCTACCTCAAGCACAAGCGCGGCGAGCTTGCACAAACCGCCGATCTCTCCGAGGCGGAACGCTGCGCGCGCTACGAAGCCGTCTACTGATCAGCCGTCCAGGGGGGAGAACCAGAATGACCGGTCTCTACGAACGCGAAAGCCGCAGCGTTTCCACGCTCGCTCATCTGCGCTTTTTCCCGCAGGCGGTGACGGGCGGCAAGGGCTCGATGCTGCGCGGCGATGATGGACGCGATTTGCTCGACTTCGCCGCCTCCTGGGGGGCGGCCAGCCTCGGCCACGGCCACCCCGCACTCGCCGAGGCCGTCAACCGGGCGCTGTCCGACCAGGCCGGAGCCAGCTATCTCTCCACCGCCAACGAGCCCAGCGTCCTCCTTGCCGAGAAGCTGCTCTCGCTGGTGCCGAAGCGCGCCGCCGGCCGTGTCTGGTTCGGCCATTCGGGCTCGGACGCGAACGAAACCGTCGCCCGCGCGGTGGTTGCGGCAACCGGCCGCCCGCGCATCATCTCCTTCAAGGGTGCCTATCACGGTGGCACGGTCGGGTCGGTGGCTATTTCCGGGCACCCAGCACAGGGCGGCATCGAAAAGGCCTCCGGCCTCAGCCTTGTCCCCTATCCCGATTCCTATGCTTCGGGCAGCCCGGAAGCCGCATCGAAAGCAGCGCTCGCCCATATCGAAGAGCTCTTCGCCACCTCCGTCTCACCGCAGGAAGTGGCGGCCTTCTTCATCGAGCCGATCCAGTCGGATGGCGGAATGCTGGTGCCGCCGCCGGGTTATTTCAGGGAAATCGAGAGGCTCTGCCGCAAGCATGGCATTCTGCTCGTCTGCGACGAGGTGAAGGTGGGTCTCGCCCGCACCGGACGCCTTCACGCCTTCAAACACAGCGGCATCGAGCCCGATATTGTCGTGTTCGGCAAGGGGCTTGGCGGCGGGCTGCCCATCTCGGCAGTCGTCGGCCCCGAAGCCATCATGAACCACGCCTCGACCTTTTCCTTCCAGACCCTGCATGGCAATCCGGTCTGCGCGTCGGCGGGCCTCGCCGTGCTTGAAACCATCGAGCGCGAAAATCTGGTCGAAAACGCCGCAAAGGTCGGAGACACGATGCTTTCCGCCCTGCGCGCGCTTCAGGAAAAACACCCCCTCATCGGCCATGTGCGCGGCCATGGGCTTGCCATCGGCGTGGAGCTTGTCAGCGACCGCGAAGCCCGCACGCCCGCCATCGAACAGACGGCGCTCACCGTCTACCGCGCTTTCCAGCTCGGGCTCGTCATCTACTATGTGGGCCTCAATTCCAACGTGCTGGAATTCACCCCGCCACTAAACCTGAGCGAGGACGAAGCCCTTCGCGGGATCACCATTCTCGATCAGGCTCTGAGCGACGTGGAAGCCGGCAGGGTGGACCCGCAATTGCTGGAGCGCTTTGCCGGCTGGTAAGTGCGTCAGCTCTGGGCGATGGCCGAAATCTGCTCCAGTTCGGCATAGCTGCCGCCGGTGGCCGCGAGCACACGCGCCGGTGCGTGGAAACCATCGCGCGGAAATGGCAGAACCGTGCCACCGGCCTCGCTGACGAGGCAATAGCCGGCCATGCAATCCCAGGCGTTCATACTCGGCTCCGCATAGCCGACCAGCCGGCCCGCCGCCACATAGGCAAGCATCAGCGCCCCCGAACCGTTGCGGATGAACGTTCCGCCGATCTCGAAGAGGTTTTCCACAATGCGCGCGGCAGCAGCCGGCTCGACGCGATCATTGGAGCCAAGCCCCACCACGCCGTTGCGAAGATTGAGCTGGTCCGCAACACGGATCGGCTTTCCGTTGAGCGTCGCCCCACCGCCACGGCGGGCGCTGTAGCACTCGTCGAAGCAGGGCGCGACAATGACACCGAGCACCGGCTCGCCATCGATCGCGGCACCCACGGAAACACACCAGTTCGGCATGCCGTTCAGGAAAGCGCTGGTGCCGTCGATCGGATCGATCACCCAGGTCAGGCCGCTTGTGCCTTCGGTCAGCCCGTACTCCTCGCCAAGCACGCCGTCCGAGCCGAAGTGCTTCGCGATCTCGGTGCGGATCAGCTCTTCGACCTTCTTGTCGGCCTCGGAAACCAGATCCTGCGGGTTGCGCTTGGTCTCGATGACCAGTTCGTCGCGCCGTGTGAAATAGTCGAGGGCGGCAGCCCCCGCAGCCTTGGCCATGGTCTCGGCAAAACCCAGCCGTTCGGCAAGGTCGGTATCGGAAAGGGACACGCGGTTCTCCTGAATGGTCGTTGTCATACGGTTATCAAGGCTATGCCGCGATCGCGGAAGCCGATGGAAACATCGGTCGCCGGCGGCAGCGGGTCGGTCGTCGCATTGTCGACGACGAAGATTGTTCCGGATGCGAGTTCCACCTCATATTCGACATGGTCGCCTAGATAGGCCGAGCTCTGGATGCGGCCGGGCAGGCTGGCATCCCCACCCGCCTCAAGGCGGATGGCGTTTGCCCTGACGGCCAGTTTTGCCGGGCCGGGGCGTGCCGCCTTCCGTGTCGGCAGCGTGTGCTGCAGGCCGCCCACCTGAACCGTCGCGCGGCCCTCCGCGATGTCCAGCACCTCGCAGGCGAGCACATTGGCCTCGCCCATGAAGTCCGCGATGAATTCGGAAGCCGGTTCCTCATAGAGTTCGCGTGGCGGGCCTTCCTGCGCAACCAGTCCGCTTTCCATCACCACAATCCGGTCGGAAACGGCCAGCGCCTCTTCCTGATCATGCGTCACATAGACGGCGGTGAAGCCGAGCCGCTGCTGCAGCTCGCGGATTTCGGTGCGCACACGGCGGCGCAGCCTCGCGTCGAGATTGGAGAGCGGCTCATCGAGCAGAAGCACCTGCGGCTCCAGCACCAGCGCGCGGGCAACGGCGACGCGCTGCTGCTGCCCGCCGGATAGCTCCGCCGGCAGGCGCGCGCCAAACCCTTCGAGGCCGACCAGCGCCAGGCCCGCATGCGCATTCTCCCGCGCTTCGGCCTTCGACTGGCCGCCTGCCTCCAGCCCGTAGGCCACATTGTCGAGCACGCTCATATGCGGGAACAGCGCATAGGATTGAAACACCATGGCCACGTCGCGCTCATTGGCCGGCAGGCGCGTCACATCATGCCCGCCGATCTCGATGGTGCCCGCACTTGGCGTCTCCAGCCCGGCCAACATGCGCAATGTGGTGGTCTTGCCGCAGCCCGAGGGGCCCAGAAGCGTGACCAGCGTGCCCGGCTCGATCTCCAGATCGAGATCGTGGATTGCGGTGAAAGATCCGAAATCCTTGCGCACATTGCGAAAACGGACGGAACCGCGTTGCGAATTGCTCATGCCTTTGCCTCCAGACTGGAATGGGCGCGTTTTTTCGCGGCCGGGCGACTGACTGCGTTTTCCCGTCTCAGCCGGCGCTCGCCGACAAGAAGCTGGAACCCGCCTATCACGGTGATCATGACAAGGATGAGAACCGAGGAGTAAGCGATGGCGATGCCGTATTCGCCGTTCTCCACCAGCCCCACGATATAGGCCGTTGCCATGTTGTATTTGGCGCTCACCAGGAAGATGACGGCGCTGATCGAGGTGATGGCGCGCACGAAGGAATAAACCAGTGCCGCCATGATCGCAGGGCGCAGAAGCGGCAGGATCACCCGTCGGATCGTGCGCGGGCTCCCTGCCCCCAGCGTGATCGACGCCTCGTCCAGGCTCTTGTCGAGCTGGCTCATCGCCGCCACGCCGCCGCGCACGCCAACCGGCATGTTGCGGAACACGAAGCAGGCAATCAGGATCAGCGCCGTGCCTGTCATTTCGATGGGCGGCAGGTTGAAGGCCATAATGTAACTGATGCCGATCACCGTTCCGGGGATGGCGAAGCTCATCATCAGCGCGAACTCGAAGGCGTTCCGGCCAAAGAAATTCTGCCGGACGATGAGATAGGCCGTCAGCAGCCCCACCGCCGCCGTCAGCGGCGCTGCGATCAGCGCGATTTCCATCGTGGTCCAGAAACTGTCCCACGCAACGCCGGTCCATGCCAGCGCCCCTTCGCGCCATTCGACCGAGAAGCCGCGTGCATAGTGCTCCAGCGTCAGCGTGTGATCGAGGCCCCAGGTGGTGACGAACCCGCCAAAGATGATCATGCCATAGACCGCCAGCGTGAAGATGATCCACGGCACCACGATTGCATAAAGCAGGGCGACGAGTGGACCGGGCAAGGCGGCGTGTTTGCCTGAATCTCCCTTGCCCGTCACCGTTGCGAAATTGCGGCCGGCGAGCCACACACGCTGAAGCAGGAAGGCGGAAAGCGTAAACGTCAGAAGAACGATCGCCAGCACCGCCGCGCGCGACGGATCTGTCTGCGCGCCGACAACCGCAAAGAATATCTCGGTCGAGAGAACCCCGTGGCTTCCGCCAAGCACCAGCGGATTGCCGAAATCCGCCATGCTCTCGATGAAGCCGATCAGGAAGGCGTTGGCGAGCCCCGGTGCCATCAGCGGCAGGGAGACCTTGCGGAAGGTGCGCCAGCGCCCGGCCCGCAATGTCTGCGAGGCTTCTTCCATGGATGGGCTCACGCCTTCCACCACACCGATGAGAACGAGGAAGGAAATGGGCGTGAAGGAAAGCACCTGCGCGATCCAGATGCCGGTCAGGCCATAAAGCCAGCGGCCGAGCTCTATCCCCGTCAGCGCCTCGATCCACCCGGTCACGAGACCCGAGCGGCCGAGCATCATGGTCAGCGCAAGGCCGATAACGAAGGGCGGCGTGATGATGGGCAGAACCGTGAGAAGCCTGAGGCCTTTCTTTGCCGGAAAGCGCGTACGGGTTGCCACCAGCGCGAAGGCAAGGCCAAGCAGCGTGGATGCGCTTGCCGTCATCACGGCCAGAAACAGCGTGCGCCAGGCCACGCCGCACCGCGCCCCGCCAATCACGCAGTCGAGGCTCCAGATGGCCGGATCCTGAATGTTGCGGATGAAACCGTCCGGATTGAAGGAGCCGTCGAAATCCTGAAAGGAGCCGGCGAACATCGAAATGATGGGGTAGAAGACGAAGACGCCCACGAGCGCGATCAGCAGGATGATGGAGCCTACCGTGAAGGCGTCGCCCTTCATGGCGCCGCGTTCGGCCAATCCGTAGGCGATGAGGGCCAGAAAGCCCAGCGAGAGAATGACCGCGCCCGCGCCAAAGGCCGGCTGGCCTGGCTCCAACGGACCGAACAGTGCATCGCCGATGCCCCAGGCCCACCCCCAGAAAGTGATGGCAAGCCCCTGCAGGGCCATGAAACCGACCCCGATTGCGCCGATAAGCGCGAGCCGCCCTCCACGCGCATTTCCGGCGGGCATGATAAACCGTGTGGCAATCGCTGCCGCGAACAGGGCGAATGCGATCAAGAGCCAGAAGCGACCAAGAAAGAGCTGCAGAAATCCGGGATAGAGATCCGGTTCGCCTGCCATCTCCCCCACCCATTCAAGGGCGAAGAACCCACCTTCAACCCTGTACCAGGGCAGAAGGCAAATTGCGGCAAGGCCGAGCCCGAACGTTATGTCGAGCCGACGGTTTTCGCGCGTCATCATGTGCAGTCCTGTGCGTGAGAAGCGCCTCGGGTTCCACCCCAATGGAACCCGAGGCTCCGGAACGCGAGATCAGTTGGCGATGGCGCCAATCTCACGATCCCAGCGCTCAAGCAGCGCCTTTCGCTTTTCCGAGCTGCCATAGGTGGTGAAGTCATAGTCGATCAGCTTCACCTCATCGAGGCTCGGAGCTTCCTCAGGAACCTCAGCCGAGGCATTTGACGGAATCTGGAACGACTTCGCCTCCTTCAGGAGCGATTGCACATCCGGCTTCAGCACCCAGTCATACCAGGTCTTGGCTTCTTCGACGTTGCGGGCGCGCTCCACAATCGACATGGAGCCGATCTCGTAGCCCGTGCCCTCACAGGGCGCGACGACCCCCACCGGGAAACCTTCGACCGCCTGCGAAACCGCATCGTGCATGAAGACAATGCCGATCCCGGTTTCACCGCGCGCCGCAGCCTTCACCGGCGCGGAACCCGACTTGGTGTATTGCGAGACGTTGTCGTTCATCTTCTTGAGGGATTCGAACGCCTCGTCTTCGCCCATAAGCTGCACAAGCGTCGCCAGCGCCGTGTAGGCCGTGCCCGACGAGTTCGGGTTCGCCACCTGGATTTCGCCCTTCAGCGCCGGGTTCAGCAGATCCGCCCAGCATTTCGGCGGCTCGATGCCCTTTCCGGCCAACACCTCCTTGTTGTAGCCCCAGCCGAGTGCGCCGGAATAAACACCAACGGTCTTGTAGTCGGCACTTTCGGCCTGCTTGACCGCCCAGGGCAGAAGCTCATCCAGCATCGGCGACTTGTACGACATGGTCAGCCCGTCGGCCGCTGCCTGAAGATGCGGATCGCCGGTGCCACCCCACCAGATATCCGTCTTCGGATTGCGCGCTTCCGCGCGAACCTTTGCATAGGCTTCGCCGGACGACAGCCGCACCATGGAAACGTCGATGTCGTGCTGGGCTTCGAACGTTTCGACGAGCAGTTCGCAGATCACCACATCTGCCGAGCAGATAAGGTTCAGTTCAGCCGCATTCGCCACGGCCTGCGACGCAAGAGCCGAACCGGCAGCAAGCGCAGCCGTGGCCAGATAATTTTTCCTCATTAAAGCCTCCCTTGGTGCGTATCGATCTTTTTTTGCACACGTGTGCAATGTTCATCCGGCTTTGCCCTGCTGTCAACGTGTTTCGTCATGAAAATTTCACTTGAAATTATATTTTGAAACGAATGTTCTATTTTCCTTCCGTGGAGCCGGGTTATAATCCACTCCTTCAAAGCCCGCATTCAGGGCCCGCATTCAGGAGCGAAAGTGCCGGGACGCAAGAACTCTGTCAGCGCAAAGGATGTGGCCGCACGCGCCGGTGTTTCGCGGGCGGCGGTCTCCCGCACGTTCACCCCCGGGGCGAGCGTTTCGAAAGAAACCCGCAGCAAGGTTCTCGAAGCCGCGGAAGCACTTGGGTATCAGGTCAACCACCTGGCCCGTGGCCTCATCAGCCGGAAGACGGGCATCGTCGCGCTGATCGGGGCTGACCTGGCCACTCCCTATCGTTCCGAGCTGATCCGCGTTCTGACCGAACGGCTACAGGCCTCCGGGCGTGTGGCAATCCTTATCAACACCGACCGTTCCGACTCGACAGTCGATGTGGCGCTGCAACAGGCGATCCGTTACCGGGCCGAGGCTGCCGTGGTGCTTTCGGGCATGCCGGAAAGCTCGATCAGCGAACTCTGTCATCGGAACGGGTTACGGCTCGTTCTTATCAATCGAGACGATGCTCATACCGGCTCGGTGCAGATCCGCCTCAATGATGCGGAAGCGGCGCGGGTGGCGCTGGCTTCGTTCCTGCGTGCAGGATGTCGTCGCCTGGCGCTTGCCTCGTCTCAGGCCGGCACGCCAAGTCTTCTCGATCGGGAGAACGGTTTTCTTGCCGAGGCCGAAAAGCGCGGTCTTCCCGTGCTGTGCGAGCGGCTTGGCCCGACCAGCTATGAAAGCGGTCTCGCTCTTGGGGAACGGCTTCTGATGCGGGCGGAGAGGCCCGACGCGGTGTTCTGCACCACCGACCTCCTCGCATGCGGGGTCATGGATGCCGCCCGACACCGTTTTTCTCTCTCGATCCCGAACGATCTCTCGGTCATCGGGTTCGACGACATTGAGCAGGCCAGTTGGGATGCCTATGCGCTAACGACCTTCCGGCAGCCGGTTGAAGAGATTGGCGCTGCCGCGGTCGACTGGCTTTCCGATGGCGACGCGGCCGATGGCCCCCGCATCATTCACCTCACGGCGCCCATGGCCTGGCGCAAATCGGTGCGCGGCAATGGAAAATAGCGGCTGTTCTTAGAGATAGTGCAGGCCCAGCCTGTGCCCTTCCACTTCCCGCACCTGCACCACCGTGTCGTAGATATCCTGCAACACCGCTTCCTGCATCAGATCACCCGCCCCGCCCTGCAGCATCACGCGCCCGTCACGCATCGCCACCACATGGTCGGCATAGATGGAGGCGAAGTTGATGTCGTGGATCACCACGGTAATCGATCGGCCAAGGTCGTCGGCGGTGCGCCGCAGGAGCTTCATCATCGCCGCTGCATGTTTCATATCGAGGCTGTTGAGCGGTTCGTCGAGCAGCACATATTTCGTGTCCTGCGCCAGCACCATGGCGACAAAGGCGCGCTGGCGCTGACCGCCCGATAATTCGTCCAGGAAACGGCTCCGCAGATCGTCGAGCCCGAGATAGGAGATCGCCTCGTTGATGTGCCGCTCGTCCTCGACGGTCGGGCGACCGCCCGAGTGCGGAAACCGGCCGAAGGCGACCAGTTCACTCACCGTCAGCCGCATGCCGATCTGGTTGTTCTGCTTCAGGATCGCCAGCCGCTTTGCAAGCACCGCACCCGGCGTCTCCTGTACGTCGAACCCGTCGACCAGCACCCGGCCCGATGTTGGCGGGATCAGCCGCGCCACCATCGACAGAAGCGTCGACTTGCCCGCACCGTTCGGGCCCACGATCGCGGTTATGCCGCTCTCCGGCAGGGCGAGACTGACGTCGTCGACAACCGTTGCGTCATCATAGCGCTTGGTGAGATTCTGGATTTCGATCATCGTTTCAGATTCCGGTAAAGCAGCAGCATGAAGGCCAGGCCGCCGGTAAATTCAATGATCACACTGAGCGCAGTGTCGAAGCCGAACACGCGCTCCATTATTGTCTGCCCACCCACCAGCGCTATGACCGCGACCAGCGTTGCGGCCGGCAGCGTGTATTTATGCCGGTCCGTGCCCACCGCCTGATAGGCAAGACTGGCCACCAGCAGGCCGAAGAACGTGACGGGACCGACGAGAGCGGTCGATACGGAAACCAGAACCGCGATCACGGCAAAAAGCATCATGACCACACGACGATAGTCGATGCCGAGATTGATCGCCGCATCGCGTCCCAGCATCAGTACATCCAGCTTTGCCAGCAGGCGGCGGCTCACCCATGCCGTAACCAGCACAATCACCGCCGAGACCGCCAGCAACTGCCGGTCGATCGCATTGAAGCTGGCAAACAGCATGTCCTGCAGGGCGATGAACTCATTGGGATCGAGAATGCGCTGCATCATGTGCGAAAGACTGCGGAAGAAGACGCCGAACACAAGACCCGCAAGCACCACAAGATGCAGGCTGCGCTGGCGGCTGAGAAACAGCCAGTGAAAGAGCGCCATCGACATGGCCACCATGAGCACCGTCTCCAGCACGAAGCGCAGACGGATATCGACATTCGCCAGGTCCCGCGTGCCGAGAAAGAACACCAGCGCGGTCTGGAGCGCCACATAGAGGGAATCGAACCCCATCACCGCAGGGGTCAGAATCCTGTTCTGTGTGACGGTCTGGAACAGCACCGTCGCGGTCGCCACCGCATAGGCGACCAGAACGAGACCAAGCAGTTTGCCCCCGCGAAAAGGCAGCACGAAATCCCAGTTGCCTCTTGCGCCCACGGTCATGAAGGCCGCCATCGCCGCGATTGCGCCAAGGGTGAGAACGGCCAGCGCCAGGCGCGGTCTTTGCCATGAAACCTGCCTAGCCAAAGCGCGCCCGCCGCCGAAGGAGGAGATAAAGGAAGATGCCGGAACCGAAGACACCCGCCACCGTGCCGACCGGAATCTCATAGGGGAAACGCAACACCCGTCCGACAATATCGCAGGCGAGCAGAAAACCCGCACCCGAAAGCGCCACCCACGGGAGGGCGCGCCGCAGATTGTCGCCCACGGTCAGGCTGACGAGATTGGCAACAATAAGCCCCAGAAAGGGCACCGTGCCAGCCGTCACCACCGCCGAAGCCGAGACCATGGACACGATAACCAGACCGAAGGCGAGAATGCGCCCGTAGTTCAGGCCGAGATTGCGGGTGAAACTCTGACCGAGCCCGGCCACGGTGAAGCGATCCGCCGCCAGATAGGACAGCACAGCCAGACCGCCTGCAACCCACAACAACTCGTAGCGTCCCCTCAGAACACCGGAAAAGTCACCGTTGATCCATGTGGCGAGCGACTGAAGCAGATCATAGCGATAAGCGAAGAAGGTTGTTACCGCGTTGATCACGCCCCCGAACATCAGCCCGAGGAGCGGCACAATCAGGCTGGAGCCGGCTGGAATTTTCGAGACAAGACGGAGGAACATGAAGGTCGCTGCCAGAGCGAAACCCGAGGCGACAACCATCTTGTAGAAAATGGGCAGGCCCGGCGCGAGCAGCGCCACCACCAGCAGGCCAAGGCTTGCCGCCTCCACCATGCCGGTGGTCGTCGGCTCCACGAAGCGATTGCGGAACAGCATCTGCATGATGAGTGCAGCAACTCCCATGGACATGCCCGAGAGCACCAGTGCGAGCGTGCGGGGTATGCGGCTGACAAGGAGAAGCTGAATGGCCTGCGCGCTGCCATCGCCGCTTATGAGATCGCCCAGCGGCATGTCGGCCACGCCTATGAGAAGGCTGATGACGGCCAGAACAGCAACGCACCCGGCCGCCAGCACCAGGCCGGCGACAGGGCGAAAACGGACGGACATGCTGGCGGCGGCTTGCATGGCCCTGTCAGTCGACCGCGTTCATTGCCTTGGTGATCGCATCGACTTCCGCCTGGAGGGCAGTCATGCCGCCACCGACCAGATACCAGCGGACCGCGTCGGCATAGTAGATATTGCCTTCCCTGGCGGCCGTGGTGGCGGCGACGAGTTCGTTGTCGAGAGTCTGTCTGGCCGACTGGCCATCGCTGCCAACAGCCGAATCGCGGTCGACGACAAAGAGCCAGTCCGGGTTGGTCTTGAGGATGAACTCGAAGGAAACGGCCTCGCCGTGAGTGGCCGCCTCGACATCCTCGACGGCAGGCAGCACGCCAAGATCGTCATGCAGCCAGCCGAACCGCGAGCCGGGGCCGTAGGCCGACACCTTGCCGCCATTTGTCAGAATGATGAGGCCCTTGCCGGCATCCTTTGCGGTCTCGCGCAGCGCGGCAACGGATTTGTCGAGTTTTTCGATCAGTGCATCCGCAGCGTCTTCTTTGTCGAAGATCACACCAAGCTTGCGCGCATTCTCTTCAGCGCCCTGCAAAAAATTGTCGGGATCAATGGTCAGGTCGATGGTTGGCGCGATCTTCGAGAGCGCCTCATACTGCGCTGCGGATCGAGCCGCCACAATGATGAGGTCAGGCCCTGCCGCATTCACCGCCTCGAAATCGGGCTCGAAAAGCGAACCGATCTTCGCGTAATCGCCCCCCTCATATCTCGAGAGATAGGCCGGGATCAAAGCACTTGGAACGCCCGCAACCTCGACACCCAGCGCATCAAGGGTGTCCAGTGTGGCAAGATCGAATGTCAGCACCTTCTTTGGCGTGTCCGGCAAAACGGTTTCGCCCTGTGCATGTTTGACGGTGATCTCCCCGGCATTGGCATAACCCGGCAGGAACGCCGCAAGCGCGATGGCGGAAGCCAGGAAACGCCCGGCGAGTGAGTTGAATTTCGAGATCATCGACATGCTCCAAATGTCTGGGAGGATGAAAGGAGAAGCCTGCCGACCCATGATCCGGCCAGCCGACAACGCCCTTGTCAGCATGTCGGTTAGCAAATATGATTGTGTTATTCAACTTATCTGTATGGACAATCTGCCACACAGTTTCAGCATTGTTTTTTCTCGGAGACATTTCTCATGCTGCAATCCAAAGCCGTCGTGATCACGGAGCACGCTTCGAAATATCTGCAGCAGCTTTGCAAGCATTTCGCCCACAAGGTCAGCGTCGATTACGACGCCGCGCAGGGCAAGGTGGATTTCCCGTTCGGTGACTGCATCATGCGTGCGGATGAAGCAGCGCTTACCATCGAGTGCAGCGCCAAAACGGACGAGGAGCTTGCCCGTGCTCAACATGTGATCGACGATCACCTCACACGTTTCGCCTGGCGCGAAAAGCCGGAGATTGCCTGGCAGGCCTGATTGGCCATCAGAGCATTTTGCAGTCAGGTGGAAACACCTGGCGCCTGCACAAATGCGGAAAAACAGACAGATAAAGCGGAGCGGCGTTTCCGTGAAACGGTGAACCGTTCAAGGGCAACGCGCCCTCTGGACCGGGAATTGGAAGGAGCGGCGGAACGCGAGCATTGAATTCCGCCGCCCCTCCTTACTCGGCCGCCTGTGGCAGCGCGAGTTGTTCATTGTCCTGGACTGCAATCCCGGCATCGGCCCCCTGCTCCGCGCCCGGCCTCCGGACGCGGTAGAAGGCGGCGTAAAGCGCCGGCACGAACAGGATCGTCAGCACCGTCGCGGCGGTCAAACCGCCCATGATGGCAAAGGCCATCGGCCCCCAGAACACATTGCTCGAGAGCGGCACCATGGCGAGGATGGCGGCAAGCGCCGTCAGAACCACGGGCCGTGTGCGGCGCACCGTCGCCTCGATGATCGCGGTCCATTCAGGCATCCCGTCTTCCTGATCGGCCTTGATCTGATCGACCAGGATCACCGTGTTGCGCATGATCATCCCGGCAAGCGCGATCAGCCCGAGCAGGGCAACGAAGCCGAAGGGCTGGTTGAAGATCAACAGCCCGAACGCCGCGCCGATGAGACCGAGCGGGGCGGTGGCAAAGACCAGGGCGAGCCGCGAGAAACTCTGGAGCTGGATCATCAGGATGGTGAGCATGGCCAGCACCATGATCGGGAACACATCGAACAGGGCCGCGTTCGCCTTGGCGCTTTCCTCGATGGCGCCGCCCATTTCGATGCGATAGCCCACCGGCAGGTCCTCCATCAGCGGCTGAAGGGTCGGCAGAATCTGTGAAGAAACATCCGGCGGCTGCACACCTGCAGGCACATCGGCGCGCACCGTGATCAGCATGTCGCGGTTCTGCCGCCACAGGATCGGTTCTTCATGGCCATAGACCACCCTGGCCACCTGCGACAGCGGCACCGGCGCGCCGCCGCGCGTGGCAATCGTCAGGTCGCCCAGATGCTCGATGTCGAGCCTTTCGCTCTCCACCGCGCGCGCCACCACATCCACCTGTTCGATGCCATCGCGGACCGAGGTCACCGTCAGGCCTGAAAGCAGGGTCTGCAGCGTGCGGCCGATATCCTGCGGTGTCAGGCCGAGGGCCCGTGCACGGTCCTGATCGACCTCAAGCCGGATGGACTTCGCCTGTTCGTTCCAGTCCAGATTGGGATCAAGCGCGTTGGGGTTCTGCGCCATCACATCGCGCACCTCATAGGCGATACGACGCACCTCCAGCGGGTCCGGGCCAATGACACGGAACTGAACGGGGAAGCCCACGGGCGGGCCGAACACCAGTTCCGTGACGCGCACCCGCGCTTCGGGCAGACCGCCGTCGGCGATGTAGGTCTGCAGCCGCTCCTTGACCCGGTCGCGGGCTGCCGCGTCCTCGGTGTACATCACGATGATCGCGTAGTTCGGCTTCGGCAGTTCCGGGTTGGAAGCGAGGAACCAGCGTGGGGCTCCCGCGCCCGTGTAGGTGGAGTAGGTCAGCACCTCTTCGTCAGCCGCAACCACCTCTTCCATTGCCCGGGCCGAAGCCTCGGTGGCCTTGATCGGCGCGCCTTCCGGCAGGCGGATTTCCACCATCAGTTCGGGGCGGGGCGAGGTCGGGAAGAACTGCTGCTGGACAAATCCGAAAGACCAGATTGAGATGGCGAAGAGCCCGATCACCGCAGCGATGACCACCCAGCGCCATGACACGCACCAGTCGACGATCCGGCGCAGCGCGTTGTAGAGGCGCGTGTCGTAGATATCGTGATGATCGCCACCCTCTGCCACGGCAGCGCCGTGTTTGTGAAAATCGGGCAGGAGCTTGACGCCGATATAGGGCGTGAAGATCACCGCCACGAACCACGACGCCACCAGCGCAATGCCGACCACCCAGAAAATGCCGCCGGCATATTCGCCCGCTGTCGACTGCGCAAAGCCGACCGGCAGGAAGCCCGCCGCCGTCACCAGTGTTCCCGTGAGCATGGGAAAGGCCGTGGAGGTCCAGGCGAAGGTCGCCGCTTTCAGCCGGTCATAGCCCTGCTCCATCTTCACCACCATCATCTCGACGGCGATGATCGCATCGTCCACCATAAGACCAAGCGCGATGATGAGCGCCCCGAGCGTGATGCGCTCCAGGCTCATGCCCAGAATGTCGAGCACGATCATCACGATGGCCAGCACCAGCGGCACCGCCAGCGCCACCACGATACCCGTGCGCCAGCCAAGCGACAGGAAGCTCACCGCCAGCACGACGGCCAGCGCTTCCAGAAACACCTTGATGAACTCGCCGACGGAGTCCTGCACGACTTCCGGCTGGTTGGCGATCATGTCGAGTTCCAGACCGACCGGAAGATCGGCCTTGATCCCGTCCATTGCCTGATCGAGGTTCTCGCCCAGGGTGAGAATGTTCGCGCCTTCGGCCATGACCACGCCAATGGCGAGCGCCTGCTGTCCCTCATGGCGTGCGGTGAAGGTCGGCGGGTCTTCATAGCCGCGACGGACATCGGCGATATCGCCAAGACGGAACACGGTGCCGTTTACGGCAACAGGCACAGAAGCCACGGCTTCCACGCCCTTCAGCGCTCCTTCCACGCGCAGGAACACCCGGTCGGACGCCGTCTCGATCTCGCCCGAAGGTGTCACAGCATTCTGTGCCGCGATGGAATTGAAGATCACCTGCGGGTCGATGCCCAGAGTGGCAAGCTTGGAATGGGAAAACTCGACGAATATGCGCTCGTCCTGAGCGCCGTAGAAGCGAACCTTCTCCACATCCGGCACGCGCAGAAGCCGCTGGCGGATGTCTTCCGCCGCGTCCTTCAGATCGCGCATCGTCGCGCCATCGCCGGTCAGCATGTAGAGCGCGCTGTCCACATCGCCGAATTCGTCATTGAAGAAAGGGCCGATCACGCCCTGCGGGAGGCTCGCACGGATATCGCCGACACGCTTGCGGATCTGATACCAGATGTCGGCCACCTCGCCCGGCGGTGTCGTGTCTTCAAGCTGCACCTGCATGAAGGTGGAGCCCGGTTTGGAATAGGTGCGCACCTTGTCGAAATAGGGCACTTCCTGCAGCGTCTTCTCGATCGGGTCGGCGACCTGTCGCTGCACCTCCTCGGCCGTGGCGCCCGGCCAGATGGCATTCACCACCATCACCTTGATCGTAAAGCTCGGATCCTCCGCACGACCGAGTCGCGCATAGGAATAGGCTCCGCCCAGCGAAAGAACGATGATCAGAAACAGGACGAGCGTCTGGTGTGTGACGGCCCACTGCGAAAGGTTGAAACGCTGCATGATGGCCTCCGGTCAGTCAGCGCTGGCAGACTGGATTTCGGCGAGCCGGACGCGTTCACCATCCTGCAGTTTCTGGACACCGAGCGTGACGATCCTGTCGCCATCCTCAAGGCCCTCCGCAATAATCGCATTGCGCGACTGATAGGCCTCGACGACGACCGGCCGGCGTTTGAGTTCGTTCGAGGGGGGATCGACTACGAACACGACCGGGCCCCGGCCATCGTCGAGAACCGCCGTCATCGGTATGCGCGCGACCGGTGACGGATCTCCTTTGGTGAGCGAAACGGTGGCGGTCATGCCGAGCCGGACATTCGCATCCGCCTGCGGCACGGAGAAGCGCACCGGATAGGTCCTGCTCGTGCCGTTGGCCTCCGGCGCGATCTCGCGCACCTTCGCGGCGTAAAGGCCGTCGCCGGCCCACAGCGAGACCTCCGCAGTGGAGCCCTCCAGGTCGGTGAGACGGCTTTCGGGGATCGAAACCTCGACCTCCTTTTCATCCAGCCGCGCCACGCTCACCACCATCTGACCGGGCGAGACGACCTGGCCCGCCTCTACACCGACGGCACTCACCACGCCGTCGGCGGATGCCGTGAGTTCGGCATAGCCCATCTGGTTTTCGGCAAGGGCGACCGCGCGCTCGGCCTGCTCGAAGCGCGAGCGCGTTTCGTCAACCGCCAGCGCCTGTGCATCGAGCGCTGCCTGGGTCACGTGCCCGCGCTTGAACAGCGTGCGCGCCCGCTCGAGATCGGTCTCGGCCTTGGCGAGGCTTGCCCGCGCTGCTGTAAGTGCTGCCCGCTGCTGCTCCAGCTGCAGGTTGAGATCCATTGGGTCGAGCCGCGCCAGAACCTCTCCGGCCTTGACCGCGTCCCCCACATCCACACGGCGTTCAGCCACCTTGCCACCGACGCGAAACGCCTCGGCGACTTCCGTGCGCGGCACGATGGTGCCCGTATAAGTGCGTGTCTCCGCAAGCGGGGAAAGCCGCACCGTCGCCACCCGCACGACGGGATCGGGACGCTCGGCCACCTCATCTTCCTGGCAGGCGGCCAGTGAAAGCGCCATCGCGCCCAGAAGAACAATCCGTTTCGGTGTCGTCAGCGGCATGAGCCCCTACCTTATAAACGTTGTTAACTGATGATTCTCAATATTTATCACTATTTGAGCGCGCGCATTCCAATGCCGCCACAGCTTTGGGCGCATCAGCCTATGCCCGCTTGCCCAGTGCTTTCAGGATAAAGCGCAACTGCTCGCGCAGACCCTGCTCGGTGTCCTCGCCGTGCTGTATGCAATGTTCGATCAACAGGGGGTGGAAAAACGGCACAAACGCCGTTTTGACGCAGCGCGCCGCCTCTGCCGGATCGTCGACATCGAAATCGCCCGCCTCGACACCCTCGCGGATGATGCCTTCCATGATCGTCGTCATGCGCTCGATATGCGCCTTGATGATCGACCAGTTTTCCTGCATCGCAACCGCAACCATCTCGTGGGTGCGCTTTTCCTTGATCAGCGTCGCCTTGTTGTGCTCGTGGATCGACGTCAGAAGCCGCGACAGCTTCTCCGGCGCCGGCGCGTTGGTCCGCGCGATGGAAAAGGCGATCGCCGCCACTTCCTCGACGATCCGCCCGCAGATGCACTCGTTGATCGCCCCTTTTGAAGGGAAGAATCGGTAGACATTGGCCGGACTCATACCCACTTCCGCCGCAATATCGGCAACGGAAGTCTTCTGATAGCCAATGCTGCGGAAGAAATTCTCGGCCACCTCCAGAATGCGGCTGCGGGTTTCCTCCGGATCGGTGCGGGTGCGCGTAATCTGTTTCATCATCCTATTCCTGATGATTTTCAATAATCGTCAGAATTCAGGAAGTCAACAGCTATTCGCCCCGCAAGGCCATGGCGTCCGGCCTATCGCGCATCCTCGAGGATCATCGACGCCGCCTTTTCCGCGATCATCAGCGTCGGCGAGTTGGTGTTGCCGGAAACGATTGTGGGCATCACCGACGCATCGGCGATGCGCAGGCCATCGAGCCCACGCATTCTAAGCCGCGGATCGACAACCGCTCCCTCATCCGCCCCCATCCGGCATGTGCCGACGGGGTGGAAGATCGTCGTGCCGATCTGGCCAGCTGCCTCAACCAGTTCTTCCTCGCTCTGGTAATCCGGTCCCGGCTTGAACTCTTCGGGCCTGTAGCGCTGCAGGGCCGGTTGGGCGACGATGCGGCGCGTGAGCCGGATTGCATCGGCGGCCACCTGCCTGTCACCCTCGGTGGAGAGATAGTTGGGCCGAATGGCCGGCTGTTTCCGGAAATCCTTCGAGGTCAGATGCACCGAACCCCGGCTCTCGGGCCTGAGATTACACACGCTTGCCGTGAAGGCCGGGAAGGGATGAACCGGGTCGCCGAACCTGTCGAGCGAGAGCGGCTGCACATGATATTGCAGATTGGCCGTTTCGCGCGTTTCATCAGAGCGTGTGAAAAGGCCAAGCTGGCTCGGCGCCATGGACATGGGCCCCGACCGTTTCAGAAGATATTCCAGCGCAATCGCTGCCTTGCCGGTCAGCCGGCTCGCCTGCTCGTTCAGCGTGCGGATGCCAGACACTTTGTAGGCGCAGCGCAGCTGCAGGTGGTCCTGCAGGTTTTCGCCCACCGAATTCTGCTCGAAGACCACGGGGATGTCCGCCGCCTGCAACACGTCCCCGCGCCCGATGCCCGACAGTTCGAGAACATGCGGCGAGCCTATCGCACCCGCCGACAGCACGACCTCGCGGCAGCAGCCCGCCTCACGGGCCACCCCATTCTGCTCAAAGGCGACGCCCGTGACGCGCCCCTCTTCCACAATCAGACGGCGCACATGCGCGCCTGTCTCAACCCGCAGGTTCTGCCGGTGCCGCACAGGCTTCAGGAAGGCTTTGGAGGCGTTCCAGCGTATTCCGCTGCGCTGGTTCACCCGGAAATAGGAAGAGCCCTCATTGTCACCCCGGTTGAAATCGTCGACCTTTGGAATACCGAGTGCTTCGGCCGCATCCTGAAACGCGTCGAGGATTTCCCAGCGCACCCGCGCTTCCTCCACGCGCCACTCGCCGCCGGCGCCATGCATGTCGTCGGCGCCCCGGTAGTAGTCTTCGGGCTTCTTGAAGAAGGGCAGCACATCGTCCCAGGCCCAGCCCGTGCAGCCCATCTGCCGCCAGCGATCATAATCGCGCGCCTGCCCGCGCATGTAGATCATGCCATTGATGGAAGAACAGCCGCCCAGCACCTTGCCGCGCGGATAGGCGAGCGAGCGCCCGCCCAGCCCAGCCTCGCTTTCGGTGGTAAAGCACCAGTCGGTGCGCGGGTTGGAGATGCAGTAGAGATAGCCGACCGGGATATGCACCCAGGCGTAATTGTCCTTACCGCCCGCCTCCAGAAGCAGCACCGAGACCTTCGGATCGGCGGACAGGCGGTTGGCCAGAAGGCATCCCGCCGTCCCCGCGCCGACGACGATATAATCGAACTTGTCCGTCATGGCGGTCAGCGCACGTCGCCCTCCCCGCGCGAAAACCGCGCGAGGATTTCGCCCACAATACCGCGACGGAACAGAAGCACGCAGATCATGAAGATCGCGCCGGTGATCACCGTCACCGGAAACTCCGACGTGGCAAGATAGTTCTGCAGCGTCACCACCAGACCGGCACCGACAATCGGCCCCAGCATCGTGCCGATGCCACCAAGCAGTGTCATCAGGATCACCTCGCCCGACATCTGCCAGGTCACATCTGTCAGCGTTGCAAACTGGAACACCAGGGCCTTCATCGCGCCGGCGAGCCCCGCCAGTGTTGCCGACATGACGAAGGCGGCAAGCTTATAGCGGGCCACGCTGTAGCCGAGCGAGATCGCCCGATTCTCGTTCTCGCGGATCGATTTCAGGATCATCCCGAAAGGCGAATGCACGATCCGCCAGACGGCAAAGACGCCGATCAGGAAGCCGCCCAGCACGAAGAAATACATGTTGAGCGGCACGCTCAAATCGATGAAGCCGAAGAGATGACCGCGCGGCACGCCCTGAATACCGTCCTCGCCCATGGTGAAGGGCGCCTGAACGCAGAAGAAATAGAACATCTGCGACAGCGCCAGCGTGATCATGGCGAAATAGATTCCCTGCCGGCGGATGGCGAAAAAGCCGATGATCAGCCCCAGCACCGCCGCGCCGAACACGCCGAGAAGCACGCCGAATTCCGGCGTCCAGCCCCACTCCTTCACCGCATGGGCCGTGAAATAGGCCGCACCGCCGAAGAAGGCCGCATGACCGAAGGAAAGCAGGCCCGTATAACCGAGCAGCAGGTTGAACGCCGCCGCAAAGAGCGCAAAGCACAGCATCTTCATCAAGAAGACGGGATAGAGGAAGAACGGTGCTGCGATCAGCGCCGCAATCCCCAGCCCCACGAGAAGCCATTCGGTGCGGGTGCGGGTCTGCCGGTCGATGCCGGTGGTTGTCAGTTCAGCCATGTCACGCATCCTTCCCGAACAGTCCGGCCGGCCGCACCAGAAGCACGATCGCCATGATCACGAAGATCACGATGTTTGAGGCTTCGGGATAAAACACCTTGGTCAGCCCTTCGGCGAGACCGAGCATGTAGCCTGTGACGATGGCGCCCAGGATCGACCCCATGCCGCCCACCACCACCACGGCGAACACCACGATGATGAGGTTTGAGCCCATGAGCGGGCTCACCTGATAGACCGGTGCGGCCATGATGCCGGCAAGACCGGCAAGTGCCGAGCCAATGCCATAGGTCAGCGTCAGAAGCAGCGGAACGTTGACGCCGAAGGCCTGTACAAGGGTCGGGTTTTCCGTCGCCGCGCGCAGATAGGCGCCAAGTTTGGTCTTCTCGATCAGGAGCCATGTGCCGATGCAGATGATGAGTGAGGCAACCACCACCCAGCCGCGATAGTTCGGCAGGAACATGAAGCCAAGATTGGTGCCGCCGGAGAGCTGCGGCGGCGGTGTGTAGGATTGCCCCGATACACCATAGAAATAGCGGAACGCCCCTTCCAGAACCAGCGCCAGCCCGAAGGTGAAGAGCAGGCCGTAGAGCGGGTCCACATTGTAAAGCCGGGACAGGGCGACCTTCTCGATCGCCATGCCGCTCAGCCCCACCAGCAAAGGCACCAGGATAAGCGCCGGCCAATAGCCAATGCCCAGATGCGCCAGAAGCAGATAGCCGATGAATGCACCCAGCATGTACTGCGCGCCATGGGCGAAATTGATCACCCGCAAAAGGCCGAAGATGATGGCGAGCCCGAGGCTCAGCATCGCGTAGAACGAGCCATTGATGAGGCCGACCAGCAATTGGCCGAGAAAGGCCTGGATCGGGATTCCGAAGATCATGGTCATGTCATCAAACTCCAATCACCTCGTGCAACTCCTCCATGCGCTGATCCAGCTCGGATGCCGGGAAGCTCGCCGTTATCTGGCCGTGTTCCATCAGGTAGAAACGGTCGGCAACGCGGCTGGCAAACCGGAAATTCTGCTCAACCAGCAGGATCGTCATGCCGCGCGCCTTGAGCGTTGCCAGCACCTCGCCGATGCGCTCCACGATCACCGGGGCGAGGCCTTCGGTCGGTTCGTCGAGCAGAAGGAGCTTCACGCCGGTGCGCAGCATACGGGCGATTGCCAGCATCTGCTGTTCGCCGCCAGAAAGCTTCGTGCCCTGGCTGTTGCGCCGTTCCTTCAGATTGGGGAACAGCTCGAAGATTTCGTCAATGCTCATGCCCCCGTCAGAGACGACAGGCGGCAGAAGCAGGTTCTCGTCCACCGACAACGTGGCGAAGATGCCGCGCTCCTCGGGCACGAAGCCGAGCCCCGCATGCGCCGTGCGATGCAGCGGCGTGTTCATCAAATCCTGACCGGCAAAGTCGATCGTGCCTTTCCGCTTACGGATGATGCCCATGATCGCACGCAGCGTGGTCGTCTTGCCGACACCGTTGCGGCCAAGCAGCGTGACGGTTTCGCCCTCGGCCACATCGAGGTTCACACCATGGAGTGCATGGCTCTCGCCATACCAGGCATGCAGATCGCGGACGGAAAGAAGCGGCTTTTTGCCCTGCTCACTCGTCATAGGCCGTCCCCATATAGGCCACCTTCACCTGTTCGTCCTGGCTCACGGTGGCGTAATCGCCGGCGGCAATGATCTCGCCACGCTGGAGCACGGTGATCCAGTCGCAGAGATCGGCAACCACCTTGAGATTGTGCTCAACCATGAGGACTGCGCGGTCCTTCGCCACATCGCGGATTATGTCGGCAACCGTCTCCACATCTTCATGGCCCATGCCCGCCATGGGCTCGTCGAGCAGAAGAACCTTGGGATCGAGCGCCAGCGTGGTGGCAATCTCCAACACGCGCTTGCGGCCATAGGAGAGATCGCCGGCCATCCTGTGGCGTTCGTTCTGAAGCCCGACCGTCTCCAACAATTGTTCCGCGCGCGGGGTCAGGAGGTCGAGGCTGCCGAGCGAGCGCCAGAACTGATAGCCGAGCCCGCCCGGACGCTGCAGCGCGACGCGCACATTGTCGAGCACGCTCAGATGCGGAAAGATCGCCGAGATCTGGAACGACCTCACCAGCCCCAGCCGCGCCACCCTGGCGGGCGGGGTGCTGGTGATGTCGCGCCCCATGAACTCGATGCGCCCGGCACTGGGTGCCAGAAACTTGGTCAGAAGATTGAAAACGGTTGTCTTGCCGGCCCCGTTCGGGCCGATCAGCGCGTGAATTTTCGCATGGTGCACGTCGAGATCGACATTCTTGACGGCAACGAACCCGGCAAAATCGCGCCGCAGACCGCGGGCGGAAAGCACCACCCGCGGCTCTGCATCACTGGCGGCGCCGGAAACCGGCGCTTCTGTCATGGCAGCCTCCGTCACTGGCTGACCAGGGAGCAGCCGCTTTCAGACGGTTTGATATAGGCTTCCTCACCCGGAATGGTGGCAAGGACATTGTAATAGTCCCACGGTTCCTTGCTGTCGGCGGGCTTCTTCACTTCCATCAGATACATGTCGTTCAAGAGACGCCCATTGGGGCCCACAGTCGCGTCGCGGGCGAAGAGGTCGTTGACCTTCATCTCATGCAGCTTTGCAGCGACCGCTTCCGTCTCGTCCGTACCGGCTTCCTTGATGGCTTTGAGGTACTGCATCACGGCAGAATAGGTACCAGCCTGGATCATGTTGGGCATACGCTCGGTGCGTTCGTAGTAACGGCGGGCGAACTCGCGCGATTCATCGTCGCGATCCCAGTAGAAACCTTCCGTTAGCGTCAGCCCCTGCGCGGCTTCAAGGCCAAGACCATGAACCTCAGCCAGCGTAAACAGAAGCGCTGCCAGGCGCTGCCCGCCAGCCACGATGCCGAATTCGGCGGCCTGCTTGATGGCGTTTGCCGTGTCGAGACCGGCATTCGCCAGACCGATCACCTTGGCGCCCGAGGCCTGAGCCTGAAGCAGGAAGGAAGAGAAGTCGGTGGTGGCGAGCGGATGGCGTACGGCACCCAAAATCTCACCGCCCTTGGACTTGGCAAAGTTGCCGGTCTGCTCTTCCAGAGAATAGCCGAACGCATAGTCTGCGGTCAGGAAGAACCAGGTGTCGCCGCCCTGCTCCACCAGCGCGCCGCCGGTGCCGACCGCGAGAGCATGCGTGTCATAGGCCCAGTGGAAACCGTAGGGCGAGCACTGTGCGCCGGTTAGTTCCGTGGTCGCCGCGCCGGTGACCATGTTGATCTTCTTCTTCTCTTTCGAGATGCCCTGCACGGCCAGAGCCACCGACGAAGTCGTCAGCTCCATGATCGCATCCACCGCTTCCGTGTCGTACCACTGGCGGGCGATATTGGCGGCAATGTCAGGCTTGTTCTGGTGGTCGGCGGTGATGACCTCGACGGGCTTGTCGAGAACCGTGCCGCCAAAATCCTCGACCGCCATCAGCGCGGCCTCATAGGACCATTTTCCGCCAAAGTCGGCGTAGACACCCGACTGGTCGTTCAGGATGCCGATCTTCACCTTTTCATCGGAAACCTGGGCCATGGCCGGAATGGCGGTGGCCGTCATCAGGGCCATGGATGCAAGCGCAAGTAACTTCATAATCGATCTCTCCTCCCAAAACGGTGATCCGCAAGCCGGTGCTGCGCGCCCGGCGGCGGTTATCCTGAACCGCAGGGCGTGCTCGTGCTCCTCCGCACATCTCCCTGCAGGAAATCGGCATGGCAATTATGGGGGCTGGAGCCGGTGCGAACCGGGCCTCCCTTCCCTCATGCACGACCATGCCTATAGTCATAGCATTGACCTTTCCGTACACAACTCATTATTTTTGCACAAATACGGTGCAAAAACGTACAGAGCGATGCGACCATTTTCCTGGGACGACCTGCAATACTTCCTCGCCGTCGCGCGAACGGGGCAGCTTTCGGCAGCGGCGCGCAAGCTGAGAACCAATCACGCCACGGTTTCGCGCCGCATCGACAGGCTTGAGCAGGCGCTGGGAACACGGCTCTTCGAGCGCAACCCGCGCGGCTATCTTCTGACGGCGGCCGGCGAAAAGATGGTGGACCGGGCCGAGGTGATCGAGCGCGAAGCCGCTCACGTGCAGAGCGAACTCGCAGGTGACGCCACCTCGGTCAGCGGCGTTGTGCGCATCAGCACGCTGGAAGGGTTCGGCAATTTCTTCCTGGCCGACCGCCTGCCCGATCTCGCCAGTTCCCTGCCTAGCCTGTCTATCGAGCTTCTCATCATCCAGCAGATCGTCTCACTGTCACGCCGCGAGGCGGATATGTCGGTGACCCTGTCCACCAACCGGGCGGGCTCACATCACTATGAAAAGATCACCATGTACCGGCTGTTTCTTTATGGAACCCGCGAGTATCTGGAAAAACACCCTCCGGTGCGCCGCAAATCCGATTTGGCCTCCCATCGCATCATCGGCTACATCGAAGACATGATCTTTACGCCGGGCCTCGATTACCATCGGGAGATCCTGCCGGGTGCCCGCGCATTTTACCAGAGCTCCAGCATTCATGCGCAGCTTGCCGCCACGCGAAAGGGGCTGGGGCTGTGTGTGATGCCGAACTTCATGGCACGCCACTATCCCGATCTTGTTCCGGTCATACCAAAAGAGATTCATCTCGAACGCTACTACTGGTGCATCGCCCATCAGGACGTCGCGCACACACCGCGCATTCGGATGCTGACGGACTTCATCAAGACCGAAGCGGAGGCCGCGAAGGACGATTTTCACGGGCAGAATCTTTTGACGTAAAAACACGTCGTTTTCCGGAAAACGAAAGCGTTTTACCTCAAATTCCGGAATTTCCGGGACTTTTCGGCAATTTTGTCGCAAGCTGAATTGTCACATGGCCACGCAGTCTTCTTTCGATGAGACTGCACCCTGAAATGGAGAGGCCGCGATGAAGAACGCCCAGTATACACCCACCGACAACCCGATGCTGACGGGGACCCTTGGCCGCTGCCCGCAATGCCAGCAGGGTCACATCTTCAAGGGCTATCTCCAGCTCGCGGAAAGCTGCGAGGTCTGCGGGCTCGACTACTCCTTCGCCGATCCGGCCGACGGCCCGGCCTTCTTCGCCATGACCATAGCCGCCGTTCCCGCGCTCGCCTTCGGGGTGTGGTTCCAGATGGCATTCGAACTGCCGCTTTGGGTCCACGTTTTCACGACCGTGCCATTGACGATCCTGAGCTGCATGGCGCTTTTGCGCCCGCTCAAGGGCTGGCTCGTCTGCTCGCAATATTTCCACAAGGCCGAGGAAGGCTCCATCGACCACGCCTGGCACAGCGAGGCGGCGGCCAAGAAGGCCGATCAGGCCTAAACCATCAGGCTCTCCGCCATCATTTCCTGAAGCGCGTCATAGGCGGCAAGCACCGTCCGGGTCTGCGCTTCATGGGCGAGCCGAAACGCATCACCATAGACCGTCTCGTCCGGATATTCGGTGATGAGCGTCATCGGCGCGTCGTGGCGGTCGACCTCCGTGATGGTGATCGGGAAGCCGTTCAACACCTCGAACTGAAGTGCACCGGCGTGAATTTCGTAGAGCCGGATCTGCGCTTCATTGAAAGCGACGAGGCCCGGAACCTTTGCAAGTTCAGCCGTCACCTTTTCGATGAGGAGACGCGTGCGCTCGGCCCATCCGGGCCTGTGGCGTGCGACCAGGAAAAAGCCCTTCGGCACCGTCCACATCTCAAACCCGCGTGGAATGTAGCCCGTCAGCGGACGGGTCCATTCATGCGAGGGGTAGCCGTGCAGATTGACGTGGAGCGTGGCCTTCGTGCGTGAATAGGCTTCGCGGCGAATGGCTTTTTCATAGAAGGGTTCGGCTTCCCGATATTCCAGATCGTCGCCAAGCGCGGTGTAGCGGGCCGCGTGGTGCATATGGTGCGGCTGGCTCTGGCACAGTGTGTAGTGAAGCGCGTAGCCGTCCGGGTTTTCCAGCGGGGAAACCGTGAAATGCGCGCCTTCACGCCCGGCCAGCAGCGAAGCACCGCGCAACGCGCCTGCGACACCGGAAATCTCGTTGGGATGCTGTCCGCCGCTCAGCATGATCGGATGATCGGTTCCGCGCACATAGCGCGCCGGAACCGGGCGGCCGGAACGCGAAACCACCTCGAATGCCTCACCGCCGATCTTTTCAAGCGTCTCGGCGACCATCGAGACGGAGAACGGCCCCGTGGCTTCGTGCAGCGGCTGCGCCGGCCAACGGGCGGGTTCGGTGGTGAGCGGCCGGGTTTCAACCCTGACGGTGAGCGGCCCCTCGCCTGCCGCGATCACCGGAATGATCTGACCGGGCTGGAGCCCGCGCGAACCGAGCGGACGGCCGGACTTCTTCTGGAAAAGTTCAAGCAGCGAGAAATAGAAATCCTCGTGCAGCGCCTCATGCAGGCTGATCGCTTCCTCGCCAACCGGGAGCCGTGTGTCCGCGCCAGGCATGGACACAGCAATATGCAGCGCGTCGAAAAAGGGTTCGCTGTCTCCCCATGGGTGCGCATCAATGGCCTGAACCGTTTCGTGAAACAGGCGCTCGAAATCGGTTGCGAGCGCTTCGTCAACAACGCGGCCATCCGGGTGACGCACGCGCAGCCAGCCGCAGGGCGAAAGAAGCTTTTCGCCGATATGATCGTCGGCAAGCCGGTTGGGCGCGAAGACCGCATGGCGTGAAACGGCGCCGTCCGCCGCCGTGATCTCGACACCATATTCGAGCGGGCCATCGACCGGAGCGGGGGTGAAGCTGATCTCGGCTGCGCCCACCATCCCTGCCAGAGGATAGGCTTCCAGAAGGAAACGCTGCTCGGGCGCAGCAGCGCTCACCGGATAAGTGATGGCGATGCGCGGCGCGGCGGGCGCGTCTTCCAGAAAGAAATGAACCAGCGGCTTGTAGGCGCTGTGCAGCCGCGCCTTAATGCCCGCTGCCGCAAAGCGCTTTTCGGCACCGCGGCGCGCCGCCTCATCCTCGAAAAGCCACGCCTCCAGCTCGCCACCGCGCCATGCCTCAATGGCGTATTCGGCAACCAGACGGTCGAGCGTGCGGTCAAAGATCTTTTCGAAGATCGCGGTCATGTTTCTGTGCGTCCCGTTGGATCGAGGAGATCGCGCAGCCAGTCGCCAAGCAGGTTCAGGCCGAGCACGGTGAAGAGAATGGCAAGTCCCGGAAAGACGCTGACCCACCAGGCGTTCTGCAGATAGGTGCGGCCATCGGCCAGCATGCCCCCCCAGCTAGGGATCGTCGGATCGACACCGAGGCCAAGGAAGGTTAGCGAGCTTTCCAGAAGAATGTTGGTGGCGACGTTGAGCGTCATCAGAACGATGACGGGCCCGGCGAGATTCGGCAGAAGGTGCTGGAACAGGATCTTGAAATCCGGTACGCCGATGGCCTTGGCCGCATGGATGAACTCGCGGTCATTGAGCGACAGGACGGAGCCGCGCACAAGGCGGGCATACTGAACCCATTGCGACACGATGAGCAGGATGATCGTGTTGGTGATGCCGCCGCCCACAATGGCGATGAAGGTGATGGCAAGCAGGATGAAGGGAAGCGCCAGCTGCACGTCGGCAAAGCGCATGACGAGCATGTCCCAGAAGCCGCGATAATAGCCCGAGATCAACCCCATCACGACACCGACCACCACAGCGCCGGCAACGGAGGTGAAGCCGACCAGAAGCGAGATCTTGCCGCCAGTTATCACACGCGCCAGCACATCGCGGCCCAGCGGGTCGGTGCCCAGAATGTGCGCCCAGTCGGTGAACGGTTTTGTGAGACGTGCCGTCAGGTTGATCTGCTCACCGCCATCGGGAAAGAGCAGCGGTGAAAGCAGGACCAGAAGCGTCATCGTTCCGGCAAGAAGAATGCCCAGAATGAACTCGATGTTCTTGAAGTGACGCAAACGCGAAACAGCCTGTGCCATGATTGCGTCCTTTCTATCGGTTGCGGATGCGCGGATCGACCAGCCCATAGGCGATGTCGACCAAAAGGTTGACGCCGATGATGAGCAGCGAGAGCACGGTGATGACCGCCTGCAGGACCGGATAGTCGCGACCCGCCACCGCATCGAAGGCGAGCGTGCCGAGGCCCGGCCAGTTGAACACCCGCTCGATCACCACGATGCCGCCCAGAAGGCCGCCGAACTGGAGGCCGAAATAGGTGATCAGCGGAATGGCGCAGTTTCTGAGCGCATGCTTGTAGAGCACCTTGCTCTCGCTCAGGCCCTTGGCGCGGGCGACCTGGATATATTGCGAGCGCAGGGTTTCGAGCATGGCCGTGCGCACCAGGCGCACATTGGTGGCGGTGAGAATGACGCCCATGGTGACTGCCGGCATGATGAAGCTGGCAAACCCGCTCATGCCTGATGGCGGCAGCCATTGCAGCATGATCGAGAACACCAGAACGAGCATGATGGCGAGCCAGAAATTCGGGAAGGAAAGCCCGACCAGAGACAGGATGCGGATCACCTGATCTGCGGTCTTGCCCTTGTTGACCGCCGCGTGGATGCCAAGCGGAATGGAAATCGCAATAGACACCAGCATGGAGGAGAAGGCCAGTGCCAGCGTGGCCGGCAAAGCCTTGGAAATGAGCAGGGATACCGAGGTTCCACCAAGGAAGCTGCGGCCGAAATCGCCGACAAAAAGCCCTTTGATGAAATCCCAATACTGGGCGATGAACGGCTCGTTGAGGCCGAGCGCCTGACGGATATTCGCCAGATCCTCTTCCGTGACGCTGCCCGCACCCTGAGAAAGCATGAGCGCCGGATCACCGGTCAACCGGATGGCGAACGACACCGTGAGGGTGACGACGAAAACGACGAACACCGCCTGCAGGATGCGTTTGAGAAGAAAACTGGCCACCAGAGCCTCCGGGATAGGTTCTGCGCGCTCGCGCAAAGTTCACGGGCTCGGGGGCGGCGCGAGCCGCCCCCGACATCTATGTCCTGGGAGGACTATTCGACTTCAACCTCGTTGAGGCGCATGCGGCTGTCCGGCGGCGCGATGAAGTTTTTCACCCGCTTGTTGACGCCATAGAGCGCATTGAGGTTGTAGAGCGGCATTTCGAGAGCGCGGTCGGCTGCGTAAGCTGCGATTTCCTGCAGCACCTTCTCACGCGCGTCGACGTCGATCATCGGGCGCTGCGATTCCAGAAGCGCATCGAGCTCCTTGTCGCTGTCATACGGGTTCCAGCGCTCGCCCGTGTGGTACATCAGGTAAGCGGTGTTGTCGTAGTCGAGCGTCCAGCCGCCCCAGCTCTGCTGGAACATTTCGCCGGTCTTGCCCTGCGGGATGATGTCGTTGAGCAGAACGTTGGTCTCGTACGGCTTGATGGTGGCGTTGAGGCCGACCATCTGCAGGTAGCTGGCAACCGCCTGGGTGACTTCACCGAAGGTGGCGTCATTGCCGCGAATGTCGATCTGGACCGGTGCGCCGGCAGCAACGCCCGCTTCCTTCAGAAGCTCCTTGGCCTTTGCCTGATCGAAGGGCAGCGGCTCCATCTCCGGGTCGTAGCCGAAGGACAGTTCCGACTGGAAGGATGCGATCTGCTTGGCCTGACCGCCGAGAACGGCATCAATGATGGCCTTGCGATCCACGGCCATGATCATGGCCTTGCGCACGCGCTCATCGGCGGTGATGCCGTTGCCGGTGTTGAAGCGCAGGGCATAGACCGTCGGGCTGGTGACTGAGCGGATTTCGAGCTTCTCATCCGCCTCGATGGTGGGAACCATGGAGATCGGAATGGTCGGCGGGATGACGATGTCGACACGGCCGGCCTGCAGCTCGGCAACGGCGGTGGCAGGCTCCGAGATGAAGCGGTACTCGACGGCGTCGAGCTTCGGTGCGCCGCCCCAGTGATCGGCGAAGGCCTCAAGCTTCACGCCGACCTTCGGCTCGTAGGAGGTCATCTTGAACGGGCCGGTGCCAACGGGATTTGCGTTGACGAAATCTTCCTCGTTTTCGGTGACGTATTTCGGCGGCACGATCATCGCGCCATAGCCGGCGAGCTTGGTGATCAGCACCGGATCGGGCTGGGTGAGGATCAGATCGACGGTGAAATCGTCGATGACGTCGACCTTTTCGATGACGGCATAGTTGGAGCGCTGCGGGCCCTTCTTGCCTTCTTCGCCAAGCAGGCGGTCGAAGGTGAATTTCACGGCCTCGGCGTTGAAATCCTCGCCATTGTGGAACTTGACGCCTTCACGCAGCTTGAAGCGGAGACGCTTGCCCTCGTCGAGCACTTCCCACTCGGTGGCGAGGCCGGGGACGATCTTTGTATCGGGACCGCGATAGACCAGGCCATCATAGATGTTGGTGGCGACGGACGACCAGTTCACCAGAAAGGTGTCGATCGGGTCCCAGCTGCCCGGATCCTGCGGGGAAGAGATGGTGAGCGTGCCTGCGGCCTGCGCCGGCATGACGCCGAACGGCAGAGCCGCCAGCACGGCGGCGAGTAATGCGCCGCGTGTATTGCCGAGTTTCATGGATAAGTCCTCCGTTTCTTTTGCGTTTGTGTTCCAGTGATCAGCCCGTGGCGCTCTGCGCGACCAGATGGTCGGGCGCGATCTCCACCAGAGGCTGAATTTCGGGCTCGTCGCCGACCCTGCGCACGGGGCTCGGGATTTCGCCTTCGAGCATGGGCCGGTCGGGCCGCTTTGTCGGGTCGGCGATGGGAACCGCCGAGAGCAGTTTCTTCGTGTAGGGATGCGTGGGGCGCTCGAACACGGCCTCGCGCGAACCCGCCTCCACGATCTGCCCCAGATAGAGCACGGCGACGCGGTGGCTGACCTTCTCGACCACGGCCATGTCGTGGCTGATGAAGAGGTAGGACAGGCCTTCGTCAGCCTGCAGCTCCATCAAGAGATTGATGATCTGCGCCTGCACCGACACGTCGAGCGCGGACAGCGCCTCATCGGCGATGATGAGCTTGGGCCGCGAGGCAAGCGCGCGGGCGATGCAGATGCGCTGACGCTGGCCGCCGGAGAATTCATGCGGGTAACGGCGCGCATGCTCGGCCTTGAGGCCGACGCGCTCAAGCAGTTCATCCACGCGTTTCTGCCGGGCGGCGGCGCCTTCGATCAGGCCATGCGTGACGATGGGCTCTGCGATGGAGAAGCCCACCGTGCGGCGCGGATCGAGCGAGGCGAACGGGTCCTGGAAAACATACTGCACCTTCTGGCGCAGGCTGTGACGCTCGGCCGATGACATGGCGGAAATCGCCTTGCCCTCAAAGAAAATCTCGCCGCCGGTTGCTTCCTGAAGCTGCTGGATGGTGCGGCCGATGGTGGACTTGCCGGAGCCGGACTCGCCGACCAGCGAAAGGGTTTCGCCCGGCCAGATGTCGAGGCTGACCTTTTCCACCGCGTGAACGCGGTGGGTGACGCCGCCGAAGAAGCCCTTCTTGATGTCGAAACGGGTTTCCAGGTTCTTCAGCGTGAGGATCGGAGACCGATCGTAGCGCGCGGTGTCCTGCAGATGCTCCTCGCCCACGAGGCGGGGCGTTTCGCCATCCATGACGACAACCGGCAGGCGCTTGGGATATTTCTCGCCGGCCATGGAGCCGAGCGTGGGGACGGCGGACAGAAGGGTTTGCGTGTAGGCGTGCTGGGGGCTGGCAAAAACCTGCTCGACCGGGCCTTCCTCAACCTTCTTGCCGCGCCACATGACGACCACCTCGTCGGCCACCTCGGCCACCACGCCCATGTCATGCGTGATGAAGATGACGGCCATGCCGAGCTTTTCCTGCAGGTCGCGGATGATGGACAGGATCTGCGCCTGAATGGTGACATCCAGCGCGGTGGTGGGTTCGTCCGCGATGAGGAGTTTGGGCTTGCAGGCGAGCGCCATGGCGATCATGACGCGCTGGCGCATGCCGCCGGAAAGCTGGTGCGGATAGCGCGAAAGCAGCGCGCGGGCATCGGGCAGGCGCACCATTTCGAGCAAATCACCGGCCTGACGCAGCGCCTCTTTCTTCGAGACGCCTTCATGCAGCATCAGCACTTCGGTGATCTGGTCGCCGATGGTGAAGACCGGGTTGAGCGAGGTCATCGGCTCCTGGAAGATCATGGCGATGTCCTTGCCACGAACCTTGCGCATGGTTTCGACCGGCGCTTTCGCCAGATCGACCGGGCCATTGCCGCCATCGAACAGGATCTCGCCACTGGCGATGGTGCCGTTCATGTGGTCGATCAGCCGCATGATGGAGAGCGAGGTGACCGATTTGCCAGAACCGGATTCGCCCACAATGGCCAGCGTGCGACCGGGCGCCACCCTGAAGCTCAGATCGTCCACGACCCGGCTGGAGCCGAATTCGACGGCGAGTGAACGAATATCCAGTAACGTGTCCTGTCCGAGCTGCGGCATAGATACTCCCATCTGAAGGACAGGCCGAAATGTCCCATTGAACCCGGCTACGTCTGGCCCTAGTCTTTAGACCAGTCCGTTGGCAGACGCTTGATTTCCGCGCATTCCTGAGCGCCCCTCCCGGCAAAAGAAAACATTTCCAGACATTTTGTCAATAAATTATCATTGAAGAAACACGAAATCCGCACGGCACCTGCCGGATACGGCTTTCGCCGCTCATGCGTTCACGCGGAAGCGATTGTCGCGGGGCGGCTTGACAGTTTCGTTTCGCCAGCTAGGCTTGAGGCATAATAAGATTTTGGCATCTGGGCCTCGCCGGGAATATTGTTGTTCCCGTCGGGGCCCTTTGCGTTTTGGGGAACGGGTGTGAACACTTATCCGATCGGCGTTCTGTTTTCGCGTAGCGGTGGCTACAGTCGGCCGGCCGAACAGGGCTATTTCGGCGCCCTGGCGGCGGTGGCCGACATCAATGCGGATGATGCCTATCCGTTCAGGCTCGAAGCCCATCACGCCGACCCGAAGGGCAATGCCGACCGGTATGCGGAGCTTTGCCGCGATCTCATCCGCCAGACAGGCGCGCAGCACATTGTCGGCTGCACCACCTCGTGGAGCCGCAAGGAGGTGATCCCGGTTGTCGAGAAGCTCGATGCTTTGCTGTGGTACCCTTGCGTCTATGAGGGTTTCGAGGTTTCGGAAAACCTCGTCTACATCGCCGCCTGCGCCAACCAGCAGCTCGTGCCGCTGCTCGATTATATCGTGCCGCGCTTCGGCGCGCGGGGTTTCCTGACAGGCGCGAACTATATCTGGGGGTGGGAAACCAACCGCATTGCGCGCGATGTTCTGACCCGCTCCGGCGGCAGCGTTCTGGGCGAACGCTACGTACCCATCGGCGATGATGATATCGACCATCTGATCGAGGAAATCCGGGAGAAGCGGCCTGATTTCATACTCAACAATCTGATCGGAAATTCCTCATACGCCTTTCTCGCCGCTTATCAGGCGCTCGGGAAGGAAGACCCGGCTTTCCTTCCGGACAACTGCCCGGTGGTGAGCTGCAATCTATGTGAGAATGAAACCACGAGGCTCGGCACCATCGCAGAGGGACAATACACCGTATCGAGCTATTTCCGGGCGCTGGCGAGCGAAGAGAACGACCGTTTCGCCGCCCGCATGAAAGCCGAGAACCCCACACAGGTGGCGGACGCTTTTTTCGTTCAGGCCTATGCCGCCGTGGTGATGATTGCCGATGCCATACGCCGCATCGGAAGCGATGAGGCACAGCGGGTGCTGGAAGCGGTCCGTGAGCATGAGACGACAACGCCGCTTGGTTCGTTGCGCGTCGACCCTGCGACCAATCACGTCAGCCTCCATGCCCATATCGGCCGCACACGCGCCGATGGCGATTTCGAGATCGTGCATCATTGCTCCGAAGCCATCGCGCCGGATCCGTTTCTGACGGCGACGCCGCTCGACCGGCTTTATGCGAACATGGCCGCCGACGCGCGGCAGCTGAGGGTGGTGCGATGAGCCCGACCCTTGCCCATACACCCAATTTCGTCGGCTGGCGGGCGCTCATCCTGCACCGGCCGCACCAGAACGTGGACGCGCTGATGGCGCAGTGCGCGCGCATCGGCATTGCCGCCGCTCAGGCCTGGCCGACGCTGGAAAACAGCGACGCAATGCGCGATTTCAACGTGCTCCTGATCGATGCCGATATGGGCTATGACGAGCAGTTTCCATGGGCGCCCGGGCTTGCGCCGATGCCCATCATCGCCCTGATCGGTTCCGAAGCTCCCGGCCGCATCGCCTGGACGATTGGGCAGGGCGCGGATGCGCAACTTCTGAAGCCCATCGGCAGCGCCGGGCTCTACAGTGCGCTTGTCGTGGCCAGCCAGGGTTTTCTGCGGCGCACGGCCCAGACAGAAGAAATCGCCCAGCTCAAGGATCAGCTCGCCCAAAGGCAGCTTGTTGCAGAGGCTACGGCCATCCTGATGCTGAAGCACAATTGCGATGCCGGCACGGCCTATAACCATCTTCGCAAGACAGCCATGGCCGAGCGGCGCTCCATCGAGAAAGCTGCTGCCGGCATCATCGCAAATCTGGATACAGACGGACGGACGAATGTCACAAACGGTCGCTGAGACACAGTCACCAGTGGCGACACCGTCGGTTCTGGCGCGCCTTGTGCGCCGGCCGCTGGCGCTGACCGGGCTCATCATCATCGCGGTGGTGGTGCTGGCCGCAGTCTTTGCGCCATGGCTTGCGCCTTACAATCCCTATGAGCAGTTCTTCGAGGGGCTGACCATCGAGGGCGCACCGCTGCCGCCCAATGCGCAGTTCTGGTTCGGCACCGACCTGGTGGGACGCGACCTCTTCAGCCGTTTGATCTATGGCGCGCAGACATCGCTGATCATCGGAGTGGTGGCCAATGGTATCGCCGTGGTGATCGGCTCGGCGGTGGGCATTTCGGCCGGCTATTTCCGCGGCTGGGTCGACACGGTTCTGATGCGCTTCACCGATTTGATGATGGCCTTTCCGGCCCTCCTTCTGGCCATCGTTCTGGCGGCGATCTTCAGCCCGAGCCTGTGGATCGTGGCCATGGTGATCGCCATGGTGAACTGGGTGCAGATCGCACGCGTGACCTATACCGAGACGCGATCCATTGCCGAACGCGATTTCGTGGTGGCCGAGCGCGCCATGGGCGCGGGCGCAGGGCGCATCCTGTTCCGCCACATCCTGCCGCATCTGCTCTCCACCATCATCGTGTGGGCGACGCTCGGCATCGCAACCACCGTGCTTCTGGAAGCGACGCTTTCCTTCCTCGGCATCGGCGTTCAGCCGCCCATTCCCTCCTGGGGCAACATCATCTTCGAGAACCAGACCTATTTCACCTCCGCGCCCTGGCTCGTCTTCATTCCTGGCGTTGCCATCCTCGCGCTGGCACTGGCTTTCAACCTGGTGGGCGATGCGCTGCGCGACATTCTCGACCCGACACAGCAGGGGCGCCACTGATGCTCGCCTATGTCGCCCGCCGCCTGATCCAGACCGCGCTGATCCTGCTTGGCATCAGCTTCGTGACCTTCGTGTTGCTCTATCTCGTTCCGGCAGACCCGGCGCGCCAGATCGCCGGCCGCAGCGCGACCGCCGCGACCGTGGAGAACATCCGCGAACAGCTTGGCCTCAACCTGCCCTTCTATGAGCAGTATCTGCGCTATCTCGGCGGTCTCCTGAATGGCGATCTCGGCCGCTCCTATCTGCAAAAGACCGAGGTTTCCGAACTGATTGCTTCCCGCCTTCCGGCGAGTCTTCTCCTGATGGTCGGCGCAATTTTCTGCGAACTCGTGCTTGGCCTCACCATGGGCGTGGTGGCGGCGCTGAAGCGCGGCTCGCGCACCGACGACACGCTGATGATCGCCTCTTTCGTGGGTGTTTCGGCCCCGCAGTTCGTGATCGGCATTCTGCTGCTCTACGTGTTTGCGGTGAAGCTCGGCTGGTTCCCCATCGGCGGCTACGGCACGTTTGCGCATCTCGTCCTGCCCTCCATCACGCTCGGTTTCCTGGGGGCCGGCTGGTATTCGCGCATGATGCGTTCGTCGCTGATCGACGTGCTCAGGCAGGATTATATCCGCACCGCGCGTGCCACCGGCATCACCCGCGCAAAGGTGCTTTTCGGCCATGCGCTTCCCAACGCCATCCTGCCCATCATCGCCATGATCGGCATCGACATCGGCCTGTTCATGTCGGGCATCGTGGTGGTGGAAAGCGTGTTCGGCTGGCCGGGCATCGGCCAGCTCGCCTGGCAGGCGATCCAGCGTGTCGACATTCCCATCATCATGGGCGTCACGCTGGTTTCAGCCTGCGCCATCGTGCTCGGCAATCTTCTTGCCGATCTGATCACCCCGTTGATCGACCCGCGCATCAAGCTGCGCTGATGCAAGACCAACAAAAAGTGCAGCACCAGAGAAAGGAACACTTGAGATGAGAAAACTGCTTCTGGCCGGCGTCGCCGCCGCTGCCCTTTCCACCTCCGCCATGCTTGCCCCTGCTCTTGCGCAGGATATCAAGCAGGGCGGCTCCATGACCGTGACCTACAAGGACGACGTCTCCACGCTCGATCCGGCCATCGGCTATGACTGGCAGAACTGGTCGATGATCAAGTCGCTGTTCGACGGCCTGATGGACTATGTGCCGGGCACGACCGAGCTGCGCCCGGAAATCGCCGAATCCTACGAGATTTCCGAGGATGGCACGGTCTTCACCTTCAAGCTGCGCGACGGCGTTAAATTCCACAATGGCCGCGATCTGACCGCTGAGGACGTGAAATACTCCATCGAGCGCACGGTGAACCCGAAAACGCAAAGCCCCGGCGCCGGTTTCTTCGGCTCCATCAAGGGCTTTGAGGAAGCCTCCAGCGGCAATGCGGACGGGCTATCGGGCATCACCGTGGTGGACGATCACACCATCAAGTTCGAGCTGTCGCGCCCCGACGCGACCTTCCTGCATGTGCTGGCGCTCAACTTCGCCCATGTGGTGCCGAAGGAAGAGGTAGAGAAACGCGGTGCGGACTTCGGCAAGCATCCGGTCGGCTCCGGCGCGTTCAAGCTGGCGGAATGGACGCTTGGCCAGCGCCTCGTCTTCGAGCGCTTCGAGGACTACTGGAACCCCGGCGTGCCGAAGCTCGACCAGATTATTTTTGAAGTGGGTCAGGAGCCGGTCGTGGCGCTTCTGCGCCTGCAGAACGGCGAAGTGGACGTGCCGGGCGACGGCATTCCGCCCGCAAAATTCATCGAGGTGAAGAACGATCCCAAGTTCAAGGATCTGATCATTCAGGGCGGACAGCTTCACACCGGCTATGTGACCATGAATGTGAAAATGGAGCCCTTTGACAAGGTCGAGGTGCGCAAGGCCGTGAACATGGCCATCAACAAGGATCGCATCCTGCGCATCATCAATGGCCGCGCGGTTGCCGCCAACCAGCCTCTGCCGCCCTCCATGCCGGGCTATGCCAAGGATTATGAGGGCTATGCTTACGACCCGGAAGCCGCCAAGGCGCTTCTGGCCGAGGCCGGGCTTGCCGACGGGTTCGAGACCGAACTCTACGTGATGAACACCGACCCGCAGCCGCGTATCGCGCAGGCGATCCAGCAGGATTTGAAGGCCATCGGTATCAATGCCTCGATCAAGTCTCTGGCGCAGGCCAATGTGATTGCCGCCGGCGGCGAGGAAGATCAGGCCCCGATGATCTGGTCGGGCGGCATGGCGTGGATTGCCGACTTCCCCGACCCGTCCAACTTCTACGGTCCAATCCTCGGCTGCGACGGCGCGGTGCCGGGTGGCTGGAACTGGGCCTGGTATTGCAACGAGGATCTCGATGCCATGGCGAAGGATGCCGATGCCATGGTCGACCCGGAAAAGGCCGGCGAGCGCGAGGCCATGTGGCGCGACATCTATCTGAAGGTGATGGAAGACGCCCCCTGGGCGCCGATCTTCAACGAAGAGCGCTTCACCATTCGCTCTGAACGCATCGGCGGCGACGACAAGCTGTTCGTCGATCCGGTGCACATTCCCGTCCACTATGACGAGGTTTTTGCCGAAGATGTGCAGTAACTGCGACTACACCATTCACGGGCGCCACCACCATTTTGGGTGGGATCATTCGATCCCGCCCGCAGAACGGGTGACGCCGGGCTCGACGCTGGAATTCGAGTGTCTCGATTCCGGCTCCGGTCACTTTTCGCCCGACAGCACCCTGGACGATATCGCCACGCTGGATTTCTCCAAGGTCAACCCGGTCAACGGCCCCATCTATGTGGAAGGGGCCAAGCCGGGCGATGCACTGAAGGTGGAAATCCTCTCGTTCAAACCGTCCGGCTTCGGCTGGACGGCGAACATTCCCGGCTTCGGGCTCCTGGCGGACCAGTTCAAGGACCCGGCGCTAACGCTGTGGAACTATGACGCGGCAAGCCTTGAGCCGGCGGCCTTCGGCAAGCACGGCCGTGTGCCGCTGAAACCCTTTGCCGGAACCATCGGACTGGCACCGGCGGAGCCGGGTCTGCACTCGGTGGTGCCGCCCCGGCGCATGGGCGGCAATCTCGACATTCGCGATCTGGCGGCGGGCACCACGCTCTATCTGCCGGTCGAGGTGGAGGGGGCGCTGTTCTCCATCGGCGACACCCATGCCGCACAGGGCGATGGCGAAGTGTGCGGCACGGCCATCGAGAGCCAGATGAACGTGGCGGTGAAGCTCGACGTGGTGAAGGACGCAAACCTTGCCATGCCGCGCTTCACCACGCCGGGACCGGTGACGCGGCACCTGGATGCGGAAGGCTATGAGGTGACGACCGGCATCGGCTCCGACCTCATGGAAGGGGCGCGGGCCGCCCTTTCCGGCATGATCGACCTTCTGTGCGCCACGCGCGGGCTCTCGCCCGAGGACGCCTATATGCTCTGCTCGGTGTGTGGCGACCTGCGCATCAGCGAAATCGTCGATCAGCCCAACTGGGTGGTCTCGTTCTACTTCCCGCGCGTCGTCTTTTCGTGAGCCGACGCCAATGAGCAAAGCGCGCGCCATGCAACAGAAAACAACCAGTGGCCTTCTGGAGGTGAACGGCCTCACCGTTCAGGTCGCCACGCCGACGGGCGCGCGCACTGTCGTCGACGATCTGTCTTTCACGCTGGAAGGTGGAAAGACGCTATGCATTGCAGGCGAAAGCGGTTCGGGCAAATCCATGACCGCGCTTTCCCTGATGCAGCTTCTGCCGAAGCCCATGGCGCGTGTTGCGGCGGGAACGGCGGCTCTTGAGGGACGCGATATTCTTGCCCTGCCTGAAGCGGAGATGCGGCAGGTGCGTGGCCGCCATATCGGCATGATCTTTCAGGAGCCGATGACCTCGCTCAACCCGGTGCTTTCCGTCGGAAAGCAACTGGCTGGTGCGATTTCCGCTCATGGCGGGCTTTCTGAAAAAGCGATCCGCGCCCGCGCGCTTGAACTGCTCGATCAGGTGCAGATCCCCGAGCCGGCGCGGCGGCTAAAGCAATATCCGCACGAGCTTTCCGGCGGCATGCGCCAGCGCGTGGTGATCGCCATGGCGCTGGCCCAGAGCCCGCAGATCCTGATTGCAGACGAGCCCACCACGGCGCTGGACGTGACCGTGCAGGCGCAGATACTGGCGCTGATCCGCAAATTGCAGGCTGATCTTGGCATCTCCGTCATCATGATCACGCATGATATGGGCGTGGTGGCCGAGATGGCCGATGACGTGCTCGTGATGCAGCACGGACGCATGGTGGAACACAGCTCCGCCAGCGTGATTTTCTCACAACCCCGTCACCCCTATACACGGGAACTGCTTGCCGCCGTGCCCCGGCTGGGCGAGATGACCGGCACCACGGAGCCGAAGCGCGTGGCGGCCCGCCCCGGAACAGGGCCGGAAAAGCCGCTTGTTGCCCAACCGCTGGTTTCCGTAAAGGATCTGACCGTGCGCTTCGACATCAAGGGCGGCATATTGCAACGGCCGGTGCAGCGCGTGCATGCGGTGGAGGGGATCTCCTTCGATATCATGCCGGGCGAGACGCTTTCGCTGGTGGGGGAATCGGGCTGCGGAAAGTCCACCACCGGCAAGGCGCTTTTGAACCTGATCCCGTGGCAGGGGGACATTCGCGTGGCGGGCCAGACGACGCGCGGGCTCAGGCCCCGCGCCATGCGACCGGTTTTGCGCGATGTGCAGATGATCTTTCAGGACCCCTATGCCTCGCTCGATCCGCGCATGCGGGTCGGCGATCTGGTGGCCGAGCCGCTGCAGATCCACGGGTTGGCAAGCGGCAGCGCGCTGGAAGACCGGGTTGCCTATCTCTTCAAACGCGTGGGGCTTTCGACAGACCAGATGCGGCGCTATCCGCATGAATTCTCCGGCGGCCAGCGCCAGCGCATCTGCATCGCGCGCGCGCTCTCGCTTTCGCCAAAGCTGATCGTGGCGGATGAATCGGTCGCCGCACTCGATGTCTCGATCCAGGCACAGGTGCTCGATCTCCTACAGGACATCCAGAACGAGACGGGCATGTCCTATCTCTTCATCTCGCACGACATGGCCGTGGTGGAGCAGATCAGCCATCGGGTGGCGGTGATGTATATGGGGCGGTTTGTGGAGATGGGCAGCCGGGCGCAGATTTTTGAAAACCCGCAGCACGACTATACCAAAAAGCTGATGGCAGCAGTGCCGGTGGCCGACCCGTCACGCCCGCGCCGCGCCTTCATGGAAAAGGCGGAAGACCTGCCGAGCCCCGTGCATGGGCTGGACTATGTTCCGCCGCGGGAGTCCGCGCGCGACATTGGCGGAGGGCACTGTGTATGGCTAGAAGATGATGGAAGGAACATCTCCAGCTAGATCGCCGAACCTGAAAGCTTCTGTTTCAGCAGCATCCGGCATAAAAAAGGCCGGGCGCTAACCCGACCTTCCTGATCATCTCGATGCGTCGTGCCAGTACATCCGTGGTCACGTCGCAGAGATGAAAACTATGCAGCCTGCAGATTATCTGCGGCGCTTTTGCCGGACTTGCGGTCCTGCACAACGTCGAAGCTCAGCTTCTGGCCTTCCACGATGTTCTGCATACCGGCGCGTTCGACGGCCGAGATGTGGACGAAAACGTCATTGTCGCCATTGTCAGGAGCAATGAAACCAAAACCTTTGGTTGCATTGAAAAACTTTACGGTACCAGTTGTCATACGATTTTCCTTTTCAAATCGTCATAGGGGATTGATGCTGGCAACTGCCGAGCATCATGAAGTTCGAATTTGAGGGAAGATCGTAGGGGCGCTTGGCAGCGCAAAAACAAAGTTCAACAGCAATTTCGAAGCGCACTGTATAGATGCGAATTACGTCGAAAGCAAGGCTTGGTTGAATAAATAAACCGCCCTCTGCCGCAAGCCCTAAAACAACCTTGCAAGGAAGATCAGGCTCATCAGGGTTCCGACGATAATGACCACAGCGCGCACCACGGACGCTGGAAGCGCGCGGGCCAGCGGAGCCCCCGCATAACCGCCGATTGTGGCGGCCACCATCATCACCAGCGCCTGCGGCCAGGCAACGATACCCGCAATTGCAAAGGTGGCAACGGAAATGGCCGAGAGGATAAAGGACAGCCCGTTTTTCATCCCGTTCATCGTGTTCAGATCACGCATGCCCCAGAGCGAGAACAGCGCAAGCAGGACGATGCCCAGACCGCCATTGAAATAGCCTCCATAAATCGAAACGAGAACAGTGCTGAACCTGCCCTCGCCCGTGCCACTTCCGAAACGGCGGGCAAGACCCTGTATCCTCGTGCCGAAGGCGAAGGTGAGCGTGGCTATAGCGAGCAGAAACGGGACCACCAGCGAGAACGCCTCATTGGATGAAACAAGCAGAAGGAGCGAGCCGACCAGTCCGCCGATGGCGGTCAGGCCGGCGATGCGCAGGAGGCGGGGCCTTTCGAAGGCGGCAAGTTCGGAACGAAAGCCGAGCGCGCCACCAAGATAACCAGGGAATACGGCAACCGCACTGGTGGCATTGGCTGCGACAACGGGAACGCCGGCATAGACGAGTGCCGGGAAAGTGAGAAACGTTCCACCGCCTGCAACCGTATTGAGCGTGCCGGCAAAGAATGCCGCAACAGCCAGGATCAGATACTCTTCCATAGTCCTTCCAGTTTCGAGAACCCTGCCGGGCTCCCTTAACCCACGACGCTGTATCGGCCAATGGCCTCAAAACAGAGCCGGTTGGTGCAGCCGGCTCACACAGTTTTGATAGCCACACTGGATTGTGTCGCCGGCGGCCCTTCAACCTTTCTTATGAATCTGACATTAGGGAAGGCATGAAGGGACTTTGAGCGGCACGCCCATGGCGAGACGCTTCGTAGCATGCTGGATACCCCAATGGAGAATAGCCCTGTGATCAGCATGACCGGCTTGATCGGTCCAACGATCATGCTCGTCTTTGCAATCGGATTCATATGGGTGTGGTTGGTGGACAGGCGTCACGGGCATTCCGCCACTCTTGCCGGTGCCTGCGCCCTGTTCGGTCTGGGGATGCTTTCCCAGGTCCTGCAATGGCCCTCCGGTGTTGGCCCGAACGCGCTTTTCTCCGGCTTTCTCTACACGCTCGCCGTGGCGCTGGCGAGCGAGGGGATATTACGACGCGCCGGCAAACGGCTTGGCCGCGTGGCCAGCGTGCTGCTGCTGGGCGCGATCATGGCGCTGTTATGGTATTTCGCCTATATCCAGCCCAATCTTCTGGCGCGCATTTACGTGCAGAACTTCAGCTATGGCGCCATTCTCTTCATCGTCGCACTGCGCATCCTGCCAACCCGCAATGCCGGCAGGGCCGACCACATACTCTTTTGGGTGCTGCTTGCCTTCGCCCTGCAGTTCTTTCCCAGAACGCTGCTGACCGCAGGGGGCTCATTGCCCATGCTGAGCATGGCGCCCGGCGATTCGCTGTTCTGGCAGACATTGCAGCTTTCGCTCTCTGTCATGGGCGCGGCACTCGCACTGACCGTTCTTGCCACCATCCTGACGGACGTGATGGACGAGCTGCGGCACGACCGGGACCGTGACGTTCTGACGGGCGTGCTGAACCGGCGTGGCTTTGAAGAACAGGCGAACCGCCATGTGAATTCACGGCGCAGGGCACCGCTTTCTCTCATCGTCTGCGATCTGGATCACTTCAAGCAGATCAATGACACCCATGGCCACCATGTCGGCGACGCCGCCCTGAAAGCCTTCGGAGACATGCTGCAGAACTGCGCGCGCTCCAGCGATATCGTCGGGCGCATCGGCGGTGAGGAATTTGCCCTGCTCCTGCCGCACACGGACATTGAGGGCGCGCGCGACCTTGCCGAGCGTCTGCGCAGTGGCCTTTCATCAAGCACGCTTGCGATCAACCAGAAGAGTGTTCGCCTTTCGGCGAGTTTCGGCATCGTTCACAAGAACGCCGACGACGATCTTGCAACGCTTCTCAGGCGGGCCGACGACCATCTCTACCGTGCGAAGCAGGCGGGCCGTGATCGTGTACTGTCCGACCCCGTGGCGGACTCATGCCGGAGCAGCACGGAGCCCCTTCGATCCGATCCGTCCGGGAGCCCTGCATCAAGCATCTGAGGATCAGGCACGGGTTTCAGTGGCCGGTTTCGCCGACGGCGGCGAGCGTGCATTTCACGAAGTCGCGCACGAAGGGATTCATGCTGTCTTCGCGCCAGGCGACAACCAGCGAGACGGCCTTGGGCAGTTTCGGGAGCTCGCGGTAAACCACATTCTCCATCGGCGTCATGACAACCCAGGCCGGGACGATGCCGACACCGATGCCGGCTGACGCCATGGCGACGACCGTCATGGTGTGGCTGACCTCCTGCACCACTCTGGGGACGAAGCCCGCCTTGCGGCAATGCTGCAGGACAACATCCTGATAGCTCACGCCGACGATGGAGGAATAGGTGATGAAGTTTTCATCGCGCAGATCCTCGACTTCGAGGTTCTCGCGGGAGGCAAGGTGGGATTCTGCCGGAAGCACGGCGACGAAACCCTCCCGGTAAATCTCCCGATAGGCGATGCCGGAGGCCGTGCGCGGAGGACGCACGAAAGCCACGTCGACCTTGCGCTCCTTCAAAAGCGCAAGCTGTTCTTCCGTGGTGTGGATCTGCATGTCGATGAGGACCGAAGGGTTGCGCCGGCTGAACTCGCGCATGGCTTTCGACATGAAATTGTAGAGGCCGACATAGACGGCGGCGATACGCAGGCGGCCGGAGGAGAGACCGCCGGCGGCCTGGGTCTCTCGAATGCCCTCCTCCAGCGACACCAGCACCTGCTGCGCCTTCTCGAAGAGAACGCGGCCGGCGGGCGTGAGTGTCACACTGCGGGTGGTGCGGTCGAACAGGCGAACGCCAAGCCGCTGTTCCAGCTGGCGAATCTGCTGGCTGAGGGGCGCCTGGGAAACACCCAGCATCTCCGCCGCCCGGCCGAAGTGCAGCTCCTGCGCGACCCGCATGAAATAGCGCAAATGACGGAATTCTATGGCGCCGAGTGACTGCATCGCTGCCTCTTATTAAGATCTAGAAGAGAAAAATAGCCTTCATAAATATATTGGACAACCAATATCCGCACATGCTTCCGTAAATGAAACTGGACCGGGAGGGTCTTCGTGAACGACCAGAAACCAATTGATCTTGCACGACCGCTGCGGATCGCCGTTGGCCTCATGCTCATCGTCGTGGTGGGTGTGACGCTGCTGCAGATTATCCTGCGTTATTTCTTCAACGCACCGCTTGTCTGGAGCGAGGAACTGGCGAAACTGCTCATCGTCTGGATCGCCTTTATCGGCGCGGCCGCCGTCTGCTGGGATGGCCGCCATCTGAACGTCGATGTCTTCTTCCTGATGCTGCCGCCCAGGGCGCGCAACCTGCTGCGCTATGTCAATGCGCTTATCTCCGTCGGCTTTCTCGCCATTCTCGGCTGGACCAGCGTGAAGCTGGTGATCCTGGAGAACATGCAGGACCTCTCTGCCCTCCCGCTGCCTGCGGGCGTCGTGCGGCTGGCGGCAACGGTGGGCGCTGTCCTGATGATCGCGGGGATCGTCGGGCGCATCGTCTATGTCCGTCCGATGCACCGCCAGACAGACCCGGCCTATGGCCATGAAGACCCCATGTGATCCGCGGACAATATAATGCTGACCATTTCGATTATCGGACTGCTTCTGGTCCTTCTGTTCATGGGGCTGCCGCTGGTCTTTGCCATCGGCGCATCCTCCATGGTGTATTTCTTCTTCGCCGACATCAATCTGGCGCTCCTGACCCAGCGCATGACGGCCTCCATCAACTCCTTTCTCATTCTGGCCATTCCGTTCTTCTTCCTGGCCGGCGAGTTGATGAATGCGTGCAAACTGACCGACCGCATCATCGCGCTGGCGAAGGCTCTGGTCGGGCACATCCATGGCGGCCTTGCCCAGGTCAACATCTTTGCCAGCCTGATCTTCTCCGGCATGTCGGGCTCGCCCACAGCCGACACGACCGCGCTCGGCTCCGTGCTCATTCCGGCCATGAAGAAAGAAGGGTATCCGGCCCCCTTCTCCGCCGCGGTGACCGTTGCCTCCTCCATGGTGGGGCCGATGATCCCGCCAAGCGTCGCGCTCGTGATCTATGGAACGCTGGCGAACGTCTCTATCGGGCGTTTGCTTCTGGCCGGCATCCTGCCGGGCTTCGTGATCATCGGCACGCAGATGCTGTTCACCTATTTTTATGCGCGCAAACGTGACTTCCCGCGCTACGAGCGGGCGACACTGCCGGAGCTGGCGACCGCCATCAAGGGCGGTGGCCCGGCCATTCTTTTCCCGGTCATCATCGTGGCGGGCATTCTGTTCGGCATCTTTTCTCCCACCGAGGCGGCGGCTGTCGCGGTGCTTTACGGCCTTCTGCTCAGCCTTTTTTACCGCAATGTGAAAGGTGCCGACATCTGGGGCGCCATTCAGAACACGGCACTCGGCACGGCACGCATTCTATCCATCATCGCCGTTGCTTCGGCCTTCTCGTGGATCATGGTGCGCGAGCAGGTGCCGCTGGCCATCGCCGATGGCATCTCCACCATCTCGGAGAACCCGGTGATCGCGCTCTTCGTGATTGTTGCCATGCTTCTCGGCGTCGGGCTTCTCATGGTCGCGTCCTCTGCCGAGATCGTTCTGACGCCGATTCTCGTTCCGGTGATCCTGCAATTCGGCATCGACCCGGTGCATTTCGGCGTGCTGATGGTGTTCAGCCTCATCATTGGCGGCGCAACACCGCCTGTGGGTGTGCTGATGTTCATCGCACAGGACATAGCCAAGATATCGCACGGCCAGATGGTGAAGGCGATGCTGCCATTCTACATCCCGCTTTTCACCGCGGTCGTGCTGCTGGTTCTGTTCCCGCAGATCAGCCTTTTCCTTCCCAACCTCGTGTTCGGAAACTGAGCGTTCAATGACTTTGGAGTCCATGCATCAATGAGTACCGCGAAGAAGCACCTTCTGGAGGACATGACCTTTCTGGAATTCCAGGAGCGGATGGGCGAGGATCCGGTGATCCTCATCCCGCTCGGCTCGCAGGAAATCCAGGGGCCGATGGTGCCGATGGGCGACTTCATGCTGACCCGTGAAATCGCCAGCCGCGTGGCGGAGAAAAGCGGGGCCATTGCGGCACCCACCATGCCCTTTGGATATGCGGAGTATTTCCGCTCGGTACCGGGCGGCATCGCGCTTTCGGCCGATGCTTTCCGTGCCACGCTGCGCGACATGCTCGACAATTTTCTCGATCATGGGCTGACGAAACTTGTGATCGTCAACGGCCACAGCGGCAATGCCCCGTTGATCGACCAGGTCATACGCGCGGTCCGGCGCGACCATGATGTGCTGGTCCCCTGCATCAATCTGTGGCGTTCGATTCCCGATGCCCTCTGGAATGAGGTGCATGGCGAGTTCGGCAAGAAGGCGTTTGCCCATGGCGGCGACCCGATCACTTCGGTCTATCTGCACCTTTTCCCGGCTCTCACCCGCATGGATGCTGTGGAAATCGATGCCCAGTTCGGAAAGATGATCGACCTGCCCACCGCCGGGCTTGCCGCGGTGCGCTTTCAGGGCACGGAGATCGGCCTGCCGGTCAATGTGGACGATCACTGCTCCAACGGGATCGCCGGCGGTGACGCCTCACGGTCTTCGGCTGACAAGGGCGCCCGTTTCGTCGATCACCTCGTGACGTTCTGCTCCGACTTTGTCGAGCACATGCGGTCCGTTTCTTCATCCACAAAAGCGAAATCAAAAGGGGAGTATGCAGCATGAAGATGAAAGCACTCGCACTCAGCGCCGTTCTTCTGGCGACAGCCAGCGCACAAGCGGACGAAATCCGCTATGCGCTCTGGGCCCAGCCGGGCGAGGCACAGTATGAAGGCGCCCAGGAGTTCAAGCGTGTGGTGGAGGAAAACTCCGATCACACGGTGACGATTTTCCCGGGCGACCAGTTGGGCACCCCGCGCGAGGTTTACGCGCAGATGGCGCTCGGCTCGACGCAGATGCTGGCAAGCGGCGACCCCGGCCTCAAGGAAATCGAATATCTCGCCCTGCCCTATCTGATGAACGGCATCGACAACTACAAGAAGGTGCTCGATACGGATTTCGGCAAGGAATGGAACGAGCGGCTCACCGCTGAGCGTCAGGTGCGGATGCTCGGTTTCATGCCACGCAGCCCGCGCCAGATCAGCGCCAATGTGGTCATCAACTCCATGGACGATCTGAGCGGCCTGAAGCTGCGCGCACCGGAACGCGACTACTATGTGGAATCGCTGCGGGCTCTGGGCGCCAATCCCACCCCGATGGCCTTCGCAGAAGTTTATACCGCCTTGCAGACCGGCATTGTCGACGGGCAGGAAAACCCGGTTGAGACCATCTACGCGCAGAAATTCTACGAAGTGCAGAAGGGCGTGGCGATGGTGGATTACATCAACAAGCCCGCTTATGTGGTCATCAGCGATCAGTTCTGGCAGGGACTTTCGGAGGAAGACCAGGCGCTTCTCCAGAAGGCCAACGATGCCTCGACCGCAAAGGTCAACGAGCTGATGCCGGACCAAACCAAGAAATACATCGCCGAGATGGAAGCGGCCGGCGTGACGGTCACACATCCCGACAAGACGCCTTTCATGGAAGCCACGCAGTCCGTGCGCGACAACCTTGGCAAGGGTGTCTGGGGTGAGGACATCTACAAGCAGATCGTCGAAATCGGCAAGGAATAGCCGATCCCCTGACGACAACTGCCGGCGTGGTCCTGACAGGCTGCGCCGGCCATTTTTTACCTATCGAGGACTGCAGCCCAGCCATGAGTGAACAGCAGAATCTGCGCGCGCGCATTGAGGAAATCACCGCCGAGATCACGCCGCGCCTGATCGAAATCCGTCGGCAGCTCCACGCCAATCCGGAGCTGGGCTTCGAGGAATATGAAACATCGGCTCTGGTGATGCAGGAGCTGGCGCGGCTGGGTGTCGATCATCGCTCCGGTATTGGCAAAACCGGTGTTGCAGCCACCATCGGGCAGGGCAATGGCAAGACGATCGGCATTCGCGGCGACATGGACGCGCTGCCCATCGAGGAAACCGCCTCACCCGACTACAAATCGCGCAATCCGGGCAAGATGCATGCCTGTGGGCACGACGCACACACGGCCATTGCGCTCGGCGTGAGCGAAGTGCTGGCACGCCTTTCAGATGCTCTGCCGGGCCGGGCGCTGATGGTGTTTCAGCCGGCGGAGGAAGGGCTGGGCGGCGCGCGCGCCATGCTGGAGGACGGTCTGTTCGAGTGGGTCGAACCCGACATCATGCTCGGCTATCACAACTGGCCGCTGATCGACGGCGGCACGATCGGCTATCATCCGAAGACGGCCTTCGCTTCCACAGACCCGTTCGACATCACCATCACCGGCCAGTCGGGCCATGGGGCGCATCCGCATCTTGCGGTCGATCCCATCGTTGCTGCCGGCAATCTCGTCTCCTCGCTTCAGACAATTGTTGCTCGAGAAATAGCCCCGCTGGAAGCGGCAGTGGTGACCATCGGCTCGATCAAGGGCGGATCGGCACGCAACCAGATCCCCGACAGTGTGACGCTTGAAGGCACGACCCGCAGCCAGAATCCCGCCGTGCGCGAGGCGGTGAAAGCCGCCATCGAGCGCGTCTGCGCAGGCATTGCGCTGACCCATCGGGTGACCTGCGAACCGACCTTCCTGACCGGCGTTCCGCCGGTGGTAAACGATCCGGACATTCTGCACCCCGTGCTTGAGACCGCGCGCGGCATGATCGGCGACGACAAGGTGATCGAACTGCCACAAGGGTCCATGGGCAGTGAGGATTACGCGGAGTTTTCAACCCGTGTGCCGAGCGCGCATCTGAGGATCGGCTCGCGCCTCAAGGACCGCAAGACGATGCTGCATCGCAGCGATTTCGACCTGGACGAGGCGTGTATTCCAACGGCGGTGAAGGCCATCGCGGCAGCGGCCATCGACCTGATGAAGCGCTGAACCGAGCTCAACAATCCCTTTTTTCACGACAAAGCCCGGGCGGGTTGCGCCCGGGCTTTGCTGCTTTCGCTTTCCGCTCAGGCGAGCGCGCGTTTGGCCATCGCCCGGATTAGATTGGCGCGATAGGCAGCATCGCAATGGATGTCGGACATGAGCCCGTCTGCCGAGATTTCCACCCCGTCCACCGCAGCGGCAGACCAGTCCTTCGACAGCGCCTGTTCCAGCCCTTCATGGCGAAACACGCCATCCGATCCTGCCCCTGTGACGGCAACACGTACCGCACCGCCGCCCTTCGAGACGAAGACGCCGGTCATCGCGTAGCGCGAGGCAGGGTTGGGGAATTTTGCGTAGCCGCAGGCTTCCGGCGCCTCGAAGCTGACGGCGGTGATGATCTCCCCCTCATCCAGCGCGGTGGAGAAAAGCCCGGTGAAGAAATCATCCGCGGCAATCTCGCGCCGGTTTGTGTGGATCGTGGCTGCGAGCGCGAGGAGACCTGCCGGATAGTCTGCCGCGGGGTCGTTGTTGGCGATGGAGCCGCCGATGGTTCCCTGATGACGCACAGCCGGATCGCCGATGCCGCCGGCCAGCTTGGCGATGGCCGGGCAGACCTTTGCGAGTTCGGCATTTTCGGCGACCGCCGCATGGGTGGTCATGGCACCGATGGTGACCTTGCGCCCAGAGACTTTCACGCCCACAAGATCGGCAATGCCGCGCAGGTCGATGAGGTCCGAAGGCGCCGCAAGCCGGTGCTTCATGGTGGGAAGCAGGGTCTGACCGCCGGCGAGCAACTGCCCGTCGGAGGCGGCAGAGAATTTAGCCGCCGCATCGTCGACGCTTGCGGCACGGTGATAGGTTACATCATACATAACTGGCCTCCCTATTCTGCCGCGATCTTTGCCGAAGCGGCCTGCAATGCGGCCCAGACGCGCGGCGGCGTGGCCGGCATCTGGAGATCGTTGTTGCCAATCGCATCGGTGATGGCGTTGATGACCGCCGGCGGTGTGCCGATGGCGCCTGCCTCGCCACAGCCCTTCATGCCGAGCGGGTTTGACGGGCTCTTGGTGGAATGGTGGTGAATGGCGAAGCTCGGCACATTGTCGGCGCGCGGCATGGTGTAATCCATGTAGCTGGCCGACAGGAGCTGGCCGTCGTCGTCATAGACCACGTTTTCAAGCATGGCCTGACCGACACCCTGAGCAATGCCGCCGTGCACCTGACCCTCTACGATCATCGGGTTGATGATGGTGCCGAAATCATCGGACGCAACGAACTGGACGATCTTTGTCTCGCCCGTTTCGGGGTCCACCTCCACCTCGCAGACATAGGTGCCGGCGGGGAAGGTGAAGTTGGCGGGGTCGTAGAACGCGCCCTCCTTCAGCCCCGGCTCCATGCCGGCGGGCAGATTGTGGGCGGTGTAGGCCGCAAGGCCAACCTCGTGCCAGGCCATCGCGCGGTCGGTACCCGCCACCTTGACCTCGCCATTCTCGATGACGAGATCGTCTTCGGAGACCTCAAGTACGTGGGCTGCGATTTTCCTGACCTTGGCCTCGACCTTGTCGAGCGCCTTGACGATGGCCGACATGCCCACCGGGCCGGAGCGCGAACCATAGGTGCCCATGCCGAACTGCACCTTGTCGGTGTCGCCATGGACGATCTGGATGTTGTCGATGGGCAGACCGAAACGCTCCGCCACCACCTGGGCGAAGGTGGTTTCGTGCCCCTGCCCGTGGCTGTGGCTGCCGGTCAGAACCTCGATTGTGCCGACGGGATTGACCCGCACCTCGGCACTCTCCCAAAGGCCGACGCCAGCGCCCAGCGAACCGACCGCCGCCGAGGGCGCGATGCCGCAGGCCTCGATATAGGAGGCGAGCCCGATGCCGCGCAGCTTTCCACGTTTGGCCGCTTCCGCGCGCCGGGCGGGGAAGCCCTTGTAATCGGCCGCCTCCAGCGCCTGATCGAGATTGCCGGCAAAGTCGCCCGCATCATAGGTCATGATGACAGGGGTCTCATGCGGGAACTGGCGGATAAAATTCGCGCGGCGCAATTCTGCCGGGTCGACACCCAGTTCGCGCGCGGCCGTTTCCATGATGCGTTCAACAAGGAAACAGGCTTCGGGACGGCCCGCGCCGCGATAGGCATCGACGGGCGCGGTGTTGGTGTAGACCGTGCGCACATTGCAGTAGATGTTGGCGATGTCGTACTGGCCCGAGAGCAGGGTCGCATAGAGATAGGTCGGCACCGCAGAGGAAAACAACGACATGTAGGCGCCGAGATTGGCGATGGTGTCGACCTTCAGACCGACGATGCGGTTTTGTGCATCAAAGCCGATCTTGGCCGTGGAGACGTGATCGCGGCCATGCGCATCGGTGAGAAAAGCCTCTGACCTCGTCGATGTCCATTTGACCGAACGCCTGGTTTTCATGGAGGCCCAGAGACAGGCGATCTCTTCAGGGTAGATGTAGATCTTGGAGCCGAAGCCGCCGCCGACATCGGGGGCGATGACGCGCAGCTTGTGCTCTGGCGCAACCTGATAAAAGGCGGAGAGCACCAGTCTCGCCACATGCGGGTTCTGGCTGGTGGTGTAGAGCGTATAGTGGTCTTCCGCCTCGTCATAGGTGGCAATCGCCGAACGCGGTTCCATCGGATTTGGCGACAGGCGATTGTTGACGATCTCCATCTCCGTGACGTGCGCGGCACCGGCAAGCGCCTTGTCGACGGCGGCCTCTTCGCCCAGCCCCCAGTCGAAGATCAGGTTTCCGGGCGCATTGTCATGAACCTGCGGTGCACCGTCTTTCAGCGCATCGACCGCGTGTACGACGGCCGGGAGTTCCTCATAATCGACTTCCACGGCTTCTGCGGCAGCGCGTGCCTGGGCCTGCGTTTCGGCCACGACGAGGACGACCGCATCGCCCACATAGCGCACCCTGTCGGTGGCGAGTGCGGACCAGGCGCCCATGTTCATGGGATTGCCGTCCTTCGAGTTGACAGCCCAGCCGCAGATGAGATTGCCGATGCCGTCGTCGGTCAGTTGCTTGCCGTTGAGGACGGCAATCACGCCGTCCATCTTCTCCGCTTCCGCGCTATCGATGGACTTGACCTTTGCGTGCGCGTGCGGGCTGCGCACGAAGGCGGCATAGGCCTGCCGTTCGTTGCGGATATCGTCGGTGTACCGGCCCTTGCCGGTGATGAAGCGCTTGTCTTCCTTCCGGAGGACCCGGGCGCCGATGCCTTGTTCGCTCATCTCGTTTCCTCCCTCAGCTCGCAGCCATCTTCGCCGCGCCATCCTGAATGGCCCGAACGATGTTGTGATAGCCGGTGCAGCGGCAGATATTGCCTTCCAGCTCGTGGCGGATCGCCTCTTCGGTCAGCTCCTTGCCGGCCGCCCTGTAGCGGGCCACCATGTCGGTCGCCGACATGATCATGCCCGGCGTGCAGAAGCCGCATTGCAGGCCGTGGTTCTCCTTGAACGCCGCCTGCATGGGATGGAGCTCGCCATTGGCCAGCCCCTCAATCGTCGTGACTTCCGCGCCTTCGGCGGAGGCGGCGAGCATGGTGCAGCTCTTAACCGCCCGCCCGTTGACATGAACCACACAGGCCCCGCACTGGCTGGTGTCGCAGCCCACATGCGTGCCGGTGAGGCGTAGATGCTCGCGCAGGAAATCCACCAAAAGCGTATTGTCCGGCACAGAGGCGCTCGCCGCCCTGCCGTTCACCGTCATCGAGATTTCGGTCATGTATTCCTCCCTTGCCTCGGGCTCGTTGCCGCGGATGCGGAACAGCGTCCTAGGTTTCGATCTGCCCCGCTTCTTCAAATGGATCAGCGAAGCTGCAGGACAATCCGGTCGCAGGTCGGCGCGATAGCCACCGCGTCAACGCGAAAAGGCCTGATAAAGCCGGTAAGCCGGAATTGCGCGCACGCCGGGCGAAGCGCCGCGTACACGCATCAAGCGCGACGACAATGCGGACAATGAGAACAGAAACTGCCAAGCCACGCCTCCCGCGCAAGCCTGCGACCGCGCCAGACAGCCGAAAGCCTTATCCAGTTCACTCCCGGAAATCATTTAAGCGGCGTTTTTGGCGAAAGCCAAGGCCTATTCAGGTATAGGCGAAGAAGAAACCAAGATCAGAAACCTTCGGGCGCGGGATCCTGCAATTTGAAAGCATTGCCTTCCACCCGGTAGATGGAGCAATTGCGCTCGACCGCACCGGAGCTGGTGAAACGAAACGAGCCAAGAACGCCGCGAAAACCGGATCGAGCGGTCAGCGTTCCGGCCGTCAGCCCGGCAGCGCCCTTTGCCCGGGCAATGCCGATGGCGAGGGCTGCCGCATCGAACCCATAGGCAGCGTCCTTCGTCATTGCCCGACCATATTTCGTCCGGAAGCTCTGGGTGATGTCCCCCACGGCGAACTGGTCGACACGGCACATGAGCACTCCCGCCACGGCCGGGCCGGGGGATATCCCGGGCGTTGAAAGAACCAGCGCGTTGCCCGGCAGTGCCCCGGTGGCCCGCAGCCCGGCCAATGTGGCGCCGGGCGCCTTCAAACCCGGCGCAAGAACGACAGCCTCGGCCGCCTGAAGCTGTGCAGCTTTGCCTGCCAGCTCATCGGTGGAGTTTGCTGCGACGGGTAGCGTTGCGAGAATGTTACCCCCCTTCGCCTTGATGCCGGCGCGCAGTCGATCGAGCGTGGCACCGTCCGCATCGGCTGCGTGTACGATCACGAGGTTCCGGCGCCCGGCCCCGATCGCGTAGGCGGCAGCTTCAATGCTGCCGTCCACTTCATCCGACAGGAAGGCGAAGACACCCGGCCTGCGCGGCACGGCATTCGAAACCAGCGCCATGACAGGCGGGTTCGCGCCACCGGACGGCAGGGCGCTCAGGAACCCGGCCTGCGAGGGGCCGATAACGATCTTCGCGCCGCGCTCGACAAGCGTATCGACCGCCTTCTTCGTGTCGGCAGCGTCGGAGCGGGCGTTGTAGATGGCGAGTGTGACCTGATCGCCGCCAAGCTGCTCGGCAGCAAGTTTCGCGCCGTCACGATAATCGCGCTCCGAGGCGCGCGCCGCGCCGGCCAGGTTTGTCACCATGCCGATTGTCACCGCGCCGGAGCCGACCGTTTCGACGCCCGCGGCGGAAGGAGAGACGCTGGCGTCTTCCACCTTCAGCGTGTCGTCCACACCCGAAGACTGGCAGGCCGCGAGGGCGAGCGCGGCACACAGGGCCAGCGACCGCGCCAGCTTCACGGAGAAGCCCTCGTTCCCACGGGGCTCAGGTCGCGTGTCGAATGCAAGGTTCATCAAGGAGCCGGATCAACGGGATCAATACATGTAGCGAACCATGCGGGCATGGAAGCACTCGCATTTGTTCAGATAGTCCTCGTCGCGGTATTCGGATTGCAGGTAGCCATAAGCCTTGCCGCAGGCGACCTTGGCTTCGGATGCCCACACAAAAGCCGGCCGGCCCGAATTGATCCATTGTGGGCTGTCGGCAACGGCCACGGCCTCATCCATCAGACGGATGACCTCACCCGTGAGCGAAGCGTTGCTCGCAATCGAAAGGAGCCTGGCATTCTGCGCCACCGGGCAATAGCCCCCTGTGGAGAGATCGGCGGACTGCACCGGTCCGGCCAGAACGGCCCCGGCAATGACTGCAAAACTCAAAGTCAGCTTTTTCATAGGTCCCCCTCGGCGCTCTCCGCCCATGGTGTATTCCCTGGATCGCTTCGGCGTCTCGAGGACTTGATGAAGCGATCAAACTGCCTGTTCTTCCGCTCTTATGCGGCCGCCAAGTAAATTCACCTGACTGCAAAATACGCTAGCCGGAAAATTACACGGTTCCTGCCAGCTTATCAAACCTGCGGCCGCCAACAAGCGGCCGCATCGCCCCATCCTGTTCAGACCGTGCCCGAATTGTCACTGCCGTCATCCTCGTAGAGGATCTTGATGGTGGAAGGTGTCTGCGGCACGTCGAACGTGGCGACCGTCACCCAGTCTTCAGATCCGGCGGTTCCGTCGGCATCCACCTGCAACTGCGTGGAGTTCCCGGGGTTGAGCCTGACATAATCGGCGACATTGTCCCCGGGACCAATTGAGACAAGCTCTGTCAGGTCCACGACATCTTCCGATCCAAAACCGATGATCGCGTCCGGATCGAGCCCGGCAAGCGCCGACTGATCGAGCACCACCGTGTCCTCGGCATTGTCGGTGTCGGTCAGATCGTAGGTGTTCTGCCCCTCACCGCCGATAAGCAGGTCCGCACCTTCGCCGCCGATGAGGAGATCGTCGCCGTCGCCGCCATCCAGAAGATCGGCTGCATCACCGCCCACGAGAGAATCATTGCCGCCCATGCCAAGCAGCGTCGAACCGCTGTCATTGCCGACAAGAACCTCGTCGGCATCCGTCCCGGTGATGGTGCTGCCTGCAACACCAACGACACTGACATGGGCAGCGTCGGTGAAGCCACTGCCGTCGGAAACCGAGTAATCGAACCCGCCGCTGGCGAAGGACGGCGCCGGCGAGTACTCGACCTTGACATTGTCGAAGTAGACATCGGCGTATTCGCCGCTCGCCGTCTTCTGCGTCAACAGACCGCCGAGCGCCAGGGTGTGATCGCCCGCAGACAGATCAATCGTGGTGGTGAAGGTTTTCCAGCCGGTTACGGCGTTGCCACCGCCATTGCCAGAACTACCGAGAAGTTCATCAACGATACCGCCCGCTCCGAATGCTTCGCCATCCATGCCGGCGAGAATGCGGACATCTTCGCCCACATCCGTTCCGGAAGTCAGCATTGCGTAGTAATCGAACGTAATTGTCACGGTCGCTGCCGATGCAAGGCTGAAGGTCCGGGTAAACGCACCATTCACATTATAACGGTCGGTACTGCCGCCATCGCCAAGCTCGATCTTCAAAGCACCACCGCTGGCCGGTCCGGACGTGGAGCGGAAACCATCAGCTTCCGAACCCGTGCCAGGATAATAGGCGTCACGGTAGACGAATGAGCCTACACCACTGCTGAAGTCCTCGTCCACGAACTCAACCGGCGTGCCGGACGGCGTGAAGGTGACATCGCCGGCCAGACTCACACCGCCATTCTGCGGATTGCTAGCCCCGTCGACACTGAGCGGGCTTGTCGGAGCCGGAGCCGGGTCATTGTGCAGCAGGGCTGCCGTCGGGATATCGATTGCCGAGTAATCTGTGATGTTTGTCAGCACCACGTCATCCGTTGCGCCCGGAGGCGGCAGAATGTCAATCGTCAACGATGCGCCATTGGTGTCCCCGTCGTTGTCGACCAGAACATAGTCGAAGTTCTCGGTTCCGGGCGTGGTGCCGCCATCGGCCTGATAGTTCCACGCGCCGGTCTCGAAGTTGAATGTAAGTTCACCGCCGAGCGCACCGTCCACAACAAGGCTTGCTCCACTGATGACGGGCTGGCCGCCATCGTTGAATATCTTGTCGGGACCATCCTCATAAGTGTAGGTGACCCCGTCAACCGTGATGGACAGAATACGGCCACCATCCGCACCAAGGATGTCGTCGTCGCCACCACCGGCGGCATTGTCATCGCCGAGCAGAACATTACCGGAGACATCCACCTGATTGGTGAGATCGAGCAAGGCGGTGACCAGATCGTCGAAGTTCGAAACCGACACCACCACGTTGCTGCCATCGGCCTCATCGACATCCTGCAGTTGTTCGACATCGATGTTGTTGCCGATGCCGACCGTCTGCACGGTCACGTCGTTGTTCTGGACGAAGTTGTTCCAGGCGGTCTGCGTGCTGCCGTAGAGGGAGTGGCCGCCAGCCCCGATCTGTTCGTTCGGATTGCCATCACTCAGGAAGAAGACCTGATTGTTGTGATCCGAAAGAGGTGTGTAGGCATCCATGGTTTCTTCGATGGCCGCCGTGAAGTCGGTGCCGCCATTGTAGGGGCGAGAACCGCCTTCTGTCGGGTTCCAGGCATCGATCTGCGCCGCGAAAGACGCATAGTCGGTGAATGGCCCCGCGGCACTGGCGCTTGATGAGAAAGCAATCAGCTGGATCTGCACATTGCCCGAGGTTCCATCGAAGAAGGACTGGCCGGCTGCCTTCACTGCGTCGAGCATTGCATCCAGTTCGCTATTGTCCACACTGCCGCTGAAATCGAGAACGAAGGCGATGTTGAAATTCTCTGTTCCAAGCATCAGGCTTGCGTTGTCCGCAATGGCCTCGGGTGCATCGTCGAGCACGTCGACCTTCAGCGTATCTACGGACGAATAATCGCCGTCATTGTCCCTGGCGCGAACATTGAAGCGCTCAGCCACGCCTTCGGGCGTGCCCTTGCCAGGGTGCACATTGTGATCGAGCGAGTTCTGGTTCAACTGATACGAGCTTGAATAATTACCGCTGCCATCAGCCGTGACCGTCAGCACGCCGAACTTGCCTTGCACTGTGCCGCCGCCTGTGACATCGACCCAGTTGCCATCGGCATCGCTGACCTCGAGAGCATCGAGCGTATCGCCGGATGCCAGCGCAACGCTTAGCGTGCCCGCATCCATCGTATTTGCCGTGCCTTCTTCCGACCCACCTGCAAGACCGGCTTCATTGACCTCGGCGCTGAACGCATTGACGGCCGGGCCGGGATCCGGCTGAAGCGTCACGTCGATTTCTGCTGGCGCGGTGTCGCCATCGCCGTCAACGATCTCAATCGGCAGGGTGAAATCCACCGGATCTGTGCTGACCACTGACGTACCGAAGCCTGTCAAAGCGAAATCATCGCCCGAGATGTAAAGCAGCTCGAGACTGTTGTAGCCATCGGCAGTGAAACTTGTGATGGTTACCTGCTTGTCGAGTATGCCCGTGACATGGGCCACCCGGGCGCCCCCCACCAAAACGAAATCAACAGTGTAGCTGCGATCTGGCAAACCGCCCGGGCTGCCGACGCTTACCGTGGTCGGATAGGTTGCAAGAGGATCGTATGAAACGACCTGGTTTTCACCGTCATAGGCGATCACGATAGTGGTAATGCTGTCGCGAATCCCGTCTCCGACCACCGTGTTCCCATCAGGGTCGTCGAACGCGCTCAGCCGGATGGTGGTGTTCGTCGAACCATCCCCAAAGCTCACCGCGGCACCGTTCACCGTATAGTGACCGTCGAAGAGGTGATCCCGCTGGGCGGGGTTCCCCTGATAATTCGCTGGCGTACCTGCCGGGTTGCCGGTCAGGTCGTGAACAAAGTCCAGTCGAATCCCCTCCCCGGTGCCTATATTCTGGCCACTGCCACCGCCACCAACGCCAGCCGATATGGCATTGCCATTGATCGATTTGCCACTGGCGCCAATCGGTGTCAGCAACAGGTCGCGGGAATTGTCGTCGACAGGCGAACCGCCCGGTGCGTTTCCATCCTGACCATTGGGCACGAATCCCGCCCATGGATCGTTCCCGCCCACGAAATCGTAGATTCCCGGATCGAAGTCGACCTGCGTGAACGCGTCGACGGTTCCATCCATATCGACCGAGTAGGTGCCGTTTGCCGGGTCAAGCGTGACCGTGAAAACGGTGGTTCCGCCGGCGCCGCCGATCTTGCCGGTCAGAACCGTCCCGTCTCCCGAGAGATGGTAGGTGATGGGCTGCCCCCCTGAGGTCAAGCCACTGTCCTGCCCCTCGGTGACCGTGAACCGCACCGTGCCAGCACCATCGGCCCCGTAATTGTCGATGACCGACCCGTCCAAATCCAGGTCGAAGACCTGTGGTGTCCCGGCCGAGTTGCTCAGAACCGCATCTTCGGGGACGATAACCGTCGGCCCATCGTCATCGAACCGGATCGAAAGCGCACTGGCGCTTGTCGCCGTGGCCGTGTCGCCATCGGCATCCGTCACCGTCTGGACAACGGAAATGGCTGCTGCACCACCGAGGAAGAGCGCATCGTCATGTGCAGCACCCGGGCCGCCATCGACAGTGTGTTCGAGCGTCTCGTGCTGCGTCACCGTGACCGCGCCCGTCGAGCCATTGATGGAGATCGTGAAGGCGAGCGTGCCGCCGGCCCCGCCGGCGCGACCTTCGTAGACGGTGTCGGAGACCTTCACGAGCCTGATCTCGTTCGCCGCACCCGACTGGCCTGTCAGCCAAAGGCCGGTCAGCGCATTGTCGGTCGCGGAGAGCGAATAGGCCACGGAGCCGGCGCCATCTGCCCCGAAATCCGGAGTGGCGAACAGGCTCTGGATGACACCGGCCTGAATCTGGCCGGGGTTGATCCCGTCCGTGCCAGAGCCGCTGCCATCGGATTCATCGAGCACAACCGATGCTGTCTCGCCAGCCGCAGCCTCGGCCTTCGGCACATCGTCGATGATGTCGATGGAGATCGTCCCGGTCGTGGTGTTGCCGAATGCATCAGTGGCAACATAGGTGAAGCTTTCTGCTCCGCTGATGGTCTGAACCCCGTCATCAGCGGTCGCGTTCAGATAGTTCGAACTCAGCGTGTAGGTATAGGTGCCGTCGCTGTTGACCTGGATCGAACCATAGGTGCCTGCCGTCACCGCATTGCCGCCGGTCTGCAGGGCGTAGGTGTAAGGCCCGGTGCCACCGGTCGCCGAGGCCGTGCCGCCGGAGGTCTCGTCCGTGGAGCCCGGCAGCGAGCCCGTCACCGTTCCCGGGACAAGATCGTCACCGTCCTTGTTGAGGTCCAGCGCCGCTTCATCCACCGTAACCGTGTAGTCGGGCGTCGCCAGACCACTGTCGTTGACATTGATCGTCAGCGTTGTGGTCGACGGATCGCCGTCGGCATCGGTGATCGTGTAAGTGAAGACGTCCTGAACGGTACCGCTCGCAACAGCGCCCGGCGTGGACTGGTAGCTGTAGGAGCCGTCGGAGGAGATCGTAAGCGTGCCGTACTGGCCGTTGATCACGGTGTTGGTGCCCACATTCGTTGCGCTGCCGCCCGCCGTGGTGGCCACGATGGACGTTACCGTCGCGCCGTCCGCACCCTGAATGTCGGCGACACCATCCGTCGCATTCGCGTCCGAACCGCCCGAGCCTGTCAGGACATTGCCGTCCGCGATGCCGCCTTCGATGGTGCTGTCCGTGTCGGCCATGGCCTCGGGGACGTCATCGACGATCTTCACCGACAGGACATCATTGGCGCTCTGGCCGTCCTGATCGGTCAGCACAACCGCAAAATCCTCGAACAGGTCGTTCTCGCCTGCGCCCGCGCCATGCGTCTCGTTGTCGACAAGCGTGTAGCTGTAGCTCACAACGCCCGTGCCAGCGTCATAGCCCGTCACATCGAGCGTGTTGCCGAGGCCGGTTGTCACCGAACCCGCCGTGAACACGCCATTGGTGATGAAGCTCTGGCCGCCGATCGTCAGCGACGCGATCCCATCGGGCGAGCTGATCGTGAACGTGCCCGACTGCGTCGTGCTCTCGCTGCCATCCGAACCGGCCGGCTTGCCGCCGCCGCGGCCCGCCGCAAGATCGTCCTCGTCAACCACCACATCGCCACCATCCGCCTTCGGCGTCAGGTTGCTGATCTCGGGCGGCGCATTGCCGATGTCGATCGTCAGCGTCGTGTGCGTCAGGTCGCCGTCGCCGTCCTTCAGCGTGTAGGTGAACACATCCGACACGCCGCCGGCCGTGCCGGCATCGCGGGTGTAGCTGTAGGAACCGTCCGCGTTCAGCGTCAGCTTGCCATAGGTGCCCTGGATCACCGCGCCGACCGTGGCAGGATTCCCCGATGTCGCATCATCCAGATCCGCACCCGTGTTGCCGACGGCAACGCCGACGACAGAGGCATCGTCCGCACCGACCGTGTCGGCCCCGCCATCGCCCTCAGCATCCGTGATCACATTGCCCGTCGCCGGGCCGAACTGGCCCGCACCGATGCTGTCCGTATCGGCAACCGCAACCGGCGCATCGTCGA